>JAEEGL013485285.1_pt1 | contig 32786 bp, 25 predicted proteins | sample 9134231 | NCBI WGS metagenome assembly JAEEGL01 (sample SAMN16246548, study PRJNA631951) | gut metagenome | biome: gut microbiome; feature: rumen; material: fiber-attached | host: Bos | place: Iran: Karaj | collected 2018-10
CGATATCCGAAACGTGCATTAGGAAGTGCATAAGGAGCCATTGACATGTTCTCCATACCGCCGGCAACAACAATGTCAGCCTCTCCTGCAAGAATAAGATCTGCTGCCATGTTTACGCAGTTCAGACCGGAACCGCATACTACGTTAATAGTAACAGCGGGAACCTCATTGGGAATTCCTGCCTTGATTGATGACTGTCTTGCCACGTTCTGTCCAAGACCTGCCTGGATAACACAGCCCATCAGAACCTCATCAACCTGTTCAGGTTTTACACCTGCTCTGTTAAGCGCTTCCTTGATAACGATGGTACCAAGTTCAGCTGCAGGAGTATTGCTGAGTGCTCCGCCCATCTTGCCGATAGCTGTTCTGCAGGCACCTGCCAAAACTACCTTTTTTGCCATAACGTATTACCTCCATTTATTTGATTTTCTTGTATAAACCTTAACTCGCTCTGATTGATAAATTTTTGTCAGAACAGATTTATTTTAGCATACAGACTAGTCAAATGCAACAAAAATAGCCCCCCTTAGGGGGCTATTTTATAAAAATATAAGAAATCAAATCTCCGGTTCAATAAGGCCGTAAGTATTGCCCTTTCTCTTATAAACTACATTAACCTGATCGGTCTCAGCGTTAACAAATACGAAGAAATTGTGTCCAAGAAGTTCCATCTGCACACATGCATCCTCTGCATACATAGGCTTCGGATCAAACTTCTTCATACGCTCGATACGGATGTCCTCGTCGTCCATATAGTCGGACTCGATGTATTCCTTCTTGAAGTTGCTGGCCTCGGCCTGCTGCTTGTCAACCAGTTTGCTCTTATACTTCTTGAGCTGTCTCTCAATAACCTCCTCGACAAGGTCGATAGATACGTACATGTCGTTGCTCACCTGCTCAGCGCGGATTATCTTGCCCTTAACAGGTATCGTCACCTCAATCTTATGTCTCTCCTTATCCACACAAAGTGTCACATTGGCATTCGTATCAGGAGTAAAGTATTTTTCCAGTTTGCCAATCTTCTCCTCAACTGCTGCCCTAAGTCCGGGTGTTACATCAATGTTCTTGCCTGCGATAGTAAATTTCATGCAATCATCCCCTTTGCTCAGCCATTTGCTGCGTTTTTAGTTAAATGTATTATAACATTGATGGATACTACAGCGCAATTTAATTATGTTTTTGTGCAAATTGTATAAAAAATATCTATTGTTTCTATTGTGTAAAACAGGCTTTTTGTATCATATTTTTGTGGACAATGTGGATAACTTCGTGTATAAGTCGTAAAAACGCTTTTTTATCAACAGCTTTTGTGGATAACTTTAAAAAAAACTATTAAAAAAAAATAAAAAATATGGTTGACTTTTAAATTTATGTGCATCTTTGAAGAAGATGATGTTAACACTTTACAAATGCACTTTTGTGTAGTATTCAATGATACAAAAAAAGACAGACTGCAAAACAAACTGCAATCTGTCTTTATTATTATTTACTAATTCTTTATCAGAAGATTCTCCTTACAGCAAGTACCGAACGATAGCCTGCATCAGATACCTTGATACCGGTCTTGGCTGTTGAAGCATGTACGATCTGACCATTGCCGATGTAGATAGCAACGTGTCCTGAGTAGCATACGATGTCTCCCGGCTGTGCATTGGCAAGACCGTCAACTGCTGCGCCTACGCCTCTGTCAGCACCTGAGCTGTGAGGAAGGCTTACACCGAAGTTGTTGTAAACGCTCATTACAAATCCTGAACAGTCAGCTCCATTGGTAAGTGATGTTCCACCATAAACATAAGGATTTCCGACAAACTGAAGAGCAAACTGTGCAACCGCTGAACCGATAGAACTTGTTGCTGTAGTGTAAGATCCTGCTGAGTTGTAGCTCCTTGGCTCTGAACTCTTGGTAGATCCCTTCTTGGTTGCCTTGGCTGCAGCCCTGGCAGCTGCTTCTCTCTCAGCAGCCTCCTTGGCAAGACGGGCTTCTTCCTCTGCCTTGGACTCGGCCTTAACAAACTCTGTTGAAAGTGTTACATAGTCAAGTGATACAAAACCATCACCTTCCTCGATACTAACCTTGACCCATCCGTCAAGCTCTTCCTCTACTACGAGCTGATCCTCTATAGGAACCAGACCCAAAACCTCTTCATCGAGCCCTGGGCCCCCTCTAACCTTAAGTGTGGTAGTTGTTACGGTTGCAATCCTTGTTCCTACTTCTCTTGCAAGATCAACTGCATCTTCACCGGTAACACAGTACTCACCCTTAACATAACCTTCAACCGATCCTGACTTGATCTTGTACCAGCCATTCTCTTCCTCTATGAAGGTACCTACTGACTTGTCATAAAGCTTGCCAACTACCTCACCCTCATTCTCATCGGGGAGATCACGTACATTAACATAATCATGAACCTTGGCGATTACCAAAGTCTTGAACATCTCCTCTTCCTTGCGGGCTTCTGCATCATCCTCCTGAACGTTGCTAATGATAGCACCTGTAGCATTCTGAATATCTGACAAAATGCTGTCTGTTACGGTTGATGCAAGAGGTGTTACATTTGTTACAGCGCCTTCGGACTCGTTGATCTCCTGAGCAACTGACTTCTCAGCGCCGGATGAAGCTTCCGCTTCAGCCTTCTCAGACTCTACAGTCTCCTGAAGATTGGAGAGCGATACCTGGTTGCTGCCGAGTGCAAATGTTATACCTGCCTGAGGCATTACGCTTGTGACTTTATTGGACGAAGCATATGAATCAATGCTGAAATTTGTGAATGTCATCGCAGCTATCATAGCTATAGCAGCTAACTGCATATATGGCTTCTTCAAAACTAACCTCCAAAATGTTACGAATTTGTTACATCTTTTAAAAATATACGCCACATATGCCGGTTTGTCAATCTAATTATTTATATTTTTTTAATAATAATTATAATTATTTTTCTTTTCCTACAAGAAAATCCTGTACGGATGTAACAGCATTGGCACCGTCAGCAACAGCTGTAACAATCTGTCTAAGGCGCTTCTTACGTGAATCTCCAGCAACAAAGATGCCCGGAACCGATGTGGCGCCGTCCTCTGACGCAGCTACATAGCCCTGCTCATCGCACTTAACAAGATCCGCAAAGACATCTGTGGAAGGATGAATTCCTATTGCAACAAACAGACCGTCAATTGTTACATCTTTCTCTTCTTTATTTTTAACATTTTCAATATGAACAGCGGTAACTTTGTCCTCGCCCTTTACCTCTTTGACAACGCTGTCCCAGATAACCTCCACGTTCGGAAGACCAAAGAGCTCATCCTGAAGGATCTTGGTAGCACGAAGCTCATCTCTTCTGTGGATCAGATATACCTTGCTGCAGAATCTGGAGAGGAAGATCGCATCCTCAACTGCCACATCTCCGCCGCCGTTGACTGCAGTAACTCTTCCCTTATAGAATGCGCCGTCGCAGGTAGCACAGTAGGATACGCCCTTGCCGGTGTACTCCTCTTCTCCGGGAATTCCGAGCTTGGAGTGGTGTGCACCTGTTGCAAGGATAATGGTATGTGTCTCATACTCTCCGGAGTCTGTAACAACTTTATATACAGGAGCCTTTGCATCGGATCCCTCTTCAACTATTTCAACACCTGTCACTGTTCCGTCGGCAAATTCTGCACCGAGCTTGTCTGCATGCTCCCTGAACTTCATAGCGAGATCAAAGCCGTTCACACCCGGAATTCCGAGGTAGTTGTCCACCTCATAGGTATCAATTATCTGTCCGCCGCTCACAGGATTTTTCTCGATTATCAGCATATTGAGCCCGGCTCTCTTAGCATATACGGCTGCTGAAAGACCTGCAGGGCCTGAACCAATTATTATAAGATCGTACATAGTATTTTCCCTCCTTGTATGAAAGTTGATATGGTGAACTATTAAATAGGTTGTGTACAATTAAATATTATCACGTCTATTTTATTTGTAAAGAGTTTTTTACAAATATTAATTCAGTTTTTCAGATCCATCCTCCGTCAATCGTGATAACCTGCCCTGTAAGGTACTCCGTGGCATCGCATATGCCGACCACAAGATCCGCAACCTCTTTCGGATTGCCCATCCTGCCCGCCGGAATCTCTTCCTCAAGCTGCGCAAGGTCCTCAGCGCCCAGCTCCTTTCTGTTCATATCCGTATCTATTACGCCACAGCTAATTGCATTGACGCATATACCGCTTGGTGCAAGCTCTTTTGCAAGGGCTTTTGTAAAAGCGTTCACTCCCCCCTTCGAAGCTGAGTAGGCAACTTCACAGGATGCTCCGACACTTCCCCACACAGATGAGATATTTACGATCCTTCCCTTTTGTCTTCTGACCATACCGGGAACAGCTGCCTTGCAGGTGTAAAAGAGGCTGTCGAGGTTGGTTCCGATTACCCGTCTCCAGTCGCTCTCGTCCATATCGGTGAGCAGACCTATCCATGCCACCCCCGCATTATTAATAAGTATATCCACATCTCCAATCTCATCAAAAAGCTTTTTAACTTCATCAGGGTTGGCCATATCGCACCTGAAAGCTGTGCATTTTACGCCGTAGCGCTCACTTATATCTCTTGCAAAAGAATCCATTTCTTCTATATTATTCAGACAGGTAATAAACAGTTCATCACCTTTTACCGCAAAAGCTTCAGCGATAGCCTTTCCTATTCCTCTGGAGGCTCCTGAAACGAAGACTTTTCTGTTCATGCGTAACTCCAATCTATCCGGCAAAGCTATACAAAAAGGAGTCAAAACGGAACATCCCCTTTGACTCCCACATTCTCCCCATTAACTCATTCCTTAATCTCTTTTTCACAGTGCGCGAGAGCACCTATAACACTCTCTTCCACAAAAGGCTTGGCCACAAATTCAATCGCCCCAAGCTTAACCGCCTCAAGCATTTTTTCCTTCTGCCCTGCAGCTGTTATCATCACTATCCTGGCATCCGGATATCCATTCCTTATCTGCCTCAGGGCTTCGATCCCATCCATTTCAGGCATGGTAATATCCATGGTAACAATATCGGGAAGGAGTTTTGCATACATCTCAACAGCCTCTTTGCCATTTATGGCTTCTCCGGCAATCTTGTAACCTGCTCTTTCCAGGATATCCTTCAGTATCCTCCTCGACGTCCTCGAATCGTCAACAATCAGAACACTTACCATCTTATGCGCCTCCATAACTTCTGTTATATAATAACAAGTTCCTTTGATACTGCTATTGCATACTTTACTTCGCCGCCGCAGATATAAACAGGCATGACGATCATCTCCTGACATTTTGCCTGTGAGAAGCTCGTCATAAAATTAGGAGGATCAAGATCGATCTTTTTGTCACTCCTGCTCTGTTCAGTTGCATAAAGACCATTTATACAGTTAATAAGTTCGCAGACAGCATCCAGGGCATCCTCCCTGGTGTCTATGAACTCCTCTTTTGTATATGCGATCGCCATATTCTTGACATCGTTGTACTTGCCCGAGATAGCCACCACCGCAACCTGGTCACCATGAAACCTCTGATACCCCAGAACCTCTTCCTTAAGGACATTGGCAGTATAAGATCTGCCCACATATATATGGTCATCGACAAGCCGATACATATTCTTAATGCCCATCGTGAACATTGCCCTGTACATAGGATTGTCGGTATGGAGGAAAATCGGTACAGCCTGCTCCACATCACCTGTCTTGAGCGCAGCCATATCGCTCTCGGTAAAACCATGCTGTTTCTGGTAGTCTGCCTCTGCGCCGTTTAGCTGCTCCATAGTCAGAAGCTCCAGATCCACCACTGACTGCAAAAAGCCCAGGTAATTGTTGCCCTGAAGTTCCAGAAGCCTTGAGACCTGCGCCTGTGACAGGTAACCCTTTTCAATTGCAATATCTCCAAAGCGCTTGTCCATGGAAGCCTGAAGCATATTTACCTGTTCTGCCTGCGCTATTGTCATCAGTTTCTCAGCCACAGCGATGACGCCCAGCTTGGCCCGCTTCGATTCCTGTGCCTTATACACCCGGTCCAGCTGTGAACGGGTTATCAATCCCTGCTCCACAAGGTAAGTGCCGATTAGACGATCAAACATATCCTTCTCCTAGATATACTCAATATCGATATTCTTATTACAATTTTAGACTAAACCCTGTACGATAACAAGCGATTTAATCAGCATCCTGCCTATTTTCGTCTTTCATTTTCTCCAGAGCCTGACCAAGGGCTTTCGTAACTGCCTCGTCATCAGATAGTCCGGCAGTTCCCTTTTTCACCTTTTTCCCCTTGAGCGCATCTGCCTGCTGACCTGCCACTTCGATCAGCATCATCTGCTGCTTGGGAACAACTATACCCTGTCCCGCAGGATTGATCCTTATTCCGTCTTTGTCATTAACAAGGCGCACAAGATCCCTGAATTTGAAAATAGCCGCATTCCACTCCCTGTCCTTGTTGATCCTCGCAAATTCAAAACCGTCTGTGCAGACCGGGACGAACTGCTTGCCATCCGGTGTTTTAATAAGAAGGAATTTCGTCTTGGTATCCTTATCCAGCTGAATCCTTCCGTCCGACATGACCTGCGCAGGCCCCTCATGCTGCATAGGAACAATAAATGAACCGTTTCTTATGAGAGTCATCATCCTCATCTCCTTGGCCTTAAGAACATCCTTCTTTTTATCATAGTTCACAGGCCACTTAGCCTCCTGGATAAGATCTGTCATGGCAAAGTTGAGTGCCGGATTTGAAGGAGCCTTGTCCTTTTCATCCATATTCCAGTCTCCGGGAGCAGCGACAATCTCATTTCTCTTAAATCTCGCCCTGTATCCTCCGTTGTCGATGACAAGGTTCTCAATGCCAAGATAGTAAAAGTACTCAAACAGCCCTGCCTTTTTGTTTGAAGGGTTCTCATCATCCACTACCTTGCGCTCAAGCGCTGAGAGCTTGTGAAACTGCTTCTCATAGACAGCTGCCATTCTCTCAGCCAGCTCTTTTTCGAAATAGACATGACCATAGCCGTTCTCAATAAAAGGATATCCCGTGCTCATGTCGTAGAGCACATACAGAACCTTCGCATCTCTTATCCTTCCGAGCAGTTCGTAGTAAACCTTCCTCGAGTTTGACTCAAATCCCGGAAGAGGAGCCTTCTTGTTGAATGCTTCCATCGCTGTCAGCAGGAACAAAAGCTCCTGCCCGGAGAGCTCAGTAAACGCATTCGGTGAGAGGTTCGGGTCATAGATAAGCTCACCAACCTCATTTTTCCTGTCTTCTGTAAGCGTATCTTCCGGCTTCTCCTCGCTGTCCTGGCCAGCATTTCCGATGACCACGTTGTTGTGACGGGGCACTGCAGGCCATTCCATTCCTTCATAGGCCTTTTTTACCTCTTTAATCTTCTGCTCCTGCTGCTCCCTGAGAGCAGCCTCCCTTGCTTCTTCTGACTCTGTCTCATTCTTTTTATTGCCAAATAAACCAAAAATTCCCATTTATTCCTCCATATTTCACTTGCCAAAAAACACCTCTGACACCGCTGCCAGATACTCCGGATCCCTGCTTCCTGCCGATTCATAGGGTGAGTGCATCGAAAGCTGCGCAAGACCTATATCCACTGTACTAACCGGTACCTGCGCCGCGGATATATTGCCGAGCGTTGAACCTCCGGCCATATCCGAGCGGTTCGTAAATATCTGAAAAGGCACGCCTGCCTCTTTGCAAAAGAGCTTGAACTGCGCTGCAGAGAAAGCGTCTGTTGTATACTTCTGCGCGGCATTGTACTTGATCACGATACCCCCGTTTATGACAGGCCTGTTCACGGGATCGGCCTTGTCCATATTGTTGGGATGATAAGCGTGCGCATTGTCCGCTGAGATCATAAAGCTATCGGCAATCGCTGTGTGGTACTGCTGGCTGCTCCTGCCAAGCCCCAGACCGATCCTCTCAAGAGTATCCTTAAGAAAAGTCGAAGCAGCTCCCTGTCTGGTCGTGCTGCCAACCTCCTCATTGTCAAACACACAGTGCATCGATACATACTCTCTGGGCTGCGCCTTGAGGAAACCGTGCAGAGTCGTGTATACACACTCCTGGTCATCAAGTCTGGCACTTGCTATATACTCGTTGTCCGCGCCCCACAGAGTCGGCTCAACCCTGTTGTACAAAAACAGGTCATGGCCAAGGATACTCTCTTTTTCTACCCCTGCGGATGAAGCGATCATCTCCAAAAACCTGCCCTCTGACTTCTCATCTCCAAATAGCGGAAGCATATCTTTCTGGGCATTGTACTTGTATCCGTCATTGGCCTCCCTGTTCATGTGGATCGCAAGAGACGGAATTACCAGAAGATTCCTGTCAACATTGACAAGTATCTGCTCTGCCTTTCCGTTCTTTTCCACAAAGACGCGCCCTGCAACGGAAAGAGGTCTGTCCAGCCACTGCGCGCATAGCATCCCGCCGTACTTCTCCACATTGAGCGTCACATAGGCACCCCCTGCTCCGATCTCAGGGTTCTCCTTTATCTTGAAAGTCGGAGAATCGCTGTGGCTCGCCATCATATGAAAGCCCTTAAAGTTCTTCCCCGGTATTACAAAAGAGATAATGGACGAGTCGTTTCTGGTCACAAAAAACCTTCCGCTCTCTAAATTCCACTCCTCATCTTCCCTGAGTTCGGTAAACCCATTGTCCCTGAGCAGTTTCTTAATATTGTCCACAACATGGAAACAGGTCGGCGATGCATTTATAAAGTCAAGCATCTTACTCGTAACTGAATTCTTTTCCATTTATCTAATCCTTTCAGAAAGTTGCAGAAAATAGTATATCATATTTTCCAATTATATGTTAAAATGTAAGCACTTACATTTTGATCCGGTCAACTAAATAATACAAAGAAAAAAGATTGGAGATTTATAATGACAAGCGAAGAAACCTATAAGATGCTGGACGAGTACGTTGACTTTCTCCTTGATAAATCCGATGCGGAGCACCCCTACTGGAACAAGGAGATGGTTCTTTCCGGCAAGCCCAACAAATGGAACTACATCGACGGATGCATGATCACTGCCGTTCTCTCACTCTACGAGATGACCGGGGAAAAGAAGTACCTCGATTTCGCGGATGACTTTGTTGGATTTTTTGTACAGGAAGACGGCTCAATAAAGACCTATGATCCCGCCGAGTACAACCTTGACAACATCAACCCTTCCAAGAATCTCTTCAGGCTCTATGACCTCACCGGCAAGGAAAAATACAGAAAAGCCATGGATACGGCAAGAAGCCAGCTTGATTCAATGCCAAGAACTGACGCCGGCAATTTCTGGCACAAAAACATCTACCCCCATCAGGTCTGGCTTGACGGTCTCTATATGGCCCAGCCTTTCTACATGGAGTATGAAAGGCGCTACAACAAGATGAAGGGATGCCTCGATTCTTTCAGGCAGTTCAAAAACGTTGAGGAGCTGATGAAGGATGAAAAGACAGGTCTTTACTACCACGGCTACGACGAGAGCAGAGAGATGTACTGGGCCGATAAAGAAACAGGTAAGAGTCCGAACTTCTGGCTAAGGGCTCTCGGATGGTTCACAGTCGCCCTGGTTGATACGGCAGAGGCGATGGATGAGTCCATGTACTACGAGTACAGATATCTTCAGACAATGCTCGAGAATCTCGCAAACGCGCTTATTCCTTTCCAGGATGAGAGCGGTATGTTCTATCAGATAGTGGACAGGAAGGATGATGAGAGAAACTACCTCGAGACCTCAGGTACCGCTCTTATTGCTTATGGCCTGTTAAAGGGTGTACGGCTCGGCTATCTCCCCAGGCGCTTTGAAGAGATTGGGAAAAGGGCTTTCGACGGTATCACGGAAAAGTACCTCTCACGAAATGAGGACGGATCACCCAAGCTCGGAGGCATCTGCCTTGTAGCAGGTCTTGGAGGCGCTCAGCACAGAGATGGTTCGCTGGAGTACTATTTCTCGGAACCTGTTGTGGAGAACGAAGCCAAAGGTGTAGCTCCTCTTATTCTGGCATATACGGAAATACTAAGACGCAATAGTTAAAATTAGTGGGGAGTCAGTGACCATAACCCTGACTCCCCAAATTTGTTTACACCTTCTCATGCAGCCAGACTCTCATCTCATTGCGTCCTCTGTTCGCCCAGGCATAATACGGTATCATCCTTATCTTCACCGGCTCAGCACCGTCATTCCCGGACTTTCTATAGAGTGCTCTTTCTTCTGAAACTTCTCTCCTTATGCCATCTGCTTCAATTACTCCGACTCCCTCAAGCAGTTCATCGTGCCATTGGAATTCAAGCTCCGAAGTCCTCGGGAGAGACAACAGGTGGAGGTTATCTCCGTTATCAATGCCTTCCACGCAGAACACCTGCGGTCCCCTCATAACGCTTACCTTATCCACATCCTCTGACACAAACGGATTTGCATACCATCTGCCCGGAGCCATATCCAGTTCCAAAGTAACAACTGTTTCACCGCTTCCGGTTTCTATATACCAGTATCCGCATTCAGCAGTAATATCAGCCTTAACCTCGTTTACTTTGGCGCGTGTATTTTCAGACCATCCGGGAATCCTGATACCGACCTTTGCTCCTGCCGCTCCCGTATTATTTATGGTAAAAGAAATCTTTCCATCCCTTGGGTAATCGGCGTCAATATCGATACTCAAAGTCCCGCCTTTATATTCCTTCTCCATTCCTGATTTGATGAAGAGGTTTACAAGAACCGTATCGCCCTTATCTGTGTAGATGTAATCCTCAACAGATGCCAGAAGCCTTGCAAGATTAGGAGGGCAGCATGCACATCCCAGCCAGTCGGGACGAACTATCTTGACATGACTCTTGGTCGGATCTTTTTCCGACTTCTCCGGTACCACCTCTAAGGGATTAACATAGAAGAAATGCTTACCGTCAAGCGCCATCCCCGCAAGCGCGGTGTTGTAGAGAGCTCTCTCCATAACATCACCAAATTCGCCTTCTGCGCTGAGCCTTAGCATCTGTCTTGCAAAAAAGATCAGTCCTATCGATGCGCAGGTCTCGCAGTACATCGTATCGTTGGGAAGGTCATAGTCCAGGGTAAAAGACTCTCCGTTTACCGTCGAGCCGATTCCCCCTGTGATATACATTCTCTTATCAACAATATTTCTCCAGATTCTCCTGCAGACAGCCTCCAGCTCTTTATTGCCTGTAGAAGCCGCAATATCAGCCAGTGCCGTACACATGTAAACAAGTCTTACAGCATGTCCCTCTGCGCTGTCCTGCTCAAGTATGGGGGCATGTATCTGAAAATATGTCAGAGGCGCATTGTATAGCCCTTCAATTGCGGGCTTACCCGTGTCCTCTCTGAATTGCCTTTTGAAAAAATCCGGATCCTGCCCTCGCTGAAGAAGAAAGTACTCAGCCAGCTTCATATAGCGCTCACACCCGGTAAGATGATAGAGTCTCATAAGCCCTATTTCAACTTCCTCATGGCCATCGCAGCCGTGGATCTTGCCCTCCTCCGGTCCAAAGACAGAGTCAATATGATCAGCGAGCTTTACAGCTATATCAAGAACCTTCTTGCTCCCGGTTACCTTATGATACGCGACAGCCGCCTCTATAAAGTGGCCGGCACAATACAGCTCATGGCTCTCTCCCAGGCGCTTGTACTTGTGGTCAGGCTCCATTATTGTAAAGTAGGTGTTAAGATACCCGCTCTGTTCCTGAGCATCAGCGATTAAGTCCACCATTTCGTCTGTAATCTTTTTAAGCTCATCGTCAGGATGATTTTTTAATGTATATGCAGCTGCCTCAAGCCACTTGTAGACATCGCTGTCCTGAAAGACCCAGCCGTAGTGTTCTCCCTTAGTTCTGCCTGCAGCTATCCTGAAGTTCTCAATAGCATGGCTCTTCTCACTGGGTATAGAGGCATCATTTCTTTCCTTCTCAATCTTTATGTCTATGTCGTCATTTAAGACCTTCCACTGATATGGAATCATTCCGGTTCTTACAAGCTCTTTGTACCTGCCAAAGAAAAGATCATTTACAGAAGTTTTCATTTCACAATGCTCCTTAGCGTTTTATTTTGATTTTACTATATTAAGTACGGGCAGAGATAGTTCTCTGCCCGCATAAATATTGCAATTTCCTGCTTTTTTATCATAAACTGACAGGTCAGTTTCCAACTATGGAATCAATTGTTGTCTGGGCTTCTGCCGCCGCAGCATCAGGAGCGCTCTCGCCTGTGATAACTTTGTTGAATGCAAGTGAAATAGCATCCGAGATGTCAGGCCACTCAGGAAGTGGACCTCTTGCGTTTGCGTACTTCATCTCATCAACGAATACCTGATATACTGCATCGCCCTTGAACTGTGTCTCTGCGATCTTGGAATCGGATGAGATGTATCCCATGTGATCCATCATGTAAAGGCATGTATCTCCGCTGGTAGCATACTGAAGGAACGCGATTGCTGCTTCCTCATTGCCGCCTGCTATAACTGCGTAGTTCTCTCCGCCAAGTCCTGATGCCTGCTGCTTGTCCTGAGGAATAGGAGCAACGTTCCAGTTAAGATCAGGTACTTCCTGGCGCATTGTAGGAATCTGCCATGTTCCGTTGATCATCATTGCAAGGTTTCCGGAAATGAACTGGTTCATGGTATCGCCCTGTGTCCAGTTGATAGCTTCCTTAGGGAATGCTCCGGATTCCACAAGGCTCTTTTCAAACTCAAGCGCCTTGATTCCGCCTGCTGAATTGATCTCGTAAGAAGTCTGACCTGTTGACCATACCCATGGCAGGAAGTTGAATGTTCCCTCTTCGTTCTGAAGAGCACAGTGTGCAAAGCCGTATACATTACCCTTTGTTGTCTTCTTAGCCACGTCAAGGAGCTCATCCCAGGTCTTCGGTACTTCGCAGCCTGCATCCTTGAGCATATCCTCATTATAGAAAAGAACCAGGTCATTGCTTCCGAAAGGAACTCCGTAGAGTCTTCCGTCCAGTGTGCATGAATTAACAGGTCCCGGATAGTATGAGCTGACATCAAATCTGTCTGTAATATCCGCAAAAATTCCCATTGCCGCATATGAAGCATGGTCAGGATTATCAAGTATTACAATATCAGGAAGTTCTCCTGCTGAAGCTCCGATCGAGAGCTGTTTCTTGAAATCTGCGAAAGGTACATATTTAGCCTGAACCTTGATGTTACTCTGCTGGTTGTTGAATTCCTGTATGATGTGATCAAGAGATTCCTGATGTCCTGCAGTCTCCCAGTAATACCAGATTGTTACATCACCTGATGCATCGTCGGATGCCGGAACAGGATCTGCCTCTTTTGCCGCAGCCGTCTCTGTCTTAGTCTCAGTTTCCCGTGCTGCTCCTTTTACCCCGGGATCAGCTGTGTTTGCTGCACCGCAGCCTGCCATCATAGATACTGCCATTATGGCGCCAAGTACTGTAGCCAATAACTTCTTTTTCATGTGTCCCTCCTTATTCTCCGGTACATTATAAGTTTTGCTTACAATGGAATTATCTCCCATAAATAAGGAGTAAAAAACTCAACAAAACTTAAAAAGGATGAATTTTCTAATCTGTTTTTTTCTTGAGCGGAATATCGATGACAATTCGGCTCCCCTTCTCCATATCGGAAACCGCTCTCATCTTCCCATCTTTGCCGTAGTACATCTCAAGCCTTGTCACCACGTTGCTGATACCGATATTCGTACTGCCCTTAAGCGTCTCAAAATCACGTTTGTTAATTTTCTCAACGATCTTCGGCTCCATTCCCTTTCCGTTATCTTCTATAGTGATCTCCAGAGACTTGTCACTACAGCACACATAAATCTTTAGCTGCGCATCCTCCTGCTCAGGTGTAAATCCGTGCTTGATGGCATTTTCTATAAATGGCTGAAGCAACAGCTTATGTACTATGGCGTTCTGGGCATCGGGCTCAACAAATGCACTGTAAGAAAAACTGTTCTTGACCCTGTACTGCTGAAGATAAATATATTTCCTAAGCCACTCCATCTCATCCCTGATGGTAACTTCTCCGTTGCTGTTGACTATTGCATAGCGCAGGATGTTAGCCAGTGCACTTATGGCATTGCTTATATCGTATTCATCCTTGTCTATCGCCATCCAGTTTATGGTATCCAGGGTATTATACAGAAAGTGCGGGTTTATCTGGGCTTCCAGGGCGGCAATCTGAGCTTCCTGCTGATTCTTGAGCGCAACGTTAAGCTTTTTCATCATGTCGTTGAATGCATCGGCAATGGTCTCAATCTCCGCAGGCATCGCCTTGTCTTTTTCCGCCCTTACTGACAGATCTCCGTTTCTGGCCTGTTTCATTTTTCCTGTAACATAGTGGACAGATTTAACAAGGTTTGCAGAAAGACCCGTGGATATCAGTACAACCACCACCATAACGAAAACTCCGACAACCGCTATAAGAAACAGCTGTCTTCTCTGCAGGCGGGTAAGCTCCGAAAGGCTTGTGACATTTACCACATCCCAGGAAAGCTTATCGTCGCGCATGAGAAATACCGCAGCCTCCTTAGCCAGCTGAGGATAGTTTTTATGTAAAAAGAGCTCGTAATCAGATAGCCTCTTTTCATCAGAGCCGGACACGTCCGTAACAGCGGTTCCTATTACCTCCGATTCATCTCCAAAGGTGACTATCTTCCCTTTATCATCAACAATAAAATTAAAGATCCCTGTGTCATCACTTGTGCTTAGGCATATTTCCTTGAGGAAATCCTCGTCTACACTTATGATAACAACTCCGCAGTCCCTGGTCAGACTCTTGTAATCGATTATCCTGTGCGCCAGGTGAAAGAGATAGTAATCTCTTTTTGCAAAGTTGGTTCCAAACTCCGTGGGATATACATGAACATCATTATCACATGATATATCCATGTACAGTTCATCCTGTGTCTTACTGAAGTTATCCATCCAGGAGCTCTTATAGGTTGTTGGAGCCATCTGTTCATATGTCACAAACTCCCCTCCCGGAGTTATGACCGAAACCGCCCTGATGTAGTCCTTGGTGTAAAGGAGCGAACTCATAAAACGGCGCATCTGGTTTACCGCCACGGCTTCATTGGTGCCCTCGTCAATCTGAAACACCCATTTTACCATGTTGTCATCGGTGTAGAGCTGATAGAGCACATCTTCGTATGCTTCAATGGAAATATTAAGATTGTTGTCCAGCTGTTTTAAGCTTCTTTTTGACATCATCCCGGTGTTACGTGAAAGAGTCACCGACATGCTTATATAGGAAAAGACTCCCAGAATGATGATAGGGAGCATGCTCGTCAGAATAAAGACCCTGATCAGTCTGTTGCGCAGGCTCGTTTTTTTCATACTCTTCTCCACCCCAAAACGAAAAATCAGAGGAAAAATGTCTCCTCTGATTTATCATATATTCCATGGGCATTCGTTTCAAGAATTATCCTTTTACGGCTCCGTTAGTCATTCCGCTTATTATGTAATTCTGCATGAAGATAAAGATCAGCGTAACCGGTATGATAGCTACAATTGCAAAGGCAGTCAGATAACTCCACTTGGTTCCGTACTGGCCCATGAAGTTAAAGATTCCGGCTGTAATAGGTCTTTTCTCCTGATCCAGGATAAATGTCATTCCGTATGCCAGATCTCCCCAGGCATATAGGAAAGAGAATATTGCGCACACAATAACTCCTGGCTTTGCCACGGGAACAAGAATCTTCATAAATGCCATCATCCTTGTACAGCCGTCGATGTAAGCTGCCTCCTCAAGAGCTTTTGGAATCGATGCAAAGTAGTTCTTGAGAATAAGCACCGAGAAAGGAATTCCTATGGTCGCATCTGCCAGAACCGGTGCCCACCAGGTATTATAGATCTTCATATTCCTGAACATTATGAACATAGGAGTTAAAAGAACCGATACCGGCAGCATCTGTGTTACGAGAAAGCCAAGGAGCATGGCTTTTCTGCCAATAAACCTGTACCTCGCTATGGCGTAGGATGCAGGAACCGCGAGAACTACGGCGATCAGCATGGCGCCTGTCGAAATCACAAAACTGTTAAAGAATGACTTGAACATGTTAAAATCGCCATTTTCAATCTGTGCCGCGTAGGACCTGGTGTTCAGCTCATGCGGGTACCAGGTCGGCGGTATCATAAATATCTCTTTTTCTGTTTTAAGAGATGTAATAAATGTCCAGAACAATGGGAAAAGAAGCAGTACCAGAATCAACACGGATACTATGCATAGGATCACATTGCTCTTCCCAGTTATTTTCTTCTCGTCCATCAGTCTTCCTCCCCCTGCATTGTAATCTTCAGATATAACAGTCCAACAAGAAACAGTATCAGAAACAGTACGTTTGCAACCGTCGATCCCTTGCTGTACTGGAACAGATCAAAGGATAGCTTGTAGGAATAGGTGGAAAGAAGGTGTGTCGAATTAACAGGTCCGCCTTCAGTCATAACATATACAAGATCGTACACCTTGAAGGTGTAAATGAATCCAAGGACCAGAACAGATTCAATGGTTGGCCGAAGGAGCGGAAGTGTTATCTTTATCAGCTGCTGCCATCCGTTTGCCCCGTCAACCGAAGCGCTCTCATAGAGCTCTTGCGGTATGGTGGTAAGACCTGTTGCCAGAAGAATAGTGTTAAAAGGAATTCCTATCCAGACATTGGCTGCAACCACCGCTATCATAGCCGTTCCCGGCGTCGTCAGCCACTCCACATTATCCTGGATGAGGTTAAGGCATTTTAAGATATAGTTGATGATTCCAACGTCTGTGGAGAACATGAACTTGAACATAAGCGCCGTAACCGTCATGGGCATCATCCAGGGTATCATGGTTAGGCCTCTTACGGTCTTGGCAAATGTGAAGTTCTTATTGAACAAAAGAGCCAGCAGAAATCCTATAATGAACTGGAATATAAGGCAGTAAATAGTGAACTTTAAGGTGTTTCCCATCGCCTTTCTGAATACTTCATCACCAAATATCTGCAGATAATTGTCAAACCCCACAAAGTGCTTCTGGCCGTGCACAAGATTTTTTACCGATACATCCTGAAAGCTAAGAAACAGGTTACTCAGTATCGGATACCCAACAAAGATCAGCATATATAAAAATGCAGGAAGAATGAACAACAATCCTGCATTTTCATATCTGAAAAATTCTTTTACTTTTTTCATCTTCTTCCCCTTTTCTAGATTTCTTTTTCTAAATAATACTCTGGCAAAAGGGATTCCAAAACACGATAAATCTGAAAAAGGTGGAATATTCTAATGTAGTTTTATATCACTTCAAAGACTTTCTGTACTCGGCAGGAAGCATGCCGGTGACATCCCTGAACACCTTACTGAAGTACTTGGGATCGGAATATCCGACTCTCTCTGCTATCTCATACAGCTTCATACCGGTCCCCACCAAAAGCTCTTTGGCCTTGCCGATACGGTAATTTCTGATATATGTGCTGAAGTTCTCTCCCATCTCTTTGTGGAACTGCGTTCCAAGATACTCCGGAGTAATGCCCAGTCTCTCTGCAATCTCATCCAGAGTTATTCCGGTGTGATAGAATTCATGGATCATGCTCTTTGCCCTGCGAACCGTCAGGGTCTCCGTGTCCGAAACCTCTTCTTTTACCTTCAGCATATCCAGTATTTCGCCGCAAACCGATGAAAGCTCTGATCTTAATTTGGCGTTCATGATACTGTCCAGGAGTTTTTGCTGCTGGATAGCGCCAACCTTGGTGTTTCCGATATCTTTGGCGATCTCAATGACAGACCAGATAAATCTCACAAAACATTCCTTGATCTCTCTCGGGTCATAGACTTTTCCATCGTGAAAGTTCTCCTCAAATCCATCCATCAGCTTTTTACACATCTCAAAATCTGACGCGCAGACAGCCGTCTTCATTCTGGCTTCAAGGTCCTGCGGATAGACACACAGCGATGTCTGCACCTGGGTAATTTTGGGATATGAAATCAAAACGTCTTTTTCAAAAGAGATATTCCAGTCCATATATGGATACAGATCGTTTATGCCTGAGCTTAGACCGTTAAGACCGGAGCACTCGGTAAATCCCATGGCGGAACTTCTCTCAAGCTTATGCAGAAGCTGAAACTGGATCCATCTCTCAAAGTCGCCGGCACTGTTATATTTGTAAACTATCACTATAAGGGATTTTCTGTATTCAACATCAAGGATCAGATAGCTTATATCATCATAAAATGAAAGAGAGTTCGACAGCTCTTTTTGTTCACGCTGTACCTGGCTCTCATACTGGTTTCCAAGATAGTCGCACAAAATGATGAACTTCTGAGTCCCGATGATGCCATAGTTCTTCCTAAGATACTTCTCCACTTCATCATCCGCAGTCATGCGGCCGCCGATGATCTCCCGCATTACCTGATCGAGCGTCCCGATCGTCGCCGGCTTTTTTCTCCTGTCCTCTTCCATCTGATGCCTGATGTTCTCAAGGGCAGTGGAAAAGTCGGATATATTGAGAGGCTTGAGCAGATACTCCGTAACTCCCAGCTTCATCGCGGTTCTTGCGTATTCAAATTCCGAGTAGGCGCTGAGAACAATGGCTTTGATATCAAGCCCCTCATCACTGATGGCCTGAAGCATTTGAAGGCCATCCATCTCAGGCATCTGAACGTCAGTTATGACAAGGTCAGGTCTACTGGTTCTGCAGACTTCAAGTCCCTGTCTGCCGTTTTCAGCCTCACCCACTATTTCGTATTCTTCTCCAAGTTTGCCAAGGAGCTTAAAGAATCCCTCCCTGATACGGACCTCGTCCTCAACTATTACTATCCTCATTGCATTATCCCCTATACATTCCATATTAACATGACCGCAATAAAAAAGGAGCAGACATTTAAATGTCTGCCCCTGTATTGGCCTCAATGCTCTATGACTCGTTTGAAGGAAGCTCAACCTTGAAGTACTTGACATTGGCTGTGAGCTCCTCAGCTATCTTCTGGAGATCCTGGGCCTGCTCAACAACTGATTCCATGTTGGTGTCAAGCTGCATGAGCGAAGCGCTTGTCTCCTGAGTTGAAGCTGCGTTCTCCTCTGAGATACTCGAGAGTGACTCCACGGAATTCATGATGCTTTCCTTGTCTGAGTTCATGGACTCAACAAGTTCAACAATCTGCCTGTTGCCTTCTTCTGTCTCACGAAGAAGATCCAGCATCTGATCAAAGGATTCGCTCATCTCCTCGAGAGCCATTGTCTCGTTGGTAATTGCTGCCTTGATGTTCTCAGTCAGCTCTTTATTCTTCTGCGAATAATCGGTGATAGTTGAAAGCATGTTGGTGATCTCACCGGCAAGGCTGTTGGTATCTCCGGCAAGGTCTTTGATGTTATCGGCAACAACCGCAAATCCCTTACCTGCTTCGCCGGCTCTTGCTGCCTCAATTGAAGCGTTCAGTGCAAGGAGGTTGGTCTGACTTGCTATTGAAATGATGGACTCTGCCGCTGTAGAGATCTGAGCTACAACGCTTGCTGTTTCATTTACAGAATCTGCAACCTGTCCGGCCATCTCATCGTTCTTCTGATCCTGAACCTTGATCTGTTCAAGCTGATCCTTAACCTTGGTAGACTCGTCGAAGACCTGTTTGCCTCTCTCGAGGTTGGCGTTTGCCGAATCAAGTACATTGTCAACCGACGATCCCATGTTGACCGTGATCGAAGAAGTGCTCTGTACGTCTTCCGCCATCGCTGTAGCACCTGTTGCCAGATCATTTACAGCAGATGAGATATCTGTCGTTGTCTTCTGTGAACTGGATATTGAATCCTTTGCAAGCTCAGCCTTTGTATTGACTGTATCAGCATGGTCTATGACTTTAACAAGTGCATTTCTCAGTTCATGCCTCATGGACTCAAGTGCCGACAAAATATTATTGAACTCAACTACTGTACTGTCAGCTCTGATCTTCGTAACAAAATCGCCCTCTGACATTCTCTCGACATCAGCGATCATTCTCTTAAGGGTCTTAAGTATCATCATTATTATGATGCAGGTAACAACAAACAGGATAACCGCAATTACACTGAATATGATAGCGCTGGCAACAATCTTGGCACCTATCTTAGCACTATTCTCCGCTCTCTTAGAACCTGCCCACGTTTCGACAATGTCAGACATATCACTGATATAGTCTCTGGTAGCTTCAAACTCTACACTAAATGCCTCAATATCTCCGGCGTTTGTCGCAGGATCATAGACTGCTATCCACTTATTGAACTGTGAGTCAAAATTGCTGTACATCTGGGAGAAAGAGTCTCCGTCACTATCCTTGAGCTGATTGAACAGGACATCATCTTTCCTTGCCAGCGCAGCCGCCTCATTTACACCGTCTAAAGCCTGCTGCCTGTTTGATCTATAATCATCGACATATCCCTGCACCTTCTCAGGAGGCATATACGAACCATACGCGTTGACCTGAACTGCCACATTCATCGCCTGATAAAGATCTCTGTCAGCATTGATAAGCTTCGTGCTTATTGTATAGAGCATATTGTAATAGACTTCTTCATCATTACTCTCAATGCTTTTCATCTGGGTGCTGCTGAAAATAACACTTGCAACCAGAGCAACTATAAGTACTGCTGTAGCTCCTAGAAGCAGTACTCCCAGTGGCGCCTTAAATCCCGAACCGTTTTTCTGATTCATGTATACTTCCTCCTTATCATAAACACACGCAAAGTCATATTTTTATTATAGTGTTTTCTATGCTAAAGAGTGCATATACATCGCATTTTTTATACTTTTTTTAGATAATAAGTTGTCCCTTTAAAGTTTTACATGTCTTTAATCTTTTCTCTGATACTCTGAGCGGTTCTTTCTACCTCTTCCCAGAAGTCCCTGGCAGAAAGCCTTAATGCGCCGCTGCCCATCACGATAACCTGTTCTATCGCATCGGAAGTTGCAACACTTACCCTGTATTTTTTGCTGATTTCATGGGCAGCTTTTTCAATGTACTGATCCGCCGTTTCTGCTTCTTTTGTATAAACAATCAAAAGACCTGACGTTTCCTCGACATGCTCTTTTCCCCCGGGGACCTTGTAGGCATCAAAGACAAGGATCACCCGCTCCCTGCGAAAGCCCTGGAAATTGATAATGATATCGATAAGCTTATCCCTCGCTGCCTTTAGGTCTGAAGTTGCAAGATCCTTAAGCTCTTTTGAAGCATAAATGATATTGTAGCCGTCTATAAGCAGGTACTCCTTGTATTCATCCGGGCTCTGGCCTTTGGCATTCTCATATTTTTCTCTCTTATGCTGCTCGAGCTCAAGGTCTCTTCGCGCCTCTTTTTCTTCTTTGGTCAGTCCCTGATAAACGGTTTCTTTTTCCTCGTATCTCTTTTTGACAGGCCCGTAAGTTCTCTCAAATATCGCCTTGAGTTCGCCTTCCGTAGCCCGAAGTTCCTTTTCTATCTCGTCAAAAGATCTCTCTTCATTGTTATCCTTGTTTCTGATCTTTTTCTGAAGCTTTCTTAGCGCCTCCATATCGATGTTGTCCGACAGGTCAGTTGTTATGGTTCTGCTCTCGGGATCCCACCCTGACTGGACATGCATGTGCTCCCTCACCTGATCCCAGGGTATGACTGTTCCTGCGCCGTGCATGCAGAACACCGAATCCGGCGAATTGCCCGGATCAGCCTGCGGATCATAGTTTTTCTGCGTAACAATCTCCTCCTGATCGTGACATGGAGCATAGCCGCTGAGCGTGGTGAATATCCTCCCCTCGCCCCTTGTATAGGCTGCTACATCCTTTGCATAATCTCCAAAGCTTGCGGCAGGCACTATCCCAGTTATTACTGACATTGTCCCCTCTATCTCAGGTCCCGACACTGTCGCGTTCATCCTCTGCATATCCGCAAGCGCCCTGCCCACGTAGTCAGATGGCACCTCAAGTCTGTAGTCCAGAACCGGTTCAAGCAGAACAGAGTCTGCCATCATCAGCCCCTGCCTTACAGCCCTGTAGGTAGCCTGTCTGAAATCTCCGCCCTCTGTGTGCTTGACGTGGCTTTTTCCGGCAAGGAGCGTTATCCTTATGTCAGTTATCTCAGCCCCCGTAAGGACGCCCCGGTGTTTCTTTTCCGCAAGGTGAGTCATTATGAGCCGCTGCCAGTTGAGTGACAGCTCATCAGTGCTGCATCTTACGTCAAACTGTATGCCGCTCCCGGGCTCAAGAGGCTCGAGCAGAAGATGGACTTCCGCATAGTGCCTGAGTGGCTCAAAGTGTCCTACTCCCTCAACAGGAGCTGTAATGGTCTCCTTGTAAACGATATGTCCGGGTCCGAATTTAACCTCCAGACCAAACCTTGTCTTTATCAGATGCGCAAGTATCTCCTTCTGCACATCCCCCATCAGCTGAAGCTGTATCTCACCGGTCTCCTCCAGGTACGATACACTGAGCATCGGCTCCTCTTCTTCCAGGCTCTTGAGCTGTCTGTATACAACCGATGCATCCGCTCCCTCAGGAAGTATCAGCGCCGATGAAAAAATAGGCGCTATGACTTCGGAAACACTCTCGTCTTTGAGGTTTCCAAGACCTTCACCTGCCCTTCCTCCGGACAGGCCAAGAACAGCGACAATCATCCCGGCCTCTGCCTCCGTCACAGTCTTAAACTTATCTCCCGAGTATATCCTTATCTGATCGATCTTCTCATCGCCTATCTGATCTCTCACCCTGAGAGATCCGCTCGTGATCTTAAGGTGGGTCAGCCTGTTTCCTCCATCATCACGGCTTATCTTAAATATCCTGGCGCCAAAGCTGTCTTTTCCGGCAGGATCTTTTTCAGGAATGCTCGCTGCGTATTCCGTAACTGTATCGAGCAGTTCTTTTACACCATCCATCTTCAGTGCGGATCCAAACAGCGCAGGGAAACATTTGCGTTCGTTTACAAGTCTCTTTACCTGCTCCTTAGATATGTCTTTGCCCTCAAGAAATCCTGCCAGCAGCTCATCGTCGCAGACAGCGATTTCCTCTCTTACCGACTCTTCCTCCCATCCGTTTGAAAAATCCACGATATGACTGCCTAGACCAGTCTTTAACTCATCAAGGATAGCTTTCTTCGCGGTATCAAGGTCATCCTTAATCTGATCCATCTTGTTTATGAAAAGAACTGTCGGCACATGATAGTGCTCAAGAAGCCTGAACAAGAGCTTTGCCTGCCCTGTTACCCCATCGGCAGCGCTCACCAGAAGAACCGCCATGTCCAGGACCTGAAGCGTTCTTTCCATCTCAGGAGAAAAGTCCGCATGCCCAGGCGTATCAAGGAGCGTATATGTGATATCCCCATAATCAAAGACAGCCTGCTTGGAAAAAATAGTTATCCCGCGGGCTCTCTCAAGTTCATATGTATCAAGAAAGGTGTCTCTCTTATCCACCCTTCCCATATTCCTTATTGCTCCGGAGAGAAACAGCATGCCCTCCGACAAAGTTGTCTTGCCTGCGTCAACATGGGCAAGTATACCGATCGTTATATGTTTCGCCATTAGTTAGTCCCCATAGTTACTCAATCCCTAATTCAGAAAGAAGGTTTTCAGCGTTAGCTATTAACTTCCTATATGCTGACAGAAGAGCTGCCCTGAGATTCCCGGCATCATTCTCCATACCGAGTCTCCCAGGAATGACCCTCGTGATCTCATCAATGTCCGTCGCAAGTCTTGTGGCTGCTCCCGCGTCGCTCATGGGGATCGCCCCAAAGACAGCAGTTTTGTATGCCTTGGAATTCATGCTGGACTGAACGAAGAACTCAGCAAACTCATAGAGCTCCCCTTCCTCCATCTCAAACGCGGACAGATATTCTCCCATCTCTTTCCCAAGTTTCTTCCTGTTAAGGAAGTTGACGCTGGTCTGTCCCATAACCTGGATCATAAGAAGTGCCTTCATCTGCTGTGCATATTTGTCTTCCGATCGTAAATCATTGCTCATTATTCTTCTCCTCGAATATACCAATCAGATCGAAATACCGCCCAGGAGCAGTATCACAAAAGCTCAAGAAGTCCCCGGATGCCGTAGTTGTCGTAGACTTTGCGGTAGTAGTCCACCTCGTTCTTTATGATAAGGTCGATCTGGCGCATGCCGAGCAGCTCCACCGGTGCCTTGTCATCGGTCATAACATGACCTGTGCTCTCATACCTGACAGCAGATGCATAGGTCTTTTCCATGAGTTCCTTAAGGGCAGTGTCCTCCTCAGCCCCGGCATTAGACAAAAGCCTCTCCATAAAGGCGTCGTCACCTGAAGCAAAAAGTTCTCTGTTGGTAGCGTAAGGCACATCGACAGTCACCACGTTTTCAAAGACGGAAGCGATCGTATCTGCCAGATAGGTGTTAATGCTGCCCTCCTCAAGGTCCTGTGGATCCTCGCTGTACATATTCATGTTTACGACCATCACTCCGCCCGGAGCAAGATGCTCTTTTACCATTGTAAAAAACTCTTCTGAGGACATCTGGAACGGAATTGTGATGTCCTGATATGCATCGACCATGATCACGTCGTATTTATCATCTATTGCTGCAAGGTAAGCTCTTCCGTCATAGGTAGCAACCTCCAGGCTCTGCGGAAGTTCAAAATATTTGTGGGCAAGATCGGTTATCCTGTCATCAATCTCCACGCCTTTTATGTCAACGCAGTCAAAGTACCTTTCAAGCTGGGTTGCATAGGTTCCGGATCCCATTCCGAGGATAAGGACTTTTGTCTTTTCTCCCATTTTCTCTTTATCCTTGACTCCCGACATGAAAGGAGCAGCAAGCGCATAGTCGTAGTACATGCCGGTCAGGGTATCTTCCTTCATATAGATGGACTGGACACCAAAGAGAACATTGGTCGACAAGATTACGCTTCTGTCATCCTCTTTCACCTGAAGATAGTTGTATACTGACTCGCCCTCAAAGGTCAGATTGTCCTCCCAGAATGCAAAGCTCGTGCTGTGTCCGAAAATCACGCACAGGATAAAGACAAGTACTCCGGCTATAACCTTTTTGCCGCCCTTTGGGTCTTTGTTATCCCCCTCTTCCTTGCTTACAAAGTACAATATTGAAAGCAACAGAAGTATCCCCGCAAATATCAGAAATGTAATGGAAGTACCGACAGCCGGGATTGTCACGAAGGTCGGCACAAAGGTTCCGATTATGCTTCCTATTGTATTGGATGCCCCAAGAGTCCCAATTATCCTGCCGTTGTCCTCCAGGGAATCTGTCGTATACTTGGCAAGGCTCGGCGTTACTGTTCCAAGAAGAAACAACGGAAAGACGAACACGACCATGCAGGCTGCAAACGCGGCGATAACAAGAAAATTGCTGTTGACCGCAAAAACAAGCACCGCTGATATTCCAAGTATGATGTATTTGCCGGCTACAGGTATGGCTGCTATCCAAAGCGCGGCGATGAGTATCCTGCCATAGAGCTTGCCAGGATCCGGGTCTTTATCCGCTTTCCTTCCGCCGTAGATATTTCCCAGAGCCATGGCGATCATTATGGTTCCTATTATTATGGTCCACACGATCTGAGATGAGCTGAAATAAGGGGCAAGAAGCCTGCTCGCTCCAAGCTCCACCGCCATTACGCTCATCCCGGCAAAAAACTCCGTCAGGTACAAAAAAAGTTTGTTCTCAAGTATCTTCTTTTTATTCACACCTTCTCCATCCTTTACTTACTTTTATTCATCCTGTGATACAACATTCAAAAATCCGCCCGTGTGGTCGGACTTTTGCCCCCTGACATCATCATATGATGTAAATCATCTGTTGACAATACTCAGGACTGCGTCCCTGTACTCAGGTGTCAGCGAAAAATCTGCTGCCGCCCCTTCAGTGACATAGACCTTCCCATCATCTGTGATCAGTACCGCCTCGAAATCGCCCGCAGTTTTCCAGAATTCTATAGCATCGTCAAGTCCCATCACAAAGAGCGCTGTTGACAGACCATCGCACCTAAGGCCGTCCTTACCTATTACTGTCACAGATGACAGACCGCTCTTTGCAGGCTTACCGGTCCTGGGGTCAAGGATGTGCCAGTACACTTCCCCGTCCTTTTCAAAAAATCTCTCGTAGCCGCCGGAGGTTATTATAGCCTCATCTTCTGCCTCAAGGACGCCGATCACACCACTTGAAGAGTCTTCAAAGGGACTTTTTATCGCAATCTTCCATTTTTCCCCATTTGGCTTTGTTCCTACGCACTCGACATTTCCGCCAAGGTTGATGAGAGCGGAAGTCACCCCTTCACTTCTGAAGTAGTCAGCTACCGCGCTGCCGGTATATCCCTTTGCCACGCTGCCGAGGTCAATCGCCGTTCCCTTCAAAACCCGGGCATGACCATCATCAGTAAGCTGTACACTTCCGTAGCCGACATTTGAAAGCAGCAGCTCTATCTCGCTATCTTCAGGGACCCGGTAGCTTCCGGTTGTAAATCCCCATGCCCTGAGCACGGGATAAATCGTAATATCCAGAGCTCCGCCGCTCTCATCGCACACTTCGAGCGCCCTTCTCAAAATGTCACTTACGTCGCCCGAAAGATCAGCGTTGCCGGATTGGTTAAGAAGATATATCTCGCTTGATTCATCAGTCACCGAAAGCTTTTTTTCAAGTGTCCTTATCATCTCCTCAGCCCTGGTCAGAAGAGCTTCATCGCCCCGGACCTGCAGTTCCATCACCGTGTTCATCGCAAAGAGGTCTGATGTATTTATTCTTTTTCCAATACCGCAGCCCGCAGTAATAATCAGTAAAAACAACGCGGCAGCTATCCCAGCAAATCTTCTCATACCTCTACGTTCATGCTCCCCATCCTGTAGCCTCCAAGATCCAGCGTCACATAGACAAATCCGATCTCCTTAAGCTTTCTGTTGATCTCCTCCCTGAGCTCATCGGACATCACCTTTGACAAGTCCTCGCCCAGAAGCTCGATCCTTGCAAGAAAAGAGCTGTCGCCGTGGATCCTTACCCTGAACTGCTTAAATCCGCGGCTCCTTAGCAGTTCTTCTGCCTCCTCGACCATTTTAAGCTTGTCCTTCGTGATGTGCTCACCGTAGACAAAGCGGCTCGCAAGGCATGCAAAGGAGGGCTTGTCCCAGGTTTTTAGCCCAAACTCCTTAGAGAGCTTTCTTATGTCATCCTTGGAAAGCTGCGCCTCTCTTAGAGGGCTCTTAACCCCGAGCTCTTTTATCGCCCTCAGCCCCGGTCTGTAATCTCCCATGTCATCGGTATTTGACCCTTCAGCGAGATTCTGTATCCCATTATCGGAGGCGGTTTTGATCAGCTTTGTAAACAGATCCTTTTTGCAGATGTAACACCTGTCCTTGGGATTTTCAGCAAATCCGGGAACGCCAAGCTCATCCACCTCAAGGACCACATGCTTCACCCCAAGCTCTTCACAGAACTCAAGGCTCTCCTTCATCTCTCTCTTGGGGAAAAGACCTGACGAAGCAGTTATCGCAAGCACTCTGTCACCAAGAGCCTGCCTGGCGGCATACAGAAGAAAAGTGGAATCCACTCCCCCTGAAAATGCCACCGCAATGTTGCCATATGACTTCAGTATCGAGATAAGGTTTTCATACTTATCCATTTTGGCCTCCTTTTATAATGAAAAAAGATGTCGTCAGGACATCTTTTTATACATGTGATTGCCCAGCATCTGTATAAGCTGAACAAATGCTATCAATATAACAGAGCAGACTATCAGGTAGTCAGTCTTGTACTGCTGATATCCGTATCTGATCGCGATATCACCTATTCCGCCGCCTCCAACGGTTCCTGCCATTGCAGAATATCCTATGAGGGAGATCACAAGAAGGACAACGCCATTGAGCATCCTGGGTATCGACTCCTTGACATAGACTCTCATCAGAATCTGGAAATTGGATGCTCCAAAAGACCTTGCCGCCTCGATGACACCGGGATTGGTCTCGCGAAGACTCGTCTCAAATACCCTTGCTATGTAGGGAATCGCAGATACTGTCAGGGGAACTATCGAAGCCGTAGTTCCGATCGACTTACCAACTATCATCCTCGTAAACGGTATCAGGATGACCAGAAGGATTATAAAAGGAAAGCTCCTGAACACGTTGACGATAAAACTCAGTATCTCATAGACAATCTTGTTGGGCTTAAGTCCGTCCGGAGCCGTAAGCGTTAAAATGATCGCCGGTATAAATCCGATCACAACAGAAAAAAGCGTTGACCAGAACACCATATATAAAGTCTGATTGAAGGCCTTCATGACAACCGAGGTCATACCCGCACCAGATAAAATTCCTGACATTAAAGAATCCTCCTATATAAACAATTAAATTATTTCGTTATCACTTCCCAGGTGACATTCTTGGAATCAAGGAATGCACATGCTCTCTCAAGATCCTTCTCCTGCATGTTGAGGACAAGGCTTCCATACACATCTTCCCTGAAGTCCTCAAGTCTTGCCCAGCAGATGTTGAAGTCCGTCTGAAGTTCCTGTGACATCTGCGTGACGATCGGTCTCTGGTTGCCCTCTCCGAAGAAAAAGAGCTTAAGGTTGACTCCGGTTGACGGAAGCTTGTCGCTCTCTTCCCTAAGGAAATCTCTTATCTCTTTTTCCTTGGGCCATACAAATAGCTGCTCAGGCTTACCTACTGCCAGCACTTTGCCGTGATTTAAAAAGGCAACCCTCTGACATATCTGCTTGACTACTTCCATCTGGTGAGTGACAACAACTATGGTGATACCCATCTCCCTGTTGATCTTCTGAAGGAGCGCCAGGATTCCTTTTGTTATCTCCGGATCGAGCGCGCTTGTCGCCTCATCACAGAGTAGTATCTCCGGATCAAGCACCAGTGCCCTTGCGATCGCAACTCTCTGCTTCTGACCACCGGACAGTTCCCTTGGCTTTTGATGCATCTTCTCCTCGAGACCTACAAGCTTAATGAGCCGCAGTATCTTCTCCTTGGCTTCAGGCGTGTTAGTGGGTATTCCCCAGAATTTCATAGGGAGCGCTACATTCTGGTATACATCAAGCCTCTCTAACAGGTTAAAACTCTGGAAGATCATTCCCATCTTCTTCTGCTGGAGTCTCAGACTCTTTTTGTCCCTGATGTTGATGAGGTTGCCATCAACAGTGATGCTGCCCTGGTCGTAGGACTCAAGTCCGTTGATACAGCGAAGAAGTGTTGACTTGCCGGCGCCGGACTGACCGATGATTCCGTAGATCTCACCGTCCTCTATCTGAAGAGAGATATCCTTAAGCACCTCATTATTCTTAAATGACTTCTGTACATTCTCAATACTTATCATGCTTTTATTTCTTTCCTTGCTAAAATTCTGATTCGAGTCACTATTATACCACAGATTGCCGTTTTTCATAGAAGAAACAGGAATCCAATATGAAAAAGGATGTAAAATAATGGGAATTTGCAATGAAAATCTCCATCAGACAATAAATGGCACGCCACAGATGAGTGACGTGCCTGTTTTTTGATTAAGTATCGGGGCAAATGAGCCCTGCTTAGTCTGTAAATTACTGTGGATCGATAAATGAAGTGATAACTGCTCCCTTGTAAGTGGAGTCGATGTACTCCTTAACCTTGTCTGAGGTGAGAGCCTTGATGAGAGCCTGTACCTTCTCAGAGTTCTCATTGCCATCCTTTACAACAAGGAAGTTTGTTCTCTTTACTGTTGTCTCATCGTCAAACTCCTCTATATCCAGAGCCGGATACTCAGCAGGAAGACCTGCCTCAAGGGCATAGTTGCCGTTGATGGTCGCAGCGTCGAGATCGGGAAGTGAAAGAGGAAGGCTTGCTGCCTCAAGTGGTGTGATAACGTATCCATGAGGGTTTGCTTCCTTATCATTTGAAAGAGAGTCCTCTGTATAGTTGGCATCTGTTCCGAAGTTTCCCTTTGATACGAGAAGTCCCTTCTGTACAAGAAGGTCAATGCCTCTCTCTCCGTTGTCGGGGTCATTGGGAATACCTATCGAAGCTCCGTCGGGAAGCTCTGAAAGAGCCTTATATTTCTGTGAGTAGATACCCATGGGCTCGATGTGAACTCCTGCAACAGCCTTGAGGTGAAGACCTGCATCTGAGTTCTGCTGATTCATATATCCAAGTGTCTGGAAGTAGTTGGCATCAAGCTCGCCCTCTTCAAGTGATGTGTTTGGAAGCACGTAGTCTGAAAATACTACAGTCTCAAGCTCCCATCCATCCTCTGCAAGAACGTCCTTTACAATGTTGTCAAGGATCTCTGCGTGAGGCACAGGTGTTGCGCCGACGGTGATCTTCTTGTCGCCACCATCTGTTGATACAGCAGGTGCGCTATCAGCTGTCCCGTTATCTGCTGCCTGAGCATCTGCTTCCTGGGTCTGAGCGCCCTGATCAGCAGGTGCCTGTGAACCGCATCCGGTAAGAACACCGAACGCAAGTGAACCTGCAAGTACAAGACTTGCCAAAACATTCTTTTTCATACGTTTTCCTCCTCATACCGCCAAGCGGTTGTTTTTAATTATTTTACTATAATTTACTCGTATTGATGCGCGTTTGCAAGCATTAAACATTTATAGACGGCTATAACTTCAATTTAAGTATCTGTAATTCCTTTTTGATCTGCTCGTACTCATTGGAATTTTTTCAGCTCAGAAAGCGCCATGGGAAGTGCTACCAGTAGTGAGAGCACATCCGCGCAGGCCTGAGCCATCTCAACTCCAAGGATCCCGAGAAACTGCGGGAGGATCAGGATCAGCGGTATAAAGCAGAATCCGTTCCTCGCAGAAGCCGTTATTGAAGCCTTAACGCCCTTGCCGATCGACTGCAGCATCATATTGCTGATGACTATAGCACCTGATAGAGGCAGCGATGCCGACAGGAATCTGAGCGCCGCAACTCCTACAGAAACTGCAGCCGGGTCTTTTGTAAAAAACGAAATGATATTTTCGGCCATTCCAAAACAAATTGCTCCCACAGCAATGAGGAATATTGTAGAATACTTTACGCAAAACCAGAATCCCTCTTTCACCCTGCCTGTCAGTCCTGCGCCGTAGTTGAAGGAGCAGACCGGCTGATAACCCTGTCCAAATCCTATGAGGGCAGATGCCATCATCAGCATGATCCTTCCTGCAACTGACATTCCGGCAATCGCCGCCTCTCCGCCGAGCGCTCCGGCAGTCCTGTTAAGAAGGAGCGTAGAGATTGCCGCAAGTCCCTGTCTGAAAAGAGATGGTGCACCGCCGTTAATTATCTCCTTAATATAATATCCGTTGATATGGACATTCTTTATACTGAGTCTGATGTTCTCGCCCTTGCTTGTTCCGATGAGAAGAACCACAAAGCTCGTTATCTGTCCCATTACCGTGGCGATGGCAGCTCCTCTCACTTCCATTCGAAATACAAGAATAAGAAGAGGATCCAGCCCCATATTCATGACAGCTCCGCACATTAGTCCCACCATCGCATAGACTGCGCTTCCCTGGAACCTGAGCTGGTTATTGATCACAAACTGAGCCATCATGAAAGGCGCTCCAAACAGGATTATCCTCATATATTCTTTGGTGAACTCCATTGTCGCTTCGGTTGCGCCAAGAAACTGCGCGATCGGTGTCACAAAAATATTTCCAATGATTGCAAAGATGATTCCCAGTATAATGGCAATCGCAAACCCGGTTGACGCCATCTCGTCAGCCTCCTTGTGGTTGCCAGCCCCGAGCATCCTCGAGAGGTAATTTCCCGATCCGTGCCCGCAGAAAAAGCCGAAGGCCTGTATGATAGCCATCACCGTAAACACCAGCCCGACAGCCGCGATCGCATTGGTGTTGACCTGTGGGATATCGGATACCCTTGCCACAAAAAATGTATCAGCCGTATTGTAGATGGCTGTCACCATCATACTTATTATTGTAGGAACTGACATTGAAAGTATCAGCTTTGGGACGGGAGTCTTGGTCAAGTACTCCCTTCTGTTTTTAGGTTGTGCCATGATATGCCTCACTGAAAAGAGCGTCAGGGATATGCGTTATTGAATAAGCCTGTCCCTGACGCTTTTTTATTTTCTATTATAGCCCTTATCAGAGCATATGGGCTCTGAGCTCTTCTCCGGACTTCTCTGACAGATATGCCGGAGGTATATCAAGAATTGTCTTGCATCCCTTGACACCCTCGGCTGATAATCTGCAGGCTGCCCTTGCGATTGCCACAAGAACGCTCGTTGTAAATTCAGGGTTTGAATCGAGTTTCAAGCTGTACTCGATAACGTGGTTATGCTCGTTGTTCACGCCGGTCTTTCCTGTTCTGAATACAAAGCCGCCGTGAGCCATTCCGCTGTGATCCCTAAGAAGCTCCTCCTCGCTGATGAAATGAACTGTTGTGTCATAATCAGCGAAATAGTTGGGCATCTCCTTGATCTCTTTTTCTACGGCTGCAGCATCCGCGCCTTCTTCAAGAACCACAAAGCACTCTCTGGTGTGCTTCTGGCGGGTTGTGAGCTCAGGATTGCTCCCGCTCCTTACTGCCTCAAGGGCACTTTCAACAGGGATGGTGTACTGCTTGGCATTCTTAACACCCTTGATACGTCTGATGGCATCTGAGTGTCCCTGGGATACGCCCTTACCCCAGAAGGTATAGTCGTTGCCGTCAGGAAGGATAGCACTTCCGTAGACTCTTGCCAGAGAGAACATTCCCGGATCCCATCCGCATGAGATAACCGCAACGTGTCCTGACTCTTTAGCAGCTGCGTCGACGTTAGCAAAGTGCTCGGGGATCCTTGCATGAGTGTCAAAGCTGTCAACGACATTGAACATCCTCGCATACTCCGGAGTCTGAACAGGAAGGTCTGTAGCACTTCCACCGCAGAGGATCATCACA
>JAEEGL011420885.1_pt1 | contig 32785 bp, 31 predicted proteins | sample 9134231 | NCBI WGS metagenome assembly JAEEGL01 (sample SAMN16246548, study PRJNA631951) | gut metagenome | biome: gut microbiome; feature: rumen; material: fiber-attached | host: Bos | place: Iran: Karaj | collected 2018-10
ATCGCGATATCACGATCCTTGGGCTCTACATCGTTAACGAGTCTGTCGCCGATTCTGAGTTCACCTGAAGAAATATCCTCAAGTCCGGCGATCATACGAAGTGTAGTTGACTTACCGCATCCTGAAGGTCCAACGAAGATGATGAACTCCTGGTCTGCGATCTCAAGGTTGAAATTCTTAACAGCTTCGAAACCGTTAGGATAAACCTTGCAAATGTTCTTTAAAGACAAACCTGCCATTTTTAGTGACTCCTTTCAAGCTTTGATTTTTAGCATCAAAAAACTACATCATTTAGTATATCCATGTAAGCATTATTAGGCTATAACTCAATTAAACAAAGATTTTTGTTCATTTTGTCAAAATTGACATTATTTCTAAAAAAAATATAAAAGCAATGACAATTTGAACAATTTGCCACTGCTTTTGTGTTCATTTTGTTGAAAAAGGAAAGAGGCTTTATTTCACAGATCATCACTCATCCTTGAAAAACTTCTCGTCTTCCTTGTAGAAGGTGAGCCTGTTCTTTCCGTTGTGCTTAACGTAATACAGAGCGGAATCGGCATTCTTATAGAGTGTCTCAAAATCCGTTCCGTCCATGGGATAGATCGTTGCGCCGAGGCTGGCATTAACGGAGTACTTTGTGTATTCTCCGACCTCAAAATCGCGGAAGAACACTTCAAGCTTTCTGGCCTCACGCTCGATGATCCCCATGTCATGTATATCCTTGAGGAAAACGATGAACTCGTCTCCTCCGATACGTCCGATGATATCAGTCGCGCGATACAAAGTCTTAAGCCTGAGGCCGAGATTGCGGAGGACCTCATCACCGAAGGCATGTCCCATAGTGTCGTTGACCTTCTTGAAATTATCGACATCGATCAGTATAAGAACACCCTGCCCGTCAACATTTGTTGCAATATATTCACGGATCTTCGCCTCCGTTGCAAGCTTATTGTATACACCCGTCAAAAGGTCCGTCTCAGCTTTTCCGGTAAGCTCCTTGCTGCTTGTGAAAGAGCGGTTTCTTATGATCAGCGTGACAATCACAAACGTGATCACCATGACGATTATCACCGCTATGATCTGGCCTATGAGAACTCTTCCCGGAGTGACATAACCTACCACACAGCTCTCGATATATTTCTTGTCATACCCGGTAAGGAATACCCAATCGGTTCCCTCAACCGGATAATAGGCAATATATCTGGAGGTCTTTGTCTGGTTCACCTGGAGGACATACTGTTCCCTTTTCTCGAACATATCGGCAAATACTGCCCATTCTTCCTGGGAATCGGCATATTTCTTCAGATTGTCCCAAAGAACTCCTTCGATAAGGAAAAGGTTTGCGGTCCTTCCCGTTGAATACACGGTCTCGTGATCAGGTCCAAGGAGGACATAAAAGCTGTAATGAAAACCGTTATCCCCACCCACATTTTCATCGAATACCGCCGTATCGACCAGGGCCAGAACTTTTCCGGAGGTTCCTTCAGCCGTATCGACAGCCAGGACAAAGCAGTTCTTTTCATCAATCCCCGAATCCGAAGTATATGCGGGCTTTCCCATTCGTACATCTGCTACATACGGCTTATCCGAAAGATCATACACGCTTCCGTCCGCTGCATATGCCATATTGTTTTCGTCAAGATATACCGCCCGTTCAACGCCTTCTATGGATTCAACCCCTTCAAGGAAATGAGCTGATTTAAGCGTGTCTTCGTTTCCTTCAGTCACAGAAAGCGCCATGGACATATAATCCCTGACGCTCTTAATATCGTTTGCGAATTCCTCTGCGCTTCCCCTGACTTCATTGTTGGCCTGATTAAGCTGAAGCTGTGTATAAATCCTTCTATTGGAACCGGAATACACGCCTAAAAAAACACACGCCAAAATGAACTCTGCCGCAAAAATGATCGCACCTATCAAAATTGTTCTGCTGACTGAATTCTTCTTCATCAAGCAATATCCCCAAGTTTTCCCCCGGCCTCAGTTACCATACCCGACAGCATTATAGCATAATAAAAATTTTCATTCAATGGATATCCTTATCGTCAAGGATAGTGGAATCACTGAAAATGTGCTCGTCCTCCGATCCCGGAGCAGCTTTTCCCTCCGCCTCATTCGCGTCCGCTTCAAGCTTTTTGAACTGCTTATTGTAAAGACAAACCGAAAGGAACGCGGGAAGTGAAAAACCGAACATTATCACGATAGGCAGGAGTACAAGAAAATTGTATGTCAGATAAAAAGGAGCAACCGTCATGATAATGATCAGAAAACTTCTGGGCGGATTTGAAATGGCCACAAATATTCCGGTCTTTATCGTGCCTCCTATCGTATTTGAAAATCTGCTGAGCACGGGAAATGTCATGGAAAAAATAAACGATGACAAAAGGACCGCCGCCGAGAAAAGTATCTTGACGACCAAGGGCATCGCATCGCCCATATTCGCCCTGGCAACTCCAAGAAGATATAAGGGAATTCCGATAGCGGCGAGCATTATGATCCAGATGATCGTAGCCTGCCTGAAATTTTCCTTGAAGGACTTAAAATACATTTTCAGTATTCCGCTGTCCTCGTCACGCCGTATCTTCAGCATCACATAATAACCGGCGGTTATAGCGGCTCCACCGGTGATAACCGGGATGCAAAGGAGTAATGTGAGGATATTGATAATGATAAAATCCGCTATCCTCATAAGGACAGTCATAAACGGACTGTCGGGATTAAACAACTTCATAGTATCTTCTCCATAGGAGTAACTCTTATTCCGGACTTTTCCTGTTCCGGCCCGGTAGCATAAAATCCGGTTTTTTCATAGAAGCCTACCGCATAAGGCGCGGCTTTAACCCGGAAACAATTCTCGCCGTAAATACTCTTGACATAGTCACCGAGAAGCTCGATAAGAACGCTTCCGACTCCTCTTCTGTGGTAATCCTCATCAACAAAAAGCAGCGAGAGCACATTATTGTTGCGGATCGTACCGACACCGATTATTCGCTCGCCGTCAAGAGCCAGCAACACCCTGTAGGTGCCGCCGAGAAATGCCGTATAAATATCGTCATCCGTTATGAATTCAAAAAATTCTTTTATTCCTTCATCAGAGTAATCCGGCGCTTCAAACTTCATAAAGGTTCTCCAGACCATCATCATGGCCGGCTTCCACTCTTCCGTCCTTGCCCATCTGAAATCGTAGGGGATTCTCCCAAGAAGGCCTACATTCTCTCCGAGATCCAAGTGTAAATATCCTCTTTAACTTTTTCTTTTTCGCTTTCGTTAAGGATCTCATGACGCAGGCCGGGATACAGCTTTAATGTAATATCCTTCACACCTGCCGCCTCAAGAGCTTCCTTTGCCTTGACAACACCCTTGCCGTAATCACCCACCGGATCCTCGGCTCCTGAAACAAAAAGCACGGGAAGATCCGCGGGAACCTTTGCCAGATTCTTTTTGTCCAAAAGCCTTCCGATCAGTTCAAAAAGAGTTCTGAACCCGTTTACGGTAAAGAGAAATCCGCAGTCAGGGTCCTCGATATATCTGTCAATGTTTTCTTCGTTTACGCTGAGCCAATCGAACGGCGTCCGGGGATTAGGGATCCTCTTATTGTATCCGCCGAATGCGAGATTATTGATAAAAAGCGCGGGATGCTTATCCCCTAAAAATGTCTTCTGGAAACCGGCTACAAATTTGGATACGCCAATAAGCGCTTTGCTCTGATTGCCCGTTCCCATAATAACCGCACCTTTTATTCCCGTGCCGTACCTGAAGATATAATTTCTTGCGATGAAGGATCCCATACTGTGCCCCATAAGAAAATACGGAACGCCGGGATAAAGCTCCTGTGTCATTTTCTTGAGCCTGTGCACATCCCGTACGACTACGGTTGCGGGATCCTGATCGCAGAAATATCCTTTCAATCCGTTTTCAGCGGCCGTACCGCCATGCCCCAAATGATCATCTCCGGTAACGACAAAACCCTTACCGGTGAGGAATTCAGCGATATCTTCATATCTGGAAAAATGCTCGCTCATGCCATGAACGATCTGGTAAACTCCGACAATATCACCCGAATCGGGAGTGTATCTTATCGCATGGATCTTGCTGATCCCGTCACGAGAATCAAAAAAGAATTCTTCCTTTTTCATGGCATTTACCTCCTTGAAAATTATAACACGGATTGCTTCGATCTGCTGGTTTTAGCACACCTCTGCACCGGCAGGCATATCGCGGTCGGGAACCATTATTGCGAGTTTTCCTTCCGCATCCTCTGCGCAGAGGATCATTCCCTCGCTGGTAAGTCCTGCGATCTCGCGGGGCTGAAGGTTAACCAGAACCATAACCTTCTTTCCCACCATATCCTCGGGCTTGTAGCTAGCCTTGATACCGGAAAGTATCTGGCGAACACTGCTTCCGATCTTAACCTTTGAGCAGAGAAGCTTCTTTGACTTCGGAACTTCCTCGCAGGCGATGATCTCGCCCACCTGAAGCTGAAGCTTCGAGAAATCATCATAGGTTATGATATCCTTGGGATCGATGTCGATCACGTTCCCGTCTTTTTCTGCACCAGCGCTTTCCGATGTCTCACCGGAAGCGGCCTTAACGGAGGCGATCATTGCCTCTCTGAGCTCTTCCTCTCTCTTTGCGACCTCATCCATATCGAGTCTCGCAAAAAGGATCTCCGGCTTGTCGGTAACCTTATGGCCGTCTTCGAAAAGTCCGAATTTATCGAGGGTGTCAAAATCCCTGAGCTTTGTATTAAGCTGCGCGGCAATCTTTTCGGCAGTTTCGGGAAGATAGGGTTCAAGCAGCGAAGCACCTATGATGATGCCCTCAACCAGATTGTAGAGAACCGTAGCAAGACGATCCTTCTTTGCCTCATCCTTTGCAAGTACCCAGGGCTCCGTCTCATCAATATATTTATTGCATCTCTTAAAGAGTCCGAATATCTCGGTGATCGCATCGGCGATATGAAGCGTCTCCATGAGTGAGCTCACTTTTCCGTATGTGGAAACGGCTACATTTTTAAGGTCCTCATCAATAGCCTTATCATTATCGTTAAGAGCGACATTCTTATTTGACAGAACTCCTCCGAAATACTTATTGCTCATCGAGATCGTACGGTTAACGAGATTTCCGAGAGTATTTGCAAGATCTGCATTTGTCCTCTCTGCGATAAGATCCCATGTGGCATTTCCGTCGTTCTCAAAGGGCATCTCATGGATCATGTAGTAACGCACGGCATCAACGCCGAAGAAATCCACAAGATCGTCGGCATAGATAACATTTCCTTTGGATTTGCTCATCTTATCATTGTTCATGAGAAGCCAGGGATGTCCGAATACCTGCTTGGGAAGCGGCTCTCCAAGTGCCATGAGGAAGATGGGCCAGTAGATCGTATGGAAACGGATAATGTCCTTTCCGATAAGATGAAGGTCTGCGGGCCAGAACTTTTTGTACTGGTCGGTACTGTTTCCCTCTGCATCATATCCGATACCGGTGATATAGTTGGTAAGCGCATCAAGCCAAACATATACAACATGTCTGTCATCAAAGCTTACGGGAATTCCCCACTTAAAAGAGGTTCTTGATACACAAAGATCCTGAAGCCCGGGAATGAGGAAATTGTTCATCATCTCATTCTTCCTTGAAACAGGCTGGATGAACTCGGGATGCTCATTGATGTGCTTTATCAGCCTATCGGCATATTTGCTCATTTTGAAGAAATATGCTTCCTCTTTCGCAGGCTTTACTTCGCGTCCGCAGTCAGGGCATTTGCCATCCTTAAGCTGACTCTCGGTCCAGAATGATTCACAGGGCGTACAGTACATTCCCTCATATGCCCCTTTGTAAATGTCCCCCTGATCATAGAGACGCTTAAAGATCTTTTGAACCTGTTTCTCATGAAAATCATCCGTTGTGCGGATAAATTTATCGTAGGAAACATTGAGAAGATCACAGAGTCCTCTGATTATGCCGGCAACATTATCGACAAATTCCTTGGGAGTGATCCCGGCTTCCGCTGCCTTTAATTCAATTTTCTGACCGTGCTCATCCGTTCCGGTCTGAAAGAATACCTCATATCCTTCCTTTCTCTTAAAACGTGCGATGGAATCCGCGAGCACGATCTCGTAATTATTTCCGATATGAGGCTTGCCGGATGTGTAGGCAATAGCCGTCGTAATATAATATGGTCCTTTATTCTGCATTATTTTATGCCTCCAAAGTATTTATTGATCACAAGTAACTTCCGGCAGGAGAAACATCGAAGGCATACACCTTATATCCGCTTCCCTTGTCGATAAGAACTATTCTTATCATTTCATCTCTTCTGGAATAATCAAGCTCTTCACCGCCGCGCTTTGCGTAAGCATGATATTTAATGTCTACGCTGCAGCAGTTGTCAGCCCACATAACCGGCCTTCCGAGCTCTAAGATTTCATTTCGAAGATTGGTGTGACCGTATGCCCAGCTCACGCTGTCCTCATACGCATTGATCAGAGACTTGTCCGCAGGACTTCCGGAAAAGCAGAAAGCCTGAGCAGCCGCGATGTGATCGTCTATACCGTTTTTACCGTAGGTGTAGTATGTGAGATATGCCTCGAGAAATCCGACAGCGCTTTCCTGAAGACCCTTTTCCAGATCATCCGGAGAATACACAAGAAAATCGAATGGCCCTTCTTCTGATCCGTCGTAAACGGCATCCACGAGAACTTCACCGTTCCTGTCTTTGATCAATACTTCAGGCGGGATCAGAAATCCGCCGGCGCCATAGACATTCCATTTGATCTCATTGGTCAGAACTTCGTCGTAATTAAATACTTCCCTCTCTCTGTCATATGGGAATCTGACGATGTCCGACTGCAGGATATACTCGTCTCCAAGCTCTTTTCCGTTGCAGCTCATGGTAAACCCATCAGGTATCTCAAATGAGACTGTGTTATCTCCGGAGGCATGAACTTCAATGTCTCCGACCTCCCATTTAAGCCCGCTTCCAACGAGGCCTATATCGGCGATCACACTGCCTCCGAGCTCAACAATATACTTCGGCGAAGCATCCGAGTAGGAGTCTGCCCTGTAATAAACAAAACCTTCCTCATCGGAAGATATCAGCTCATCAAAGTATTGCTTTGCGGTATCAAAGGTCTCAAGGGAATCCGAATTATCTTCAAGCCAATTTTGTGCAAGAAGATCTGAATCAAGACCGCTGACATAATTCATAAAGAAAAGCTGGGGAGCCTGCTCTTCCGCGCGAAGCCTTTCTTCCAAGGCCTCTTTTTCTTCCTCTTCAGCCTGATAAATCACAAGCTTCTTCCAGAGAAGCCCTAGGACTATGACAGCCGCAACAGCCAATAGACCGAGATATACAAAAAAGATCGTTCTGAAAACCGGATTTTTCATCAGTCTGCATCCTCCGGCATAACAAGAACCGCATTAGGAAGTCCTCTCATTCCGATAAGGCCCGAGCCTCTGGTAAGCTGTTCTCCGTCATATCTCATTTCAGCGGATGAACCGCCGTCAAGCATGGTCGCATTGACTGCGCCGTAATCCGTCATGATATTAACCAGGTCATCGCGCGTAGCTCCAAGGCTGGCCGCATGCCTTCCCTCAATTACGCAAAGAAGGATCGTTCCGTCCTCGCACTGGCCGATAGCCGTGCGGGGATTGTATCCGCCTCCCAGCTTTTTGGAAGGATTTCCGTCCCTTATGAGTACGCTTCCCATCTCAAAAGTAAAGCCCTCAACAGCTCCGTCATTTATTGCCTGTCTTGCGCTGCAGCTTCTGAGCATGAGGTTGTGGTCAGCGTCAAAACCTACAAAATTGTGGCAATATCCCACGTTTTCACCATACACGATCTTGCCGTTTTTGATGACAAATCCGTCGGGACAGCCGCCTTTTCCCTTACCCTCATCGTCTGCGAAGCCACCTCCGTTGACACCGCCGATCGCACCGTAATCCTCTATGAATTTGTATAAAAACTTACCGTATCCGTTCTCACTGTAGCCACCTAATACTCCGATGGTCACTCTGGACGGATCCTTTATCAGCATCATCTTACCGCGGTAAGTCTCGCCCGTAACATCCTCGATCTTGATGCCGTCAACGAAACCATCATCCGCCGTGCCCTCCACAGCAGCGCCTTCCGAATCACCCATCGAAAGAGCAGCCTGCTCCTCGCCGATATCGGCGACATTATTATCATCAGGTCTGTATCCGAGTGCAACATAGGTATCCGTGTAAGACTGTGAAGCAAGAAGCCCCTCTACCTCAGCATCACTCAAAAACCAGTGAGGAAGGAACTTCAGTGCACTTGTCTCGTTACAGGAGTTGACAAAAATGTATTTTGCCCTCTCCGAAGGACCGTGTGTAAGCACAAGAATAACTCCGACAAGAAATATCAGAAATACAAGAACAGTGGTAACCAAAAGAAGGGCGCCGTTACCAAAAACAGCTCCCACTACCTTTCCTGCGTTTCTATTTACTTTTCTTTCCGCTAAATTATCCATAACAAAATACTCTGCGCTCTGACTCTCGATTTACCTATTACTAAATGCAAAAATGCATTCAGGTACAAAAACGTAGAGTATATTATAACACCTACGGAAGTATTTGTCACGACACTACATAATGTGGTCTTCATCCCCCATACTTCGGATACCGTCCGTATTTAGTGGGATTTGTCCCCATCACGCTTCTCATTTCCTGCCCTTTGCGGGACATTTATGAGGCATTCCGGGCCCGTACTGGCATCTGGGGCAGTTGAAGCATTTTACATAATCAGCCCCTTCCAAAACAGCTTCGCAGAAAGCCGGATCCGCAAGGACCGCCCTGGCCAGATCCACAGTGTCCACCAGATCGTTTTCGATAAGATAATGAACCTGCTCAGGCTCAAAAATACTGTTTACGCAGGATACGGGAACCCTGCCCCTGAAATGTTCGTGAAACCTTACGCCAAGAGATACGATCGAATTGTAAGGACCTTCGGGTTCAGTCACTGTGGGATCTTCCCATTCGATTCCTGTCGATATCTGAAGGTAATCACAGCCGGCCTTAACATACTCTTCGGCAATATCTATCGCCGTGGCCACATCGGGCTCTATTCCCGCAGTCCTTACGGAAATCAGGAACTCCTCCCCACAGGCTTCCCTGATCATTTTTATGATCTCCGAAGCAAACCTCGCTCTGTTCTCTGTGCTTCCGCCATACTCATCGGTACGCAGATTTGTCTTTTTTGAGATAAACTGATTGATGAGGTAACCATGACAGCCATGGAGCTGAATGCCGTCATAACCGGACTGTTTTGCGCGGATCGCGGCCTGAGTGAAATGCTCCTGCATTTCGTGTATCTCATCCTTTGTCATCTCCCGGGAGAGAACATTTTCATCCCTTGTGGGAACCGCAGAAGGTCCTATGGGCTCCCCGCAATCCGGATTTGAGGTTATGCCGGTATGATTTATCTGGATGATGACTGCTGCCCCGTTATCATGACATACCTCTGCTATCTTTTTATGTCCTTCTATCTGCGAATCCTCCCAGAGCCCCATGTGATTTTTCCAGAACCTTCCTCCGGGCGTTATCGCCGTGGCTTCAACGCAAATAAGGCCGCAGCCGTGCTCCGCTCTCTTTCTGTAATGGTCGATATGCTTCTGAGTGACCTTTCCGTCCTCTCCGGCATAGTCGAATTTTACCGTCGGTGCCATGGTAAGTCTGTTTTTTACGACGGTTTTATTGATTATAATGCTGTCCCCTGCTTTAGTCATTTTTGTGAACCTCCTCGTATTACGTCAGTTTACTGACGTAATTTGTGATCTGTTCTTCACTTAAGTATTTAGTTTTTCCGAAAGATTATCATACTCATTTTTTATTCTGTAAAACAGCTCCGCAGATCCGTTTCCGCTGTCGGGATGATATACCTTGCAGAGATCGTGATATCTCCGCTTTATCTCCGAAGGTGATTTACAGTCCGCAAAGAAGCCTGCCGCATTCTCGCTGTTCCCCTCTGTTATCCGTCGGTCGTATGAATACTCTTCATTTTCTATATATTCTTCGGAGTACCCATCATCATATTCCTCCTCATAGTATCCCTCATCCTCGTAGTACTCCCCGCCGTCATAATCATCGCTGTATCCGATCGGCTGTCTTCTTTCCTCCTTGAAATCATCCTCTCCGTACGCTTCCTCATCATATCCTCTGTCGATATAATGTCTGTCGTCTCTGTAGTAATCCTCTTCCTCTCTCAGACGCCTTCTCTCATTTCTTCTTCCCTCACGGATTCCTTTCCTGTATCCGTCATCATACCCATCCCCATAGCTCTCTTCCAGTCTTTCCTCCTCGGCGCGAAGAACTTCTTTTTTAAGGGAATGATATCTCAGAAGATTTAATATATCGAGAACAGGTCCGCCAAGAAGCATTACCGCAAGGGCTATCAGAAGCGTGCGGCTTCCGAGCTTTCCCGTCTGAGTGATAACAAGCGCAGCAACTCCGACAGACAGTATCAGCCCGAATATCCAGTTGTGCATCAGTCTTATGAAAAAATAGACATACGATACCGCTCCGTATGCGATAAGGAGCATGATAAGATACTTTTGGGGATCCGCCTGAATATTGGCCCATATACGCCCGATATCAAATCCCATGTCCTTTTCCCAGTATATCAATACTGTCAGGACCGCTGCTATAATGAGCTTAGCGGGAATGACCGAAAGCTTGTTTCTCAGTTCGGCAACCTTTATTGCCTTTAATACGTTCATTGATCTGTACCTTTTCTTATTTCGATTTATTAACGATCAAAATCAATCTCAAAATCCATAGTTCTGCCTGTCGAGGGATGACGCAGTCTCAGATGATCCGCGCACAGCTTAAGCTGTCTTATACCCTCTTTTTTTGTAAGCTCTATACTCTCTGTGCTTCCGTATTTCATGTCCCCGATGATCGGGAGTTTTCGATGGGCAAGCTGCACTCTTATCTGATGGAATCTTCCGGTTTCAAGATGAACCGACAGCACCGGACAAGCAACATCACCGATGGTTACTTCACCGGTCTTTTCATATGAAAGCTTTGCTGTTTTTCCTTCAGAGTCCGAACCCGGTCCGCACCCTTTAATTATTCTCGCAAAGCCTTCCTTTTCTTTGACTATAAGGTCCTCGCAGACATCCTTTTCTTTGATTTCTCCTCCGGGAAAAACAATGGCTTTATAGTCTTTCTGAAATCCGCTCTCTCCCTTTTCGGATACCTGTCTTGAAAGCTCCGCGGCAGATTTTTTGTTTTTAGCAAATACAAGGATCCCGCACACCGGCTGATCAAGCCTGTGTACCACTCCGACAAAACCGCCCTTCAGGTAATTCTTAAGTTCGCTGACCATGTCCTTTTCGCCGACCTTTTTTGTCTGAGTCGCTATTCCTGCAGGCTTGTTTATAACGATAATATCATTGTCTTCATATATGATCTCAGGCATGTCAAAAACCTCTCAGCCTTTTCTTAAGCCCTTGGGATAATGATTTTTCAGAATGCCTCCCGCCTGCTTTCCCCACGCGAGTGAATATCCGTCCACGCAGACGAGCGTCCATCCTTTTTCACCCTCCGTATTTACGGTAAGGCCCTTAATATAATCTGCCGCCTCCACAGCGCCTAAATCTGCTTTCCTGATCGCATATTTCGGATCGAGAGCAAGAGCAAGAGAATGTGACGGCTCAAATCTGTCTTTTTTAAGGCTTCCGAGGCAAAGCCCCGGTCTCAGAACTTTCAAGCCCTTTAATCCCGGCATAACCATCGGTGATAAATAAATATATTCGCCGAAGGTCGTCAGCTTTCCGGATCCGGCTATCCCATCCGGCTCAAAGCATTCAGGAATCAGTATATCGCCAAGATACTGTTTTATCAGCTTCAGATCCTGCGCAGACATCGACGTTGTTACAGAATTCGAAGAAAATCCTTCTTCTCCCCCATCCGCATCTGATTTCCTTTTCTCAAGGACTGCGGCAAAATGTCCCTCTCCCTTAACCTTGTGAGGCCAGAGCCTGTGAGATTCAAGCAGTGAAAAATCCGGATGTCTTTTAAGGAAGTTTTCCAATCCTTCTTCATTTTCTTCACGTGCAAAAGTGCATGTAGAGTACACCATACGGCCGCCGTATTTAAGCATATCCGCGGCATCATCAAGGATCTGTGCCTGACGCTCGGCACACATTTTCACATTATCCGCGCTCCACTCCGAAACGGCGACATCATTCTTGCGGAACATGCCCTCTCCCGAGCAGGGCGCATCGACCATAATGCGGTCAAAAAATCCCTCAAAACGGTTTCTCAGAGACCGGGGTGATTCGTTTGTGACCAGAGCATTTTTGATTCCCATTCTCTCTATATTTTCAGAGAGTATCTTTGCCCTTCCCGGATTTATCTCATTAGAGACAAGAAGTCCCTTCCCATCCATATATCCCGCTATCTGGGTGCTTTTTCCTCCCGGTGCGGCACAGAGATCGAGTATTTTTTCTCCGGGTCTCGCACCCAAAAGCGAACCGGGGAGCATGGCACTCGGCTCCTGAATGTAATATACCCCTGCTTCATGGTAGGGATGTTTTCCCGGTGTGAAAGCAGCTTCCGAATAATAGTATCCGTTCTCCGCCCAAGGAACCCTTTCGAGCTCATATTCCGAAGGATATTCTTCGGTTGCCGCCTTTCCGCTGATGTTTTTCTTCAGCGGATTTACACGCAGTCCCCTGTATCTTTCCGAGAAGAGCGCCGACTCAAATTCCGGATATTCCTCTCCGAGAGTATCCTTCATTCTTCTCACAAATTCCTCCGGAAGATTTATACTGTTTTCTTCTGATCCTAATCCCGACATGTCTTTTTCTCTGCAGCAAAAAATAACAAAACATCCTTTTTTATGGAATAAACCGATTAAGGACATCAATAAGCTTTCTGTCCGTCTCTACACCTCTCTCATACTCCGAAGCCGCCCCGCTTTCACCGGCGGATACCGGAAAAAGGCCGCATATATCCGCACCGATAAGCACTCTGCCCTCACATATTTTTTCTATAAGAAAAACAAGCTTTTTCATAGTCAGGCTGCCCTGATCCCAGTTTGTCCTTACTTCAGAGATATCGAGCACATCCTTATCTACCGAAATATACAGAGGAAGGGCTTTACCCGTTCCTACCTTTTCCGGAAGCTTCATTTCTTCTTTATCATCCTTTCCGGGCAGGATATCCTCAAGCTCCTCTCTCGATATTATAACAAGCTTTTCATTGTTTCTTATCTCATCCGGCAGCTCACTTATGCTCTTGTCGGGCGGTCCTATCATGAGGATACGCTGCAGATTTTTGTCTTTTTCAAGAACTTCCTTCGCCCAGGATCCGCAGCTTAACATATCAAACATTGCGGGCTTCATATCCGTATGATTATCAAAAAAAACAAGCTCATAGTCCCTGTCGATCCGGCTTGTAAAAAGGCGGGACATATAGTGATAATTTCCGGAATCAATAAGGTGGATACCTTTTGCGGTCTGTATGCATCGTCTGACTATCTCTTTTTCCGCTTCCTCATCGCAGTACATATCAGTACCCGTGATATCACTGCAGTCTGTAAATTCAGATCCCGGGTAATCCTTTTCTTCGTATGTACCTGTAAAACTTATAATTTTATAAGAACTCATGCTTTCTTTGAAACCACTTTATAACTATTAAAGATAGAATTTCTCTTGGGAAATTCTCGCGCCGAGCGCGGTTGCTGTAAGCAACTTATTCCATACGCGCGAGTGCGCATCCTTAGCGGAGCGTTTTTTACTTCATAGGAAACCTATGAAGTAAAAAAAAAAAATTGATTGAATTTCACAGTCATGTAATGTAATATTATCAGACAAGCTCGCAAAACACAATCTTTGTTATGTTCATTACGCTTAGATAAGAGGTTAATTATGACGGATACCGATTTTTTTCGAAGATCCACTGAAATCCCTTCGAACCAAAACAGAATAGAATTCAATGAAAAGGACGGTTTCCTTAGAATATATCATAAAGAAGGGACTGAAGAGATCGCTCTTATGACCGATGAAGAGATTCATACCGCCGACCGGAATGCAGAGCCCCGCGTAAAAAGTCTCTTTAAATATATGGAGGCTTTCGGCAGGTCAAAATGCGTTATGTTCGGACAGGAAAACAATCTCCAGAATAAGGCCGGCAATCCTTTGCTCTCTCATTCCGATACCTTCGACATGACAGGTGACTATCCTGCAGTGCAGGCTTTCGATGTTCTTGCTTTTACCGGAGTTGAGTTTAGCGCTCGAAAACTAAATTCACAGTATACTCAGGATATGCCCGGTTTTAAAGGACTTACTCCTATAGAAACCGAAAACCTTGATCCCGTAACAGCCGATATAGAAGCCGCCGCCGCACTTGCAAGGCGTGAGATCGAGCTCGGAAGTGTTTTCTCACTCTCGGCACATATGCCCAACTTTCTTTTCAGTAAGGTTCGGGACGGTTATGTGGAGGGTGAATCTCCCGCTTACTCAAAATATAACTACAGGGAATATACTCCAAACCGATGTGAAGGACGCACAGTGCAGGAGGTAATGCCCGGGGGCAGTGCAAATGACGTAATGACAAGATATCTTGATCTGATCGCTGCTTTTGCAAAAAGTGTCGGATATCCGTTCTTCTTCAGGCCGCTCCATGAAAATACGGGAAACTGGTTCTGGTGGGGCAAGGATCACTGCACCCCCGAAGAATTCAAGGCGCTTTGGCACTATATAGCTGATTATCTTAAAAATGAAAAAGGTGTTCACAATCTTCTCTATGCTTACAGTCCGGGAAGCGAAAACAAAGACGCCTCCGAATACGGCGAGCGCTACCCCGGCGACGACTATGTGGATCTCGTGGGAGTCGATATGTACGATCCTGAGACCGAAAAGGGAGAAGGCCCCATATTCTTCGAAAGATTCAAAAAGCAGCTCGCGATCCTTGAAGAGTTTTCTTCCGCCCACGGCAAGCTTATGGCAGTTACCGAGACGGGACTTGCAAGCAGCAATCCCGATCCCGGGTGCAATGCGACCTCTATGCATATCACGGGAAACCTTAACAACCGCTGGCACAGTGATATTCTCGAAATGGCTTCATCCTCAAGGGCATCCTACTTTTTGCTGTGGGCCAACTTTTCAAGGCACAATACATACTACACGCCTTTCGTTGACAGGTTAGGCGAAGACGGCAGCCGCATCGGCCACGAAGCGCTGGACGATTTTATCCGTTTTTATAACGATGAAAGATCGATATTCGCCGGTCACCAGATCGAAACGATCAAGACAATATACGATATATAGAAAGCTGTTTCTTTGTTTCTGCGAAGGTGTTTTATCCTTGTTTTTTTAAACACACTTTTTTCTAACATTCTTCGCAGAGTTTACACTTTCTGACCACAGATTGTTCACAAATTCCCTTTAATCTAAACCTAACAAGAGCAAACAAGCTTTTGTCAGGTTTATTTTTTTAGGAGAAATCGTATGGGTGATCAGACAATCTTTAAAAGATATGAAATAAAATACATACTTACGCGTCAGCAACAGAACAAGGTCCTTCATCAGATGGCAATGTTTATGAAAGAGGACGAGCACGGAAGGAGCCGGATCCAGTCGCTTTACTACGATACTCCGGACAGTATTTTAGCGAGGAGAAGTCTTGATAAGCCGCTGTACAAGGAAAAGCTAAGGCTTCGCAGCTACGGAATCGCAGACGATGACTCGCAGGTATTCGTAGAGATAAAGAAAAAATACGACGGTATAGTCTATAAAAGAAGGATTGCAATGACGCTGCCGCAGTCAAGAGTATTTCTTCCGCATTCCTTCTCCGGCACAGCCGAGGCAGCACGCTTTCTGCAAAAAGGCCTTCGTGACAGAATAAAACCGGGAACATCAAAGGCGCAGATAGCAAATGAAATCGATTATTTTATAGGCTACTACAAGGGTATCCGTCCCGCAATGATGCTCCAGTATGAGCGCGATGCCTTCTACGCGAAGGATGATCACGAGTTCAGGATCACCTTTGATGACAATATCCTTTGGAGAACCAATGACCTCAGGCTTGATAAAGGTTTTTACGGAAACCGGCTGATCGATACGGATCATGTACTTATGGAGGTCAAGGTAGGTGAGGCCATGCCGGCATGGTTTGTCAGGATCCTGACCGAAAACAGAATCTATAAGCAGTCCTTTTCAAAATACGGGACCGCATACCTTATAGACAAAGGACTTGCGGATTATCTTCCCGAGCCGACAAAAAATATTCTTTATGACAAAGATCTTTTCCGGTACAGGATATGTATATAAACAACGTGCAGATAAAACATAGATTCAGAGCAAAAACGGAGGCGCATAATGGATAATTTATTTAACAGCATTTTTGACACTTCAGCGGAGACAATCCCTTTTACACAGTTTATAATATGCATAGGTGTTTCACTTGTTATAGGTGTTTTTCTTTCATGGCTTTACAGCCTAAAAAACAAAGCTTCGAAAAGCTTTCTTGTTTCCATAGCACTTATGCCGGCTATCGTATGCGTTGTGATAATGATGGTAAACGGTAATATCGGAGCCGGTGTTGCGGTAGCGGGTGCCTTCAGTCTAATTAGATTCAGATCACAGCCCGGAAGTGCCAGAGAGATCAGCACGATCTTCATAGCAATGGGAGCCGGTCTGATAGCGGGAATGGGCTATTTGGCTTACGCCGCAGTCTTTACGATCATTCTTGCACTGATCATGACGATCCTGACTTTTGTAAAATTCGGCGGATCAAAGGAAGATATGAAAAAAGAACTTCGGATAACCATTCCGGAAGACCTGAATTACAGCGATGCATTTACCGATGTACTCGAAAAATATACTGAAGAACCTAAGCTTGTCTCAGTTAAAACCAGCAACATGGGAAGTCTCTTCAAACTCAAATACAATATTTATCTGAAAGAAGCTTCAAAGGAAAAAGAATTCATGGATATGTTAAGAACAAGAAACGGAAATCTTGAGATCAGCATGTCAGATCCGGAGGTGATCCCGAATGAATTATAAAAGAATAAAAAAACAATTTAAATCACACAAAAATATATCAAAGCTTACTTCTCTGGTTTTAGCCGGCTTACTGACAGTATCCCTCGCAGCATGCACTTCTACTTCTGCCGGTGAAAGCTCTACGGGTCAGGCAGAAACATCAGCGGCAAGTACAGACCTGACCTCTTCTGGAAGTGCAGATACCAATGCCTCTGCAGAGGTAACCTCCGTGGCTTATGTCGACACCTCGGATCTCTTTACCGACAGGGATCTTGATCCCTCGTATGAAGAAGCCGACTCCGTAAGCATAATCCTAAGTGACAGCGGGACCACCTGCAAATCCAAAGCTGTCAGTATCGACGGCCGGACGATCACTATATCAGATAAAGGAATCTATGTTATCAGCGGATCACTGTCAGACGGACAGATAATCATAGATGCCGATGATGAAAAGGTTCAGCTCATCCTTAACGGAGTATCGATATCAAGCAGCTCATCTGCCGCTATATATGTTAAGCAGGCAGATAAAGTCTTTATAACGCTATCCGAAGATACCGAAAACATATTATCCACCACAGGTGAATACGTTGCCATAGACGACAACAGCATTGACGCCGTGATCTATTCAAAGGACGATCTTGTGCTGAACGGAGAAGGCATACTTAACATATCCAATGGTTATGGACATGGCATCGTATCAAAAGATGATCTGAAGATAACCTCCGGCTCTTATAACATTACCGCATCCTCCTGCGGGCTGAGCGGAAAGGACAGCCTTCTTATAGCGGACGGAACATTTGTTATCGAAGCAGGGACCGACTGTCTTCATTCTTCAAATGATGAGGACGAGTCTCTGGGAAGCATAGTTATTGAGAACGGCTCATTTACCCTTTCGGCAGGCAGCGATGCAATTGACGGCTCAGGAACTGTTCAGATAGACAACGGTTCGTTTGTGATATCCGCTGAGGACGATGCTGTTCACAGTGATACCACAACCATCATTAAAGGCGGTAATATCCTTGTTTCAAAATGCTGCGAAGGACTTGAAGGAAACGCCTTGATAATCAATGATGGAGTAATAAACATTACCGCCACCGATGACGGAATCAACGCTGCAGGCGGAAATGACAGCAGCGGCTTCGGACCTTCCGGCGGCAAAGATTCCTTCAGATCCGATTCATCCGCATCATACATTCAGATAAACGGCGGAAATATCACCATCAATTCTTCGGGAGACGGTGTGGATGCCAACGGTTCACTCTACGTAACCGGCGGTTATACATTCGTAAACGGCTCAACCGATAACGGAAACGGTGCTTTAGATTATGACACAAACGGAGTGATCTCCGGCGGAACATTCATTGCTCTCGGCGCAAGCGGAATGGCAATGAACTTCTCTGAAAGCTCTCAGGGCTCCATACTGGTTAATCTCAGTTCATCATATTCGGCAAGTGATCAGATCACGCTGTCAGATGAAAGTGGAAATGAGATAATCAGTATTACCGCAGCCAAGAAAGGAAATTCCGTTCTTATCAGCTCACCCGATATAACATCTGACGGAAAATACACTCTAACTGCCGGCGATACTTCCACTCAGATCAGCATGGATGGCAGCAACATCTACGGATCCGTTTTCAGTTTTGGCGGCGGAGGCTTCGGTGGCGGTCCCGGAGGTAATTTCGGCGGCGGATCCGGCGGCGGCACAAACGGGGGACCCGGCGGAGGCTTTGGAGGCAATCCTCCTGACGGCTTTGAAAACTTTGATGGAGAACGCCCTGATTTTCCGGATAACTTTGATGGAGAAAAACCTGATTTCCCGGATAATTTCGATGGTGAGAAACCCGACTTCTCAACTGACTTTAATGGAGGTAAATTCGACTTCTCAAATGGCTTTAACGGGGAAAAGCCTGAGTTTCCGGATGATTCCAGCGACAAAAAGCCCGAATAGCCCTTGTTTCCTTGACTTTTTGACACTTTTGTGCTTATTATAGAAGTGTATAAGTATCTTTTTTAATAGCCGCAAAAAGATATTATTGGGGCAGTTTAGGAAGCAATTTTACAAGGAGGTATACGCTATGGCTATGGATATCCGGACTACACTGGGGTTACAGGGAGAATTTGCAAATAATCAAAAGATAAATCAGGGCGCCGGCAGAACCGATGATGCATCTGCCGAGAGAGCCAAAGAAGTCAAAGAGCAGCGCGAGGAAGCCCGCGTTAAGCAGGAAGAAAACCGCAAAGCTGTCATTGAAGAGCAGATGAAAGCCGCTACTCTCGATGAAACCAAGGGCAAGATCATCTCCGAGTCAAAAGACGGCGACACCGTAAGAGCAAGCGAGGAATCAATGGAAGCCCTTAGTGACGGTATCGTGCTTGCAAAGGGCAGAGAGGATGTCCTTAATGAGACTGCTGCCGTAAATACAGTGCCCAAAACAGAAGACATCGAGCTGAATCCCGCAGCTGAAAAAGCTACTGAAACCGCTGAAGAAAAGGTCGAATCCACACAGGATCTCAGAAGTTATACCGAGAACCAGATCGATGTACTCTACAGAGAAGGCAAAATAAGCAAGCAGGATCGCGATAAGGAAATCGCCCGTCGTGAAGAGATCAAGGAAGCAGCCGGAGTTGAGAGTGCCGACGATAAAGCCGACCAGAAGCAGGATACAGCTAAGGTTACTGCCAAACAGGATTCCGAGAAGAAAACAACCGCAAATAATGTTAAGGAAGATGAAAATAAGCGTGCTGAAGAAATAAAGGAACGTCAGGAGCAGACCAATGCAAATGCCGAGCGTTCAAGAGAAGTAGCTGAGGAAAACGAAAACCTGAATAACTTCAATAACAACATGAACAATGTAATAAGCCAACAGGCTCGTGTCAATCAGGATCCCGACCTGGAGAGGTTTGCAACCGTAGAAGGCTTTAATCTTACGATAGATCAGCAGTAAACTTAGGAGTGATAGAAAGAAATGGAATTAATACAGAGTTTTTCAGTAGACCATACGCGCATCGTACCCGGAATATTTACAAGCAGGGTTGATCATTTAGGTGAATATTCGGTCACGACCTACGATGTAAGGCTTAAAAGGCCTAACAGAGAGCCGGTCATTGATATTCTTGCAATGCACTCTCTTGAGCACATTATAGCTACCTTCCTTCGAAACGAGCCTGATTGGAAGGATGAAGTGATTTACTGGGGCCCGATGGGCTGCCTTACAGGCTTTTATCTCATACTCAAAGGAAACCGCGCTCCGAAGGAAATATTTGACTTACTTCTCAGGGCATTTAAATCTGTAGACTCTGTACAGGAAGTACCCGGAACCTCCCCGGAAAACTGCGGTTATTGTCGTATGCACAACCTTGAAATGGCTAAATGGTATGCCAATGAATTTTCCGCTTACCTTGAGTCGAATGCCGATAACGCCGAAATCTTCGAGTATCCCAGGGCAGAACGGCTTGTTACCGATGACGGCCAGCACTTCTACGATTCATAAAAGATAGTTCATATAGTTAAATATCAAAAAAATGCCCCGGTCAAATCGACCGGGGCATTGCTGTTTCCATATCATATCTGCGGAACCAAAGCCCTTACAAGCTTTGCGCAGTGCTCTGCAGCGTGCTTTTCAAATGTAGGATAATCCATCTGTGCGGAATCATCCGCCTTATCGGATATAGCACGAAGGATCACAAAAGGAATGTCATTCAGATAACAGCCATGGGCGATAGAAGCGCCCTCCATCTCACAACAGTCACCCTGAAATACCGAGATAAGCTTATCCTTCACTTCCTTATCTGCAATAAACTGATCTCCGCTCACCACTCTTCCCACAAGAGTATGAAGCTCCGGAAGCACTTCTCCGCAGGTCTTTTCCGCGAGACCGATCAGCCTCTCATCCGCAGGAAATTCTTTAATTCCCAACTGCGGAACCTCTCCTATGGGATATCCGAAATTGGTAGCATCAACATCATGGTGAAGTGCTATCTTAGAAATAAGAATATCTCCGATATCGAGCTTTGCATTGAGCGAACCGGCAACACCGGTATTGATCACATGAGTGACATTAAATATATCCGCAAGGATCTGAACGCAGAGCGCCGCATTTACTTTTCCTACTCCGCTGCGGACAACTATAACATCCGCACCGTCAAGAGTTCCTTCGTTGAACTCCATATTTGCTTTTTTCACAACGCGGGTGAGGTTCATCTGCTTCTTCAGAGTATCAACCTCAAGCTCCATAGCTCCGATTATTCCGATCCTGCTCATACTTTATTCCTTTTTATTTATTATCTGCCGGCTTGATAGCAACAGGTTTCTTGTAAGGCTTAACTTCCGGAGCCGCTGCAGGTGCTGCGGGTGCGGGAGCAGCTGCCTTGGGAGCTTCTTCCTTCTTTACTTCGGGAGCTGCCTTAGGTGCCTCTTCCTTCTTAGCTTCGGGAGCTGCCTTAGGTGCCTCTTCCTTCTTAACTACGGGCTCGGCTTTCTTCTCGACCGGCTTCTTTTCCTCAGCCTTCTTTTCCGCTGCTTTCTCTTCCTTAACAACCTTAACTGCAGCGTTTGCGCCTTCCTTAGCTGCTTTCACAGCGGTAGTCGCAGCCTTCTTTGTCTTATCGGCAGCCTTTTTAGCTACTTTCTTGGTATCCTCAGCCGCTTTCTTAGCTACCTTCTTGGTCTCCTCGGTTGCTTTCTTAGCTACCTTCTTGGTTTCCTCGGTTGCCTTCTTTGCTGCCTTTTTGGTCTCCTCGGTTGCTTTCTTAGCTACCTTCTTAGTCTCATCAGCTGCTTTCTTTGCTACCTTCTTAGTGGTCTTCTTAGCATCGTCAGCTGCTTTTTTAACCGTCTTCTTAACGGGACTTACAGTGCGGAGTGCAAGAATCTTGTTTGCTGTTTCAAAATCTCCGGATACGGAATACTTCTGTGCTCCATAAGCATCTGCCGGTTCTTCCTTACCATCAATGATATCCATAAGGACATTGGAGCTTATTGTAACTAACGCATCTCTGTCATAGTATTCATATGGCTGGACATTGAATTTGCCCTCGGATACTTCGATGTAAAGGGCTCCCTCGCCCTCTCCGCTGACATTGATCTGTATGGCCTTATGGCCTCCTATATCCCAACCCTCTGATTTTGCGTATGCCTTCTGAAGCTTCTCCACAATCTTCTCGTAAGTCATTTCTTCCTCCTTTTGTTTCCCATCAAGAACAAAACATCATTTTTTCAAATCACTTACAACATAAACATTATGCCAAATAATTGGTACAACTACCAATTATAATGCATTGTTCTCGCATTTACAACAAAAAATAACGAGTTTTTTTGTATATTTATACAAAAAATTACATTTTTTATGACATTTTAAAAATTCCCCGGCAGAAAAAACTGTCGGGGAAAAATCAGTTTCTATTTATTTGAAATATCTCTCAAGAAGTCCCTTGAGTGCCTTGCCATGTCTCGCCTCATCACGCGCCATCTCGTGAACTGTGTCATGGATCGCATCGAGATTGTTCTTCTTTGCGCACTTTGCAAGGTCTGTCTTACCTGCCGTAGCACCGAACTCGCAGTCAACTCTCCATGCAAGATTGTCCTTGGTGGAATCCGTCATCTTGGGCTCAAGTTCAGATCCGAGAAGCTCGGCAAACTTTGCAGCATGCTCAGCCTCCTCAAAAGCAGCCTTCTCCCAGTAGAGACCGATCTCGGGATAACCTTCTCTGTGAGCGATCCTTACCATGCAAAGATACATGCCTACCTCTGAGCACTCTCCGTCAAAATTAGCCTTGAGCTGTTCGAAGATGAACTTCTTGTCTTCTTCGCTGATCTCGGGATTGTTCTTAACCGTCTTTGCATATACTCCGAACTCATGCTCGGCAGCAAGTGTAAGCTCACCCTCTACAACCTTAAATTTATCGCCTGATACATGGCAGATGGGGCACTCAGCCGGGGGCTCATTTCCTTCATGAACATAACCGCAAACGGGACATACATACTTCATAGCAATACCTCCATTATCAACAATTAGTTTTTAGGATCAACATCAGTTGTTCCCTTACCAAATACTTTATCCTAACGAGGTTCTTTTCGCAACCAAAATTTTCGGATAATTTTATAATTATTTAAGAGTTATTCTTTTTTCTTATGCTATACTACTATTATTATGAAAATTAAAACAAAAATCATAATTGCATGTATTCTTTCCATCGTCTTACCGCTGATCTTTATGGTGCTCGCCTTCCTTGGCATAGGGCGCATTATCGGTGCGATCACTCCGGAGATGAAATTCACCTTTGACCAGCTGACCAAGCACTGGCTGATCGATCTCTCCATCGCGGGCGTTGTAATCCTTGTGGCAACCGGCATTCTTGTGTCCGGCTGGCTTCATCGCGGGATTTACGAACCCGTAAGCAAGCTTAATGAAGCTATGGCAAAGATCCGGGAGGGCGACTATACCTACGTTCTTGAAACAGATGCGGAAAACGAGTTCGGCGATCTTTACCGCAACTACGAAGACATGCGCATGCGTCTTAAAGAGACTTGTGAAGAACGTGCTAGGCAGGAAGAGAAAAACAGGGAGCTTGTCAGCAATATCTCCCACGACCTCAAAACTCCCATCACTGCGATCAAGGGCTATGCGGAGGGTATTTTAGACGGTGTCGCACAAACTCCCGAAAAAACCACAAAATATGTGCGCACTATCTACAACAAGGCCGTCGACATGGATAGGCTTATAAACGAACTGACTACCTATTCCAATGTAGATAACGACCGAATCCCCTACAAATTCCTGCGTATCAATATTGCGGATTATTTCAACGACTGCGTAGAGGAGATCGGACTTGATCTTGAGCAGCGAGGCATAGAGTTTAATTATACAAACATGGTTTCACCCGATACTCTCGTCATCGCCGATCCCGAGCAGTTAAAGAAGGTCATAAACAATATTATCAGCAATTCGATTAAATACATCGATAAGACAAAAGGTATCATCAATCTTCGTCTTCTCGATCGCAACGATTCGGTAATGGTTGAAATCGAAGATAACGGGCGCGGCATTCCACAGCAGGATCTGCCAAGGATCTTTGAGAGATTCTACAGAACGGACGCATCCAGAAATTCCGCGCAGGGCGGAAGCGGAATCGGGCTCTCTATTGTCAAGAAGATCATTGAAGACCACGGCGGATATATCTGGGCGACCAGTAAAGAAGGCGAAAATACTTGTATGCATTTCGTCTTGAGAAAGTATATTGAATTATAATTTTTATAGAGGAGAAATACCATATGAGCAGGATTTTGATCATAGAAGATGAAGCAGATATAGCAGATCTCGAAAAGGATTATCTTGAGATGAGCGGCTATGAAGTCGATGTATGCAACACCGGTCTTAAAGGATTGGAAGCCGCTAAAACCGAAAGCTACGATCTTATCGTTTTAGATCTTATGCTTCCTGAGATGGATGGATTCGAAGTCTGCAAGGAAATCAGGCGGCAGATAAATATCCCGATCATCATGGTCTCCGCAAAGAAGGACGATATCGACAAGATCAGAGGCCTCGGACTCGGTGCTGACGATTACATGACCAAGCCCTTCAGTCCCAGCGAGCTCGTTGCGAGAGTAAAGGCTCATCTTTCAAGATATGACCGCCTAGTGAGTGCAGGACAGCAGAAAAACCAGAATGACGTTATAGAGATCAGAGGGCTCAGGATCGACAAGACCGCCCGCAGAGTTTTCATAGAAGGCGAAGAAAAACAGTTCACCACAAAGGAGTTTGACCTGCTGACATTTCTCGCAGAGAATCCAAATCATGTATTTACCAAGGAAGAACTGTTCCGCAAGATATGGGATATGGAATCGATCGGAGATATTGCAACCGTCACGGTTCACATCAAGAAAATCCGAGAGAAAATTGAAAAGGACAACGCTAATCCTGATTATATCGAAACTATCTGGGGCGTTGGTTACAGATTTAAAGTCTGAAACTATAAGAATCTTGCTAATGAAAAAACCGCGGCAGAACAGCAAATGCTGTATTCTGCCGCGGTTTTATTATTCCGTGAATTATATTATTCAAAGGTGATGGTATCCCATGTATCGTCGGGAATGATTCCGATGTAGGTGGTTCCTGCGTTGAGCAGGATGGGATTTCCGTCAGCGTCAAGGAATTGAGTATTTACCTCGAGTGATCCGCCCTTGCTCCAGGTGATCGGAACACACTTACCGTCTGCTATATAATAGCCTTCGCCATCGCCGACAATATTGTACCACATATATCCTTCACCCCACTCTCCGAATGTAGCTCTCTGAAGGATAACATTTCTAAACGAAAGCACTTCGCCGGTCTCTGCATCAGCATGTGCTCTCTCATATTCGTAATACTCATAAAGTCCCGTATCAGCATTATAATGAAGCTCGGAAGCGTTGTGAGGGAACGGAAGCTTTATCACGCCGGCTGCAGATTTCTCCGAAAGGAAATGGCCCGCATCAATACCGCCGTTTTCAACGAAATCAAAATGCTTTCCGGTATAATACTCGTTGTATTCGGAGGAAATTGTTGAAGAATTTACAATATATTTTTCAAGGTCTGCCTTAGTAACATATTCAGTAAACTCCCTCGGCTTTCCGTTGTCGATACGAGCGAATACACCGCTTATATTGTCGATGGAATCAAGCGCGATATAATCCTTGATAAAAGGCTGAGGACCGCCGTCATGAAGCAGGATGCAGTTCCACTCAGCTACAAGAATACAGTTAGTAGTTCTTGTACTTCTGATGCTTCCGAGTCTTTCAACCTTGCCCCAGTCCTTCATAAGCACAAAAAGTCTGGTAATGCGGTTATTTGCTGTACTGTTCATCATTTCATAGACAATATCAGCATCATTGAGTCCATAGTGATCAAGAGCAGTAAGCTCGTTGTCTACCATAACTCCGATAGGCCTCTGGTTTTCTAAGCTTGCATCGATAAGTCTTCCCGAAAGTTCATTGTAAACATATCCTTCCGGTGCATCCTCATTTGACAGGATCTTGATTTCAGGAGCTTCTTCAACAGGTTCCGTCTCCGTTTCGGTATTCTGCTGAGTTTCCTCAACAGTATCGTCCTGGATCGGCTGCGCAAGATCGGACACCGATGATGATGTATCCACAGCCGGTTCATCCGCCTTTTTACATCCTGCCAGCATTGATACTGTCATTGCAGTACAGAGCAATGTTACTAAAATCTTTTTCTTCATGATAGTATAATCCTTCCCGAACTTATTGTTCTCAGTTTCCCTTTCCGATTGCTACAAGTATTACTCCAACAATTATAATGCACATTCCGAGAATCTTTCTTGCCGTGATCTTTTCTCCGAGCAGACGATTCGAAAAGAACATGGTCCAAATATAAGTAAGCGATCCCAATGGAAGTACAATAGCATACGGCAATTTTTGTAGCAAATATATATTCGCGGCCGCTGCTATAACATACATCACCCCGCCCAGATAAAAGAAGGGCGAAAGAAGTATCTTAAGCTTGTTCCCACCATCTGCAGGTGAAGATTTTTTGAGAAAATAGCTTGCCAACGATGATATGCATGTTGATGATAAAAGAACTACAACAATTATGATTATTTCTTTTGTGGTCAAGGAGGTCATTTTTTGCTGCTACCTCCTATCACTATAACTCCGGCAATAACTACAAATACGCCTATGATCGTTACCCATGAGATCGTTTCGGTCGGTACGAATATCGCAGAAAGAATAAGAGCAAAAACGTAACTCATGGAGTTGATGGGTTGAAGGACCGAGAGTTCCCCATACCCAAGGCCTATCGTCATAACAACTGCTCCGATCGCATATACCAGAAATCCCGGCAATACCTTTAAGAACAGCATCAGGATCCCGGTAAACCCGGATGACATAACCAAGGGAATATCCACATTCTCAAGCGGCTTTTTCCAAAGGAGCTGTCCCAGAGCCAAACTGAATGCCGAGATCAGCAAAAGAATAATTCCTTTGCCATTCTTTTTCAGTGATTCAATCATTATTTATCTTCCTCAAATCATGCTATTATTATGAACTAATTAACAACATTTACCGGATTCCCGTCAAGAAATGCCTTAATGTTGTCGTAAACGCCCTGAACGCATCTCTCCCTTGCTTCCACGCTTCCCCACGCAAGATGAGGAGTGATTATGAGCTTGTTTGAATCCTTTATCATTGATAGCGGATTAGAAAGCTGCAGAGGCTCCTTTTCAAGGACATCAAGACCTGCCGCCTTGATCTCTCCGCTTTCAAGTGCCTCATAGAGCGCCGGATTGTTAACGATCGGTCCCCTCGCAACATTTATAAGTATTGCGCCATTTTTCATCTTACGGAGTGCATCCGCATCGATGAAGTCTCTTGTCAGATCACTCAACGGGCAATGTATCGAGAGAAAATCACTTCTCTCAAGCAGTTCTTCTTTGCTGACACGCTCATATTCCGTAACCTTGCTGTTTCCCGTTACGGAGTGGAATATCACATTACACCCAAATGCTTTGGCAATCGATGCAACCTTTCTTCCGATGTTTCCCATCCCGACGATTCCCCAGGTCTTTCCCGCAAGTTCATAAAAGGGAACCCCGAAGTTGGAAAAACGGTCCTGTGCACTATATTCTCCGGATTTCACATAGTCATCATAATGGGGAAGACTCTGCGAAAGTGCCAGTGCCAGTGTGAAAGTATGCTGTGCGACCATATCCGTGCAATAATTCACAACATTGCATACCGGTATATTGCGGCTCCTAAGATACGGAAGATCGCAATTATCATAGCCTGTCGCAAATTCACAGACAAGCTTGACATTCTTTGAGCCTCCCAGGCTCAGCTCATTGATCGGGGACTTATTCGCAACAACTATATCCGCGTCTTTTGTTCTTTCGATGACTTCTTCCACAGTTGTGGTGTTGGGGTAAAGAGTTACTTCACCCAACTCGTTAAAACTATCGACGGAGATATCAGGTCCCACGCTGTTTCTCTCTAAAACAACGATCTTCATATATTGTCCTCAAGCATAATACACTAAATATAGGCAAAACCCTATTTATTTTATCAAAGTCTTGTGGCAAATTCAAGTTTAAGGTGGTAAAATGTATAGAAAGTGAACAAAATCAATATGCTTCCTGCATTTTGATCCGAAAAACTTCTTTTAGTTTAAGGGGAAACCTCAGATGAAAAAAATAGTCCTTACCGGCGGCGGTACTGCCGGACATGTCACTCCGAATTTAGCGCTTCTTCCTTCTCTTAAGGAAGCAGGTTTTGAAATAGCCTATATCGGCTCATATACCGGCATCGAAAGACAGCTTGTCACTGATTTCGGGATTCGCTACACCGGCGTCTCTACCGGCAAGTTCCGCAGATATCTCGATGTAAAAAACCTCACCGATCCGTTCCGCGTTATAAAGGGATTCGGCGAGGCAAAACGCTTTTTAAAAGAATATAAACCCGATGTCGTCTTTTCCAAGGGCGGATTCGTAAGTGTTCCCGTCGTGAGAGCCGCTCATTCTCTCGGTATTCCCTGTATTATCCATGAATCGGACATGACACCGGGACTTGCAAACAAGCTCTGCTACGGCTCAGCCGTAAAAATCTGTTGCAATTTCCCCGAAACAGTATCCTCCCTCCCCGAGAAAAAGGCAGTTCTTACAGGTACCCCCATCAGAGCGGAACTGTTTACGGGTGATGCCGCAAAGGGCCGCGAAGTATGCGGTTTTGATGATGATAAGCCCGTCATAATGGTAACCGGAGGCTCTCTCGGTGCAATGGCAGTCAATCAGGCCGTTCGCGATGCTCTCCCCGTACTCCTTGAGAAGTATAATGTTGTCCATCTCTGCGGAAAAAACAAGATCGACAATATGATGCTTACCATCCCCGGATACAAACAGTTCGAATATATCAAAGACGAAATGAAAGACCTCTTTGCCCTTGCGGATGTTGTGATATCGCGTGCCGGTGCAAATGCGATCTGTGAGATCCTTGCGCTCAGAAAGCCTAACATTCTCATTCCTCTTCCTTCCAAGGCAAGCCGCGGTGACCAGCTGCTCAATGCGAAATCCTTCGAAGCTCAGGGGTATTCGGTTGTTCTCGATCAGGATGATCTCACAAACAAGCTCATCTCCGAAACTGTGGATTCCATATATGAAAACCGTGATAAATATATTACTGCAATGAAAAATAGCGCCCAGCAGGACGCTATTTCAAAGATCATGTCGATAATAAAAGATTGTGTCTCTTAAATCTCAGCCGTTTCTCCTGCTTTCAGAATCGCCGGCTTAAAATCCCTGCCTCTGTACCAGATATTAACAGAGGTAGGATTGTATACTAATTTTCTGTTGGCCCCAAACTCCAGTCTTCTGGTCGCCGTGATGTAATCATAGATCTCACCGTTAGTAGCGTACCATATCTCATTTCTTCCCTGCATCATATCCGTAAACTCTTCGATGATGTGCCAGTCATCCGGTCTTCCAAATTCGTAGGAATGTCCCCAGACATACATAAGAGGAAGTTCCTTCCACTCCGGGCAGCCAAGGAATTCTTCCCCATGCTTCATAACATCATTATTGTGGTGACATGTGGAATCCCATGCAAGGAAATTCTTCGGAAGATCAAAGAAATGGTTCTCACCTACCGTCCTTGAATAATGCACTCCAAGAGTTCCGAGTATCCTTATTATATTATCATTATATGCCCCAAAGGCGTAAGCCATTCCCTGTACAAGATGGCCTGTAAGTGTCTCAAGTGCCTGTCTGTCGGGCAAAAGCTCAAGCACGATCTCCTGATCGGTCATCTGGCAAAGATTCTTGTGCTCAACGCCGTGAATTGCTATCTCGTGGCCTGCATATATCTCATTCAGTTTGTTCTTGTTGACGTATCTCTCATTATCTTTATCGGAAAGAGTTCCCGAATTCAGATTAAATGTTCCCTTCATTCCGTGAGATCTCAGAATCTCAGCAAGCCTGATATCATAGATTTCTCCATCGTCATAGCTGAAAGTCAGTGCCTTTTGCTTCCCGTTTGGGTAAAGGAATTTCATAATGTTAAACCTCCGTTGTAAATATATGTTTCATGCATCGCCTGAACCGGATCGGTAAATCGCATTCCAAGCTCAGCAAGCTTAGAACCGTCATAATAATTCGTTTCAATCTTCGTAAGCGGAAAAGGAAGCGGAATACCCTTTTCATTTACAGTCTGTATATCAACCTCTGCTTTCGTAAACGACTTTCCCGTAGCTTTTTCCAACAGTACCGCAAAGCTTTCATAGGTATACATCCTGTTCTCGCAAACATTAAATGCCTTATTGTATGCCTTTTCATTTCCGCATACAAGTCCTACCGCCCCGGCAACATCCTTAACATAAACAAGCTGAAATTCTCCATCTGCATCTGTTGGATGAATTATCTGCCCTGCCTTATCGATCCACTGAAAATAAATGCTCTCACGCGGTGCATAATTCCCGGGGCCGAAAATAAAGGCAGGCCTAAGTATTGTATAATTGCAGCCTTTTTTCTCGCAGGCAGGTCCTATTTCCTTTTCAAGCGCCACCTTTCCTTTTATATATGCGCCAGCTTCTCCCCCAAAATCGCGTTCCTCGAATTCTGAATCTTCAGCCTGAAGCTGCCCTGTTCCGCGTTTATAAACATCAGTGGTACTGATAAAAATATATTGATCCGTTTTTGCATTTATGTTTTCCAGAAGTGACTCAATATCACCCTTACGGTATGCACAGAAATCAACTACAGCGTCATAGTGATCATTTGAAAACAGCGTTTTCAGCCCCTCGGCATCATGGCGATCCATGAGAATTTCTCTAAACCTGCTGCCATTTTCCTTCCCGAATCCGCTGTTATTCCTGTGAAGAAGAGTAATCCGGGCATCACTCTCAGAAAGCATAAGCTCTGCAAATGCTTTTCCGAGAAAGTATGTACCTCCTATGATCAGAATATTACTATTCATAGCCCCATTTTATCAGCCTTCCAGCATATTTTAAAAAATTTAAAAAAAATATAGATTTTTTCTTGACAAATAAATACTTCATAAGTTAATATATCATTTGTTGCGAAACAAATCCATATTTTCTTTTATGCGGGTGTAGTTCAATGGTAGAACACCAGCCTTCCAAGCTGGACACGTGGGTTCGATTCCCATCACCCGCTCTTTTTTATTGCTCCGCAGGTCCAGTAATTACAAGGACTTGCGAAGTTTTTTTGTTTCAAAATCGATAACGTTCTGGGTGTCACCGGGTGTCACCAAATTACTCTCAAGCGCCTGCAACGCGGTTTCGCAGTAATCATAGTCTGCAAAACTGTAGTTCTTAAGGTTTACTTCAACGGAATGTCCGAGGAGTTTTGCGCGGTTTGTGACTTCGACTCCCCTGGGTATCAACACATAAGAATTATAGTACATCCTTATAGCATGATTATTGGTTATTGAATACCCGAGATTCCTGCAAATCCTATAGAGGAACTTTTCATAGCAGGTATCTGCGATGATCCAGCTTCCGTCAGGATTAGCAAAGACATACTCCGAAAATATCCCGGCTCTGCGCTGTGCTGCCTTCAATTCATCAAGCAGATTTCTGATCTCCGTAGTAATCGGGAAATATCTTCCTCCCTTAGGGATGCCCTTTTCGTTCTTCGTCCAGTTCACATACTCATAACCGTCGGTTGCACGCTTCTTTAACTGCTGAGAATGGATATGGATCCTTCCGCACACGACATCGGTCCACCTAAGAGAACATATCTCGCCGGCTCTCATCCCTGTCATTGATGCAAGAAGGAACATATAACCGCAGGTATAGCAGTCGCCATACTTCTTCGGACTTTCTATCCGTCTTCTCACTTCTTCCGATATGGCCTCAATCTGCTGTGGACTCATGGCTTTCTGCTCAGCGGATTTATACTCCGTCTTACAGAGCCTGTAGAAATCCTGATTGCTCATCCTCTGTGCCGGATTATAATCAACAAATCCTTTTGTAAGGGCAAAGCCAAATGTCAGGTTAAGCACGCTCTTGAATGCGCGGTATGCCTCTTTCTTGAGTTCACCGCTCCTTATCATCTCGGATGCGTACTCGATGAGATAATCCGCAGTGATCTCATGCACAAGTTTTTCACCAAGCTTTCCGCTGATAAACCGCTTATAATCTGCACGGTATTTAACAGCAGTATTCTCGCTGCAGAGGGCTTTCTTATGCTCTAGAGCCATCTCGAACACGTTCTCAAAACTTCTGTTGAGATAACCATCTGAATACAGTTCAAACAGCTTGTCGATAAGTCCGTCATATGAATTTGCGGTGATCCTCTTCTTGCCCTTTACGTGCGTGCTCCATCCCTTGATCGAGCCTGTCGGCGGTTTTATCAGCCTCTGGCTTCCGTCGGAAGAAATGTGTTTGCTCAGTACATATTTTGTTTTCAAAGATCTTTCTTTTTTAGTCATTTTATCAATAATGACCGTATCATCCGCCCCCATTATACCATTCTCCGAGGGCATGATGATAGACTTTGCTATATATAAATTTCTCAGTTCCGACAGTATCTCTTTGGGATCCATCGCGCCCTCCTTTCGCCTTCTATAATCTATGTGGGACATAAAATCCCTAATCCGAAAGGAGATCGCAAAAAAATATAAAAAAATCCCCGGACCTGTTTTTACAAGTCCGAGGCATCCTGTATCATACGATTATTAATCATAGAGTTTGTTGATATTTTCATTATAAACAAGCAAACGGCAGTAAATCCTTTATTCCTACCTTTACCAGATTATTCTC
>JAEEGL014670457.1_pt1 | contig 32785 bp, 34 predicted proteins | sample 9134231 | NCBI WGS metagenome assembly JAEEGL01 (sample SAMN16246548, study PRJNA631951) | gut metagenome | biome: gut microbiome; feature: rumen; material: fiber-attached | host: Bos | place: Iran: Karaj | collected 2018-10
CCTCAGGACTGTGTAAGCGGCATACAAAAAGGGAGACCGCGCCGCGCGGCAAGGCCGCGCGACGTCGTTGTCTCCCGATGCTGTTCTGTTACGCTCCGGCGGCGCGACTGTCAAGCCCGAGCCGGACAGTTCAGACCTCGCCGCGCTCCTGCTCCATGTACAGCTCGTCCTCCAGATAGCCCTCCTTGATCATCTCAATGATCATATCGCGCTGGCAGGTGGGAATCTGCTTGAGCTCCATGTGGAAGACGATGCACTTCCGGCACTGGCCGTGGAAGGGGCATTTCTTGTTCCAGCAGGTGCATTTGTATTTGTCCGCTTCCTCGCCCACCTTCAGCGCCATGACCATTTCGCCGCGCTTCTGCTTCGGCGGGCGGCGCATCCATTTCTCCGGATTCGCCTGGCGCAGGAGATTGTTGTCTTCCGTTGCGCCCGTCTCGAGGTCATAATCCTCGGGCATTGGCGGCCGGAAGTCGGGATCGAAGTACGGCGCGTTTCCGGCGGCTGCCTGAGCGGGATCGAATTCAAAATTTTCGTTCATATCTGCCATGTTGATCATCCTTTCCGGCTTGATGGTACGATTATAACACAACAGCCCGGAGAAAAAAAGACGGAACTTTTCTCATCGGACGGTTTTCCGTGTATTTTCAGAACACGCCCGTCCGCTTACGCGGGCTTCTCATCTCCAGCGCGCAGAATAGCGTTCAGCGCTTCCCTTGCGGAAGCGACGTCCTCCTGTGTGACCGGTCCGGCGGAGTAGCGGCACTTTCGGTAGATATCACGGAGCCGCTCGTCGGATCCTCCGAGCGCGGACGCCGCGGCTGCGGAGATTTCCGCCGTCGTCGCGCTTTTGTTCGGACGGATATTCTGTTCTCGCAGGAAAGCGAGATATTCCCGGTACAGAAGCCGGATCTCACCGCGGCAGGACCGATCCGCGCTCTTTTTGCGTCTGCTCCGGCGGGTCCTCGCTTCCGCGGGGACGACGTCTTCGACCAATACGCTCTCCGGTTCTTCCTGCTTTCCCGCGGGCGCGTCTCTGCGCAGCAGCCATACCGCCAGCAGGATCACCGCTGCGACCGCCAGCAGCGCAAGCAGGCTGCCCCACGGGATCTGTACCTCCGGCAGCCGGACTTGCGCGGACGGCATCACAGCGGATTCCGGCGCAGCTTCGACTGCCGTCTCCGGCGGCGGCAGCTCGACAGGGGTCTCCTCAAAGAAATCCTCGCCGATGCTGAACAGACCCATCAGTCGGCTGAATGCGGCGTTCATGATCGAGACGAGGCCCGCCCATACGGCGCTGAGGCCGTAAACGGCGTATTTCAGGACTGGCCCGGCCATCCACAATGCCGTACCGGCCAGCGCGCCGCCTGCGATCGGCAGGAAAAAGAGCCCCACGCTGCCGGCCTGCCATCCTGCGGACGGCCCCGCGCCCAGAAGCAGCGCACGGAGCGCCAGCAGCGCCAGCACAAGCGCTGCAGCCGACAGCAGCCTCAAATGCGTCCCGACTGCGCCGCCGAGGCCAGAAACGACGAGCAGAACCAGAAAGAGGACGAAATATGCTCCGACGCTTCTGCGAAAACGCCAGATCTCCGTTGAAAACCGTCCGAGGGCCGCAAAAAGCGCGGTATACGCAGTCAAGGCCAACAGGGCCGCCCGCACCGCCCAGTCGGAGCCGGACAGAATGAGCGACGGCAGCGGCAGCAGTCCCCATGCCAGCCGGGATGCCGCATTTTTGCAGCCGCCAGCGCCCAGTCCCGCGAGAAGCGTCAGGCCGACGAGCAACGCGAAGGCAGGCCATTGTTCCCGGAATAGCGGGAACAGGCACAACACGGCGGACGCCATGCTGATCTGCGCGGCGAGCCGAAAGGAGACGAAGCTACGCATTGGAAAGCGCCTCCTCTCCCGTCAGCAAGAGCGCCCTGACGCCGGATGCGCGCTCCAGCCGAGCCAGAGCTCCCATGAGCTCCGGCGTAAGGCGGGGCGCGATCACGATGAACCCGCGTCTGCCAAAGGACGGTCGGGACCACTGACCGGTGAGCTCTCCGAAGGCCTGATAGCGGACAAATCGGGACAGCCCGATCCTTCTCTGTATCTCAAAGCAGTGTTTGCGGCCCATTCCCTTCTCCGTCTCGAAAAGATCCCCGTTTGACAAGACCGTATAGGGAATCCGGCCGGCCTCGAGCGTGTCGCATACGGTCCGCACGAGCGACAGGCAGCGCTCGGCAACGGGCTTTGCGCATTGCTCGACATCCAGCAAAACGGCAACGTCGGCGTCTGTGGTAAAGTCGTGTTTCTTCACCGTTAGGACGCCGGTTCTTGCCGTCTGAAGCCAGGAGATGTCCTTCATCGGTTCGACGCCGGTATACTCCCGGTACCCGAGGAGCAGGCTGTTGTCCTCCAGAATGAAGCGGCGGACCGAAATATCGCCCAAATAGCCGCCCAGCGGTGCGAGACCGGGGTCCTCTCCCAGAGAACGGGCCGTGCAGACGACGCGGTTTTCCAGCGCAAAGGAGCGGACGCGGCTGCGAAAGCCGAGAAAGTCCCCTGTCTCCACGTAGACTGTGCCGAGCGCGTGGAGACCGCGCTCCTTCAGGGAAAAGCGCAGCGCTCCCCGTTTGCCGCGCCACGGCATCAGAGAGGCGTGCCAGGTGTAGGAGCGGCTGAACATGCCGCCCTCCCCCTGCGCCTGCATCCAGTCCGCTGCCTCGCGCACCTCCACGGCGTCTGAAAACACAAAGCTGAAGCTGACGAAGGGCATGGGCAACGCGGAGGTATTCTGAATATGAAAGTGCAGCGTGGCGATCTCGTCGGGCTCGGTCAGGCTCATGTCTACACTGCAGCGCAGAACAACCCGCTTCGGATCGAGCCGAAGGCTCAGGATCTCCGCAGCCGCGACGGCGGCCAGGACCGAGAGCAGAATCAAAAGCAGCAGAGACTGCGGCATCGCTTCACTCCAGCGGGACCGGGATCTCGTCAAGCAGCTGCCGGAGATAGTCCTCCGGCGCCAGATGGCTTCCGGTCACCACGGTCAGTCTGTGCGCCAGCACGGGAACAGCGTTCGTTTTGACGTCCTCGGGAATGACGTAGCCGCGCCCCTCCATAGCCGCGCTGATCTGCGCGGCCTTGAACAGTGCCAGAGAGCCTCTGGTGCTGACGCCGCAGGCCAGGCGTTCGCTGCTGCGCGTAGAGGTGACGATGCGCATCAGGTAGTCGGCGACCGCTTCGCTGACCTCCACGCTCCGATACGAGCGCCGCAGCTCCGCGAGCTCCTCCGGCGTTATGACGGGCTCAAGTCCGGCAATGAGCTCCTTTGCGTCCGGGCGGCGCAGCACCTGCTTTTCCTGCTCCGGCGTCATATATCCCAAAGAAAGCTTCATGAAAAAGCGGTCCAGCTGCGCCTCGGGAAGCGGAAAGGTCCCATAGGACTCGATCGGATTCTGCGTGGCCATGACGATATAGGGCTCGTCCAGCGGATAGGTTTCGCCGTCGATCGTGATCTGGCGCTCCTCCATGACCTCCAGCAGCGCGGACTGGCTGCGGTGCACCGCGCGGTTGATCTCGTCCGCCAGTACCACATTGGCAAAAAGCGGCCCGCGCCGGAATTCAAATTCGCCCTTCTTCTGATTGTAAAAGTGGATGCCCGTCAGGTCAGAGGGCAGAACATCCGGCGTGAACTGGATGCGTTTGAACGTGCCGCCGATACAGCGCGCAAACGCCCGAAGAAGCATCGTCTTGCCCGTACCCGGCAGATCCTCCAGAAGGACGTGGCCGGAGGCGATCAGACAGACGCCTATGCGGCGGATGACCTCCTCCTTTCCGACGATGACTCTGCCGCAGCCTTGCGTCAGCCTGTCCCGATAGGATTCAAACAACTCCGTATTCATGCTGAAACCCCCTGCATATGAAGACGCGCGTCCGGATGCGCCCGCGCGCCAAACAGTTCTGTTTTGATTGGAAACAGTATAACACGCTGCGGCCGTTCAGGCAATCGGAAAGCCATTCGGAGATAACAGAACTGCGTCTGCCGTTTGCGGCAGGCGCAGTTCCGTACTCCGGATTTCAGACGTCAAATTCTTCCTTCAGGTCCATCATGCCGCGGATTTCCGCATGGCCGTTCTCCAGATAGAACAGGCCCATCTCCCAGCCGTTCTTATCGTACATCGCCATGATCTGCGGCGACGCCTCGCGGACCTTCGCGAGAAGCGCGTCGTCCTTCACGACCTTCGCCTCGCCGTCATAGCGCATGAACTCGTTGCCGGCCATCGCAAGGATCTCGACCTTGGGATTGGCAACGAGCTGCTTGAATACGTTTTTGAACGTACCGCATCCGAAGAAGAGCTTGTCCTCGTACACCAGACGGAACCCGAAGGGACGTCCCTTCGGCTGCTCCCCGTCCGTGGTCAGGAAGAAAAACACCTTCGCCTTATCCAAAAATTCTGCTACCTTTGCAACGTTCGACATGTTCGCACCTCCGTATCGTATTCGGCCATCGCTTGACCGTCTCCATTATAGAACCATCCGTACGCGTTCGCAAGAAGGATTTGATCGATTTTCAGGCGCCGTCAAAAAAGCAGAGGGAAAGAATGCGCGTATTGAATTGCGCCGTTATATATGTTAATGTTTAGAATGGAGGGTGGTCGGCAATGAACGAAATCGCCAAGAGCATCAGCAGCCTGTATGCGCCTGACAGCGCGCCTGTCGTCGGCGTGAGCGGCGGTCAGATCGTGTTCTGCAACCCGGCGGCGAAAACGCTGTTTGAGGGGATCGTTCCCGGACAGCGCGCGAGCGGTATTCTGCCCGATGCCTTTCTGCGCTGCGATGAGGACGCATTCGTCGCGACGGCAAGAGTCGGCGATCGTTCCGCGAGCGCGAGCGGCGTACGGTACAACGGTATGCTTTTGCTGCGGCTGAATCTGGCGCCCGCCGTATTCGAGTTTTCCACCGAAGCCTTCATAGCGGGAATGCGCACGGAGCTTGGCGTGATGCGCATCGCGCTCGACCAGCTGGAATCCGACGCTTCCGAAGACTGTACGGGAAAAAACGCCGCGGCGATCGGCGTTCTTCGGCACAGCTATTATAAGCTCCTGCAGCAATGCGAAAACACGGAGCTCGCGCACAATCTGGCAAACCGGCAGGCGATCTTCCAGCCGCTGCTGACGGATCCGGCCGAATGGCTCTCCGAGCTGATCGGACAGATGCGCGGCCCCGTGGAGAAGCTCGGTGTCAAGCTGCAGTTTACGAAGCCGAACAACGTCGGCGAGCTCCCCGCCGATCGCGCGCTGCTGGATCACGTCGTGCTGAATCTCGTCTCGAACGCGCTGCGAACACTGCGCCCCGGCGGATCCATCGCGTTCCGGATGAGCCGTCAGGGACGCAAGCTCACGCTCTCCGTGGACGACTCAGGGCCGGGCTTCCCGGATGAGCTGCTCGGCGGACTGTACCAGAAAAGCGTACTGGCGGAGCAATCTTCTCGTTTCCGGCAGCCGCGTCTGGGCATGCTGATCGCCTGGGGCGTCGCAGATCTGCACGGCGGTTCCGTGACGGTCACGAACCGGAGCCGCGGCGGCGCCTCCGTACGCCTCACGCTGCCGACAGAGCACGCCGGCTATCTGCCGCTGCGCACTCCCACCGTGCCGTATGAGGCGCGTCAGCTGAAGAACAGGCGCATTCTGACGGGACTTGCGGACGTTCTGCCGGACGACTGCTATCGCCTATCCGCCGAGGCCTGAATCCCGAAAAACCGCAGTCCGTTCTCCTTCGTCTGTTCGGCGATCTCCTCCGGCGTTGTGCCGCGAAGCTCCGCGATGCGCCGCGCGATCTGTTCGAGAAAGGAAGAATCGTTGCGCTTTCCCCGAAACGGAACCGGCGCGAGATAAGGCGCGTCCGTCTCGATCATGATCCTGTCTATGGGAAGCCTCTGCACGACCTCCGGCGCTTTCTTTGCGTTTTTGAACGTTATGGCGCCGGTAAAGCTCAAATACCAGCCGAGGGAAACCAACTCAAGGGCCATCTCCGCACTGCCGGAATAGCAGTGGAACACGCCGCGAAGGCCCGGATATTGCCGGACGATCTCCATACAGTCCGCGTGGGCCTCCCGGTCATGCACGATCACAGGAAGCCCGAGCTCCTTTGCGAGGGCAAGCTGACGGGAAAACACGTCTCTCTGCTTCTCTTTGGATGCGCCCTCATAGTAGTAATCCAGTCCGATTTCCCCGATCGCCACGACCTTGTCCGCCCGCGCCCAGGCGCGGAGCTTGTCCAGAGACGCTTCGCTGAAATCGTCCGCCTCCTGCGGATGCCAGCCGACCGCCGCATAAACGTGAGGGAATCTTCGGGCAAGCTTCATGGCGCAAAGGGAGCTCGATTCCCCGCAGCCCGGATTCACGATCAGCTCGACGCCTCGCTCCGGCATGGAAGCGAGCACCGCATCCCGATCGGCGTCAAACGCCTCGTCGTCATAGTGCGCGTGCGTATCAAAATACATGTTCTTTCCTCCCGTTATCTCCTGCAGCCGTATCGGAAGCTATAGCACGCCGAGATGCTCCAGCAGGATCTTCACGCCAAGCAGAATCAGTATGATCCCGCCGGCCAGCTCCGCGCGGGATTTGTTTTTTATACCGAAGACCGCGCCGAGCCGGACGCCGAGAACGGAAAAAGCAAACGTGATGCAGCCGATCATGCAGACGGCCGGCACGATCCTGACGGTAAGGAAGGCAAAGGTCACGCCGACCGCGAGCGCGTCGATGCTCGTGGCGATCGCCAGAATCAGCATGGCTTTGAACGCAAGAGACGCGCCGGATTTGTCCTCCTCTTCCGAGCCGAACGCCTCCCGGATCATGCTGAGCCCGATCAGGAGAAGCAGCCCGAACGCGATCCAATGGTCAAAAGCGCTTATAGCCTCTGCAAATCTCGAGCCTGCCAGATAGCCCAGCAGCGGCATCAGCGCCTGAAAGCCGCCGAACCACAATCCGACCACGACCGCCTCTCTCCACCGCGCCTTCCCCAGAGCCAGCCCTTTGCAGATCGAAACGGCAAACGCGTCCATCGACAGTCCGATTGCAAGCAGGATCAGTTCAAGAATGCGCATACGATTATCCCCTTGTGTGAGATGGATCTGGTTTCAAGAATATTACCACGAACGGACAGGTATGAAAAGAGCCCGGTTTGTCCGAAAAATGCTCTCGATTCGCTTGACCGCCCGCTTCATTGTAGGAATTAACAAAGATTTAGGAAAAATTGACAATAATATCCTGCTCATGTAAGATTTACATTAAAGATTATCCGCATTCAATCCATCAGGGGGGCATGCATATGAAAGCAACGGGAATCATCCGTAAGATCGATGAGCTCGGCCGCATCGTTCTTCCGATCGAGCTCAGGCGTACGCTTGACATCTGCGAGAAGGACGCGCTGGAAATCTACACGGATTCCGATATGATCATCCTCAGGAAGTATCAGCCTGCCTGCATCTTTTGCGGAAAGCAGAAGGGCGTCGTCTCCTTCAAGGGAAAGAACGTGTGTCCCGACTGCATCAGCGAGCTGTCAAAGAGCTGAGTGGGAAACCGAACAGGAAAAGAGCGCTGCGATTCGCGGCGCTCTTTTCCTGTTTTCTGTTCTGTTGCCGCTTTCATTCCTCGATCGGCGTTCCGTCCGGATGGAAAAGAGGCAGCGGCGCAAGATAGATGATGTCGTCCCGATCCTTCGCCTCGCCTTCCGCGAGGATCGACATCCGGCCGACGATCTTGCCTCCGGCCTTGTTCACAAGCGCTTCCAGCGCAAGCAGGCTCTCGCCGGTGGAGATCACGTCGTCGAGCAGCAGCATGCGCTTGCCCTGCATCAGCTTCGCGTCCTCCGTATCCAGAACCAGCGTCTGTACGCCCGCGGTCGTGATCGACTGCACGTTGACCTCAAAGACGCCGGACATATAGGCCTTGGCCTTCTTCCTCGCGAGGAAGTATTTCTCCGCCCCGCTCTGCCGCGCCATCTCGTAAAGCAGCGGGATCGCTTTCGCTTCGGGCGCGATCAGATAGTCGTACTCCGGCGCGCGGGCAAGAAGCTCCTTTGCGCAATGGATCGTCAGCTCCACGTCTCCGAAGATCACGAACGCGCCGATGTAGAGATCGTCCGTCACTTTGCAGATCGGCAGATCGCGCTTCATTCCGGCTATGTCAATGGGATAGGTCATCATTCCGTTTTCCTCCGTTTCTTCCCCTGCGGGTCAGAAGCATTATACAACGAAATCCGCAAATATACAAGCGAAAGATGCGCCCGGAATCAGCCCATTCTCTCCTGCTTGACCTTGTGATCCACAACGTGCCGGGAAGCGAGCTCCTTGCGGACATCCTCCAGGCTTATGCCCTCGGCGACCATCAGCACGAGCGCGTGATAACAGAGGTCGGCAAGCTCATAGACCGTCTCTTCCCGATCCCCCTTCATCGCGCCGATGACGACCTCGGTGCATTCCTCCCCGAGCTTTTTCAGGATCTTTTCCTTCCCCTTCTCGAACAGGTAGCTCGTGTAGCTGCCCTCGGGACGGAGGGACTCGCGTTCCTGCAAAAGCGCAAAGAGCGTATGGAGCGTGAACGGTTCCTCGCTCTCCCGAATCGGAAACGCAAAGCAGCTCTCGTTGCCCAGATGGCAGGCAGGCCCGTCCTTCCGCACCTGCACGACAAGCGCGTCACGGTCGCAGTCGGCAGTGACGTTCACGACGTGCTGCACGTTGCCGCTGGTCTCCCCCTTGCGCCAGAGCTCCTGCCTGCTTCTGGACCAGAAGCAGGTGCGCCCCTCGCGCAGTGTGATCTCCAGACTCTCCCGGTTCATATAGGCCAGCGTCAGGACGGCGCCGGTCTCAAAATCCTGAACGACAGCTGGGATCAGACCGCGCTCATCGAATTTCAGTTCCTCGATGTCGATCATATTACAACCTCACAGGCACCCCGCAGGACGCGAGGTATTTCTTCAGCTCCGTGATGGAGATCTGCTTCGTGTGAAAAATGCTTGCGGCAAGTCCGGCGTCCATGCCGGGCTGTGCGAACAGCGCCGAAAAGTCCTCCATTTTCCCGGCGCCGCCGCTGGCGACGATCGGGACCTCCACGCGCGCGGCGACGGCGGCGAGCATCTCGAGATCGAAGCCCTCGCGCACGCCGTCCGTGTCGATGCTGTTGAGCACGATCTCGCCCGCGCCGCGGCTCACGCCCTCGACCGCCCACTCCACGGCGTCCCTGCCCGTGTCCTCCCTGCCGCCCTTGGCGAACACGCGGAAGCGGCCGTCGACGCGCGCGGCGTCGATGGAGAGGACGACGCACTGGCTGCCGTATTTCTTTGCGGCGGCGTCGATGAGCTCCGGTGCGCGTATCGCGCCGGAGTTGACGCTGACCTTGTCGGCGCCGGCCTTCAGAACTCTGTCAAAATCCGACACCGAGTTGATGCTGCCGCCGACGGTCAGGGGGATGAAGACCTCCGAGGCGACTTTTTCCAGAACGCTCGTGAACAGGGGCCGGCCCTCCGCGCTGGCCGTGATATCATAGAAGACCAGCTCGTCCGCGCCGGAGGCGTTATAAAACTTCGCGAGCGCGACGGGATCGTCCATGTCCGCGACGTTTTTGAAGTTTTTCCCCTTTACGACGCGTCCGTCCCGAACGTCCAGACAGGGGATGATGCGTTTCGCTAACATGCAGACGCCTCCAATGCTTCCCGGAGCGTGATCGCTCCGGTATAGAGCGCTTTCCCGATGATCGCGCCGTAGATGCCGGTTCCCGCCAGCCGCCGCACGTCCTCCGCGGTCGTCACGCCGCCGGAAGCCGTCACCTGCAGGCCCTCGATCCCGCTCAGACGCGCGTAGATCTCATGGTTTGGGCCGGAGAGCATCCCGTCGCGGGAGATGTCCGTATAGATCACGGTCGAGACGCCGAGATCCCGAAGCTGCTGGCAGAATTCCGGGCCGCTCAGCTTCGTCGTCTCCAACCAGCCGGAGACGGCCACAAATCCGCCCCGAACGTCCACGCCGACGGCGATCTTATCCCCGAATTCCCGCAGCGCATCTTTCAGGAACGCGGGGTTGTTCACCGCTGCCGTGCCGAGGATGCAGCGCCTCACGCCCGCGGAGAGATACTGTTCGATCCGCCCCATATCGCGGATGCCGCCGCCGATCTCCACGAACAGCGGCGCGGCCGCCGTGATCGCGCGGACGGCGTCAAAGTTGCAGAGCGCGCCGTCCTTCGCGCCGTCCAGATCGACGACGTGCAGATATTCCGCCCCCTGCGCATGGAACGCCTTCGCAACGCGGCCGGGATCGTCGTCGTAGACGGTCTTTTGCGCGTAATCGCCCTTTGTCAGGCGCACGACCTGCGCCCCGCTGAGATCGATCGCCGGAAACAGGATCATACGCTCACCTCGCAAAAGGCTCTGAGAATGCCGAGCCCGACTTCCCCGCTTTTCTCCGGGTGAAACTGCGTCCCGAACACATTGTCCTTCCAGACGACGCCGGGGACGGCCACGCCGTAGTCGCTCTGCGCGGAGAGACTGTCCTCACAGCCTGTCGCGTAATAGGAATGGACGTAATAGACGTAACTGCCCTCTTTACAGCCGCGCAGGATCGGACACTCGGGGCGTACGATCTGCAGCGCGTTCCAGCCGATCTGCGGGATCTTGTAGTCAAGCCCCATGGCGCGCAGAGGCTTTTCCATCGGCTCGACGCGCCCGCGCAGCAGCCCGAGCCCCGTATGCCTGCCGAATTCCAGGCTCTCCTCAAAGAGCATCTGCATACCGAGGCAGATTCCGAGCAGGGGCTTGCCTCCGGCGGCCATTTCGCGCAGCGGCCCGACAAGGCCGGCGGAGGCGAGCTTTTCCATGGCGTCTCCGAATGCGCCGACGCCCGGCAGGATGAGCTTGTCCGCCCCGGCAAGAACCGACGCGTCTCCGCTCACCACGGCGTCGAAGCCGAGCCAGCGGAGCGAGCAGCGCAGCGAAAAGAGGTTCCCGACGCCGTAATCGATGATGGCGATCATATCCGCGTACCGCCTTTACAGGATCGTTCCCTTGGTGGACGGGATGCGGTCCGCGTTTTCCGCGTCCACGGCGACAGCCTGGCGCAGCGCGCGCGCAAGCGCCTTGAACGCGCCCTCGATGATGTGGTGGCTGTTCTCTCCGGCAAGCTGCCGCAGATGCACGGCGGCGCCCAGCGCGCGCGCGAATGCGGCCATGAACTCCTTCGTCAGCTCTGTGTCGAAATCGCCCACGCGCGGCGCGGGTATCTCCAGCGCGTAGCCGAGGACGCCCCTGCCGGAGATATCTACCGCGGCAAGGATCAGCGCCTCGTCCATCGGCAGCACGACGCTGCCGTAACGGCTGATGCCGCGCCGGTCTCCCAGCGCCTCGTCAAACGCGCGGCCGAGCACGATCGCGACGTCCTCCGTGGTGTGGTGCCCGTCGACATGTACGTCCCCGGCGCATCGGATCTCGAGATCAAAGCCGCCGTGACGCGCAAACAGCTCCAGCATGTGATCCAGAAAGCCTATGCCCGTGGAGATCCGATAGCTGCCGCTGCCGTCCAGACGCAGGCGCAGCTCGATATCCGTCTCTCCCGTCTTTCTTGAAACCGTCGACTCTCTCATGCTCATGCCTCCTCCGCAAGGATCTTTTTCGTCGTCTCCGCGAGGATCTCCATCTGCTGCGGCGTGCCGATCGTGATGCGCACGAAATCACGGATGCGCGGCGTATCGAAATGACGCACCAGAATGCCGTGCTCCCGAAGCTTTCGGTAATACGTTTCACCGTCCAGCCTGGGATTCGCCCCGGCAAAGATGAAATTCGCGCGGCTCTCGGGGACGGTGAAGCCCTGGCCCCGCAAAACGCCGGTGATAAACGTCCGGCTGCGGATCACCTCTTCGCGAAGCTCCGCAAAATACGCCGCGTCGCGCATGGCGGCCGCGCCGAGCAGGATGCTCAGGCGGTTGACGTTGTAAGGATTGAAGCTGAATCGAAGCGTATTGAGATCGGCGATCAGCGCCGGGTCCGCCAGCGCGTAGCCCAGACGCGCGCCCGCAAGCGCGTGCGATTTGGAGAAGGTGCGCGTGACGATGAGATTCGGATATCGTCCGATCAGCCCGATCGCGCTTTCGCCGCCGAATTCCACATAGGCCTCGTCGATGACGACAAGCCGGCCCGGAGCCTGCCGGAGCAGCTCTTCGATCTTCTCCCTCGAGAGACACAGGCCGGTCGGCGCGTTCGGATTTGCGATAAACACCGTCTCCCCGCAGTCCGCGTAATCCCCGACGTCGACGGAGAAGTCCTCCCGAAGCGGGATCTGCCGCGCGCGCACGCCGAACATCTGCGCAAAGACCTTGTAAAAGCCGTAGCTGACATCCGGGAACACGGCGCCGTTCCCGCAGAAGCCGTGGAACAGAAAGGCAAGCACCTCGTCGCTCCCGTTGCCCGGAAAAACGCAGGCGGGGTCGACGCCGCAGTATTCCGCGATCGCCTCGACAAGGGCCGCGCAGTTCGGATCGGAATACAGCCGCAGCCTGCTCAGCTCGGCGTCGTTCACGGCCTCCACGACCCGCGGCGAGGGAGGATACGGAAACTCATTGGTGTTCAGCTTGATGAGCCTGTCCATGTCCTTCGGCTGTTCTCCGGGCGTATAGGCCTCCAAAGACGAGAGCTTCCGATCCAGAAATCCGGTCATTTCCGCACCTCCACACTTCTCGCGTGCGCCTCGAGCCCCTCCGCGCGGGCAAAGGCCGCGATCTTGTCCGATACGCAGGAAAGCGCCTGCGGCGTATAACAGGTTATGCTGCTTTTCTTGATGAAATCGTCCACGGACAAGGGGCTGGCAAACCGCGCCGTGCCCATGGTGGGCAGCGTGTGATTCGGCCCGGCGAAGTAGTCCCCCAGCGCCTCCGGCGAGCTGTGCCCGAGGAATATGCTGCCCGCGTTGCGCACATGCGGCAGAAGCGCCTGCGGGTCGGCGACGCAAAGCTCCAGGTGCTCCGGCGCGATCCGGTTGGCGCACTCGACCGCCTCGCGCAGATCCGCGCAGAGGATGATCTTCCCGCTGCGCCGGATCGATTCGCCCGCGATCTCCGCTCGCGGCAGCGCGGCAAGCTGCCGTTCAACCGCCGCCGCCGTTTTCTCCGCAAGGCCGCGGTTCGTCGTCACGAGCACCGCCGAAGCGAGCACGTCGTGCTCCGCCTGCGCGAGCAGATCGGCCGCGACGCATTCCGCGCTCGCGCTCTCATCCGCGAGCACGAGCACGTCGCTCGGACCGGCGATCATGTCGATGGACACCTGTCCGAAGACCATGCGCTTCGCCGTTGCGACATAGATATTGCCGGGGCCGACGATCTTGTACACGCGGGGGATGCTCTCCGTGCCGTAGGCCATGGCGGCGATCGCCTGCGCGCCGCCGCATTTGAAAATGCGGTCCACGCCCGCGATATGCGCCGCTGCCAGTATGGCGGGCGCGATTTTTCCGTCTTTCCCCGGCGGCGTACAGAGCACGAGCTCGTCCACGCCGGCGATCTTTGCGGGGATCGCGTCCATCAGGACGGTGGACGGATAGCTGGCCGTGCCGCCCGGCACGTAGAGCCCGGCCTTTTCGATGGCGGTAAAGCGCTGTCCGAGGACGACGCCCTCCCGCTCGAGACGAAAGCCCTCCCGCTTCTGCAGGGAATGAAAGGCCGTGATATTCTCCGCCGCCTCGCGAAGGATTTCGAGAAAGGCGTCCCCCACAAGAGAAAGCGCCTCCTCGATCTCCTGTACGCACACCGCCAGCGGCTGCGGACGGACGCCGTCAAAGCGTTCCGTATAGTCCAGCAGCGCCGCGTCGCCGCGGCTACGGACCTCGCGCAGCACCTCCGCGACGGTCTGCTCGACCTTCGCGTCCGCCTGCTCCGCCATGCGGCGCTCCAGCGCGCGGAAGTCGACGTCCTTGTATTCGGTGATCTTCAGCATGGCTCAGATCCGTCCTTTCAGCGTTTCAACGAGCGCCTCGATCCTGACCGAATCGAACTGATAGCTGCTCTTGTTCGCGATCAGCCGCGCCGAGGACGGCTCGATGCGCGCGACGACCGCGAGATTGTTTTCCTCCAGCGTCTGTCCGGTCTCGACGATATCGACGATCACGTCGGAGAGGCCGAGGATCGGCGCGAGCTCGATGCTCCCGTTGAGCTTGATGACGTCGATCTGCCGGTTCTGCGCGGCAAAATACTTTGCCGTTACGTTCGGATACTTGGTCGCGACGCGCAGCGGCAGACTCACGTCGTCCGTCCAGCCCTTCGGCGCGGCCATGGCCAGCGCGCATTTGCCGAAGCCGAGATCCAGAAGCTCGTATACGTCCGGCTCCGTCTCGAGCAGCACGTCCCGCCCGACGACGCCGATGTCCGCCGCGCCGCGCTCCACGTAGATCGCGACGTCGGAGGGCTTTACCAGAAGATAGCGCAGATCGCGTTCTGCGTTCTCAAAGACGAGCTTGCGGTTTTCCTCCTCCATGTCCCGGCATTCATAGCCGATTTTGGAGAAAAGCCAGTAGACCCGGTCGCCGAGCCTGCCCTTCGGAAGCGCAATGTTAAGCATTCCGCCCTTCCCCCTTTCCGAGCTTCACGGTGCGGCGCGCGCGGACGCCCTCCGGCGCCGCAGGCTCCGCCCTCACGCTGCCCTCGGCGGCATAGCGCTTAACCGCCTCCGCCACGCTTCTGGCGTCCGCGTCCGCATAGAGCACGAGCGTATCCACGTCGAACTGCGGCTTTTCCCGCAGCACGCGCTCAAGCTCCGAGAGATAGATCGCAAAGCCGATCGACGGGAGCGGCTTTCCGAAGCGGAGCATGAGCCTGTCGTAGCGTCCGCCCGCGAGAACGGCGCGCTTGGCGCTGCGGACATAGCCCCGGAAGACGAGCCCGTTGTAATAATCCATATCATTGATGACGGAGAAGTCCAGAAACACGCTGCACGCCTTTCCCATCGCGTCGAGGACGCCGCAGAGCGTTTCCAGCTCCTGAAGCGCCGAGCGCATCTCCCCGCTTCTCGCAAGCCGGGCGGCAGCCGGCAGCGCCTCGCGCAGCGGGAACCGGAAACGCGCGGCGCCCGCAAGCAGCAGCGCGGCCTCCTCCGGCAGCGATCTCTCCGCGCACAGACGCCGAAGCCCGTCGGCGTCCTTTCTCGTCAGGAGCGAGACCGCAAGCTCTCTGTCGCTTCCGGAGAGGGAAACGGCGTCCAGAAGTCCGGAGATGAAGCCCATATGGCTGATATCCAGCACATACTCCGCGTCGATCAGGGAGAGGCTCTCCAGCGCGAGCAGGATCGTCTCCGCCTGCGGGTATCCCTCATCCGCGCCGAGATATTCCACGCCCATCTGCGAGATCTCCCGGTATTCCTCGCCTTTATGTTCAATGCGGAAGACGCTCTCGTTGTAATAGTACTTCTGCGGCCCGTCCTCCGGCTTGATATTCTTTACGATGCTCAGCGTGACGTCCGGCTTTAGCGCCATCAGCCTGCCCTGCGCATTTGTAAAGGTGATGATCCCCTCACTGCGCAGGAAGCTGCGGTTTTCCATATACATGTCGTAAGACTCGAATTTGCCCACGCGGAAACGGCGATACCCGTAATTCTCATAGAGCGCGCGCAGGCGCAGCGGCAGGAGCTCGTCCGCCGGCAGATTGAAGGTGTTTTCGTTCATACTCTTCCTCACAAAGCGCGAATTTCGATCTTGCCAACAGTATATAGCACTTTAGCGTGTTAGTCAAGTAACACGCTAAAGTTCGTATATCTTTACACAACGGAAAGGCTTTCGCCGCCGCGCGTTGTCAAAAGCATGCAAAGGCGGCGGTTTTCGCCGTATGGGACGGCCGAGCGCATTTTTGAATACGGGCGTTTTGCGGAAAGCGCTTTCTGACGTTCAGAAGAGCTCCCTGCTGAGGCGGTCGATGCACTTCGTCGTCTCGTCGTAGACGCCGGGATAGGTGCTGCCCGGGCCGCCCGCGGTCATGCAGGGGATGAAATAATGCTTGCCGCAGGCCTCGCAGGTCTTGCGCACGAAGCCGTCTACCAGCTCGGGCGTCCAGTTGTGCACGTCAATGACGCCGTTGTTCAGGCCTCCCATGAAGGAGATCTTTCCCCCGTACTGCCGGATCAGGGACGGGATATCGTTCGTATTCAGGCAGCCCTGCCAGATGTCGATGCCGATGTCGATCATGGCGGGTACGAGGTTCGCGCAGAAGGAATCGGAATGATGCACGATCAGCTCCACGCCGCCCTCGCGCCACGCGCCGTACACGCGCTTATAGATGGGGACGAAGAACTCCTCGAACATTTCCGGTGAGAAGAAGCTATTGATCTGGCTGCCCCAGTCGTCGTGATGCAGCAGCGCGTCCGGCTTCATGTGTTTGCAGACCTCGCGGGCAACGCCGACCTCCCAGTCTGCAATGTAGTCGAGCATGGCCTTGTACTCGTCCGGCTCTGTGTACATGGCGAGCATGGCGTCCTCCATGCCCATGAGGTTGTGGCTGCGCTCAAAGATGCCCGGCACGATCATCGCCGTTGCGAAATACTCGCTGCGGTCGATCGTGTCGCAGAATTTCGTCTTGTAATCCTGCCACATGGCCTCCGGGTAGATCAGGTTCGGCGCATGTACCGTCTCGCGCCATTTCGTGATGTCCTTGACCAGCTCCTGCTCGTCGTCCAGTACCGGGAAGGCGGCGGGCACGTTTTCCGGGTACGCGAAGGTGACGCCCCAGTCGTCCTTGACCGGCTCTCCACCTTTCTTCGGACGGTGGCGGTTCGCGCTGATGGGATCGACAAAGATAAAGGAAAGGGCCTCGTACTGGTTCACGAAGCGGTCGGGATTCCCGCCGTGGATCGTCTCCAAAAGGTTTTGTCTTTTCGTGAGCATTCGTTTGTCCTCCGAAGCGTTATTTCGATTCGATTATGTCAGCGCGGCGGGCAAAAGTCAACGAAAGGCCGCCGGGGCGACAAAAGATTGTGATTTTCTGCAATTGTATGTTGCCCGTCCTGTAAAACTGTGATATAAAGAAGTGTAACGGTATTCAGAGAACGGAAAGCCTTGCGCTTGCCCGAAGGGAATGATGCTTTCAAATGCAGTACATCGTATTGGATCTGGAATGGAATCAGGCGATGAGTTCCAAATCCTCCGTATTCAACCACCTGCCCTTCCGTCTGCGCGGCGAGATCATCCAGATCGGCGCCGTAAAGCTCACGGAGGACATGCGTCCGGGCGAGGAGTTTCAGGTCGACGTCCGCCCTGTCTATTTCCGCAAGATGCACGCGAAGGTCAAAAAGCTGACCGGCTTCGACAAGGAGCGGCTGGAAAAGGGGCTCGGCTTCGTCGAGGCGATGGAGCAGTTCCGCGCCTGGTGCGGCGACGGCTGCGCCTTCCTCACATGGGGCAACGACGACCGCGGCATCATGGAGCAGAACATCATGCTGCACGATCTGGACTGGGACTGGATCGCCGACTGGATCAACCTGCAGCTCATCTACAGCCTGCAGACGGACGGCGACAAAAATCAGAAGTCCCTTGCCTCCGCCATGGAGCATTTTGAAATCGAACAGACGCGGATCGCGCACGACGCGCTCGGCGACGCCTACAACACGGCGCTGGTGGCCTATCATCTGGATATGGACGCCGGGCTCTCGCAGTACGCGGAGGCGCAGAAGCTGCTCGCTCTCCAGGCGGAGGAACGGCGCATCCGGCGCGAGGGCATGGCGCAGCAGCCGGAGCCGATCGCGCAGGCCGCATTTGAGGAGTATCACAGCAAGCAGGACGTTTTCGACGATCCGGAGATCGTCTCGCCGCCCTGCCCGATCTGCGAGGCGGAAATGGCGTATTCCCGATGGGTGAATCAGGGCGATCAGCGCTATATGGCGCTCGCGGAGTGTCCCGAGCACGGGCCGTTCCTCGTACGGCTCAAGCTGAAAAAGAATGAGCTCGACCTTTGGGGAGCCTCGCGGCTCATCTACCGCGCCGACGAGCAGATGGTGGCGTTCTATCGGGAGAAGACCAAATCCGTACGCAGGCGCAGCCGCTCGCGTACGCGCAGGAGAAAGAAAAAGACCTCGGAAAGCCAATAACGGCTATACAATATGGGAAACCCCGGAGAACGATCCGTTTTCCGGGGTTTCGCTATCCTTACACATATCAGAGCTTCGGTTCCCTGTAGGTCATGTCCTCGCGGCGCGGGCCGGTGGAGACCATGCGGATCGGCACGCCGATCTTTTTTTCCAGAAAGTCCACGTAGTCCTTCGCCTGCGAGGGCAGCTCGGCGTAGGTCTTCGCGCCGCGCAGATCGCATTTCCAGCCCGGGACCGTCTCCAGCAGCGGCTTCGCGCGCAGCAGGCGCGGCGTGACCGGGAAGGTCTCCGTGACAGAGCCGTCGATCTCATAGCCGACGCAGACAGGGATCTCGTCGAGATAGCCGAGCACGTCCAGGCAGGTCAGCGCCGCCTCCGTAGCGCCCTGCACCATGCAGCCGTAGCGCGTGGCTACCGTGTCGAACCAGCCGACGCGGCGCGGGCGGCCCGTCGTCGCGCCGAACTCGCCCTTGTCGCCGCCGCGGCGCCGCAGCTCGTCGCCTGCGTCTCCGGTGACCTCGCTGACAAAGGGCTCCGTCTGCGAGCCGACGCAGGAGGAATAGGCCTTCGTGACGCAGATGACGTCCGAGATCGCCGTCGGCGGGATCGCCGCGCCCACGCAGCCATAGCCCGCAAGCGTATGCGAGGAGGTCGTCATGGGGAAAATGCCGAGGTCGGGGTCCTTCATCGCGCCGAGCTGTCCCTCGAGCAGCACGGTCTTCCCCGCCGCGAGCGCGTCGTGCACGAAGCCCGCCGCGTCCCCCACCCAGGGGCGGATCTTCTCGCGCAGCGCAAGAAGCTCATCGAAGAGCTCCCCGGCGTCCACGCGCGGCTTGTGATACATGTGCTCGAAGAGGATGTTCTTGATCTCCAGCGCGCGGGTCAGACGCTCGCGCAGACGCGGCTCGTCGAACAGATCGCAGACCTGAATGCCGATCTTCGCGTATTTGTCGGAGTAGAACGGCGCGATACCGCTCTTTGTCGAGCCGAAGGCCTTGCCGCCGAGACGCTCTTCCTCGTATGCGTCCTGCAGGATGTGGTACGGCAGCAGCAGCTGCGCGCGCTCCGATACGATCAGGTTCGGCAGCGGTACGCCCTTGGAGGCGAGATCCTCCAGCTCCGTCGTCAGCTTCCGGATATCCAGCGCCACGCCGTTTCCGATCACGTTCGTAACGTGCGGATAGAAGGTGCCGGACGGGAGAATGTGCAGCGCGAAACGGCCGTAGTCGTTGATGATCGTGTGGCCGGCGTTGGCCCCGCCCTGGAAGCGGATCACGACGTCGCTGCTCTGCGCGAGCATGTCCGTGATCTTGCCCTTTCCTTCGTCGCCCCAGTTCGCGCCGACGATTGCTTTTACCATGTGATTGCCTCCGCGTGCCGGGATTCGCAACCGATCCGGTTTGCCTTTTCCGGCACGGAACCTCCTGTATTGTACATGATTCCGCCTCGGTTTGCAAGACGGCTTATTCTTCGCGCTCGCGCGCCTCTTTGTCCGGGTCGCGCGCCATCGTTCTGCCGCTCTGCACCTCGAAGCCGAAGCGCCTGTACAGCTCCTGCGCGTCGCGCGTGACGAGCAGACCGCGAAGCGCGCGATAGCGGGACACGATATGCGAGACCAGAGCGGTCCCGAGGCCCCTGCCCCGGTATTCCGGATCGATGATCACGTCGCAGAGATACCATGTCGTCGCGTTGTCGCTGATCACCCGCGCAAAGCCGACGAGCCGGTCCTCACCCTCGATGCGGACGCCGTAGCAGGCCGAATTCTTTACGGACGTTTCGATCGTTTCAGCCGGACGTCGGTCCGCCCAATAGCTCAGGCGCAGGAGCCTGACGACGTCCTCGAGGCGTATGTTCTCCGCGCCTTCGATGATCTGATACTCCATCTCCGCCTCCCGATACCGCTGTTTTTACCGCAACTTTACCACAAGCAGCCTCTCTGCGCAAGCCGCAACGTCCATGATCCTGCAGGATCGGATACTAAGCGTAAATTAGCTCTTTACTTTTATACTTTAATGCTGTAAAATATGATGGCATGTCGAAGAAAGACAGCATCGGAGGTCAAAAGCATGAACAAACAGAACAAGCGCCCGAGAAACAGGGATATGTACAAGGCGATCCTTACGCTGAAAACCGTGGACGAGTGCATCGCGTTTTTCAGCGACCTCTGCACCGTCTCCGAGCTGCAGGCCATGGAGCAGCGCTATCAGGTCGCCGTGCTTCTCGATCAGGGCATGATCTATAACGACATTCTCGCCAAGACCGGCGCTTCCAGCGCCACGATCAGCCGCGTCAACCGCTCCCTGCAGTACGGCGCGGACGGTTATCAGATCGTCTTTGACCGTCTCGGCGGGGAACCCGACGGAGAATGAGCGCTTACGGGCCTCTTGCCCCCTGGTACGACGCGCTGACGGAGGACGTGCCCTATGAGGCGGTCGCGGATTACTGCGTCCGGCTTTTCGGCGAACGGGAAAAGCCCGTGCGCACGGTGCTCGATCTTGCCTGCGGCACGGGCACGCTGACTGCGCTGCTCGCCGGACGCGGCTATGAGATGATCGCCGTGGACCGCTCCCCGGACATGCTCTCCGAGGCGGCGGAGAAGCTCAGCGCTCTGCCGAAGGGCTGCGCACGGCCACTGCTCCTGTGTCAGGATCTTGCGGAGCTGGATCTGTTCGGCACTGCGGACGCCGCCGTCTGCACGCTCGACAGCCTGAATTATCTTTCGCCGGAGGAGCTGGCCGGATTCTTTGAGCGCGCGCGCTACTTTCTGGAGCCGGACGGTCTACTGCTCTTCGACGTCAACCCGCCGGACTACTTCCGAAGCCTGAACGGGCAGGTCTTCGTGGACGAGCGGGAGGACGTGCTCTGCGTCTGGCGCGCCGGTCTGGACGGCGACGAAAAGGCGCTCACCTATGAGATGGACGTGTTCCGTCGGCAGGGCAGGCTTTGGTCGCGCGAATCGGAGGAGCACGTCGAATACCTGCACACGCCCGAGCTGCTTCTCTCGCTTCTGGAGCGCTTCGGATGGCGGAACGTCCAACAGCGCGCGGACGGCCCTCTTTCCGAGCGCGGAAGGCTCTATTTCACCGCTGAAAACGGCTGGTATCGCGGTTAGCGACGCCGGCCTTTTTCTTTTTTCGGAGGAAATCTTCGAGCGCGAATTGTGGTTGAAATCTATTCGCGCAGGCGGTATAATGAAGCAGTTACGAACCTCCCCGTTACAGACGGGAACGACAGCGAAAGGGCGGCAATATGCGGGACAGCATTTATATAAAGGGCGCAAGAACGAACAATCTGAAAAACATCGATCTGGAGCTGCCGCGCGACAGGCTGATCGTCATGACTGGTCTGTCCGGCTCCGGCAAGTCCTCCCTCGCCTTCGACACGATCTATGCCGAGGGCCAGCGGCGCTATGTGGAAAGTCTATCCAGCTACGCTCGAATGTTCCTCGGGCAGATGGACAAGCCGGACGTGGACTACATCGACGGGCTCTCCCCCGCCATCTCGATCGACCAGAAGACGACGGGACGCAACCCGCGCTCGACCGTCGGCACCGTGACGGAGATCTATGACTATCTGCGTCTGCTCTGGGCGAGGATCGGCATTCCGCACTGCCCCAACTGCGGCAGGGAGATCAAGCAGCAGACGATCGATCAGATCGTCGATCAGATCCTGCTCCTGCCGGAGGGCACGCGCATTCAGGTGCTCTCCCCCGTCGTTCGCGCACGGAAGGGCGAGCACCAGAAGATCTTCGAGGACGCCAAAAAGGGCGGCTACGTCCGCGCGCGCGTCGACGGCAGCCTCTACGAGCTCACCGAGGAGATCGCGCTCGACAAGAACAAGAAGCACAACGTCGAGATCGTCGTCGACCGTCTGGTCGTGCGCAGCGATATCCTGCGGCGGCTGACAGACTCCATCGAAACCGCCTCTGCCCTCTCCGGCGGGATCGTGATCGTGAACGTCGTCGGCGAGGACCGGGATATGCTCTTTTCCCAGAACTACGCCTGCGAGGACTGCGGCATCTCCATCGAGGAGCTCACGCCGCGCATGTTCTCCTTCAACAGCCCTTACGGCGCCTGCCCGGACTGCACCGGTCTGGGCATCCAGCTGCGCGTCGACCCCGCGCTCATCATGCCCAACACCTCCCTCTCCATTCTCGACGGGGCGATCAGCGCCTCAGGCTGGGGCAATATCAAGAGCGACGGCATCGCGCGGATGTATTTTGAGGCGCTCGCAAAGAAGTACCGCTTCAAGCTGACCGATCCGATCCACGCGCTGTCCGGGGAGGCGATCGATGCGATCCTCTACGGCACAAAGGGCGAGAAGCTGGAGCTGCGCTATGAGCAGCAGCGCGGCACCGGCACGCTGCGCCAGCCCTTCGAGGGCATCGTCAACAACCTGCAGCGCCGCTACCGGGAGACGCAGAGCCCCGCCATGCGCATGGAGATCGAACAGTGCATGTCCGAGCACGAGTGCCCCAGCTGTCACGGTCAGCGGCTGAAAAAGGAGGCTCTGGCCGTCACGGTCGGCGGCATCAACCTCGCCGCGTTCACGGAGATGAGCGTCACGGACGCGCTGGCGTTTCTGGACGGCCTCCAGCTTACGCAGAAAGAGGCGCTGATTGCGGACCGGATCGTAAAGGAAATCAAATCGAGGCTCGGCTTCCTCCGAAACGTCGGACTGCAGTATCTCACCCTGTCGCGCAGCGCCGGGACCCTCTCCGGCGGCGAGAGCCAGCGCATCCGGCTCGCCACGCAGATCGGCAGCAGCCTGATGGGCGTGCTGTATATCCTCGACGAGCCGAGCATCGGCCTGCATCAGCGCGACAACGCCAAGCTGCTCAAGACGCTCAAGGAAATGCGGGATCTCGGCAACACGCTGATCGTCGTGGAGCACGACGAGGAGCCCATGCGCGCGGCGGATTTCATCGTGGACATCGGCCCCGGCGCGGGCGTGCACGGCGGCGAGGTCGTCGCCACAGGCAGCGTGGAGGACATCTGCGCCTGCGAAGCGTCCGTGACCGGGCAGTATCTCAGCGGCAGGAAGAGCATCCCCGTGCCGGAGGAGCGGCGGAAGACAAAGCGTTTTCTGAAGATCCTCGGCGCGGCGGAAAACAACCTCAAGAACATCGACGTGGAGATCCCGCTGGGCGTGATGACCTGCGTGACCGGCGTATCCGGCAGCGGCAAATCCAGTCTCGTCAACGAGATCCTTTATAAAACGCTCGCGGCGGAAAAGAACCGCGCCAAGATCCGTCCTGGCAAACACCGGGCGATTGAGGGGCTGGCCTTCGTGGACAAGGTCATCGCAATCGACCAGAGCCCCATCGGCAGGACGCCGCGCTCAAACCCTGCAACGTACACGGGCGTTTTCAACGATATCCGCGACCTGTTTGCGAGCACGACGGAGGCGAAGATGCGCGGCTATGGCCCCAACCGTTTCTCTTTCAACGTGCGCGGCGGGCGCTGCGAGTCCTGCTCCGGAGACGGATTGCTCAAGATCGAGATGCACTTCCTCCCCGACGTGTACGTTCCCTGCGAGGTCTGCAAGGGCAAGCGCTACAACCGTGAGACTCTGGAGGTGCGCTACAAGGGCAAAAACATTGCGGACGTGCTGGAGATGACGGTGGAGGAGGCGCTCGGCTTCTTCGAGAATCTGCCGAAGATCCGCAGCCGCATCCAGACGCTCTACGACGTGCGCCTCGGGGATATCCGTCTCGGTCATTCGTCCACGACGCTCTCCGGCGGCGAGGTCCAGCGCATCAAGCTCGCCACCGAGCTGAGCAAGCGCGCGACCGGCAGCACAGTCTACGTGCTGGACGAGCCGACGACCGGTCTGCACGTCGCGGACGTGCACCGTCTGGTAAAGATCCTCGCGCGGCTCGTGGACGCCGGGAACACGGTGATCGTCATCGAGCACAATCTGGACGTGATCAAATGCGCCGATCACATCATCGACCTCGGGCCGGAGGGCGGCGAGGGCGGCGGACGCGTCGTATTCGCGGGCACGCCGGAGGACTGCGCAGCCTGCCCCGAGAGCGCGACCGGCGCTTTCCTGAAACGGCTTCTTCCCTGAACACAGGCGGCCTCTCCCGCATAGTATGGCGGCAGGAGGCGATGTTCCTTGTATATGACCGCCGCCGCGGCGCTGCTGCTTGCCTGCGCGCTGTTCGCGCTGATGAGGCTGCTGCGAAGGAGCGCTCTGCTGCCGGTGCAGCCCGGCAGATCGGAGACGCTGACCGTCACGATCCGAAGCGCGGGCGACGATCCGGCGCTGGAGAACACCGTGCACGCGCTGCTCTGGCTGCGGGAAAACGGCACGCTGCCCGCCCGTATCGTGATTCTGGACGGCGGTATGAGCGCGCAGACGCGCCTTGTCGCGGAGCTTCTGGAAAAGAAGCACGCCTGCGTCCGCTTGAATACCAGTGTGGAGGACAACACATGGGAGATCAGGAATACCTGAGTCTGACCGGAACGGTATCCGCGATTATCTATCAGAACGAAGAAAACGGCTATACGGTGCTCCGGCTCCGCGTGGATGAGGACGAGGAAACGACCGTCGTCGGGTGCATTCCCGGCGCCGTGCCGGGCGAGCGGCTGGAGGTGTTCGGCGAGTGGGCCAGACACCCGCAGCACGGAACGCAGTTCAAGGCGGGCTGGAGCCAGCGCAGTCTGCCGGAGACGGAAGAGGGCATTTTCAGCTATCTCTCCTCCGGCGCCATCAAGGGCATCGGCCCGGCCACAGCGACGCTGCTGCTTACGCAGTTCGGCGCCCGCACGCTCGACGTGATCGAGAACGAGCCGGAAAAGCTTGCCTCCCTGCGCGGGATCAGCCGCAAAAAGGCCATGCAGATCTCCGAAAACTTCAGGAAGCAGGTCGGGATGCGCCGTCTCATGGAATACCTCGCCGCACAGGAGCTTCGGCCGATCCTCGCGCTGCGGCTGTACCGCGCCTATGGCGACGCCGCCTATTCTCTCGTTCGGGAGAATCCCTATATCCTCGCCTCCGAGAAGGTCGGCGGCGGATTCGACGAGGCGGACAGGCTCGCGCTGGCGAGCGGCTTTGAGACGGACTCCCCCGCCCGGATCGGCGCGGCAATCGTCCATGAGCTCTCCTTCAACGCAAATCAGGGCCACGTCTTCATTCCGCGGGACAAGCTCGTCGCCGTAACGGCGCAGCTTCTCGCGATCGACGCGGAGCCGGTTTCCGACGGGCTCGACGCGCTGATCAGGGAGAACACGGTAATCCTGGAGCGCATCGCCAACGTGGACGCCGTTTATCTGTACGCGTCCTACGAGGCGGAGTGCTATGCAGCCGCGCGCATCCGCATGATGGCGCAGACGCGCTATTCCGCGGACGGCAGCGAGGAGCGCGCCATCGAGGCGCTTGAGCGAGACGCGGGCATCGTCTACGCGCCCATGCAGCGCAGGGCGATCCTTGCAGCTGAGCGCAATCAGATCATGGTGCTGACCGGTGGCCCGGGAACGGGAAAGACGACCTGCGTCCGCGCAATCCTCTCCCTGTTCGACGCAAAGGGCTTTCAGACCGTTCTGGCCGCGCCGACGGGCCGCGCCGCCAAGCGTCTGGAGGAGCTGTCCGGGCGCGAGGCCAAAACCATACACCGCCTGCTGGAGGCCACCGGCGCGGACGACGGCGCAAAGGCCGTTTTCCGCCGCAACGAGGCCGAACCGATCCAATGCGACGCTCTAATCCTTGACGAGACCTCCATGCTGGACATCATGCTGCTGCACGCGCTGCTGCGCGCCCTTCCTCGGGACGCGCGCCTGATCCTCGTCGGAGACGCGGATCAGCTGCCGAGCATCGGGCCGGGGCGCGTCTTTTCGGACGTGATCCAATCCGGCGCGGTCGAGACGGTATGCCTGATAGAGATCTTCCGCCAGAGCAAGGGCAGCGAGATCATCCAGGCCGCGCACGACATCAACCGCGGCGAAGTCCCTGAGCTTGGGCGCAAGAGCGGCGATTTCTTCTTCCTGCGCCGCGGCGACTCGGAGCGCGCCGCCGACACGATCGTGGAGCTCTGCGCCAGAAGGCTGCCCGACAACATGCACATCCCCGTGCAGGAGCTGCAGGTGCTGACGCCGACGCGAAAGGGCCCCTCCGGCACCGCAGCATTGAATCTGCGGCTGCAGGAAGCGATCAATCCGCCGTCTCCGGCAAAAAAAGAGCATAAATTTGGCGAAATCACCTTCCGCGAAGGCGATCGCGTGATGCAAAACAAAAACAATTATGATATACTGTGGCAGAAGGTCGAGTCCCCGGAGAAAAGCGGAGAGCGCTTTTCTCTCTCCTGGGCAGAAGAAGACGACGCGGCATACGGCGATTCCGACTACGGAATGGGGCTTGGGATCTTCAACGGGGACATCGGCTACATACGCCGCATCGACACGGACGAGCAGTCTATGACCGTCGACTTTGACGGCAGGCTCGCACGATATGAGTTCGACCAGCTCGGCGAGCTCGAGCACGCCTGGGCCATGACGGTACACAAATCGCAGGGCAGCGAATACCGCGGCGTCGTCCTCGCCGTCCTGCCCGGCGCGCCGCGTCTGACGACGCGCAGCGTTCTGTACACGGCCGTCACGAGAGCCAGAGAGCTGCTGGTCGCCGTAGGCGAAGAGAATACAGTCCGGCAAATGGTTTCCAACCACCGCGTTGAGAGAAGATACAGCGGTCTTCGCGCCCGTCTGGCGGAGCATTGAGCTAAGGCGGGCATCGATTACGGGAGGTAGAGCTATGGGCGTATTTACGGGCATACTGGATCTGCTGTTTCCGCAAAAATGCACCTTCTGCAGAAAGCTGCTGCACAGCGGCGAAAGCGGGATGTGCGCCGCCTGCGCGCGCGACATTCCGTATACGCGCGCCAACGCGAAGCGCAGCGGCGACTTCTTTTCCGTCTGCGTATCGCCGCTGTACTACGAGGGCGACGTCCGTGAGGCGATCCTCCGCTTCAAATTCAGGAACGCCACCAGCTACGCCGGCCTGTTCGGCAGGCTGATCGCGGACTGCATCCGGGAAAACCTGGCCGGAGAGTACGATCTGATCTCCTGGGTACCGCTCTCGGCAAAGCGCCTGCGGAAGCGCGGCTACGATCAGTCTATGCTGCTGGCGATGGCCGCCGCGCTCGAGCTGGACGACGTAGCCGTGGAGACGCTCGTCAAGCACACGGACGTGCCCGCGCAGTCCGGCATGGGAAGCGCGGAAAAGCGCCGCGCCAACATCTCCGGCTCCTATGCCGTCTCCGACGCGGAGCTGGTCGCCGGAAAGCGCATCCTGCTGATCGACGACATCGTCACGACCGGTTCCACCCTCTCGGAATGCGCGCGCACGCTGCTCGGCGCGGGCGCGGAAAAGGTCGTATGCGCGACGCTGGCGCGCACGGAGAATGAAAACTGACACTTGATAGCGCCCGAAACCTCGTGTATAATCTGCCTGTCCGCCCGTCGATACTCTGTAGAAACGGGCCGCAGACGGACTGGAGTGACAGCCATGCTCTTTTTTGAGAGAGATATTGCCATTGATATCGGCACCGCGTCCACGCAGGTCTTCGTGCAGGGAAAAGGCATCACCCTGCGCGAGCCGACCGTGCTCGCCGTCGACAAGAACAACGGAAAGCTTCTGAAAATCGGCTCCGACGCGCAGAAAATGCTCGGGCGGACGCCCGCAAACATCGTTGCGATCCACCCGATCGTCGCGGGCGTCATCTCGGACTATGACATGACGGAGCTGTTCCTGGCGGATCTGGTAAAGCGGGTAACCTCGTTCAGCCTGTTCAAGCCGCGCATCATCGTGTGCGTACCGAGCAGCATCACGGGCGTGGAGGAGCGCGCGATCATCGACGCCGCCATCGAGGCGGGCGCGCGCAAGGTGTTCCTGCTGGAGACGGCCGTCGCCGCCGCGCTCGGCGCGGGCATGGATATCTCCAAGCCGGACGGGCACATGATCCTGGATATCGGCAGCGGCACGACGGAGGCCGCCGTGGTATCGCTGGGCGGCATCGTGGAATGCGAGTCCATCAAAACGGCGGGCATCGCCTTTGACGAGGCGATCGTGCGCTATATCCGGCGCAAGCACAATCTGCTGATCGGCATGCGCACCGCAGAGGAGCTCAAGCAGCATATCGGCTGCGTCTTCCCGCGGCAGGAGATGAGCTTTGAGGAGGTCAAAGGCCGCTGCCTCATGACGGGCCTGCCCCGCACGGTATCGATCAGCTCCAACGACATGATCGAGGCGTTGGAGGAGCCTGTGGAGCGCATTCTGGAGGCTGTGCACATGGTGCTGGAGCGCACGCCGCCCGAGCTTGTCGCCGACATCTCCGCAAACGGCATCGTCATGTCCGGCGGCGGCAGCCTGCTCTGGGGCTTTGACAAGCTCATCGGCTCGCGCACGGGCATTGCGACCTCCGTTGTGGACGACGCGGTCTCCTGCGCGGCCTACGGCGCGGGAAAGATGCTCCCGAAGCTGGGCAACATGCAGGACGGCATGATCAACTTCGCCCGCCGCCGTCAGATGAAGGGCTGAAGCAACCCGAATGGAGGGTTCCGCAATGACGCTTTCCGAGATCCACGCCGCCGGAGCGGAGCTGGAGCAGCTTTACTGTCTGCGCACCGCGCCGCTGGCCATCCGCCTGGTCGACCGGGACGAGGCGCCTGAGGGCTGCACGCAGCCGTCCGCGCAGGGCGTGCACTACGCGCTGTGTCAGGCGTTTTCGTACGTCCGCCGCACGCGCAAGGCGCTGGCGATGTTTCCGGAGGACAACTGGTGCCTCTGGCCGATCATCAACTTTCGGCAGCGCAGCGTTGACGAGCAGGACGCGAAATACATCGGCAGCACCTATTTCATCCGCGACCCGGAGATGAGTTACCGCCATTTCCGCGAAGAATTCCCCTATATCGACGAGGGCAAGAAGAAGGAAGGTCTCGCCGTCGGCCCGCTGGAGAGCTGCGCATTCGAGCCGGACGCCGTGATGATCTACTGCGAGCCATCGCAGCTGCGGCAGCTTCTCATGGCCGCCAAATGGCACAGCGGCAGCATCACCGGCGCGAGCCTCGACACCTGCGATTCCTGTGGCGCGGCGCTGATCCCCGTGCTGAACGGCGAAAGGAAATACAACGTCTCCATTCCGGACGCCGGAGAGTACGAGCGCGGCCTCTGCGGAGAGGACGAGATGATCTTCACCTGCGCCGGAGACACGCTCGGCGCGTTGGTAGAATCCGCGCGGCAGCTCACGCAGATCGGCTTCGGCTACAAGAGCCTCGCCTATGACATACGCCCGGACTACGCCAGGCCGAAGTTCTATATCGACATGTTCGAGAAGTGGGGACTGGAAAAGGGCGAGGAATGGACGCCGGGGAAACGGTGACGAAAATACGGATATCAAAAGGAACGACACTCTGTCGATCGGACAGAGTGTCGTTGCCTTCTCTATACTGAATTCGATTGCGTCAGTCCTCGTTCTCCCAGTTGTGCCAGACGTTCTGCACGTCGTCGTTGTCGTCGAACATATCGAGCATCTTGCGCATGTTCTTGATGTCGTCCTCGTTCGTGAGCGTGATGTAGGTCTGCGGCACCATCTCTACCTGCGCGGAGAGCAGGTGATACTTCTCCGCGAGCTTCTCGGAGACGGCCGCCACGTCGTCCGGCAGCGTATAGACGGTGAAGACCTGTCCGTCCGCCTCAAAGTCGTCCGCGCCGGCGTCGAGCGCCTCCATCATGACCTCGTCCTCGTCGAGCTCCATGTCCTCGTTGTCGATGACGACGACGCCCTTCTTGTCGAAGGACCAGCTCACACAGTTGCTCGTGCCGAGGTTCCCGCCGTATTTGTCGAAATAGTGGCGCACCTCGCTGGCCGTACGGTTGCGGTTGTCCGTCATGCACTCGACGATCACCGCGACGCCGCAGGGGCCGTAGCCTTCGTAGGTGACGCTCTCGAAGTTTGAGGTGTCCCCCGCGCCGAGCGCCTTCTCGATGGTGCGGCGGATGTTGTCGTTGGGCATATTCGCCGCCTTGGCCTTGGCGATGACCGCCGCGAGACGGGAATTGTTGTTCGGATCGCCGCTGCCGCCGCCCTCCTTGACCGCCACGATCATCTCGCGGGCGATCTTGGTGAAGGCCTGCGCGCGCTTGGCGTCCTGCGCGCCCTTCGTCTTCTGTATGTTATGCCACTTGGAATGTCCAGACATTTTAACAGCTCCTTGGTGTAAATTTAGCGTTATTATTTTAGCACAGAGGCTTATGCATGGCAAGCACAAGTTTCTTCGGTGTTGCCGAAGGCGGGAAGCTGTGGTATCATACCCACGGGAGTGATCTGTTTGAGAATGAGAAAAAAGCCGAACCTCGCGCCCCGCATGGAGCGCTGCGCGCGGGTGCTCGTCTCCGAGCCGGAGGCGCTGCGCGGGAAGTGGCTTTCCGCTTTCCCCCGCTTCGCCGCGCTGGAGCTGGAGATCGGCTGCGGCAAGGGCGGCTTCACGGCGGCGCTGGCGGAACGGCAGCCGGAAACCCTTCTGGTGGCCGTGGAGCGCGTGCCGGACGCGCTGGTCGTGGCGATGGAGCGCGTCTGCGCGCAGAGGCTTGATAACGCGTTGTTCCTCTGCGAGGACGCGAAGCTGCTGGAAAACGACTTCGAGCCCGGCGAGATCAGCCGCATCTACATAAACTTCTGCGATCCCTGGCCGAAGAGCCGGGATGCGAAGCACCGGCTCACCGCGCCGGGCTTCCTGCGCAGCTATGCCCGCCTGCTCCCCGTCGGCGGCGAGCTCTGCTTCAAGACGGACAACCGCCCGCTCTTCGACTGGTCGCTCGCACAGCTTCGCACGGAGGGCTGGGAGATAAGGGAATGCAGCTATGATCTGCACGCGAACGGGCCGGTCGGGATCATGACGGACTATGAAAGGAAATTCCACGAACAGGGTATGCGGATCTGCCGCGTCGCGGCGGTCAGGACGGCCGCGACAGTCAGCGAGGGCGAGCCGGGCAGACTGCGCAACGCCTCGCTCGCGGACGCCTACGCGAATCAGATATCGGAGGAGAGAGAAAAATGAGAATGATCTCCTGGAACGTCAACGGCCTGCGCGCCGTCGTCAAGAAGGGCTTTGAGGATATCTTCTGGGGGCTGGACGCGGACGTGTTCTGCCTGCAGGAGACGAAGTTGCAGGCGGGACAGATCGAGCTGGATCTGCCCGGCTACGAGCAGTACTGGGATTACGCGCAGAAGAAGGGCTACGCCGGGACCGCCGTGTTCACGCGCGTGCCGCCGCTCTCGGCGCGCACGGGCATCGACTTCCCGGAGCACGATACGGAGGGGCGCTGCGTCACGCTGGAATTCGAGGAATTCTGGCTCGTGTGCGTCTATACCCCAAACGCGCAGGACGGCCTGCGCCGTCTGGACTACCGTATGCGTTGGGAGAACGATTTCCGGGACTATCTGCTGATGCTGGATAAGACGAAGCCCGTCGTCGTCTGCGGGGATATGAACGTCGCGCATCAGGAGATCGACCTGAAGAACCCCGCCGCGAACCGCGGCAACCCCGGTTTTTCCGACGAGGAGCGCGAGAAGTTCACACAGCTGCTCGCCTCCGGATTCACGGACACCTTCCGCTATCTTTATCCCGACAAGCGGGACGCCTATTCCTGGTGGAGCTTCCGCGCCAACGCGCGCGAGCGGAACGTCGGCTGGCGCATCGACTATTTTCTCGTGTCTGACCGCCTCGCGCCCTGCATCGAAAAAGCCTTCATCTGCCCGGAGATCTACGGCAGCGACCACTGCCCCGTCGGGCTTGAGTTGCTCTGGAAATGACGAAGATCGGAAACGTTGAGATCGGCGGGAGGCTCGTGCTCGCCCCGATGGCCGGCGTCACGGACGCCGGCTTTCGGCACGTCTGCCGCGAGGCGGGCGCCGCGCTGACGAGCACGGAGATGGTCAGCGCCAAGGCGCTCGTCTATCAGGACAGCAAGACGCGCTCCCTGCTCTATATCCCGCCGGACGAGCATCCCTGCGCGGCGCAGATCTTTGGCAGCGAGGTCGAGGTGATGGCCGAGGCCGCGCAGCTGGCGCTGGAGATTTCCGGCGCGGATATCCTCGATATCAACATGGGCTGTCCCGTTGGCAAGATCGCCCGCAGCGGCGACGGCAGCGCCCTGATGCGCGATCCCGACAAGGCCGGGAAGATCATTGAGGCCGTCGTGCGCGCCGTGGACGTGCCGGTGACGGTCAAATTCCGCAAGGGCTGGGATTCCGGCAGCGTCAATGCGGTGGAATTCGGGAAAATGTGCGAGGAGGCGGGGGCCGCCGCCGTGGCGGTGCACGGGCGCACGAAGGTGCAGATGTACGCGGGCAAAGCGGACTGGGATATCATCCGGGACGTCAAGGCGGCGCTGCGCATCCCCGTCACGGCTAACGGCGACGTCTTCGAGCCGGAGGACGCGGCGCACATCCTGCGCTACACGGGCTGCGACATGGCGATGATCGGGCGCGGCGCCTTCGGCAATCCGTGGATCTTCTCGCGCGGGAATCAGGCGATCGCGGGAGAGGCCGTCTCTCCCCTGCCGCCGCTCTCCGAGCGGATCGACACGGCCCTGCGGCAATTCGCGCTTGCCGCGGAGCCGAAGGGCGAGCAGGTCGCCTGCCTGGAGGCGCGGCGGCATTTCTGCTGGTATCTGCGCGGCGTGGCGCACGCCGGGTATCTCAAGA
>JAEEGL016249320.1_pt1 | contig 32785 bp, 24 predicted proteins | sample 9134231 | NCBI WGS metagenome assembly JAEEGL01 (sample SAMN16246548, study PRJNA631951) | gut metagenome | biome: gut microbiome; feature: rumen; material: fiber-attached | host: Bos | place: Iran: Karaj | collected 2018-10
AGAGAAATGTGTATAACAGACATAGCAGAATTAATTTAAATGAGACTTTCTGCAGTAAGACAACAGATAGCAAATTTAAAAGCAGCTAGACTTGTTAAAGCAGAAAAGAAAGGTAAGGAAGTATATTATTCCTTAGATGATGATCATGTAGAAAAACTATTTACTCTAGCTATAGAACATATTGAGGAGGGTAGATAATATGAGTATTCATGAACATGAACACGATCATGAACATGAACACATTCATTGTGAATCATGTGAACATGAACATCATCATGAAGATGAAGAGTTAACACTTACTAATAAGATATTACTTGTATGTGGTGTAATACTTGCTATTGTCGCACATTTTATTCCCTTAAAAATAGTATCAATTATACTTTCCGTAGTAGCGTATATAATGATAGGTTATGACATTATCTTTAAAGCTATTAAGCATTTATTTGGTAAAGATATGTTTGATGAAAACCTTATTATGACTATTGCAACTATTGGTGCTATGGCAATAGGAGAATTCACTGAATCAATTGCTGTTCTTGTTTTATACAAGATAGGCGAGATGCTTCAAGATAAAGCAGTTGACTCTTCTAAAGACAAAATTGAAAAAGTTTTAGACTTAAAGGAAAATGAGACAACACTTGTTAGTGGTGAGACTGTAAAGACAGAAGATGTTAAAATTGGTACACAAATACTAATTAAAACAGGAGATAGAGTACCACTAGATTCTATTCTTGAATCTGAAAATGCTACACTAGACATGAGTGCATTAAATGGTGAATCTATGCATGTAGAAAAAACTAAAGGGCAAGAAGTTCTTTCTGGAAGTATTAATGCAGGTGGAGCAATAACAGTTAAGACAATTAGAGAAGAAAAAGATAGTACTGTATCTCAAATTGTGGAGCTTGTGGAAAACGCAGCTAAGAATAAATCTAAAACAGAAAAGTATATTTCTAAATTCTGTAAGATTTACACGCCAGTTGTAATAGTACTTGCTATACTAATTGTAGTATTATTCCCACTTGTACTTCACATGTCTTGGTCAGATGCTATTTATAGAGCATTAAACTTCTTAGTAATATCATGTCCTTGTGCACTTGTTATTTCTATTCCACTTGGATTTTTCGTTGGAATGGGTGCTGCAAGTAAAAAAGGAATACTTGCTAAAGGTACAACATATTTAGATACTTTAACACAAGTAAATGAAATATATATGGATAAAACTGGTACACTTACAGATGGTAAGTTTAAAGTTAATTCGTATAAATCTAAAAGTGAACTTGATGATGAAAAAGTACTTGAACTTGTTGCATATGCAGAATATAAATCTTCACATGTTATTGCTAAGTCTATCTTAGAAGCATATAAAGGTACAATAGATGAATCTAAAATAACTAGCCATGAAGAATTAGCTGGATTTGGAATAGTTGCTAAAATAGACAATATGTACGTTTTAGTGGGTAATAGCAAATTAATGGAAAACAATAATATTAAGTACATTAAAAACACTAATTCTGGTACGGCAATTTACTTAAGTATAAATGGTGAGTATAAAGGATATGTTACTTTAGAAGATAGTCCTAAAGCTGGTGCTTACGAAGCAATTAAAGCTTTAAAAGCAAAAGGTATTAAAACTGTAATGCTTACTGGAGATAGAAAATATATTGCAGAAGAAGTTGCGGGAAAACTTGGTGTAGATGAAGTGTATTATGAACTTCTTCCACAAGATAAAGTTAGAATAATTGAAGAAGCTAAACAAAGAGGTGCAAAAGTAGCTTTTGTAGGAGACGGAATCAATGATAGTCCAGTTATTGCAACAAGTGATGTTGGTTTTGCAATGGGTAAAGGAACAGACATTGCAGTAGATACTGCAGATATTATTCTAATGACAGATGAACCAGAAAAAATAGTAGATGCAATAAACATTTCTAGAAGAACTAAACACGTAGTAAGCCAAAACATAGCAATGATTATTACTGCAAAAGTTTTATTCTTAGTACTTAGCGTACTTGGAAAAACAAATATGTGGGTTGCAGTATTTGCAGATGTTGGTATTGCATTAATTACAATATTTAATTCTTTAAGAATTTTTAAAACTAAAAAATAATTAAATTTAATTAGTTTAGATAAGAGAACTAGCTTGCTAGTTCTCTTTCTTTTTTTGTTTTATTATTTTTTGTATAATTGTTTTTATTTTTCAAACAATAATAACAAATGATTATTTTTGGAGGATAATATGAAACTTAGAAAGTTTTTGTTTGTTTTATTGTTTATATTAACAATTATTATATGTATTCCTAAAACTACTAATGCGTATATGACTGGTATTGGTAAGTTTGAAAAACTATGGGTAGGTGTTCCAGAATATGATGTAGAATATGGTCATGGCCCTTGTCTATACTATTATACAATAGATGGGGATTATGCGCATTGTATTCAACTTCCTATAAGACTTAAAAAAATGGATTATGCAAGTGGTCCGTATGATGATCCACGTATTGGATATGCCTTAGCTGCAGACCATGGATATAAATGGAGTGAAGAGGCAGATTTCCAAATTAAGCAAGCCGTTATTTGGGCAATACTTGGTCAAGTAAATATAGAAGGATTATATGCAGGAGATTGGGGTGCAGTGCAAGCTGCTAAAAATTTATATTATGCAGCAATGAATTATACTGGAAATGTTGGTGCACCAGGTCTTTCTACTACTGCTTTAGAATTTAGTCCTATTGGAAGTGAGATGGTATCTCAGCCAATTAGTGCAAATCTTTCAGAAAATAATAGTTATTATGATATTTCTCTTGCAGGATTTCCTGCTGGAACATATATAACAGATATGAATGGAAATTGGATGCAAACAAATGGCATTAACTGGAATAGTACATTTCAAATACGTATTCCACTAGAAAGTATTATGACAGATATTACAACTATTGCTTCTAATGCAACATCTCATGGTACAACATATAATGTTTCAGCCACATACTATTCAACAAGTGTTCAATCTCAACAATTAATATCTTCTCATCCTACATATACAGATAAATCTGCAAGTACACCTATGAGACTTGCAAGCCCTATTCGTGCTTTAGGAACTTTAAATGTTGTTAAAAAAGATGAATGGGATAAAGGTGTCAAAGGTGCAACATTTAAAATATCTTTAGGTTCAAATGTGTTTAGTGCAAATACAAACGAAGAAGGTATAGCAACTTTTAGAGATATACCTGCTGGTACATACACAGTAGAAGAAACATATGCACCGGAGGGATATTATAACGATAGAGAAAATATTAGTGCTCGAGTTATAACTGCAAGTACAACTACAGCTACAAAACAAGACAGAGATGAAAAAGCAAAGATTACATTTTATAAAAAAGATAGAGAAACAGGAGATGTTCCTCAAGGAGATGCTACACTTGCAGGAGCAGAGTATTCTATCTATGCTAGAGAAGATATATATGCTTCAAATGGAATAGATTTGTTATATTCTAATGGAGATTTAGTTACAACATGCACTACTGGAGAAAATGGTGTATCTAATACAGTTGTAATTCCACTTGGAAAATATATGTATAAAGAAACAAAACCTTCTACTGGGTATAATCTAAATGATGAAGAAGTAGATTTTACTGTTTCATATGATAACCAAGATGTTGAATTTGTTCAAAAGAATTTTACTGTATATGAAACTGTTAAAAGAAATAGTATTGAGATAATAAAGAAATTACAAAGAACAGACTCAACTCCTCAATTAAATCTTGCAGGTGCTAAATTTAGTGCAACTCTTAAAAGTGATAGAAATAAAGTATATTATTCAGAACCAACAGATGAGAGTGGATATACTATAATTTCTAATTTACCATATGGAACTTATGAGATAGAAGAAGTTGTAGTGCCAGATACAGCATTAAAAATTGATCTATTTGATGTTTTTGTTGAATTAGATAAAACAGAACAAGCGGCATATAGATATACAAAAGAAAATGTAGCAAAGAAAATGCAGATTACTATATATAAGGAAGATATAGAAACGGGAATAGAGACACAAGGTGATGCACACTTAGAAAATTCTGAGTATACTATCTATAGAGATGCAGAATGTACAGATGCAGTAGAAACTGTTACAATAGCGTTACAAAGTGATGGAAGATACACTGCTACTACAGGAAACTATTTAGTTGGTACATATTATATTAAAGAAACTAAAAGACCAGAAGGATATTTAATAGATGAAAACGTATATACTATAACTCAAGTTCCTAAAGAACAAACTGTAGAATTCTCTTATCATGATATGACTTCTAAAGAACTAGTAGAAAAAGGAAATGTGTACATAGTAAAGTATAAAGATAATAATACAAACTTTGAAAGAGGGTCAACCACAAAAGAACCTGCGGTTGGAGTAGAGCTTACTTTGACTTTAGATTCAAAGCCAACTACTAGTTATACAGCAACAATAGATGAAAAAGGATATGCAGAGTTTATAGATATACCTTATGGCTGGTACACAATTACTGAAACAAAGAGTATAGAGTATGTAGATATAATGGATCCACAACCATTATATATAGCAAGAGATAAACAAAAACTATACTATATTGTTCAAGATGCAAGATATAAAAGAAACTTAAAAATAGTTAAAAAGGATGAAGAAACTGGAAAAACTATTCCACTTGCAGGAAGCACATTTAAAGTATGGGATGTTGCAGAAAACAGATATTTAAAACAAACATATAATTATCCAACGCCTGTTGAAATAGATGAGTTTGTAACTACTGCAGATGGTACTTTAGTTTTACCTGATGGAATTATACCTGGTGCATATGAATTAGAAGAAATAGATGCGCCATATGGCTACGTTAGAAAAGATACTAGATTTCCGTTTACAATAGAAGCAACAACTCCAGAAAATCCAGAAGAAGTTAAAACTATAACTGTAGATTTTACAAATATTGCTCAAAAAGCAAGAGTGGTAGTGTATAAACGTGGAGAGATGCTTAGTGGTAAATACAAAGAAGATGATATAACTAGACCTACATATGAGATAAGAGGTATAGAAGGTGTTGAGTATACTATAACTGCAAGTGAAGATATTACTACTCCAGATGGAACAGTTAGAATGAATGAAGGAGACAGTGTAGTTATTACAACAGATAGAGAAGGTATTGCTAAAAGTGAGGAACTTTATCTTGGAAATTATACAATTAAAGAAACAAAAACTGCAAAGGGATTTCTTGCGAGTCCAACTGAATTTCCTTTTGTGTTAGAATATCGTGGTCAAGAAATATCTGTTTGGGATAAAGATTTAGACTTTACAGATGTAAGGCAAAAAATGAGTCTAAATTTATTTAAAGATATGCAAGATAGTAAATATGAAGGATTATTAAAGGACGCATATAAAGATGTTGTACTTGGAATATATACAGATGATGCACTAAGAGATAATTACGAAAATATCATAATAGATAAAGATGTTTTAGTAGATAAACTATATATTAATGATGATGGAACAATAACACAAAATTATGATTTACCAATGGGAGACTACTATGTTAAAGAAATTGCTACAAATGAAAACTACATATTAAATGATAACTCATATGAATTTTCATTTAATCCACAAGATAATGTTACACCTGTTATAGATATAAGCTTAAGTAATAATGTTACTAATGAATTGAAACAATTAAAGAGGCTTAGACTTATTAAATATGCTAATAGAGATGTTGGATTAATGCTTAGAGTTAGATCTTTGTTTACAGGAGAAAATGTAACAGATAAACATACACTAAAAAATGTTAAGTTTAAACTATATTGGGATAATGATGGAGTTGCAGAACCACTTGTAACTAGAGATGGAATTGATACTTATGTTACAGATGATAATGGAATCATTGAGTTAGATAGTCTTCCATATGGACTATATTATTACCAAGAAGTTGAAGCTCCAAAAGGATATGAGTTAGATGATAATTTATATTCGTTTGAAATTCCAAATAATGATAACGAAGATGAAACAATTGAAGTATATAATACAATAAAAGATATAAAACTATTTACTAAAACAGATGCCTTTGATTCGGAAGTAATACCAGGTTGTACTTTTGAAATACTAGATGAAGATGAAAATATCATATATACAAATACAACAGATGATAATGGTGAGTTTTATATGCCAATAGATATGTTAGAGACTGGAAGAGTATATTATTATCATGAAATAGAAGCTCCAGATATGTATGAACTAAATGATGAGTATCATGAGTTTATATTAAATGAAGATGAAACTGTTACAATAGATACAGTATCTAATTTGAGAAAAACATCTACTATACTAATTTCCAAAAGTGATTTCTTAAGTGGAGATAAGATTCCTAATTGTACTTTTGTTCTTGAGTCTAAAGAAACAGATTTTAAAGTAGAAGGCACTACTGATGAAAATGGAGATTACTATTTTGAAAATATTCCTTATGGAGATTATACATATACTGAAGTAAGTGCTCCAGATGAATATAATATAGACACAAATCCTCATAATATTACTATAAATGGTGAAAATTATGAAATTCAAGTTAGAAATGAAAAAGTTGTTAATACAGGAGATATTAATTTACCGTTACTAATAATTGTGGCAATTGCTAGTATAGTAGGAATAGGATACTATATTTATAGAACTAAAAAAGATAATTAATAAAATATAACAACTATTGAGAATATCTTGTTAAATCAAGGTATTCTCTTTGTTTTATTTTCTGTGAAATATTGGTGAAATTTTCTTGTAATATTTGTATGAAAATTTGATTATTTTGTTGTTTTTTGTTTTTTAATTGTTGAAAATAAAAATTTATAATGATAATATTTTATTATCAAGAAATAAAGATATTTATTTTTTGGCAGAAGATAAAAGAGAGGGAGAGGATATATGAAAACAAGTAAGTTGAAATTCGTAATTGCTTTTGTATTATTAGTAGTTGTTGCAGTTGTCAGCTCTAATGTAAAAGCACTTACAATGCCTAACAGTCAACTAAGACTTAGCGTTCTTCTATCATCTAGAATAACAATAGACGAAGGAGATGATCCATCAGAAGTTGTTACACCTAGTGCAATAGTTAAAGTATTTAACGCAGGTCAAGGTTTAGGACCAGCTAATCCTGCACATTTTTACACTTTATCTAATACAGGTAGATTAACTAAAGCATATACTACTGCTGCAGATGCTGTTGTAGATCAAAGTGAAGAATATAGTGCTGCAGGTGCTGTGTCAACAAATATTGGACTAGCTCTTGCTGCTGAAAATTATGCAAGACAATATAATGATTCAGACCTTGCAGATCAAGAATCAATGAATTATGCATTAAAATCTAAATCATTAGCTGTTCAAGCATACATCTGGGGTCTAGGTGGTGCAAATTATTATGACCAACTAGATGGTACAGGTAAAGCAGAATATGATAGAATTGCTACATTAGTAGATAGAGCAAACAAAGCTCCATCATATGCTGGTCAACAAAAAATTGAATTAGAATGGAACGAAGCTACTGGAAGATATGAAAAAACTATCACAGATACTAATGATTTAGCAGCTGCTGGTGATTTCATTCAATTAATACTAAATTCTTCAAATCCAAGCCTACAATATAGCCCAAATGGAAATAGTATAACATTCTATTCTTATGAGCAAGTAGGTTCTGTAGATAATCCAGTACCAGTAACAGTAGAAAAATACATTAATGGTGGTTGGTATACAGCTGGTTCTGTTACAACTAATGATAATGGTACTTCATTAGTATACTTAACAGATGCATATGTTGGACCAACAACATATTCAATGTCTTTCTATACTAACGCTTTAAAAGTACAAGTAACTAAAACTTTAAAACCAAGTGATGATAATCCAAAAACTGGTGATGCTAAAGTTGAAGGAGCACATTATGGAGTTTACTCTGATAGTGCTTGCACAAACTTAGTAGAAGAAATTGTTACTAACGCTGAAGGTGTTGCTGAAACAAGACCATTAGAAGTTAAAGATTACTATGTAAAAGAAATAGCTCAATCTGAAGGATGCTTACTTAACGATGAAGTTATGGAAGCAAAAGCAAATACAGCTACTACAGCAGCAAATGGACAAAAAGTTGCTCAAGTTTCTCAACAAGAACAAGTAATCTATGGTGGATTTGACATTGTATGTTCAAACAGCCATGACTTAAGTGGTTCAACAACAAAATGGCCTTCTGTTGGATCTAAACTAGAATTAACACTAGATAGTGATCCATCACAAAAATATGAAGTAACAGTTGATGATGAAGGATATGGAGTATTTGAAGAAATACCATATGGTCATTATACACTTAGAGAAACAGAAAAAGTTCAAGATAACTTAGATTACATGGATCCATTAGAAATTTATATTCACAACACAGATCCACGTCAATATCGTAAATTAGAAAATACAGATGTTACAGAAAAATATGTAACTATCGAAAACAGAGATGCTGAAACTGGTAAATTAATTACTGGAGACACTTCTAAATACAGAGTAACTGATGACAGAGACAATGTTATAGAACAAACTCTAGTATATCCAGAACCAGTTACATTAGATGAATATGAAACTGGAGAAGGTTCAGGATTTGTAAGACTTCAATATAAATTACCTTATGGTACATATAGAGTATATCAAACACAAGCTCCATATGGATACTATAATGCTGGTTTAGCTGAAGGTACAACATCTTCAACATTCCCTGTTCAATCATTAAATGATGAAGATAACGATACTATAGTTGTAACTAAAGTAAATAACGTTCCTCAAAAAGGAATATTCACATATGTAGTTAAAGGAAATGTATTAACATCTACAAATGCTACATCTGCTGAAGGAATTGAAAATGTTAACCGTCCTGGATATTCTACACAACCAATACCAGGTGTTGAATTTGAATTAACTGCTAAAGAAGCAGTAGTAACTAAAGACGGTACAGTTCGTATGAGAAAAGGTGAAACTAAAACTTATACAACTGATTCTACTGGTACAATCAGTGATGAATTATACATTGGTGAATACTCAATTAAAATAACTAGTGTTCCTGAAGGATACATCCTTGATGACACTGCTAAAGATATCTCAGTTGAGTACCAAGGTCAATTAGTTAAAACATTTAACCTTCCAACTGAAAACATCACTCTTGAAAGACAAAAATATACTCCACAATTAACAAAAACATTTAGTGGATTAAACTTCTATAAAGAAGATGAAGTTGGACAAACATTAGCTATAGATAATCTAGCATATAGAGATGTTAAAATTGGAATATATGCTGCTGAAGACATTAAAAATGTATTTGGAACAACTGTAATAAGAAAAGATACATTAGTAGATGTTGTAACATTAGACGCTGAAGGAAATGGACTATTTAGATCAGATTACCCAATGGGTAAATACTATGCTAAAGAATTAGCTACAAATGAAAATTATGAATTAGATAGTTCAGAATATCCATTTGAAGCAAAACCAACAGATAATAAAACACAAACATTTAAATGTGATATGGTTGAAATTGTTAACCACGCTTTAAAAGTAACTAAAGTTAAATTAACTAAGATTGAAACTGTAGATATGTCTGGATATTTAAGTGATGCAGGTACTGGTCCTAGATCAGTAGTTTCTAAAATAGCTGAAGTAATCAATGATACTTTAGTTGGACCAAGTGCAGCAGACGATGATGAAATGGTTGACGTTACAACACTTGCTGGAGCAAAAATGCAATTAATGTATGTTAAATCATATGATCCAGAGACTGAAGAATATGAACTTGGAAAAGTTCTTGAATTAGTTGATGGTGAATATGTTGAAGTTGTTAGAACAACTGATGAAAATGGTGAAATCAATATTGAAGGACTTCCATACGGAGCATATGCTTTCGTAGAATTAGAAGCTCCAAGATATTATGATTTAAATGAAGAACCTACTGGATTTACTCTATCACCAGACGAAAAAGAAGCTGAAGTTGCATTTATGGATAACAGAACTCTTGTAAATGTTAACATTGATGTTATTGATGAATTTGATATTGTTCCTGAAGGAGCTAAAGTTCAATTAATTGATGCTGAATCTGGAGAAGTTGCTTACGAAACAGAAATCAACGAAGAAGGAATTGCATCATTTGAACAAATTAGAGCAGGAAGATATATCAGAAAAGTTGTTGGTCTTGAAGAATACTATGTAGTTCCAAAAGAAGCTGAACTATACATAGAAGCTGAACAAGATGGAAAAACTATAAATGATGTTGTAGTTGAATACGTAAGAGGTAACATCTTAATCGTTAAAACTGACGACGAAACTGGAGAACCTGTTCCAGGATGTAAATTTGTAATTAAAGATGAAGATGGAGAAATCGTTCCAATCATAAATGAAAACGGAGAAGAAGTTGAAATCATCTCTGGAGAAGATGGAACAGTCCTAATCACTAAATTACTATATGGTAAATATACAGTTGAAGAAACTGAAGCTGCAGAAAATTACGAAAAATCTGACTTAGTTGTTGATGTAGACATTGTTGAAAACAATAAAACATACACAGTTGAATTTACAAATGTAAATACTGGTGATATGGCCGTAGCTCTATACGCTGTAATCGCTCTAGTATCTGTAGCTGTAATAGCTAAAACTGTTAAAAAATTAAAAAGAGACTAATAAGTCTTATAGATTAAGAGGGTAAGAGAAATCTTACCTTCTTTTTTTATACATAAAAAATATGAGCAGATTTTACTCTACTCATATTCGCGTGAAAGCTTTTTAGTCTCAAGCTTTTGCTTTTGACGATTATAATCTTTCTCGCTTTTATGCGGACCAGCACCAGTCATTCTCATAGTTGCAAACGGTGAACGCACCTTTATTCTTTCTTTAGGAATTTTGATGATGATCTTTTCTTTTAATTTGGCCATAATAGCACCTCCACTTTCATTGAATATTTATTCGTTGATAGTCTTTTAGCGTCTTATCTTTTTATATTATACCATAAAGTTTACATAAATTCAATTTACTTGAGATAAAAAGCCAAATTTGGATTTTAAAAACATTTTCTACTTATTTGTAAAGTTAATCTAGAATTGCTAAAAAGTTTCTAATAATCTAAATATGGCTTGATTAGAAATATTATTTTATATATTTTCATCTATTACTTTAAATATTTTTCCCAATGAGTCATGAATTACAATATCTGCATTATGATCCATAGGTGTGCTAGATTTATTTATTAATACTAAATATTTTCCTCTAAAATATTGCACAAGATATGAAGCTGGATATACAGCAAGGGATGTACCGCCAATTATTAACATATCTGCTTTTGAAATATCTTTTAATGCTTCTTCATATGTATCATTATTTAACGGTTCTTCATATAGAACAACATCTGGTTTAATGATACTTCCACACTCACATTTTGGAACTAGTTCTTTTGAGTTAAAAATATATTCTGCATCGTAAAATTTATTACATTTTGTACAGTAGTTTCTTAAAACACTTCCATGTAGTTCTAGTACTTTTTTAGAACCTGCTTTTTGATGAAGTCCATCTATGTTTTGAGTAACTACACTTTTTAGTTTTCCTTTTTTTTCAAGTTTGGCTAGTACGTAATGAGTTATGTTTGGTTCATATTTTAAAGAGTTTAATTTGTCTTTGTAAAATCTATAAAATTCTTCTGTATTTCGTATAAAGAATGTATGAGATAATATTTCTTCAGGAGGATAGTCGTATTTCATGTTATATAGACCATCTTTACTTCTAAAATCCGGAATTCCACTTTCTGTAGAAACTCCAGCTCCACCAAAAAATACTATGTTATTACTTTCTTTTATAGCTTCAATTAGTTTACTAATTTGTTTATTATTTTCCATATAATCACCAAAAATATTATATCATAAATAGTTGCTTTTGTGAAAAAAATAGAGCAGTCATATGACCGCTCTATCATTATTTTTCTATGATGTTAACTTTAATATTGTATGAATCTGCTAAACTTTTTAAGTAGTTTTCTAGATTCAATTTCGCTTGTTTTTTGTTAGTTTCATTACTTGTTTTTTCTTGAATTTTTTCTCTTGCAATAGATTCGAATGCAGCTACTTGTTCTGGTTTGTATGAACTACCAAATATGCTTTTATTCTCACTTGTAGTAAAGTCTGTGATGTCAATAAAAGATAATTCAATATCTCTTGGATCATATTTTAGTGTAACTGTTCCATCTTGTCCTATTTGAGATTGGATTAGTTTTGTCTCGATAGTGAAAGCTGTCTTGTAGTCTGCATATACTTTTATGTCTGAATTAAATAGCCACTCTGTCCATTTGTTGTTTGCTGGTGTTTTGTCATGAGACAATGTTATTTTACCACTAGTCCTTAAAACGGTTAGTGCGACATTATTATCTACTTCTTTTACATAGTTTTTTGCATTTTCAATTTCTCTATTTAGCAATTCTCTTTGTAGGTCCGCATCGTCTTGGGCTTGTACTTCTCTTTTTAATTCATTTACTTCTTGGTTTTTGTATTTGATATATTGGTATCCAAGAAATATTCCTGCTAATAGCATAACAAATAATAAAACATGAAAAACCTTCTTAAATATTTTTTTCATAGTTTCATTCCTCCCTTTTTAATCTTTTTTTCAATTGTGAAAAAAACAAAAAATATACAAGCACTTATAATTATAGCACGGTTAACATAAAAAGTAAAGAGAGACGTTATATTATTAGCGAATAATGTCACTTTTAAGCATGTTTTTTGTTGACAATAATTGCATTTGAGAATATAATTAATCGGGTAAAGGAGAAATAATTAATGAAAAAAATTAAAGAAAGATTAGTAAATTTATGGAATTATTTTACTACATACGAAAAAATATGGTTTTTTAGTATTTTAATTTTATCTGTAGTCTTTGCATTTTTATTCCCTGAAGAAGATGTAAATGGAGTAAATGGAAAGATTATAATGGGATTATATCTATTAGATATTTTCTTAAACATTCTATGTGAATTATTAATATCTAAACAAAGTAAATGGAATTTTATAGTTTCAGTATTTGTCGAATTGACCGAGATTGTAACATTAATTGTTCTTGCTTCTAGATTTGCTACAATGGCTACAACTTTATTCTTCTGGTTACCGATAGATATTATTTCATTTATTAACTGGCATAAGCATCCAGATAAACAAGAAGATGACTTAACTAAAGTTAGAAAACTTAGTGGTTGGGCTGAAGTTTTAGTTATACTTGGAATAGTAGTTTGGACAGTTGGAGTAGGCTATTTACTAACTACACTAGATGTTGAAACAGATTTATTTGGTGGAAATGAATTAATTGAGACAATAGTTTGCTACCTAGATGCGTGTGTTAGTGCTGTAGGTATTGCAAATGGTGTATTCATATTATTACGTTTAAGAGAACAATGGATTGCTTGGTATATTGATGCTATTCTTGAAGGCGTAATTAATGTATTATCTGGACAATGGGTATTACTTGTATTAAAATTTGGATATTTAACTAATACAACATACGGATACATTAAATGGACTAAATATATTAAAGAACATAAAGAAGAAGCAAAAGCAGATAATAAATTATTTTAAGCATAAAAAAGACACCTCACAAAAGTGGGGTGTCTTCTTGTATTTTAGGAATTGCATAGCTTATTCCGCTTATCTTTGCGCTTTTTTAAGGTGTGGTCTATAAATACATATGCTAGACAACACATTTCGTAAATAACCCATATTAATGCTAGGTATCCTACGACTCCTTCAACTCCAATCTCATCTTTGTCCAAAAAGAAGTATGCATACTTTATTGAACCTCCAACGTTGGCATATCTGCCACCTAAATTTGCATATATGTATGCGTAGACTGGATATAGAGCAGGAAATAAAGTCCAAAGTGGAACATATGAGTACTTGTAATTACCTTTGAAGTCAAAAATAAAGTAATCTAGAAAAACCATAATTGGTGTAATAAAATGTACAAAAATATTAGATAATCTAAATACTCTGTCAGCAGATGGGGTATCAGCTCCCATTGCAAAACCTAAAGGCTGTAATGAAATTGAATAAACCATGAAAGTTAAAAATATTATCATTACAACTGCACCTCTAATTTGTGCATAGCTTTGTGTTTTGTCTGCGTTTTTCTTAAATGGCAATATTAAACAAATACTGATATAAAAGATTAATACTACTATGTTACTTAATGTAGTATAGTAAGATAGAGTACTCATTATGTTTGTTGAACCTATAAAGCTAGATATTAAACCTACTAAGCAGCATATAGTAGTAGCCACTTTAAACGCATAAGAAAATTTTCCTTTGCTCATATTCTTTCATCACCTCGTTTACCCGGTTAATTATACTACAGTTTGACATAATTTGCAAGCATTTAACTTTACAATAACTACAAAATACTTGACAACTATTAATTATAATGGTAAAAGATATACAAGTAAGGGTGATATATATGAAAGCGGTCGTAACAGGAGCGTCTTCGGGAATTGGTTATAGTATTGCAAGATATTTAAGCAAGCTTGGTTACGATTTAATTGTTGTTGCAAGAAGGAAAGATTGTTTAGAGAATTTAAAAAAGGAATGTAGTACAAATGTAGATATAATAGATATGGATTTAAGTATTATATCTAATATGTATGATTTACATGATCAATTGCAATTTGAAGATGTGGACTTAGTAGTAAATAACGCTGGTATTGGAATGTATGGCGATTCATGGAATATGGATATGTCTCGTGAAGTTTCAATGCTTGAGTTAAATGTTATTGCTACAGACGTATTAACAAAACTATTTTTAAAAGATATGGTAAAAAAGAACAAAGGAAGAATACTTAATGTATCTTCTGTAGTTGGTTTCATGCCGGGACCACTTATGAGTTCATATTATGCTTCAAAAGCATATATTACAAGTATGTCTAGAGCAATAAACACAGAATTAAAAATGAAAAAATATGATGTACACGTGTCAACACTCTGTGCTGGTGCAGTGGATACTAATTTTAATAGTGATTTAGGAATTAGTTTCTTTGTTAAACCTAGCAGTTCAGAATATGTTGCAAAATATGCAATAGACAAGTGTTTAAAAAATAAAGAGGTTATTATTCCTGGAACAATGAATAAAATACTATATGGGATTAATAAAGTAATTCCAGTTAAGTTTATGAAATATCCATTATATATGACACAAAATGGAAAAAGATATTTTTAAGAAGTCTTAAAAAGGCTTCTTTTTTTATGCATATTTTATTTGTTTTTTATTCATAACATTAATATGGATAATTATATTGAATATATAAAAGCAAGATGTGAAAAATTAAATGATATGTATTTTAGAAATATGCATATAGATAAGCATGACGTGTTTATTGCATATAACGAAATGCTTGTAGATTCAAGTCTTGTTTCAAATTTTGTAATTAGAAGTATAGTAGATGTTTTAAAAGAAAATGAGAATAAAGATATTTCTTCATTAAAAGAAAAAATAGAAGAAAGACTTGGATATAATGATGTGAACCTGGAAAATTATCTTGCAATAAATAAAATTAAAAAGATAAATAAAGATAGTGATGATGTCTTTTTATATTTAATGTCTGGCTTTGTATTAATTATTTTAGATAATTTTACCTATGTTGTAGAAGCTAGATGTAATCTTTATAGAGGAATATCTGAGCCAACTGGTGAAAATAGTATTAGAGGTGCAAAAGATTCATTTGTTGAGTCAATAACTAAAAATGTAGGATTAATTAGAAATAGAATAAAGACAGAAGAACTTGTTTATTTAGAACAAAAAATTGGTCGTAAAACAAAGACAAAATTAGGCTTAATGTTTATAGATACAATTGCTAAAAAAGACTTAGTGGATTTTGTTAAAAAGAAACTTGAAAATATAGATATTGATGGCATTTTAGATATTAATTATATACAAGAATTTATTGAAGAAGATAATGAAGCGGATTTTCCTGTCTCAATTACAACAGAAAGACCAGATGTGGTTTCGTACTATTTACTTCAAGGAAGAATTGTATTACTAGTAGACAATAGTCCTTTTGCACTTGTTTTACCGGCTTTTTTTGAAGATTACTTTAATAGTATAGATGATTATTACCAAAGAAAAAGCAACGTATTTTTAACTAAAATAATTAGATATATTTGTATGATTCTTACCGTTATGACTCCTGCTATGTATTTGTCTTTGATTACTTTTGACCAAGAGAGTATTCCTACAGATTTGTTGATATCGTTTACATCTCAAAGAGAAGGTGTACCATTTCCTGCGTTTGTTGAAGCTATTATTATGATATTTGCTTTTGAAGTCTTACGTGAGAGTGATTTAAGATCAAATAAAATAAGTGGAAATACTTTATCTATAGTTGGAGCTTTAATACTTGGGGATGCTGCAGTTAGTGCTGGAATTGTTTCTCCAATTATGATTATTGTCGTTGCTCTTACAGTAATATCTGGTCTTACTTTTCAAGATATTAATATTATAAATGCTTTAAGAAGATGGCGTCTTGTATTTTTGATATTTTCTAGCCTTTGTGGACTAGTTGGTATTGCAATAGCTTCTACTTTTTATATTACAAGTCTAGTTAGTACAACAAGTTATACTAAATCATTTACTTATCCACTTGCTCCACTAAATGAAATTGAGGCAAAGTATAATATATTTTCTAGGAGTTTTATTCCTAAAAATGTGAATAGGCAAAAGATTTTAACTAATAATTTAACTAAGCAAAGGTGATTATATGAAAAGATATATTTTTGCGTTTATTATTTTGGTATTGTATTTTGGTGGACTAAATAGTGTAAGAGAACTTGGAGATTTAGCTATAGTTAAAGCTGTAAGTATAGATAAAAGAGAAGATGGTAAATATGAGATTAGTGCAATTGTAATTGATACAAAGGATAAGGAAAACAAAGATAAAGGAATTATGATTACATCTGTTGGAGATTCAGTACATATGGCTGCAAGAGATATGGTGGACATATCCTCTAAAAAACTATATATTGCACATATGGAGACACTTATTATTTCAGAAAAAATTGCACAGGAAGATTTAGAAAATACTTTAGATTTCTTTATTCGAGATAATGAGGGAAGTAATTCTTTTTTCTTGTTTATTGCTAAAGATGTTAAAGCATCTGAATGTTTAGAAAAAATAAATGAAGAAGAAATAGACTTGGTGTCTTTTCTTAAATCTACACAAAAATATAAGGGAAACGCAAACCTTAAAACATTAAACGAAATTGTAAAAATACTACTGGAAAAAGGAAGAGCACTATGTGTAAATGCAGTAACAATAAAAGATAATATAGAAATAAATGATATGGCATATTTTGATGGATATAATCTTATAGGATATCTTACTGAGGAAGAAAGTATAATGTACAATATATTAATTAACGAAGTGGATAATGTACTTCTTAGTGTAAATGAAGGAGATGATTTGGTAGTAGCAGAGCTCATTTCTCCTAAAACAAAGATGAAATTAAAAGACAATACAATAAATATTGAAGTAAATTCGGTAATTCATATTACGCAGATGGGGAAAAATATAAAAATAGATGATATTGAAAAGAAGAATACTATTGAAAATTTAATTGCCTCTAATGTTAAAGAAAAAATTTTAAAATTGTACAATTCTAAAAGTGCAGAAGGAATAGATGTTTTAGGAATAGGTAATTTGTTGTATAGGAAAAAAAGTAAGTTGCTGACAGATAATTATTTAGACAAAATTAAGATTAATATAGATGTTAAGCTAAATATAGTTAATACAGGAGGAATAAAAAAAGCATGGTAGCAGAAAGTGAAAAATTGTATGCATCAAGCATTTCTATGGTTATTTCATCTTGTCTTCTTGCTACATTTTTTGGAATAGGATCATATATAATGTACAATTTAAGCTATCAAGATGCATTTGTGGCTGCGATTATAGGAGCATTTATATCTTGTATATTCTTTAAATTGTTCTATTATATTTTTAAAAACAATGAAAAAGCAAATATATTTGAACTGTCTAAGGCTTTGTTTGGTAATTTGATTGGAAATATACTAAACTTTTTTATGCTTATAGCTATAGTTCTTATCTTATGCTCAATACTATTTAATTTAGCCAGTTTTCTTAATTTAGAATATTTGCCAGATAGTCCAATAAATCTTTTAGAAGCAATACTTCTTTTAACACTATCTTATGTATGTTCAAAGAGTTTATCTACAATTCTTAAAGTAAATCAGATATTTGTGTTTATATGCTTTTTTAACATAATCTTAAATGTAATTGGACTATTTCCTAAGTTTGAGTTTAGAAATATTGAACCGCTTTTAGTTACAAGCAGTACAAATATTATAAAGTCTATATTTACATATGTAGTTTTGTCTTTTGTATCATATTTTATGATATTGTTAACAAATAAAAAGAGTATAGCAGATAAAGATCAAATAGATAAAAGAATGAAATTATCATTATTATGCACTAATATTATTCTTGTAGGAATTATATTACTTGCTATACTATTACTTGGAAAAGAATATATTGCATTATTTAGATTTCCAGAGTATATAGGACTTAAGCAGTTTGGATTATTTAATATGGTTGAGCGAATTGAAAATGTTTTGTCTTTACAATTATATTTTAATGCGTTTTCATTACTTATGTTTTTAATATATTATATAAAATTATTTTTGCCTCAAGGAAAATACGTTAAGTTTTATCCATTTATTATTACTTTTTTTGTGTATTTTTTGACAAATTTATTGTTTAAAGATACTATGACTTTTATTTCTTTAGTTGAAAAACACTTTGGTTATGTAATCTTAATTGGTATTATGATTCCAGTAACTCTAATTTATATAAAACTACATTTTTTTACTAAATCTCTAAAATAAATACGCAAATCTATTGCAATTTTGTAACAGAAATGTTATAATATTAAACGTGTTTTGTTAATAATAAATAAAACTTTTAAATGAATATTTGGGGGAGTGACGTAATTACTATGATGAACAAAGACGTAGTTTTAAATGAAGAAAATGTAAAAGAGTATAGCGCATTAGTTGGAATAATAAGAGACACTGTTGATGAAAAAGATATGGCAAGAATATGTCTTGCAAACAGAACACTAAGAGCTAAAGCTGGATACGACAAAGACTCAAATATTGAAGTAAATCCTCTTATAAAGGATTTTTTAGATAAATTATCTTATGATGAACATAATAGAAAAGTCGAGGAAGCAAAAAAAGCACCAAACAGTAAAGAATTATTAAGTGTTCTTTCTAATGAAGCTATGCAAATGGCTGGTTACACTGGCGAGAGTATGGTTAATCCATATGCTAAAAGCTTTGTAGATAGGACATTATTAAATAGAGAAATGAATAGCTTATACATAGCAAAAGCTCGTAAGGATGCAGCTGGCATTGAAGAAGCATATCGTCGTATTTTAAAAATGACAGATTATAGTAGCAGTAAAACATTTGGTGTTACAAATCAATATGCACAAAGCTTTGTGGATATGAATAAAGCTGTTTATAAAAGAATTGGAATTCAAATTCCGACTCAAAGAGAATACACAGAAGGTTATGCTATATAAGGATGAGAAATCATCCTTATTTTTTTGCGCTTTTTCCTTGAGAATAAGCCAATAATATGATAGAATATAGTCAAATTAATTGAATAGTATTCTTTTAAAATCGTGAGCGGAAAATGGAGATGATATATGTGTACATGCTTAAGGATAAAATAATAGATAACTGTGGAAACAAAACAATGTTTTTGTCTATTTTAAATGCTAAGGGGTACAATGTGCCTTTAGGTGTAGTAATCGATTTTGAAGAATTTAAAACTATGGTAAAAAATCAAGGACTAGATTTTGATACTATAAATGACTTAAAAATTCAAGATGAACTAATAGATGAAATATTAAATGTAATACCAAATAACAGAATGCTAGCAATAAGAAGTAGTGCCAATGTAGAGGATGGCAGAGAAATTAATTTTAGCGGTAAATTTAATACTTTTTTAAATGTACCGCGAGATAAAGAAATAATTAAAGAAAAGATAAAACAATGCTTTTTATCATTATATACTGAGTCAAATATTAATTATTATAAAAAGAATAATATTGGCATAGAAAGTGTGCAAATGAATGTTATTGTGCAAGAAATGATTGAAAGTAATGTTAGTGGTATATTATTTACTGTAAATCCAACAAATGGAAAAGATACTCAAATTGTTATTGAGTTTTCAAGAGGAGCCGGAGATACAGTAACTGGAAATGTTACTCCAGAAAGAATTATATATGACTGGAAAGAGCAAAAATATTTAGAGGAGCCTAAGATTAATCTATTAGGAGATACTTCAATTAGAAGAATAATTAATATATCCCTATCTTTACAACAAGAATTAGGATTTCCAATAGACTTAGAATTTGGAGTATTTGACTCTAAATTATACATTTTTCAATTGAGACCTATTACTAAAATAGAATATAAAAATGTATATTATAACTATAGTACAAACTCGAATAATTTTTATTCACCTTTGTTACTATCAATGAATTCTAAATCATATGCAGATGCTTTTGAAAAGTTTTCAAGTATAGTAAATACTGTTTATAGTGTGGATAAGTATAAGCCAGTAAGTTTTTCTAAGTTTTCAAGATTTTACTGGAATGTAGATCAAATTAAAAATATATATGAAAATATTCCTGGATATGTTGAAAGATATTTAGATGAAAAATTAAAAGTTAAAGTGGATTATTTAGACAATGGAATACAAAACTTTGAGAATAGAGATAAAACTTTAAAGATTTTTTCTAAAGATGAAAAATTACTTTCTATATTAAAGAAGAGTATTTCTGAGTTAGAAAAAAATACAGAAGCAATTAGTGAGGATAGTATGCACAATATTACTTCACTCGTACAAAAATATACAGAATTTAAACAAAAAGAATATTTCTTAAGACTTGTGCAGTTAGTTTTTGAAATGAATTTAAATTCTAGATATGGTCAAGTGCTCAATAAAGCCGAACTAGATTCACTATCTATGGGAGTAGAAGATAAATACTCTAATGCTCCAAAATTATATATGTGGGATGTTTCTAGAAAGATTAAAAAAGATAAAGAGGTATATAAGTTTTTTGAAAATAATTTAGATGCGGAAATATATTATTTATACATGAAAGATAAAGAAAATCCTCAACTTAAGGAATTCTTAACAGATTTTATAGATAGATATGGATATTATTTTTTTGATACAAAAGATGTGATTTTCCCTACATATGAAGAAGAAGTTTTAAGAATTATTAAATTATTTAGGGATGTTTTAGAGCAAGATGATTCATATGACCCATTGGCAATTTTTAAAACAGAAAATAATAAATTTGAAGAGACTTTAAAAACTTTAAGTGAAGAAGTGAAACCACAACAATATAAAGTTGCATTAAAGCATATAGATTATTTAAGAAGTATTATTTCATTAAAGTTTACTATAAATAATTATGAACATTATGCTTTATCATTACTTAGAAAAGAGCTATTAAATGTTGGTAAAGGCTTAAAGGATAATTATTTTATTGATGATGAAAATGATGTGTTGTATCTAGAGTATGCAGATATAATGGATAGTATTAATCCAGAAAACATTAAGACTAAGACAAGCATAAATAAAATATACTATAATTCATTTAGAAATTATGCACCACAGGAAGATATATTCCCATGTGAAAAACAACAAATGCAAATAGATTATATTAAGATAATACAAGGTGTTGGTGCAAGTTTTGGGAAAATTAGAGCTAGAGCTTGTGTAATAAATACAGTAGAAGATACTAAAAAGTTTAGAAAAGCAGATATAATAGTTACAAAATATATAGATAGTGATATATTAGATAGTATAAATGTAGCTCAAGCATCCGGAATTGTTGCTGAGCTTGGTGGAGTGCTTTGTCATTTTGCTATTAAAGCTAGAGAAGCTAGAATTCCTTGTGCTGTAGATGTTAAAGATGCCACAAAATCTATAAGAAGTGGCGAAATAATTACATTAAATGGAGACACTGGAGAAGTAATTATATAGTGGAGGTTTTTTGTATGAAAAGATTATTAAAGGCAATGATTTTTTCAATGATGTTATTGTGTGCTTGTGCATTTAATAACGTTTATGCTTCAGTAGATATGGATAAATTAGATATTGAAGCACATGTTAATAGTGATGGTAGTATGGATGTTATAGAAAAGTGGAAAGTCTATATAGATGAAACTAACACGCTATTTAAAAATTGGAACTTAAATGAAGGAAGATTTTCTGGAATCACTAATGTTTCAGTTAAAGATTTAAGATCTGGCGCTTATTTTGAAGAAATATACCAAGAACAATATCATGTGGATAAAGGTTGTTTTTATGCATTAGATATAGATGGTGGAAACAAGTTTGAAGTCGCATGGGGAATTGGTATGGATAATACTAGTGGTACCAGAGAATATGAATTAAGATACACTGTTAAAGATGCTATACTTATTCATAATGACTGTGCAGAATTATATTGGAAATTTGTAGGTGAATCTTTTGAAGTTCCAATAGATAAAATGAGTGGAGTTGTTTATCTTCCGGGCAATTATGAAAAAGAAGATATAAAAGTTTGGGGACATACAAACACTTTAAGTGGAACTATTTATCCTACAGAAGCTAATAGTGCAATTTTTGAACTTGAAGACATACCATCTAATGAATATGTAGAAGTAAGAATTGCTTTTCCAAAAGATGGGGTTTATTCTGGTAGAATGGATTTCAAAGATGCTGTAGCTTCAATTCAAAGAGAAGAAACCATTTGGGCAGATGCAGCAAATGTAAGAAGAGAACAACAAAAGAAAGTTCAAACTGGAGCTGTTGGTGGTATTTCTCTTGTAGCTATTATTGCACTTATAATTCAATTTATTAATCCAATAAAAGTATTAAAAAGTGATAGAAAAAAATATGAACCATTAATAAAGTATGATTACTTTAGAGATATTCCAAGAGAAGATGCTACTCCTGCAGAAGCAGAGGTTCTAAGGAATAAATCTACCCAATATCCTATACTAAATTTTGGTAACGTATTTAGTGCTACTTTAATGGATTTAAACTTAAAACAATATTTAAAATTTGAAGTTGAAAAACAAGAAAAAGAAATTATATATATAATTCCAGATAAAACAAAGAATTCAGAATCGTTGAAAGAAGATGAAAAACTAATTTTTAATTTTGTTTTAGAAGCTACTGAAGAAAAAGAAAAGGTTAGTGTAAAAGAATTAGAAAAATATATTAGAAAGCATTCATCTAAAGTTAACACAATGATTACTAAAGTGTCAAAAAGTATGGAAAAATTCTTGAAAAATAATGATTATACAAATGAGAGTGAAATAAATCTATATAATAAAGTGGTTTTATCTAGTATTTTACCTACATTTGCAGCATTCTTTATTTCAATGTTTATACTAATGATGGCATTTTATGATACACCTTCAGAAGTATTTGCAGGAGCGTTATTATATTTTATTCTTGCAATTATTTCATGGATTCTTGCAGGAAAAGCATGTAAAAGAATTAATCAACATACTCAAAAAGGTGTAGATGAAATAAACAAATGGGAAGCACTTAAAAAGTTTATGGAAGACTTCTCAACTATGGATAAAAAAGACCTACCATCAATTGTTCTATGGGATAAATATTTAGTTTATGCCACAGCATTTGGAATGGCAGATAAAGTTATAAAACAATTAAAAGTTGTTTATCCAGAAATGGCAAATGATACAAACTTTAATACATATTCAAATATGTATCTAATATCTCATACAGATTTTTCAAATGGATTTTCTAATTCAATTAGTTCATCTATTTCATCTGTATCATCTTCTGGCTCAGGATCTGGCGGCGGATTTTCCGGCGGCGGAGGCGGAGGCGGAGGAGGCGGCGGTGGCGGCGGAAGATAGCCACAAGCCAAATTCAATGCACAACAAAGGACTTAGATTAATCTAGGTCCTTTTTATTTGTTAAACATTCTAATATTTGTATAGCGTTTGATGCAGCTCCTTTTCTAATGTTATCTGCTACACACCAAAAGTTAATACCATTTTCTACTGAGTAATCTTTTCTGATTCTTCCAACATATACTTCATCTGTACCATTTGCAATTGTATTTATTGGATAAATATAATTGTTAATATCATCGGAAACTATAATTCCTTTAGCATTGCTTAAATAATGTTTTAATTCATCAATATTTATTGGATATTCTGTTTCTACATTTATGCTTTCTGCATGAGAATTTAGAATGGGAACTCTAGCACAAGTTGCAGTTACTCTTAGTTTAGGATGTTTTAATATTTTTCTTGTTTCATTTATCATTTTTATTTCTTCTTTAGTATATCCATTTTCACTAAAATCATCTATTTGTGGTATAACATTGGATTTTATATGATATTTAAATTTGTTTGTCTGGTTTAAGTTTAAATCATCTATACCAGATTTACCTGCTCCAGATACTGCCTGATATGTACTATAAATTACTCTTTTAATTATATATTTTTCGTCTATTATTTTTAGTGGTACAACAGCTTGAATGGTTGAACAATTAGGATTTGCTATTATTCCTAAATTTGAAAAAGCATCTTCAATATTTACTTCTGGAACTACAAGTGGAACACTTTCATCCATTCTAAATGCACTACTATTATCTATTACAATAGTACCATTTTTTGCAAATAGTGGAGCGTATTCTTTTGCAATTTTTCCGCCTGCAGAAAATAAAGCATAATCATAAGAGCTATCTATTACATCTTTAGTTAATTCTTGTATTTCGTAATCTTTATCCATAAAACGTATTGTTTTTCCTTTAGATTTGCTGGATGCAAATAGAGTGTAGTCTGCTTTTATTTCTTTTTCTTCTAAGACTTTTAAAAACATATTTCCAACAACGCCAGTTGCACCTACTATAGCTATTTTCATTTAGTCACCTCGCTATAGTATATGTAATTAATCAATTTTTGCTAAAAAAAGAAGAGACTATTTTGTCTCTTCAATTTTTTTCATATAGTAACTATCATCTAATTTAATTGTCTTTTCGTTTAAGTATGAAAGACTAGAATCTTTTGGAAATTTAAAAGTATATTTTACAGCATAAAGCATTTGTTTGTACTTTTTAAATTTTTTGTTTACTTCGTTTTTGCCATATTTTGAATCTCCAATTATTGGATGATTAATATGTGCCATAAGTGCACGTATTTGGTGAGTTTTTCCAGTGTGTATTGTTACTTTTAAAGTAGTGTAGTTAAGTTTTTTATACACAGTATCCACTTCAATATCTGTTATGATTTGTTGACTTCCTTTGGTTTTAGAATCATATATTTTAGAAAATCCATTTTTTTCATCTTTAAATAGGTAGTTTTCTAAATGTTGTTTTTGCGGAGTAATGTCACTTCCTACTACATAAGTGTAGTATTCTTTGTATATGTATCCTAGTTTAAAAGCATTAAGTAGGATATTATATGCCTCATCATTTTTAGAAAATACTAATAGTCCTGCAGTATTTCTGTCTAATCTGTGACATATTTTAACGTTTTCTCCTTTAATTTTTTTTACAAAGTCTTCGTAAGTTGGTTCATCATTTCCGTGTTCTTCATTTGAAAGTAATCCTTGTGGTTTATATACTACAAGAATATTATCATCTTCAAAAACTGTTGTGAGTTCTTTAGGAAAACCATATAAGATATTGTCTTCTATATATATATGTATAATGTCATTTTTTTGAATTTCAAGCTTTTCATTATTTGTTTTTACATTATTAACTCTAATGTCTTTGTTTCTAAAAGCTTTATGCAAGCTAGAAGAAGAAAGGTTTGGAAAAGAGTCTTTTATGTAGTTAAAAATGTTAGCTTTTTGTGTTGTTTTAATCTCTTTCATAGCAAAAATTATAGCTCAATTTGTGAAAAAAAGCAATATAGTCTAGAAAAAGTATAAGTTTAAGGTTATAATATATATGTAGAATTTTGTTTATACTTTTTAAATTATCATAAAAGTATAAGTTTAACATACAAAACTAAAGAGGAGGATTAAAGTTTTGGCTATTAAAAAGCAGTCATTTATTAAGGGCGTATTTGTAATTATGCTCTCCCAAGTGTTAATAAAACTACTTGGATTTATATATAGAATAGTGCAAACTAATATTCCACAGTTTGCAGATGTTGGAAATAGCTATTACGGATCTGGTTACCAAGTATATACATTCATACTTGCAATTGCCACAATGGGAATACCTAATACTATTTCAAAACTAGTTTCAGAAAAAAGGACAATAGGAGATAAAAGAGGAGCGCATAGAATATTTAAGACAGCATTTGTTGTATTTGTAAGTATTGCAACAATGTTTGCACTTGCGTTATTCTTTGGCTCAGGATTTATTGCTACACATATACTTAATAATGAAGGTGTTAAATATACACTTATGGCATTATCTCCAGCTATTATTTTTGTGTCTATGTCTGCGGTACTTCGTGGATATTTTATTGGAATGCAAAATGTTAGTGAATACTCTAAGGCACAAATTATTGAACAAATTATTAACTGTGTATTTTCTGTAATATTTGTGTTAATGCTAATAGGTAGAACACCAGAGATAATGGCAGCAGGATCTACACTTGCAACTACAGTTGCAACATCTACTGCGTTTTTCTATTTGCTTGGTTATTACAAGAAAAACAAAGAAGAGATTTGGGAAGAAATTAATAAATCTGAAAAGTTTGCAAAAGAATCTAGAAAAAGTATTGCAAAGAAATTATTATCTTATGCTATACCAATTTCATTTGGTAGTGTAGTATCTACACTTGCAGGATTAATAGATGTTATTACTGTTGTAAATGGATTACAACAAAAAGGTTATGATATTATAACAGCAAATGCTAAGTATGGAATATTATCTGGTAAAGTAGATATTCTTCTTGCAATTCCGCTAAGTATAAATGTTGCGTTTTCAGTAGCGCTTGTACCATTTATATCTTCTGCAATTGCAAAACATAGAAAAGATGAAGCAATAGATAAGATTAATTATTCATTAAAAATATCTTCATTAATTGCTCTTCCATGTACATTTGGTTTATTTGTACTAGCTCAACCTATATTTAATATGCTATTTAGAAATGCACCAGAAGGAGCATATTTATTACAAATTGAATGTTGGCTGTTATTCTTCTCAGTATTAGGCCAAACACTTACAGGAGCGCTACAGGGAATAGGAAAACTTATTGTTCCTGGACTTGCACTTCTAGTTGGTACTGCAATTAAATACATATTAAATGTAGTATTTATTCCAGTTTATGGAGAAATAGTTCCAGCAATTACAAGTATTATATTTAGTGCTACAGCATTCATTATTTCTGCAGTAGTATTATTTAGAGCATTGAAAATGCATATGAATGTTAAAGATATAGTAGTTAAGCCATTTGTAGCTAGTGCTTTAATGGGACTTGTAGTGTTTGGAGTATATAAACTTGGAATGTTAGTACATTTAGGTAACTTAATTTCAACAATTGTATCTATTGGAATAGGTGTAATTATATACATTATTTTAGTCTTAATGATGAGAATTCTAAACAAAAATGAGATAAGACAATTACCTTATGGTAACAAAATATGTAAAATACTTAAAATATAACTAAAAAATCGCTTAAAATTCGCTAAAAAAAGTGCGAAAAGTGTTGACATTACTAGTGTTTTGTAGTATATTTTAGGTGTAATCATGAAGGAGGGATATATCATGAACAAAGCTGAATTAATCGCAAAAATCGCTGAAGAAAGCAAACTAACTAAAAAAGCAGCTGAAACAGCATTAGATGCATTCGTAACTAGTGTTGAAGGTGCTCTTAAAAAAGGAGAAAAAGTTCAATTAGTAGGTTTTGGTACTTTCGAAGTAAGACAAAGAGCTGCTAGAAAAGGTAGAAACCCACAAACTAAGGCTGAAATTAAAATACCAGCATCTAAAGCTCCAGTATTCAAAGCTGGTAAAGCTTTAAAAGAATTAGTTAACAAAAAATAATTCGAAGTAAATAAAACCACGATTAAATCGTGGTTTTTTATTTTACTCAATAATAAATAATAGTTATTCTTGTATGCATAAAATAAAGTCCCCAAGTAGGGGACCTTTTGTTTACTATTCTTCAATTTGACTTGTGCAGTGTGGACATCTAGTTGCTTCAATGTCGATTTCTGTTTTACAGTAAGGGCATTTTTTAGTTGTAGCCGCAACTTCTTCTTTGTCTTTTCTGCTTGCTTTAGCTAAAGCTTTAACAATAATGAACATAACAAGTGCAATAATTATGAAGCTAACAATTGCGTTAATAACAGCTCCATATACGAATTCAACTCCGCCAACTGTTACAGATAAATCTGCAAGGTTGATTCCAGAAGTTAAGGCACCAATAAGTGGAGAAAATACATTATCTACTAGGGCAGTTACGATTGCTGTGAAAGCAGAACCCATAACCATACCTATTGCTAGGTCCATAATGTTACCTTTTAGTGCAAAGTCTTTAAATTCAGAAAAAGTAGATTTTGCTTTTCCTTTAGCTTTGTCTCTTAATTCTTTTTTATCCATATTTATCACCACTTATATAATACAATATAATTTAAATAAAAACAAGTAAATTTTTTCTATTGACAAACTTTGTTGCAAATTGTAATATTTAATTGGTGATATATTTATGGAAAGTGAAAATAAAAAAACACTATTAGATTATTTAAATAGAAACAAAAGAGCGTTAAAAGTTGCAGGTGTTCTTTTTGTTTTGGGTATATTTTTGTTATCTTTAGGAATTATACTTGCAAATAGAAGAACTCCAACTCCTACCAATGCAGAAAATGTTAAGAAAAGTGGACTTTATGCAAGTGTAAATATTTATGATATAACAGATTCATTTGCAAATTATACTGTAGATAATGTTATTCAAGATGAATATTATATGGCTTTGTCTGATAATATGATTGTTATACTTAATATGAGTAAAGCAGACTATGACAGCATAATTAGTAAAATGGATGCTGAAGGCTATGATGGCTCAGCAATTACAATGCGTGGTATGTCTGAGAAAATGCAAACTGAACTTAAAGATTTGACTGTAGAGACTTTCAATGAAATTTTTGAAGATATGCCTATTACTGTCAATGATATGAATGAATATATAGTTCCTTTTGTAATTAACCTTAAGAAAGCTCCAAATGATAACTATGTATTATTTGTTTCTTTTGGTGCAATTATACTTGTTGGTGGACTAATATCTTTAATTTGCTTTGGAGTATTTAGATTAAATAATAAAAAACTTGTAGATAAAGTTGCAAGCAAATATGATATTGCTCAAATTTGTAATGAATTGTCTGATATTAATAAATTAGAAATAAAAGGTACAAATACTGTATTTTTAGCAGATTATGTTATTAGTACATCTAGTCCGGCAAATGTTATTAAATATTCAGATGTAATTTGGTTTTATCCACATGAGCAAAGAGTAAATGGCGTAAGGTCTAGTGTATGCATTTTTGTTGAAACTAAAGAAAAGAAATTATTCTCTATCGCAAGTAATAGTGGAACTGGTAAGAAAAATACAGAAGCATTTGATGCTACTTACCAAGAAATGGTTAATCGTTGTCCACATGCTTTAATGGGATATTCTTTAGATAATGTTAATGCTATGACCAAACAAAATATAGATAATACTATTAGATCTATAGAAGAAGCACAACAATCAAATAACAATATGTAAGTATATGCAAGAGAGTCAAATATGGCTTTCTTGCTTTTTTATGCATTTTATAGTAAAATAATATGGTATTTAAAGGAGAGAAAAATGTTAGGAACAAACGGAGTTACAGTAAGATTTGGAAAAAGAGTTTTATATGAAGATGTAAATGTTAAATTTACACCTGGAAATTGTTATGGAATTATTGGTGCTAATGGTGCTGGTAAATCTACATTTTTAAAAGTATTAACAGGAGATCTTGAACCAAGTGAGGGTGAAGTTTACAAAACTAAAGATGAAAGACTTGGAATATTAAAACAAGATCACTATATGTATGATGAAGTAAAAGTAATTGATACAGTTATTCGCGGAAACGAAAGATTATATGAAATAATGCAAGAAAAGGATGCATTATATGCAAAACCAGATTTTAATGATGAAGATGGTATTAGAGCAGGAGAACTAGAAGCAGAATTTGCCGAGCTTAATGGTTGGATGGCAGATACAGATGCTGCACAACTTTTAACTGGACTTGGAATTGATACAGAATATCATGAATGCTTAATGAAAGAATTATCTGGACCTGAAAAAGTTAAAGTACTTCTTGCACAAGCATTATTTGGAAATCCAGATGTATTAATACTAGACGAACCTACTAACAACTTAGACATGGCCGCAATTAGTTGGCTAGAAGAATTTTTGATTAATTTTGAAAATACAGTTATAGTTGTATCTCACGATAGATATTTCTTAAACAAAGTATGTACACATATTCTAGATATAGATTATGGAAAAATTAATATGTTTGTTGGTAACTATGATTTCTGGTATGAATCATCTCAACTTGCATTAAAGCAAATGAAAGATGCTAACAAAAAGAAAGAAGAAAAGATTAAAGAACTTGAAGAATTCATTAGAAGATTTAGTGCAAACGCTTCTAAATCTAAACAAGCAACTTCTAGAAAGAAAACTCTAGAAAAAATTCAACTAGATGAAATTAAACCATCAACTAGAAGATATCCTTTCATAGATTTTAAACCTGAAAGAGAATCTGGAAAAGAAATATTAACTGTTGAAAATATTTCCTATTCAGTAGATGGAGAACAATTATTAAAGAATGTATCATTTAAAATTTTAAAAGGAGATAAAATTGCACTTGTTGGTGGAAATGGTGTAGCTAAAACTGCTCTTTTTGACATCATAATGGGAAAAGTTAAACCAGATACTGGTACTATTACTTTTGGGCAAACAATTAAACCATCATATGTACCACAAGACAATGAAGAATTCTTTAAGGTAGATAAAAATATAACAGAATGGCTTAAAGATGATTATGGTATTACAGATGATACAGTAGTTAGAAGCTTTTTAGGTAGAATGTTATTTTCTGGAGATGAAGCTTTAAAGAAAATATCTGTACTATCTGGTGGAGAAAAGGCAAGATGTATGATGGCAAGAGCAATGCTTGAGGCTCCAAACCTAGTATTTTTAGATGAGCCTACAAACCATTTTGATCTTGAATCTATTACAGCACTTAATGAAGGTTTAATTAGAACCAATGCAGAGCTTATGTTTGTGTCTCATGATCACCAATTTGTTCAAACAATTGCCAATAGAATAATTGAGTTAACAGATGATGGAATAATAGACAAGAGATGTACATATGATGAATATCTTGAAAATAACGTTGAACTAATGAAAAAAGAGAAAAGCTTATAGGGGGAATATATATGATTAAATACCCAGATTATGATAATAGCATACTAAGTGTAGTATCATCTATACTTAAATATTATGGCTATGATAATGGGCATGTTTCACAAAAATATTTAGATGAGAAACTAAAGAAAAGATATAGAAATATAGTGTTAATGCTTTTTGATGGAATGGGTGTTTCTACAATAAAGAAACATTTAACACCAAAATCATTTTTAATGGAACACTATATTGAGCCAATTTCTTCAGTTTGCCCAAGTACAACTGGTTGTGCTATACCTACATATGAGTCAGGTCTTGCACCAATAGAACATTCATGGCTTGGATGGGATATGTATTTTAAAGAATATGATGCAAATATTACTGTTTTTAAAAATACATTTCAAGGAAGTAATGAAAAGGTTCCTGATTGTAATGCTGCACAAACTTATATGCCATACAAGCATATTTTTGATATTATTACTCAAGTAACTAAAGGTGAAGTTACCGCTCATGATATTTCTAAATATTCAGATACAGATGAATTTGTATATAGTTGTGAAGAAATGTCTTTAAGGGTTCAAGAAATAGCTAAAAATAAAGTACAAGATTTTATATATACTTATCTAGAAGAACCAGATTCAGTAATGCATGCATTAGGTGTTGATCATGAATATGTAAAAGAAAATGTTAGATATATTAATAGTTTAGTACGTGAACTATGTGAACAATTAGAAGATTCACTTGTTATTGTTAGTGCAGATCACGGGTTACTAAATACTGAAGCAATTTATCTATCAGATTATCCAAAACTTGTAAATATGCTAGAACGTAGAACTTCAATTGAAACTAGAGCTGTTAATTTTTACGTAAAAGAAGAGTATAAAGAGGCTTTCAAAGATGAGTTTATTAAGCAATTTGGAAAATACTTTATTCTTCTTTCAAAAGAAGAAATCCTTGAAAAAGGATTATTTGGACCAGGTGAAATGAATCCAAGAATAGATGAAGTAGTAGGAGACTATATGGCTTTTGCTATAGGAAATAAGGCTTTAGAGTGGGAAGATGATGGTTTTAAAATGGAAGCAAGACATGCGGGTCTAACTTCAGAGGAGATGGAAGTTCCACTTATAGTTATTGATACAAATGAGATGTAAAAGCATAAAATAAGAGAGATTTTGATAAAATATCTAAAAAAACACTTGATTTTTAATCCAAGCTGTGCTATTATATTAGAGTACTAAACAGTACAGATGCTCCAGTAGCTCAGTTGGATAGAGCAACGGCCTTCTAAGC
>JAEEGL014468373.1_pt1 | contig 32784 bp, 22 predicted proteins | sample 9134231 | NCBI WGS metagenome assembly JAEEGL01 (sample SAMN16246548, study PRJNA631951) | gut metagenome | biome: gut microbiome; feature: rumen; material: fiber-attached | host: Bos | place: Iran: Karaj | collected 2018-10
CCTGCGGGTTCACCAACAACCCCAACCCCTTCTTGTCCTTAAGAAGGGGCTTCGAACCACTCCCCAAACCCCTCGCCAATCATTGGCAAGGGACTTAACCGCTCCTCCTGTCGCTCTTACATTAAGGTACGCTCAGACCATCAAAGGTCTGGCGTGATTTTTTATCGGCTGCGCAGAGCAAGACTCGAAAACATTCCGCACGAGGAGGTCTTTAGAGGCTGTCCTATTTTCGGAGCCATATTGAGTCTTGGCTTGCTGTGCAAGACAAGCAACGAAATACGAAATGCTGTTTGAGCGAAGCGAGCCCATTGAGTGGCTACTAAAATCGGACAGACGGCCTCCGAGACAGGACGTTTTCGCACTCTTTCTTTTGCTTCGGTTTTCTTTCTGGTGGCAGAAAGAAAATGAAGACAACAGCAGGGTGGAACCCTGCAAAAAGCCCCCCTCTTGGCGAGGGGGGGAAGGGGGCGTTAGAAGGCATATCCGACACTGACGTACGGCGTGAAGACCCTCTTGACACCATGCTTGTCATTGGGCTGTATGGAAGGGATCACACCGGCGCGGAACTGGAATCCTTTTTTGGACTGGTAGCGATACCCGATGTTACCATAGTAGTAGTAACCCCATGTGGAATGCGAGTCCTTCCCGATCAGTACGCTTTCATATACTGTTACTCCGTGATCCTCGCCAACGGGCACCATACCGTAATTGTTGTATTTCTCTTTGTAGTAGCCGAAATTGACACCGAGACCTAATTCGAGCTTGCTGCTTTTCTTTCCCAACAGATAGTTCAGTTCCAGAGGGATGTCGGTACCTTGTAGGGAACGGGAGTGAGCGAACATGTTGGAACGCTCGCTGTAGACGTAGCCGATACCCACACGATAGCCCCAGGGCGATCCGGTCTTGAAGCGTGAGTCGTAGTTGACGCCGACAAGGCCCGATGCACCGAGCACTTCGAGGTTGACACTACGTTTGGGATTGTACGTCTCGTTCTGTGCGGCCGCCTCCATGGAGATCATAGCGGCCAGGATCATAAGAATCTGTTTCATAATACTAATGGTTTATAATAGTTGAATTCGTTATTATGCTACGGATGTGATATCTTGATGATTCACACTGCAAAGGAACAACAAAATCTCTGATGTGGCAAAGGAATTTCCCTATACGGGGTGGGGGATTTCCCTATAGATGGTTCTTTTCTTATTAAGCAGAATAATATTCTGTGTTATTTGGTTATGTCGATACAAATGTAGTATGTTTTTCCGAATTTAAAGGAAAGTCTTGTTGGTCTGCACGGAGTTACATATCTTTGCACCCGGAAAATGAAGATCAAGAATTTAAATCATAAACCGACTATGACAGTAAAAAAGACATCCGTGATAGGATTCCCACGTATCGGGAGAAAGCGCGAACTGAAGTTCGCATGTGAGAAGTTTTTCAAGGGTGAGATCTCTGGGGATGAACTCCAACGAGTAGGAGCCGAGATGCGCCGGTATGGTTGGCAGAGACAACAGGAGAGGGGTATTTCGTTGATTCCGTCGAACGATTTCTCTTTCTATGATAATGTGCTCGACACGGCATTCCTCTTGGGCGTGGTACCAGAGCGCTACCGCCAGTTGGGCCTCTCAGAGTTGGAGACCTATTTCGCCGCGGCCCATGGTTATCAGGGTGAGAAGGGCGACGTGAAGGCACTCCCGATGAAGAAGTGGTTCAACACAAACTACCATTATATAGAACCAGAGCTCGACGATGACACCGTGCTGAGGTTGCAGGGCGACAAGCCCGTGAGGGACTACGCGGAGGCGAAGGCACTGGGTATTGACACGGTGCCGGCTTTGATAGGTGCCTACACCTTCCTGCACCTGGCCCGTTACTGTGGTCAGAAACGTGCTGCTGACTTTGTGGAGGCGGCCGTGGAGGCATACGCACAGATCGGTGGACAACTGGCGGCGGCGGGTGCCTCGTGGATCAGCATCGCTGAGCCCGCACTGGTGCTCGACGTGACCGCCGAGGAACGGGCATTGTTCAAGGCGATCTATGCCTCGCTCGTAGGACGACTGCATGCCACCGGACTGAAGGTGCTCCTTCAGACGTATTTCGGGGATATCCGCGATGTGTACAGTGATGTGGTGGCCCTCGGCTTCGATGGCATCGGACTTGATTTCGTGGAAGGACAGAAGTCGCTCGAACTGTTGCAGACGGGCTTCCCCAAGGACGCACTGCTCTTCGCTGGTGTCGTGAACGGCAAGAACATCTGGCGGGCCGACTATGCACAGAAGAATGCGCTGATCGCCAGCATCGAGCAGTTGGTGGCACCGGAGCGCGTGGTGATATCGACATCGTGCTCTCTCCTGCACGTGCCCTACACGGTGGCTGCCGAGGAGAGACTGTCGACCGATATTCTTGATTATTTTGCCTTCGCCGAGGAGAAGCTCACGGAGTTGGTCGACCTCGCCAGTGGCGACACGGCCGCATTTGGACGCAATAAGACGTTGTTCGCTGGCGTGCGCACAGTCCCCCATGCTGATGTGAGAAATGCCCTGGCACAACTGTCGGAGGCCGACTTCGAGCGTACGCCTGCTCGTCTGGCGCGTCGACAGGTGCAGAAGGAGGTGTTCCGTCTGCCGGCACTGCCCACGACCACCATCGGCTCTTTCCCGCAGACGGCAGAGGTGCGTGCCGCCCGTACGGCCTTCAGAAAGGGTACGATCTCACGCGAACAGTATATAGACTTCAACAGAAACAAGATACTGGAGTGCATCAAACTGCAAGAGAGCATCGGGCTCGACGTGCTGGTGCATGGTGAGTTCGAGCGCAACGACATGGTGGAGTACTTCGGTTCGAAGATGGACGGGTATGTGTTTACGCAGAATGCCTGGGTACAGAGCTATGGTACCCGATGCGTCAAGCCTCCCATCGTCTGGGGCGATGTCAGTCGGAGTGCGCCGATGACGGTCGACTGGTCGGTCTTCGCCCAGAGTTGTACCAACAAGCCCGTCAAAGGTATGTTGACAGGACCGGTCACCATCCTCAACTGGTCGTTCCCACGTGAGGATATCTCTCTCAAAGAACAGGCACTACAGATAGCTCTGGCCATCCGCGACGAAGTGCTCGACCTCGAAAGCAACGGCATCAGAATCATCCAGATCGACGAGGCGGCTCTTCGTGAGAAACTGCCCCTGCGCAAGAGCTGTTGGCACAGCGATTATCTGGACTGGGCTATACCGGCCTTCCGACTGGTGCATGCGAAGGTGAAGCCAGAGACTCAGATTCATACACATATGTGTTACAGTGAGTTCGGGGATATCGTTAGGGATATCGATGCGATGGATGCTGATGTCATCACGTTCGAGGCCAGTCGTTCTGACCTGACACTGCTTGACGCCCTGAAAGCGGTGCAGTTTGAGACGGAGGTGGGACCTGGTGTCTATGATATCCACTCGCCACGTGTGCCGTCGGTCGACGAGATCGTCGGGGTGCTACATAAGATCATCGCAAAGATCCCGAAGGAGAATGTGTGGGTGAACCCGGACTGCGGTCTGAAGACCCGTGGAGAACAGGAGACCACACAGAGTCTTAAGAACCTGGTCGAGGCTGCCAAGCGACTCCGCTCGGAGGTGTTCTAAGGCTTAATCGCCCATCAGGCAATCGAGCAATCCACCGAAGAACGATCTGCCATCGTCGGATGTGAACTTGAACGGGAAGGTTACCTTCAATCCTATCGAGAAACAATGACGATGCAGGTCGCTCTTGGTCACAAAAGTCTCACCGGGCATGCGCTTGAAGGTGGACGTGGCGGTCATGTGAGAACCAACTCCCACCCGGAAGCCATACTCCATCTGTATGGCGATGTGAGAGAATACAAAGATATCCATGCCAATGACCGGAGCCACACTGAAGCGCGGCTGGTGGATGTCTGTCGTTCTCTGATATCCTTCTGAGGAACTGATTGAATAATGCTCGTTCAAACTGCTGATATTCAGATAGCCATCAAGTCCGACGAACGGTTGTACGTTCCATATCCAAGGTGCAGGATACCAGCGACCGCCCAACATCATCTCTTTCAGTTCTGTCTCGGCGTCGCCCGATAGGATGGAGAGTCGCTCGCGCTCGTAACCGCCTTTCACTGAGAAATGAGTGTTGGGCATATAGAGTTCTGCATGTAGCTTGTTGACTGTTCCATGGCATCCTTTTGTTGACCCCGTGAAATAGCCGGGGCCTGTCAGGTCGTTATGTCCTATGAGTGGTATTGCTCCTCCAAACTGGGCATCGACTGCCCAACGGGTAGGATCGTCGTAGTTCGTCTGGGCCGACGCCATCATACTGGCTGTCAGCAGTAGTGCTGTTATCAGTCTTTTCATTCTCCAAAGATCTCTGCTAGTTTGTTGTTAAGAGCCTCACCACGAAGTCCGCAGGCGAGAATATGGCCATCGGGGGCGAAGAGAACCATATAAGGAATGCCATCGAAGCCATAGAGATGCGGTGTGATGTCTTGTGTGTTGAGTATCTGAGGATAGGGGATAGAATCCTGGGCGATGGCCTTCAGCGTAGCTTCAGGCTTGTCGTTCACGGCAACACCGACGATGGTGAAGTCACGATTCTTATATTTCTCATATAAGGTGATGAGGTTGGGAATCTCTCTTCTGCAGGGACCACACCATGAGGCCCAGAAGTCGACAACGACATATTTGCCGCGCCCTACGTAGTCGGAGAGACGGTGCGTCTTACCGTCATAGTCTACGGCAAAATCCTTGAACATATCCCCCTCTTTGGGTCTGTTCAGGATGGTGTTCGCATCTTCGATGCTTTTGATTATGGCAGGGTGCTGTCGAACCACGTCACCGCATTGCTCGATGAGTGCGAGTTGCTCTGCTGCCTCGTCGGGCGTATCAGGCTTCCCGTTAGCGGTCAGCATCAGCACGGCGCTGACGTCGTCTTTGTGCTGCAGGATATAATCCTTGGGTATTTGACGGACCTTCTCGAAGTCGTCTGCCTTATAAGCCTCTCGCAGTTCGTTGATCGCTTTGAACAAGGCTTCGTTCCTGGGGGTGCCTCCAACGGAGAAGGTCTTTGTGTCGATCGTGAACACGATATCACCTGGTTCAAGGATAAAGGGGAAGGACTTGGTTCTGACCCCACCGGGAATCTTCATCTCAAGACTGAGTTGTACCAGGCGCGGGGCAGTGATCTTGCCGCTGATGCTGATCACACTGTCCTTCCAGACCTGTTTCTTCGTGATGGGTTCTTTGCTCGCATAGTCCACGAGAAAGTACTTCTCAAGGGTGACATCGTCGTTGGCCATGTCCTTGATGATCTCCCTGATATCGCTTTTGAAGGTGTAACTGGTGTTGTTCTCTTGACTCTGTCCCACCACAGCGATGAGGGTGAGCAGAAGGGTGATGATGGTTTTCTTTTTCATATTCGGTTGGGTTGATTGATGCAATAGTTATTTCCTGACGATGACACTGCCGCTGGCCTGGTGGGTGGCGAGGATGAGTACCTCGGCAATCTGGACATGGGCCGGCGCATTAGAGGTATAGACGGCCACGTCGGCGATATCGTCGCCCGTCAGGGGCTTGATGCCCTTATAGACATTGGCGGCACGGTCGTTGTCGCCGTGGAAGCGGATATTGCTGAAATTGGTCTCAACAAGTCCGGGCTTCAGGTTGGTAACACGGATGGCGGTGTCAGCCACATCGATACGCAGACCGTCGGACAGGGCCTTGACGGCCGCCTTGGTGGCACAATAGACGTTGCCGCCTGCATAGGCCGCATCGCCAGCAACAGAACCTATATTAATAATGTGTCCGCTATTGCGTTCCACCATACCCGGCACAATCAGGCGGGTCATGGTAAGCAGTCCCTTGATATTGGTGTCGATCATCGTCTCCCAGTCATCGAAGCAGCCTTCATATTCCGGTTCCAGTCCGAGGGCCAGTCCGGCATTGTTAACCAGCACGTCGATGGTCTGCCACTCAGAGGGTAGGGAAGCAACGGCTTCCTTGGCCTTGTCGCGGTCTCTCACGTCGAAGAGCAGCGTGAGTACCTCTGTGCCCTGGGCTTTCAGTTCCTTGCTGATGTCGTTCAGTCGTCGCTCGTTCCTTCCTGTCAAGATCAGTCTATCGCCGTTGGCAGCGAATTTCCTCGCGCAAGCCAGTCCGATACCGCTTGTCGCACCTGTAATCAATATCGTCTTATTCATATTTATGGTGTTGTTTTCTTGTTTAATGATCCTAATTATTCTCAAAACATGCAACAAAAGTACGAATTATTATCCATATTTCATCCGAATGTGCTATATTTGTAACATACTTTAGGGATTCGTACAAGGTACTAAGTGCTGAAAATGTGATAGTTTAAAGACTTGTGTGCGCCCAAAGGTGACGGATTGAAAGATTTTTTATAAAAAAAGTAACGAATTATTTGTTTAAATGAGAGAAAATGTATAACTTTGCACCCGATTTCAATAACAAGAGAATTTATGATGAGTCTGAATCTACTTAACGGCCTTATTATTATTCGACTGCAGGGGACAGGCGGAAGTGATAGGGTGTGTATATAGGTCAGATACATGAAACTGAATATTGAAGCCTTTCTCACTTCCGAGTGCGAAAGGCTTTATTTTTTGGATTGGGTAATAAAAGTAATATAATAAAGAAAGATGAGTGACAGATTATTTATTTTCGACACAACACTTCGCGACGGGGAACAGGTACCCGGTTGTCAGTTGAACACGGTAGAGAAGATCCAGGTGGCCAAGGCCCTGGAGCAGTTGGGTGTAGACGTGATCGAGGCAGGTTTCCCGATCTCAAGTCCTGGTGACTTCAATTCCGTGATAGAGATCTCTAAGGCAGTGACCTGGCCTGTGATCTGTGCGCTGACACGTGCCGTGGAGCATGATATCGACGTGGCCTTCGAGGCTCTGAAGTATGCCAAGCATAAGCGTATCCATACAGGTATCGGTACCAGCGACGAGCATATCCGGTTTAAGTTCAACTCCACCCGTGAGAAGATTCTCGAGCAGGCTGTGGCCGCCACGAAATATGCCAAGCGCTATGTCGACGATGTGGAGTTCTATTGCGAGGATGCAGGGCGTACAGATAATGAATATCTGGCACAGGTGGTTGAGGCCGTGATCAAGGCAGGTGCCACCGTGGTGAATATCCCCGATACGACGGGCTATTGTCTGCCACAGGAGTATTTTGAGAAGATCAAGTACCTGAAGGAGCATGTCGATGGCATCGACCGTGCCATCATATCCACCCACTGCCATAACGACCTGGGTATGGCTACAGCGAACACCTTCAGTGGTGTGATGGCTGGTGCACGACAGGTGGAGGTGACCATCAATGGTATCGGTGAGCGTGCCGGTAATACCTCGTTGGAGGAGATTGCCATGATCCTGAAATGCCATAAAGGACTGGGTATAGACACGAACATCAATACGACGAAGATATACCCGATATCGCGTATGGTGTCGAGTTTGATGAATATGCCCGTGCAGCCGAATAAGGCCATTGTGGGGCGTAATGCCTTTGCCCATTCCAGTGGCATCCATCAGGACGGGGTGCTGAAGAATGTGCATACCTATGAGATTATGGACCCGAAGGATGTGGGTATCGACGACAACTCGATTGTGCTCACAGCCCGTTCTGGACGTGCTGCGTTGAAGCATCGTCTGCATGTGAACGGTGTGGACCTTGAGGAGGATAAGCTCGACAGCATTTATGAGAAGTTCCTCGTGCTGGCCGACCAGAAGAAAGAGGTGACGGATGCCGATGTGATGATGCTTGCCGGTGCCGACACAGCCGAGGCTCACGCTGTGAAACTTGACTTCCTGCAGGTGACGACTGGTAAGGGCGTGAAGTCGGTGGCCAGCATCGGTCTCGACATCAGTGGACAGAAGTTCGAGGCTGCCGCCAGCGGAAACGGTCCTGTCGATGCGGCCATCAAGGCTCTGAAGAAGATCATCATGAAGCAGATGACGCTGAAGGAGTTTACGATCCAGGCCATCTCAAAAGGCTCGGACGATGTGGGTAAGGTGCACATGCAGGTCGAATACAACGGTGGTCTGTATTACGGCTTCGGTGCCAATACGGACATCGTGACGGCTTCCGTAGAGGCGTATATCGATTGTATCAATAAGTTTAAAGTCGAGGATTAAGAATATGAATACACTATTTGATAAGATATGGGACAAACATGTGGTACAGGTTGTGGAGGATGGTCCGACACAACTCTATATCGACCGCCTGTATTGTCATGAGGTGACTTCGCCTCAGGCTTTTGACGGACTGAGGGCGCGAGGACTGAGATGTTTCCGTCCAGAACGTATCTATTGCATGCCGGACCATAATACCCCTACGCACGATCAGGATAAACCCATCGAGGATCCGGTATCGAGAAACCAGGTGGACACGCTGGCCAGGAACGCAAAGGAGTTCGGACTGACGCACTATGGGATGATGGACAAGAACAACGGTATCATCCATGTGGTGGGACCGGAGAAGGGACTCTCGCTCCCTGGTATGACGATCGTGTGTGGCGACTCTCATACCTCCACACATGGTGCCATGGGTGCTGTGGCTTTCGGAATCGGAACATCGGAGGTGGAGATGGTGATGGCCTCACAGTGTATCCTCCAGCAAAAGCCGAAGTCCATGCGTATCAACATCAACGGTCAACTCGGGAAGGGGGTGACACCTAAGGATGTGGCACTCTACCTGATGGCTCAGTTGACCACCTCGGGTGCTACAGGTTATTTCGTGGAGTATGCCGGAGAGGTGGTGCGCGATATGTCGATGGAAGGGCGCTTGACGCTCTGTAACCTGTCTATCGAGATGGGTGCTCGTGGTGGTTTTATCGCTCCTGACGAGACCACCTTCGCCTACCTCAAAGGACGCGAGTTCGCACCGAAGGGTGAGGACTGGGAGAAGGCTGTTGCCTATTGGAAAACACTGAAGAGCGATGATGATGCTGTGTTTGATAAGGAGTTGACATTCAGGGCGGAAGATATAGAACCGCGAATCACTTATGGAACGAATCCGGGCATGGGCATTGGCATCACTTCTTCTATCCCTTCCAAGAATGGCGCCAGTGTGCCTGGAGAGGAGAAATCGTTGGAATATATGGGGTTCAAGGCCGGAGAGAAGTTGTTGGGCACGAAAGTTGACTACGTGTTCCTCGGTGCCTGTACGAATGGACGTATAGAGGACTTCCGGGCTTTTGCTTCTATCGTGAAAGGAAGGCGGAAGGCAATCAGTATCACAGCTTGGCTTGTGCCAGGCTCGTGGGCTGTCGATCGTCAGATCCGTGAGGAGGGACTGGATAAAGTCCTCGAAGAGGCAGGCTTTGAGATTCGTCAGCCCGGCTGTTCTGCTTGTCTGGCGATGAACGACGATAAGATACCTGCCGGAAAACTTGCTGTCTCAACCTCTAACCGTAACTTTGAAGGTCGTCAGGGACCAGGTGCTCGCACGATCCTGGCATCGCCACTTACGGCTGCTGCCGCTGCTGTGACAGGCGTGATCGCTGACCCAAGAGATTTAATGATGTGATAAGACCATGAAACAGAAATTTGATATCATAACATCGACGTGTGTACCCCTTCCATTGGAGAATGTGGACACAGATCAGATCATACCTGCACGTTTTCTGAAGGCAACGACGAGGGAAGAGCAGTTTTTTGGCGATAACCTGTTCCGCGACTGGCGCTATCATGCTGACGGGACGTTGAACAAGGACTTCGTGCTGAACGATCCTACCTACGGTGGATGTATCCTCGTGGCTGGTAAGAACTTCGGTAGTGGCTCGTCGCGCGAGCATGCAGCGTGGGCCATCGCCGGTTATGGTTTCCGGGTGGTGATCAGTAGTTTCTTTGCTGACATACATAAGAACAACGAACTGAACAACTTCGTGCTGCCCGTACAGGTCAGCGAGGTCTTCCTCGCAGAACTCTTCCAGAGTATCAGGGAAAACCCGAAGATGTTGGTGGAGGTAGACCTGCCCAACCAGACGGTGACCAATAAGGAGACTGGCCGCAGTGAGCATTTCGAGATTAACGGCTATAAGAAACACTGTCTAACCAATGGATTCGATGATATCGACTACTTGGTTCAGAACAAAATAAAGACGGAACAATGGGAACAGCAGAACAAGTAGGGCACTATAAAAAGCTCAGACCGTTTGTGGAGATTATGGACTCGACACTACGGGATGGCGAGCAGACAAGCGGTGTCAGTTTCCTGCCTCATGAGAAACTGATGATTGCACGTATGCTGCTGCGCGATCTCAATGTCGATCGTATAGAGGTGGCTTCGGCCAGGGTGTCGGAAGGAGAGAAAGAGGCTGTGACCATGATATGCCGCTATGCCGCTCAGATCGATATGTTGGACAGGGTGGAGGTGCTCGGCTTCGTGGATGGACAACTCAGTGTCGACTGGATCGCATCGTGTGGTTGTAAGACCATCAACCTGTTAGCGAAGGGGTCGTTGCGGCATTGTAAGGAACAGTTGCAGAAGACTCCCAAGGAGCATATCGATGATATCCTCGATACAGTGAGATATGCCCGTGAGAAGGGGCTCTCGGTCAACCTCTATCTCGAGGACTGGTCGAATGGCATGAAGGAGTCGCCTTCGTATGTCTATCAGGTCATGGATGCGCTGTGTGACACCGGCATCCGCCGTTTCATGCTGCCCGACACCTTAGGTATCATGAACCCTCTGCAGTGTATCGAGTATTTCCGGAAAATGGTGAAACGCTATCCGGATGCCCACTTCGATTTCCATGCTCACAATGATTATGACCTGGCTGTGTCGAACTCTCTGGCTGCCGTACTGAGTGGTGCCAAAGGACTGCATGTGACAGTCAACGGACTGGGAGAGCGTTGTGGTAATGCACCACTGTCGAGTGTGCAGGTGATTCTCAAGGACCAGTTCCAGGCCAAGACGAACATCCATGAGGATAAGTTGAATGATATCTCCCATCTGGTGGAGGGCTATAGCGGTATCGCCATCGCTCCCAACCAACCCATTATCGGTGATAATGTGTTTACGCAGGTGGCTGGTGTTCATGCCGATGGCGATAATAAGAACGGCTTATACCAGAACGAGCTTGTGCCGGAACGTTTCGGACGTAAAAGGGAGTATGCGCTGGGAAAGAACAGCGGACGGGCGAATATCGCCAAGAACCTTGAGGAACTGGGATTAGAACTGACAGCAGAACAGACGCGACGGGTGACGCAGCGTATCACAGAACTGGGCGACAAGAAGGAAATCGTGACACAGGAGGACCTGCCGTTCATCGTCAGCGATGTGCTGAAGCATGACGCTCCGGAGGATAGAGTGAAACTCATCAGCTATGTGGTGTCGACAGCCTACGGTCTGAAGCCGGGTGCCAATGTGAAGGTGGAGATCAACGGTCGGCAGTATGAGGCGAGTGCTACGGGCGACGGTCAGTATGACGCCTTCGTGAGATCGCTACGTTATATCTATAAGAAATACCTGGATCGCTCGTTCCCTCTCTTGCAGAACTATCAGGTGAGTATTCCTCCTGGAGGACGTACGGATGCGTTGGTGCAGACCACCATCACCTGGAACGACCAAGGGAAGATCCTCCGTACGCGTGGTCTTGATGCAGACCAGACCGAGGCGGCCATCAAGGCTACTTTTAAGATGTTGAACATATTTGAAAAAGAAAAGAATAACGAGTTATGAATCTGAGAATAGCAGTCCTTCCGGGCGATGGTATCGGACCGGAGATCATGAAACAGGGTGTGGCAGTGCTTGACGCTGTAGCAAAGAAGTACGGACACCAGTTCGAATACGAAGAGGCACTTGTCGGTGCTCATGCCATCGACGAGGTGGGCGATCCGTTCCCCGAGGAGACCTTCCAAACCTGCATGCGGGCGGATGCCGTGCTCTTTGCCGCTGTCGGTGATCTGAAGTATGACAATGATCCTACGGCTAAAGTGCGTCCCGAACAGGGGCTGTTGGCTATGCGTAAGAAACTTGGTCTCTTCGCTAATGTGCGTCCTGTGGCCACCTTCGACTGTCTGCTCCATAAGTCACCCTTAAAGGAAGAACTTCTGCGAGGTGCCGACTTTGTGGTGATCCGCGAACTTACGGGAGGCATGTATTTCGGCGAGAAATATCAGGATAACGACAAGGCTTACGATACCGATATCTATACGCGTCCGGAGATTGAACGTATCCTGAAGGTTGCCTTTGAGATGGCGATGCAGCGACGGAAGCACCTCACTGTGGTAGACAAGGCGAATGTGTTGGCATCATCTCGTCTGTGGCGTCAGATCGCCAAAGAGATGGAACCACAGTATCCCGAGGTGACGACCGACTATATGTTTATCGACAATGCCTCGATGCGAGTGCTGACCGAACCGCGTTTCTTCGATGTGGTCGTGACGGAAAATACCTTTGGTGATATCTTGACCGATGAGACATCTTGTATCACTGGTTCGATGGGACTCCAGCCGTCATCTTCTCTCGGCGAGCATACGCCGCTGTTCGAGCCTGTGCATGGCTCATGGCCACAGGCTGCCGGACAGAACCTGGCCAACCCGTTGGCGCAGATTCTCTCTGCTGCCATGCTGTTGGAGCATTTCGGACTTGAGCAGGAAGGGGCACTTATCCGTGAGGCCGTAAATGCTTCGCTTGATGCTCATGTACGTACGCCAGAGATTCAGGTCGATGGTGGTGCCCGGTACGGTACCCGTGAGGTAGGAGCATGGATCGTAGCATATATCGAGAACAAAGCATTATGAAAATGAATAGGGCGATTCTTGTTCTTTTACTGCTCCTGGGCGTGGGCTCTGCCGGGGCCCAGACCCCACAGCAGTGGCGTGATTCGGTATCCTTCCTGATTGAGGCTATCCGACAGGATCCGAAGAATACAGACCTGCGTTTGAAGAAAGCAGAGGCGAACATCAATCTTCAGCAATGGGAGTACGCGGTAGAGGAGTATGGTCATGTGCTCCGCATCGATGACCGGAACTTGGCTGCTCTATATTTCCGCGCCTATTGTCAGAGTAAGTTGCGCCATTATGATATGGCTAAGGCGGATTATGAGGCGTTCCTTGCGATGGAACCCAAACATCTGGAAGCACGTCTGGGACTGGCGCATGTTCTGCAGAAGATGGGACGTAAGACCGATACGTTTGATGAATTGAACCGTATCGTGCAGCTGTTCCCTGACAGTGCCGATGCCTATGCTGCCCGGGCTGTCTATGAGATGGAGCAGCAGATGGATGATGCGGCACTCTATGATTGGGATGAGGCTATCCGACTACAGCCTGCGAATGTCGACTTCGTCGTGTCGAAGGTTGACATCCTACTTCGACAGGGGCGCCGTAAGGAGGCACGCGAAGCCCTTGATGCTGTGACGCATCATGGTGTAGCCAGGGGCATGCTGAAGGAATGGTATGACCGATGCAAGTGATTCTCTGTCTTCTTAACGAAGATAGGGATTCGAGCGTAGCTCTTCACCGACAGAGGTCTTGGGACCGTGCCCGCAGTAAAGGACGGTCTCTCCGGGCATCTTTGCGATGACCGTTTGCAGACTGTTCATCAGTTCTTCGTAACTGCCGCGTTCAAAGTCTGTCCGTCCGATGCTCATCTTGAAGATGGTGTCACCTGTAAAGGCCACATGTTCTTCCTCGCAATAGAATACGACACCACCGGGCGAATGGCCTGGAGTCTTCAGGACCTTGAACTGATGGCTCCCGAAGCGGATGGTCTCATCCTCACGGAAATACCTGCCGACCGGCGGGTATCTCCGTTTAAGGGTTCCACCTATCATGGCATGAAACTGTCCCGGCAGGTCTGCGATCAGGAACTCATCCTCGCGTGCAACCTCTACCTGTAGTCCGTAGGTATCGTAGATGGTGTCGATACCGAAGTTATGATCGAAATGTCCGTGTGTGCAGAGCAGGTGGACAGGCCGGAGATGATTCTCGTCGATATACTGTATGATGGCATTTCGCTCTTCCTGATAGTAGGCTCCGCAATCGATAATAACACACTCGCCTGTCTCGTCGTTCACCACGTAGGTGTTTTCTGCGAGCAGGTTACAAACAAAAGTCTTGATGTTAAGCATAATCAGATGGGTAGATAGACGACATGCTTGGTATCAAACCACTCCTCCTTGAAAAAACTGCTGATCTCAGCCGTCTCGACGATCTTGTTGAATGGCTGGGTCTCTGCCTGCAGGTCTCCGCCTTTTAGACAGATGAGACCATTAGGAAGCGCATTCTGTTGGGTCTTCGAGATATTCTTCCGAATCATCTTCACCAGATCGGGGAGAGGCATCACGGCTCGACTCACCACAAAATCATATTTCCCTTTCTCTTCCTCTCCGCGGATATGTTCCGGGTGACAGTTCTTGAGTCCGATGGCATTGCTGATCTCCTGTGCCACACGGATCTTTTTGCCGGTGCCGTCGATGAGTTTGAACTCACAGTCTGGAAAGAGAATGGCAAGGGGGATACCGGGGAACCCACCTCCTGTTCCGAAATCCAGGATGTGCGTACCCTGTGCGAAGTGAATCATCTTCGCAATGGCCAGCGAGTGGAGCACATGATGCTCATACAGCATGTCGATATCTTTGCGTGAGATCACATTAATCTTTGTGTTCCAGTCGCGGTACAGGTCGTCGAGTGCCTCGAACTGTTGTTTCTGCTGTTCCGTCAGATGGGGGAAATATCTGTAAATGCAGTCTGCTTTCATATTCTGTTAATATTCGAATGAGTAATTGAGAATCTTACTTAACTGACTATATGGGAGAGTCAGTTCGGTGCTGCCTAAGGCATACGGTGCAATCTCATAGGGGTTATAGACAAAGGTGATGGTCTCATCGCCGAGGATGAAGTTTTCTGCCGGGAAGATATCCATCGAGTACAGGTAACCCTTCTCATGCAGCGCCGTCAGACTGTTCAGTCCCGTCTTCTCCATCAGCGCCTGCAACAGCATCTCTTGAAGAGGCTGCTCGTAGCCGGATGCAAAGATATCTTTCATGGTCAACAGTCGTCCGGTCCTTGTGTCAAAGTTCATTGTCAGCAACTGGTTGATGCCGTGTGCACCTCCCTCATAGTAGTCGATGGTGGCCAGATAGACCACACTGTTCTTGGAACCTTTCTGAGTGTTGGTGTCGATAATGTAATGATACTCATACCATTGGCGTTTCAGTGTGTCGGAACGGTCTTGATTGTATAACGGCAGCATATTGGTGATGTACGATTGTGTGTACTTGTCAGCAAAGGTCTCTGCTGCCAGTTTCATCGAACTGTCCTCAAGGTCGAGCAAGCGTCTCATCACTGTCGCGTTGATCAGCTCGCCGCGATGTCCACAGGCTTTTGTCGCCTGGTTCATGTGAAGATGTACCTGACACCGAGGTGAGGGATCATCATTGGAAAGAACGGCAACTTTGTCAACCTCAAAGGAGTCGAACTTAATGGCGTCCTCATCATTTCCTCCACAGGCAATCATCAGTAACGTGATCATGGAAAGTAGGTTAAAATTCTTCATACGCCTGTAGTTATATCATTTATTTAAGTGCAAAAATACAGTTTAATTAGTAAAAAAGCAAATTTCTCGCTAAAAAATATTAATTTTGCACCCAAATTTAATGAGATGAAGCAGAGAAAACTTAAAGCGGCCCTGTTTGACCTCGATGGTGTCGTCTTCGACACAGAACCTCAGTATTCGATATTCTGGGGAATGATATGTCGACAGTATCACCCGGAGCGACCTGGTCTTGAGCATGAGATCAAGGGACAGACGCTTACTCAGATCTATGAGCGTTGGTTCAGTGGTGACTTAGAGCCTGAGCGTGAGTCGATTACTAATCGACTTAATGCTTATGAACAGACGATGCATTATGATTTTATCGACGGATTTGAGACGCTTATCTCTGACTTGCGATCACACGGTGTCCTGACGGCTGTCGTCACAAGTTCCAACCAACCGAAGATGGAAAGTGTGAACAAGCACCAGCCGATTTTTCGTTCTCTCTTTGACAGAGTTCTCACATCCGAGGATTTTACCCGTAGCAAGCCTGATCCGGAATGTTATCTGAAGGCAGCAGAACTCTTTGGTGTGGATGCCGAGGAGTGTGTCGTGTTTGAGGATAGCTTTAATGGACTTCGTTCTGGTAGGGCTGCGGAGATGTCGGTAGTGGGCTTGGCCACGACGAATCCTGTCGAGGCGATAGCTCCCCTTTCAGACATCCAGATCACCGACTACAGAGGACTGACCTATGAATCGTTGATTGACACATTCAAATTCCTCCCTTTATGAACTCGCAGAACACGCCTGTACATATCCGCCTATGGCATCATGACTTCTGGCGTCTGGCTGTAGCAAACCTACTGCTTACGATGTCGGTCTATATGCTTGTTCCAGTCATGCCTCGTTGGCTCCTTCAGGGACAGGGTCTGTCGTTCCATGAGGTCGGTGCGGTCATGGGAGCCTTTGGCGTAGGCCTGTTCTTCTTCGGACTCTTCGTGTCCTTTCTCGTTCAGCATTACCGTCGTAATATGGTCTGCATCATCGCCGTACTGGCTGTCGTATGCCTGTTGGCCTTGTTGTATTATCTGGATGCGGTTTTGTGCCGCGATATGGAACTTCCTTTGCTGATGGGCCATCGTTTTGCCTTCGGTGCCTTCTTCGGATTGGCGCAGATGACGCTTACCAGTACGCTGATCATCGATACCAGTGAGTCGTTCCAGCGTACTGAGGCGAATCACTCCGCAGCATGGTTCAGTCGGTTTTCCCTTTCTCTGGGACCGTTGGCTGGTCTTCTGATAGAGCGCAGCTTTGGCTTTTCTGTCGTCATGCTCTGTGCAGCTGGTTGTGCGTTCGTTGCCTTGGTGCTCGTTGCCTTGGTGCATTTCCCCTTCCGCACCCCGTTGGATCATGTGCCTGTGGTCAGTCTTGACCGTTTTTTCCTGCCTCACGGATTTCCGCTCTTTGTGAATCTCCTGTTGGTGACGGTGGCGGTGGGCATCCTCTTTTCCGTCGATTTCTCTGAGCATTTCTATGCGATGATGATGATAGGGTTCCTGTTGGCCTTATTGGCACAACGCTTCGTCTTCCGCGATGCAGAAGTGAAGAGTGAGGTCGTCTCCGGACTGATCTTGCTGTTTGCCGCACTGCTGATGATGATTACCCGTACACAACCGATCGTATGGTATGCGGCACCTCTGTTTATAGGCTTTGGTATCGGTATCATCGGCTCCCGCTTCCTGCTCTTCTTCATCAAGCTGAGTCGTCATTGTCAGAGAGGTACCTCACAGAGCACCTTCCTTCTCGGTTGGGAAGGAGGCATCGCATGTGGTATAGGTCTCGGACTGGCACTCTTCCAGGGTGAGAAGATCTCATCACTGCTGATGTCGCTGGCTCTTGTCATCGTGGCCCTTGTCATGTATCACTTCACACACAACTGGTTCGTCAAGAACAAGAACCGATAGAGTCTGCATCGCCCTTATCTCCCACAGAGGGTCGCATAAGGACAGGTGTGGCAGCGCTTCATATCATTGGTTGGCATGAAGGTGATATCCGCATTGAAGATATCCGAGATGGTCTCGTTCAGCAGTTTCATGAACCGGGGAGCTTCTGTGGCTATATCCCGTACACGTTCTTTACCCAGCTTGAGCGTTGGGTCGTAGTCGTCGGTGCCTGCATGCTGGATGAACAGTAAGGCAGGACTTACGGCTGTGTCAGTCTCCCGACGGATGATATGACTATAGAGAAATGCCTGGAGGAAATAGTCGCTGTGCTCCTTGATGTTCTCTGGATCGAAGATCGCATCGACATCAGCCAGAGGCTTGATATGATAGGCACCGGTTTTGTAGTCGATGACGCGAATGCGTTCCTCGCCGGTCTCTGGGTCGACGACGCTGTCGAGACGGTCGATATACCCACCTATCTTAAGGGTTGTCTCGTGTGTATCTTGCGCATCAGCCGTATGGTCGTTGACACGAATGGCCAAAGGCATGGAAATCTCTTTCTCAAGACCGAGGATGGTGAACGGCGTGAGTCGTTTGTCTGTCTCGAGCAACTGTCGGATATACCTGATGATGACCTCGCGGTTGATGAGCTGAAGACCGTCGAGCGGAGGAAGGCGGCGCGTCGGGTCTTTGATCTGGAAGAGTTCACGCTTGAAGGCATTGTCGACGATGCGCTCGATCTCTATATTGTTCTTGAGCAGGTCGTCGATAGCTAATGCGGTGATGTGGTCACCCGTTAGTTGCATCAGGTACTCATAGACCTTCTGGGCTGACAGGTGGAAGATGTTTCCGAAGATCCGGTTGTCTATCAAGTCCTCGTCGTTATTGTCCGGCTCGGCCAGGTTGCTGACATATCGGTAGAAGAAACGGAGCTGACAGCGCAGATAGTTGCTGATGGCCGTAGGACTGACAATACCGGTGTTCTGGAGGAACCGTTGCCGTAGAATCTCCATCACTGCTTCGGTCTTCTCAATTGGTTTGGGTATACGGAGTGACGACTGCTGTCCGGCCTTGAGCGTCTGGTACGTGATGGTCTGTCGACCGTCTACCATCAGTTGCAGCATGAAGCGCGACATCTCTCCTGTCTGACCGTCGTTGGTGGAGTTGTTATAGACGAGTGTCACATCACTGGCTCGCTGAAGCAGATGGTGGAAGTAGTTCGCGTAGATGGCCACCTTGTTGTCGACGGTTGTCAGACCATATGCCTTGCGGATGGAGTAGGGAATGAACGAGGTGTCGTTGATTCCGCGCGGCATGTTACCCTCATTACAGGATAACAGCAGTACATGGTCGAAGTCCAGGTTTCTGGTCTCCAGCACACCCATGATCTGTATCCCTTCTATCGGTTCACCGTGAAAGGGGATGGTGGTGGTCTGGATAAGTTGCATGATAAGCCGCTGCAGGGTGATCACATCTACGGACAGCTCGCCGCTCACCACAAGCCCGTTGATACGGTTGAGCAACGTGTGCATCCTGAAGAGACTCTCGGTGTCGAGAGGCCCCTCCACCTCAGTCTGTCTATAGCTGGTGGCGATATGTCGGACCAGTGAGAGCAGCCATTTGAGAATAGGGGTGTCGTGATGCTGGAAGAGCAGCGCCAGTCCTTCGTCAGAGGAGAGGAACCCTATCTCCGGATAATACATCCTTTTGGCGTTCAGCTCTTGAACCAGATCCTGGTATCTGGGAGAGATATATTTGGCATAGGGGTGACGGAGCACAGCGTTGATATGTCGCAGACGATAGCTTCCCGCCTTCGGGGAATAGCCTATAGTCTGCAGACTGATCAGCTGGGAGATCAGCGAAGCGATAGGTGTCTGGTAGAGCGGATAGCCCGTCGTGATGTTAGCCTTCTCCACCGTGTCGGGCAGACTGTGTACGACGGGCAGCAGCAGACTCTCGTCGCACAAGACGATGGCTGTGCGGTGTCCGGCGGCAATACGGTTTTTCTCCGAGAGCCACCGACTGATATAACGGGCCTGACTGTTCTCTGTGGGAGCGGAGATGAATGTGGTGCTCCGTGGAGGAATGTCTTCAGTATCCTGGTAGAATAATGCTTTGCCTTCGCGCTCCAACCGGCGAAAGAGCTCCTGTTCGACCGGATGGAGAAGATTAAAGCCAATGAAGACATACGTGTCGTATTCGAACTGGAGCGTCTTATCGGTAGCCACCTGTCGGTACAGTGCTCCCTCGTAGGCTAATTGTCGGTCGGCGAGTTTCCGGTTGAAGAGATGATAGATGTCACCGATATGACTCCATAGTTTGAGGAAGCGTTCCTTGAGCTCTGTGTTATGATCGTCGGAGAAGTTACTGAAGAAGCGACGGATGATCTCGCGCTGCTCATCAGTGAGATACGACACATCGTCGAGCTCATGGATATCACGAAGAAGGGCGAACACCTTGTCGGCAGGTGCCATGTTCTTGTCCACATCATCGAAGTCGGCCAACAACAGCTGTCCCCAGCCATAGAAATGATCGAGCGTCTCGTCGATGCCTGTGCACTCGGTGAAGCAGCGGTGCAGTTCGCAGACCAGCAGGATGGGGTCGGCCACCTTTAATGGAGAGAGACTACGGAAAAGGTCGCTGATAGTGATATATGCCGGACTCCATAGCGGCTTTCCTGCCAGTCGGGCCAGATGCTCGTTGAGGAAGAGCGATGCACGTTTATTCGGGAACACCACCGCAATACGCGACAGGTCCGTCCCAAACTTCTCCAGCAGCTCTTCAGCTATATGTTCAAGGAAACTCTTCATGTCAACTATTTCGTGAGTGATATCATCTTAACGTTCTTACTTTACTTCTTCTATCTTGTTGCTGTAGACGTACCAGAGGTAGCCGGTGATGTGCTGGTGGCCCATGGAGGCGAGGAGACTCATGTATTCGCGTACCTGGTCGGGGTAGTCGGGCTTGGGTGAGCCGAACTTGAAGTCGACGACGACCCAGCGCTGGCCGTCGGTCATCACACGGTCGGGGCGGCGCTCCTTGACCTGTCCGTCTTCCGTCGTCAGGATCGTACACTCGTTGAAGAGTGTCCATCCAGGCGAGAACCACTCGGTCACCCGTGGGTCGCTCAGTCGTTTCCTGATCATCTCTCCGATCTTCTCTGCCGTGATATGATCATCATAGAGCACCCCTTCGGACTGTAATCGTTGCAGGGCATCAGGGATGTCTGCGGTTGTCCTGATGGTAGAGAATATCTCATGCAGCACACTACCCGTCTGTATGAAACTCATCTGCTGGGCGCCCTCTCCGTCGTGTCCTTCCATGAACACACGACTGCGGTTGCTCTGACGGAAGCTGACCTTACGTCTGAAGCTCTTCATGCCAATATGGATGGGTGCGGGCGACTGCAGGAAGGGATTGGGCGATGGCGCGTCATGATCGTCGGACTGCCCGGGGGCGCCGAGAGCACCGTAACTGAAGACGATCGGCTGCTGCTCGTCATCCACACCTTCGAGCGTGGCCCCGGACATATCCTGTGCCACAAGCGGAAGACACTCTTGGATCAGAGCGCAACGGGAGTTCTTGGCATCTCTCTTGCCAATGACAAAGAGTCCTCGACGACTGCGGGTGAAGGCCACATAAAGCAGATTGAGATTGTCGACGGTGTTTTGCAGATGCTCATGCATATAGTCGCCTTCGTAGATGGTGCCTACCATCTGCTTCTGACTATAGTCGATCGGTGCGATAGGCAGGTCGGAGAACGGTGCTTCCGACGGCCGGCACCAAAGGATGTTCCCCGACTTCTCCATCTGCCAGTCGCAGAAGGGGAGGATGACGTAACCGTATTCCAGTCCTTTCGACTTGTGAATGGAGAGAATACGCACACCGTCCGTCTCATCGCTCTGGATGGTCTTTCCGCAGATGGTCTCATCCCACTCGGTGAGGAAAGCCTCGATATCGGTGGTGTTCTCCTTGATATAGTCGGTGAGATAATCATAGAACGTGTGGATATAGGCACTCTGCTCCTCCAACCGTTCCAGATCGAAGATGGTGAAGAGCGTTTCCACGAGATCGTAGATCGGCATAGTCAACAGTTCGTCGGTATGCTGGATGTAAGCCTCTGGCAGTAGCTTGTCGAGGTCGTTGGTAGCTAACAGCAGTTCCTGATCACGGACAGTTGTCTGCAGGATGTCGGTCTGGTAGCTTTTGATGATGGCAGCCTTGGTGAGGATGTCATCGGGATGGACAAGAAGACGAAGGGCATGAATGAGCAGACGGACGGCACAGGAGGCGTCCAGGCGGAATGCCTCGTCGGAGACGATGGTCACCTCCGGCATCTCCTCCAGGAAATGTCTGGCAATCAGTGGGATGTGAGCGTTGGAACGGACAAGGATGGCGATATCGCGCAGACTGACGCCCTGTGATTGCAGTTCCCTGACGGTCGTGGTCAACCGTTTGAATGTCTGGAGCTGATAGTCGTCGGCAGGTAACAGTTCGACGTGAACATACCCGTTGTCCTGCCGGTGGTCCGGCACCTGCTGTCTCACGTCAGCATAGGCCTTGTTCAGCTCTTCGGCCTCCGTCTTGCTGAGTTCGCTCTGTCCCTGATACTCCAGTTTGACGGCATGTTGGAAGAAGGTGTTGTTGAAGGTAATGATGTTACGTTCGGAGCGATAGTTCGTGCTGAGCGACCTGACTTCCATCTGTTGGTCAGAGAACTGCTGTTCGATACCGTTGAGCAGTCGCCAGTCGCCTGCCCGCCATCGGTAGATGCTCTGTTTGACGTCTCCGACGATCAGACTACCATCTTCCTCATGACTGATGACATCGGACAGTAAGACCTTGAAGTTCTTCCATTGTACGGTAGAGGTGTCTTGGAACTCATCAATCATCACATGATGCAGCTGGGTGCCGATCTTCTCGAAGATAAAGGGCGAGTCGCTGCTGTCGATGAGCGAGTGGAGCAGCTGTTGGGTGTCACTGAGCAAGAAACGGTTGGCGTTCTCGTTGATCTCATGCACCTTCCTCTCGATGCTACTCAGTAGTCTCAGCTGACTCAGGTGACGCAGGGTGAGGTCGGCCGACTTAAAGAGTCTCCATTGTTGGGAGCGCTCTTCTACGGCATAGCGCAGGATCTCACCCAACGAGGTCTCGGCCAGTGAGACGATATAGTCGTGCTGGGGGTGAGACTTAGCACACCATTTCTCAGGATTGTCCAGACAGTTGGCCACAGTGGCGTTCTCGATGCTTGGGTCGAAGATGCCCTTTCGCAGTTTCAGGAAGAAGCCGGCAATGCCTCGACTCTTATTAGCGAGATCATCGACGGTGAGTCCCTCGCCCTCAAGGGTATCGAAGAAACTCTCTCCGATCTCTTTCATCCGGTCCTCAGCCCGTTGACGGATCTCGCGCAGCTGAGCGGTGTAGTTGTCGAAGAACCCAGGTTCCGACAGCTTCTTCTCCAGATCACCACTCACCTCCTTGTATTCGTCGCGGAAGATGGTACGTCCGAACTTCTTGATCTGTGCGATCACGTTCCACGACTTGTCGTCAGAGATGCTCTCCAGAATATACTTCATGATCCATTGGAGCACGATGTCGGTGGTACTGAGATCCGCAATCAACTGGTCGACGGCCATCTCTTCCACTTGCGTGTCGTTGAGGCCGATGCGCAGGTTCATGGTAAGATCCAGTTCCCTGGCCATATTCCGTAGGATACTCTGGAAGAAGGTGTCGATCGTCTCAACCTGGAAATAGTTGTAGTTGTGTATCAGGTTGTTGAGAGCGATGCCAGCCCGCTCACTGATCATCTCCGTTCCGAAGCCAGTGCTCTTCTGCACGGCATCCATGTATTTGGCAGAGTCGGGCTGCTGTTTCCAGATACCGTATAGCTGACTGAGGATACGGGTCTTCATCTCCTCCGTCGCCTTGTTGGTGAAGGTGACGGCAAGGATCGTACGGTAGCTCTGCGGGTTCTCGATGAGCAGTCGTATGTACTCGGTGGCGAGGGTGAAAGTCTTTCCGCTGCCCGCACTCGCCTTATAGACGGTCAGCGGCTTTCTCTTGTTGGTTACCATCTTCTGAAGAGTTCAAATTCAAATTCCACACCGATCCTGTCGAAGTGGGTGTTCCGGAAACTGGCAAAGGCGCCGACGGAGATATAGCGGTTGGTGAAGCCGTAGCCGAGTTCGAAATAAGGGCGCGACTTCTCCAGGAGCACGGAACTGATATATAAGCGTTCTTTCTCGATGAATTTTCCCAGATAGGGAATCCAGGTGCCGATGAGCATCGGTGTCTCGTAGGAGACATGGCCGCGGAGGTAGTAGTCCGACTCGTTGTACTCCCGGCTCCTGAGCAGTTGGAAGTCGCCGCTCCAGTCGTCATCCCATCCTTCCGGCAGGTTCCTGTCGCGGAAGTTGACGAAGTCCACGAAGAGGTTCTTCTCCTTACTGGTATAGAAGCCGCCGCCGGCACGGAGGTTCAGGATCCGGAGTCCAGGTATATGATGCTTCCATGAGGCGTCGAACTCCCATCTCTCATAGTCGAGGTCGGAGTGGTTAATGCCTTTGATGCCTCTCTCCCAGTCAACGGAGAGGAGCGGACCGTATGTCCAAGGCTGTATCTTGATGCCGAGCATCGGTGCAAAACTGCAGTATTCGTCGGCCACGCCGTATTGGCGCATCTGGGCCTTGTTGACGGCTGTGCGCCGGTGATAGACGAATCCGCTCTCGATGTCGAGCCAGGGGAAAATCATGATGTTATTGAACACCCGGAGGTGGTTGTCGCGGAACTTGTCCATGTCCCGCATATCTTCGATGAGCGAGTCTGGATACAGCTCATCGATGACTTTCTGCACGCAGGAGTTGCTGATGCGGTTACCATTGCCGTATACGATCTCAGCATATCCGTTACGTTTCGGGTTGTAGGTCATGCGCAGCGGCGCGGTGAAGTAGAGCTGTCGCTGTTTGAAGTTATAGCCGACGGTAGGGTTGAAGGTCAGGTAACGGTGCGGTGAGAAGGTATATCTGGAGCGCAGTCTCATCTTATAGCGCAGTCCATGATGCTCGCTGTAGCTGAGGTAGAGTGGGTTGATGATCGGAGAGAGACGGAAGGAGGCTGGTCCGTTTTCTGCAGCGATGGGTGTGAAGAGATTTTCACCGATGGTGTCCCAGAAAATCTTCTTCAGCAGTCGCTGGTGTCGCGACACGGTGTCGGTGACGACGGTATCCTTCTCATGCTGTCGGTCGTAGGCCTTGTATATCTGCCGGTCTGTCTCCGTCAGGGGGATAGGTCGCAGGTTGTTCATCAGTCTGCGGCTCGATACTCTCTGGATGGTGTCGGGCAGGGGTGTCTGACAGTCGTAGTTCGCGTCGAAGATAGCCGATATGCGGTTGCCCAGAAAACGGAAGGTGGCGGCGGTATTGCATTTCCTGGGTATGCCGCTCTCCGTCTCCTGTGAGATCTCTGTGCGGAACGTGATCATGTCGAACTCTCCGTTGAGTATGGTGCGGATGATACGGCCCGTCTCAGTCTCTACGATCGCATAACCGTTGAGCAGTTGTGTGTTGTATAGCTTCGGTCGGAAGTCTATGCGTGTGGTGCCGTCGCTCAATGTCCTCTGCCTGAAACGGTAGAACCTGTGGTTCACCTTGTTGAAGGGCGACAGCATATGTCCATCGTACAGGTCGATGTCGTAGATGTTGGGCGTGATGAAGTTGAGCAGGGGCGACATGGCGTTTCTGTTCCTACGGACGGTGCCGGCGAGCACCTGTCTGTTGATGGTCATGTCGTGGGCACTGTTGATGGTTACCTTGCTGTACGACTCACGGATATACTCCCGTGGATCTCTGGCCAGTGCGTACATCGACGGGATGAGCCAGAGCGTCGGGTTACGTTTCTCCACATGGTAACGGCATTTCACGTAGATATTGTCCTCGAGTCCCTTGATGTCCTTCTTGTGCTCTTTCTGGTAGCTGTAGATACGGTTCAGGATGAGTGTGTCGGTCTTTTCCCAGGCCCACAGTGTGGCGGGCATGCTTGTGAGGAGAATGCCCATCATGACTGTGCGGATGGATGGTCGACCGTGTTTCACTGCTATTCCAGTTTTTCTTTCAGATAGTGCCCGGTGATGCTCTCTGGACAGGCGGCCACCTCCTCGGGTGTTCCCGCTACCACCAGACTGCCGCCCCTGTCACCGCCGTCGGGACCGAGGTCAATCACGTGGTCGGCACATTTGATGATCTCCATGTTATGTTCGATGATCAGTATCGTATGTCCTCGCTCGATGAGCGCATTGAACGCTTGCAAGAGTCGTTGGATATCATGGAAATGGAGTCCTGTCGTCGGCTCGTCGAAGATGAAGAGCGTCGGATCCTGTCGCTCCTGTCCGATGAAGTAGGCCAGTTTCACGCGCTGGTTCTCACCGCCGGAGAGCGTAGATGAGTTCTGCCCGAGCCTGATATAGCCCAGCCCCACATCCTCCAGCGTTTTCAGACGCTTGACGATCGTCTCTGTCGTTTGTTTTGTCTCCTTGTCGCCCTGTGCTCCCGACTCCCTGAAGAACTCTACCGCCTCAGAGATCGTCATGTTCAGGATGTCGTCGATGTTCTTCCCGTTGAAGGCCACATCGAGGATATCTTTCTTGAAACGGTGACCATGACAGGCCTCACACTCCAATACCAGGTCGGCCATGAACTGCATCTCTACCGTGATCACGCCGGCACCCTTACACGCCTCGCATCGTCCGCCGTCGGCATTGAACGAGAAGTACTGTGGCGTGAACCCCATCTGTTGGGCTAACGGTTGTCTGGCATAGAGCTCTCGGATGGTGTCGTAGGCCTTGACATACGTGGCGGGGTTCGAGCGTGTCGATTTGCCGATGGGGTTCTGGTCCACGAACTCCACGTGTCTGACGGCATTGGTATCGCCTGCCAGACCCAGGTACTCACCCGGCGCGTCGCATACCTCACCGAGATGTCGCTTCAGGGCAGGGTAGAGGATGCCCTTGATGAGCGTCGACTTCCCTGAGCCGGAGACACCGGTGACGACGGTCATCACGTTCAACGGGATCTTGACGTCGATACCCTGGAGATTGTTCATGCGGGCACCCTTGATGTCGATATGGCGGTTCCATGGGCGCCGGCTCTGTGGCATGGGTATCTTCTCGTCGTGCAGCAGGTATCTCACCGTGTAGCTCTTCGGCCATCTCTTCAGGGCTTCGTCATCACCCTGACGGTCGGTCTCCAGGATATCCTTCGTCTCACCTTCGAAGACGATCTCTCCACCCAGTCGTCCGGCATTAGGACCGACATCGATCAGATAGTCGGCAGCGCGCATGATCTCCTCGTCGTGCTCGACGACGACGACGGTATTGCCCAGCGACTGCAGTTCCTTCAGCACATGAATCAGTCGGTCAGTGTCGCGTGTATGCAGGCCGATGCTCGGCTCGTCGAGAATATAGAGCGAACCCACCAGTGAACTGCCGAGTGAGGTACAGAGGTTGATACGCTGACTCTCGCCGCCCGAGAGGGTGTTGGAAAGACGGTTAAGGGTCAGATAACCCAGTCCTACGTCGAGGAGGAACTGCAGACGGTTCTTGATCTCCGTCAGCAGACGACGGCCTACCTCCGCCTCGTGTTCCGTCAGCTCCAGGCGGTCGAACCATTCCTTCAGTCGGACGACGGGCATCTGCACCAGGTCGGTGATGCTCCGTCCGCCGATCTTGACGTAGTTGGCCTCTGGCTTCAGTCGTGTCCCATGACAGACCGGACAAGTGGTCTTACCCCTGTACCGACTGAGCATCACCCGGTACTGTATCTTATACTGGTTCTCCGTCAGCATCTGGAAGAACGTGTCGATGCATGGTTTCTCCTTCTTCCCCTTGTCCGAGGGCAGACCGTGCCAGAGCCAGTCTTTCTGTTGCTGGGTCAGCTTCATGTATGGCTCGAAGATGGGGAAGTCGTCGTTGGCGGCATGCCGGCAGAACCAGTCTTTCCACTCCTTCATCTTCTCACCGTGCCAGCACACCACACACCCCTCATAGACCGACAGGGTCGTGTTGGGGATGACCAGTCGTTCATCGATGCCGACGACACGACCGAAACCCTGGCACTCCGGACAGGCACCTGCCGGGGAGTTGAACGAGAACATGTTGTCGTTGGGCTCTTCGAAGGTCATGCCGTCGGCCTCGAACTTCATGGAGAAATCATAGAAGATGTTCGAGGGCGGGAACAGCAGACGCAGCTCCCCATGTCCTTCAAAGAAAGCGGTCTCGGCAGAGTCCGTCAGTCGGGCGATGGCGTCCTTCGTGTCGTCCGCCGACAGACGGTCGATGACCAGAAAAAGTTCCTGGTGGTCGGGGTCGCCCATCGCCTCGGGCTTCTCCAGATAATCGTCGATGCGTACGACATCACCTCCCTGGGCTGGTCCCGGCGATACCCATATCCTGGCATATCCCTCTTGGAGGTATGCCTTCAGTTGACGCTCGAGTGTCCGTCCCTCCGGGAGGTGTATCGGGGCCATGACCATGAAACGGGTGCCCTTTGAGTATTCCAGCATCTTCTGTACGACATCCTCCGTAGAATGCTTCTTCACCTCCTCGCCGCTGATGGGGGAGTAGGTGCGCCCGATACGGGCATAGAGCAGTCGCAAGTACTCGTAGATCTCCGTCGAGGTGCCGACGGTACTACGAGGATTGCGCGAGATGACCTTCTGCTCGATGGCGATGGCAGGGGGGATGCCCTTGATGAAATCGCACTCAGGCTTGTTCATTCTGCCGAGGAACTGCCGGGCATAGCTCGACAGGCTCTCCACATAACGGCGCTGTCCTTCGGCATACAGTGTGTCGAAGGCTAAGGATGATTTTCCGGAGCCACTGACGCCGGCTATCACTACAAACTTGTTACGGGGAATCCTGACGTCAATGTTCTTCAGGTTATTGACTCTCGCCCCTTTGATTTCTATGGTGTTACTCAATGTCTTTATTCGGTATCTCAGTGTGTGAATTCTTACAAGACGCTCTTGACGGCCTCGAGCATGCCTACGCTCTGGATCAGGTCGAGGAACTGCTTGACCATCGTGTTCAGACCGCTGATCTTGTTCAGGTCCTCCTGCCAGATAAACTCGGCGCCCAGTACACCGTCGGTCACCTGCTGCGTGTCGCCCGTGGCCCACAGCTCGTTCAGCAGACCCAGAATCTTCTCGTCGTCGTTGGGTGTGATCTCCGTACCATCGTCGCGCTTGCCGCCCTTATAGTAAGTGATGATGGCAGCCAGACCGAACACCAGTCCTCTGGGCAGCTCACCCTTGCGCTCTAGATAGGTCTTCAGACCAGGCAGGTCGCGGGCCTGAAACTTCGGGAACGAGTTCAGCATGATGCTCGTCACCTGATGGTCGACATAAGGGTTGTCGAAGCGCTCCAGCACGTCGCCGGCAAACTTCTCCAGCTCGTCCATCGGCAGGTCGAGCGTCTGCATCAGCTCGTCGAACTGCACCTTATGGAGGTACTTGCTGATCACCTCATGGTTGCAGGCATCGCGAACGATGTCCACACCGCTCAGGAAAGCAACCGGCGAGAGCACGGTATGCGGACCGTTGAGCAGGGTCACCTTACGCTTATGGTAGGGCTCCTCGGAGGGCACAAACAGCACACGCAGTCCCGCCTTGTCGGCAGGGAACTCGTTGGCCACCTCCTTCGGGGCCTCGATCACCCACAGGTGGAAGTTCTCCGCCTGTACGACGAGGTTGTCGCGATAGCCGATCTTCTCCTGGATCTCTGCGATCTCCTTACGAGGGAATCCCGGTACGATACGGTCTACGAGGGTGGCATACACGCCGCAGGCTTCCTCGAACCAGGTCTTGAAGTCCTCGCCAAGGTTCCACAGCTCGATATACTTGTAGATGCAGTCCTTCAGCACATGACCGTTCAGGAAGATCAGCTCGCAGGGGAAGATGATGAGACCCTTGCTTCTGTCGCCGCCGAAGGTCTGGTAACGACGGTACAGCAACTGCACCAGTTTGCCGGGATAGCTGCTGGCTGGTGCATCGTCGATCTTACAGCTCGGATCGAAGGTGATGCCCGCCTCGGTGGTATTGGAGATCACGAAACGGATCTCTGGTTGGGCAGCCAGTGCCATGAAAGCGGCATGCTGCGTATAGGGGTTCAGCGCACGACTGATGACGTCGATGCGCTCCAGTGTGTTCACGGGTTGTCCCTTCTCACGTCCCTGTAGGTTCACGTGGTACAGACCGTCCTGACCGTTGAGCATATCAACCATACCCTTCTCGATGGGCTGTACCACGACCACGCTTCCGTTGAAGTCAGTCTTCTGGTCCATATTCCAGATAATCCAATCGACGAAGGCCCGGAGGAAGTTTCCTTCTCCGAACTGAATCACCTTCTCAGGCATCACACTCTTAGGGGCAAATTGTTTGTTTAGTGGTTTCATTTTTAATTGATTGTTTTTTAGTTGTTCTCTTCTCGTTTTCTTGTTTTTTCCCTTTTGGGAAATATGCGAGTGCAAAAATACGGAAATAATACGAGACCGCCAAATCTGGAGTGTCATATTACGTTAAAAAAATCGTAATCCCATACGGTCATCCGAGGGCCTGTTGACAGGGACTCTGACGATGGTAGAGTGCGATGATTCGTCTTGTCATGAAAAATGGCCTAAAAAACTGACTGCCATATAATGTGAAATAGAACGGAACAGGAGACTTTAGAAGCCCTTTTTGGCACTGATAACGACGAAGATTGGCCTTATGGACGTCAGACCCCTCTCTTTTCACTCAACGAGATAGGCTTTACGACTCAAAGGGATGGTACTTACGACTGAAAGGGATAATCTCTTAGGGGGTATAGGGATTATCTCTTACACTCGTGGAGCTTATCTGAATGCCTCGTAGGTCCTATCTCTTTGAGCGTAATCTGGGGGTGGTGCAATAATAGACGTAAACATCATAGTATCAGACGGTTGTGCAGGATGCTTAAAACTCGCATATTCGTGCCCCATCTGAGGTGGGATGACGAATATGCGAGTTATGAGCGTCTATTTGTAAAGATAAATACTTCTTTTATCTAGCTGAGACGTATTTGTGGAGGGTGGCGCGGACGGCACCAGGACCGGCATATAGCTCCTTGACCATTCCCTCGATCTGAGCACCGAGACCGGCCTCGTAGAGGTCGACACCGAAGACATCCTTACGGCTGTAGAGCTGCTTCAGCGGACTCCAGTCCTGATCGGCTTCGCCGATCTCGAGCGGAGCGACGATGGCCTGCATCTCCGCCAGCATGGGGTCGGGAGAGGGCTCGAAGGGGGTGCCGTCGTCCTTGACACCCTTCAGGTAACGGGCATAGCCGGCGAGGGTGAGGGGAATGAGCACGAGGTTAGACAGGTCGAGGCCGCGGGCGAGGTACTTCTTGATGGTCTCGCCGAAGCGGATGGGCAGCTTCTGTGAGGTGTCGCAGGCGATGCGCTGCGGCGCGTCGGGCATGAAGGGGTTGGGCAGACGGCGGTTGATGACGGCTCCGATGAACTCGTAGGGGTTCAGGACACCGGGATCGGTGACCACCGGCATGGCCTCCATATAGCCGATCTTCTGGATGAACGGGCGCAGATCCTCGTCGGCCATCTCGGCAGAAATGAGCGTGTAGCCCAGCATACAGCCGTAGATGGACATCGCCGTGTGCAACGGGTTCAGACAGGTGGTCACCTTCATGGTCTCAACCTTAGCGACGGTCTCGCGGGTGGTATAAAGGGCTCCGCCGAGGTCGAGTGGGGGACGACCATTGGTGTAGTGGTCCTCGATGACGAGGTACTGCACTTCCTCGGCGTTCACGAACGGAGCGGTGAAGGTGTGCTTCTCGGTCTCGATATAGTCGTTGTCGGCGAAGCCGTCGGCGGCCAGCATCTCCTTGACCCTCTCGTGAGGACGGGGTGTGATCTTGTCGATCATCGACCAGGGGAAGGTGATCTTCGTCTCGTCCTTCAGGTAGTCGAGGAAGGCTTGGTCTGTCAGACCATCCTGCACCCAGCGCTCGGCATAGGCGAAGACGCCGGCCTTCACCTTGTCGCCGTTGTGCGAGCAGTTGTCCATCGACTGGATGGTGAGGGGCAGCTGACCGGCTTTCCAGCGCTCGTAGAGCAGGGCGCAGACCTTACCCATGGCGAAGAGGGGCTTCAGACCTCGGGCGAGATCGGCCTCGTTGTAGGTATAGCCTTTCTCGGTGATGGTGAACGAGATCATCTGCAGACTCGGGTTCTGGAAGATCTCTACCAGACGGTTCCAGTCGTCGAACTGCGGGTCGGCCTTCAGGGCCTCGGTCACGGAGGCTATCACCTTCTTCTCGATGGTGCCGGTGGACTGCAGGCTAACCAGCAACGAGAGATTGTTGTAGGGTGTGTAAGCCTTGTCGATGACCTCGAAGTCGAAGGTCTCGGCCACGATGACACCGCGATCGTACTTGCCTGTGTTCAGGGCATCGTTGAGGATGGCGGCAGGGAAGGCACGGAAGATGTTGCCGCCGCCGAAGTGTACCCATGTGGGCTCTTTGGCAGTCTTCTCACGTACCTTTGCGATGTTGAATTTGGGGAGCTGGTATCCCTTGGCTTCCCATTCTGCGGCGTTGTAGTTGCCGCTAAAAATATCATTCAGTCTCATAATATAACAATTTTACAACACAGAGATACAGAATCAGTCGAAGAATCCGGGTTGTCTGTATGGGATGCCGAGCTCGCGGTCGACGGTGGCGAGGATGCCCTGCACCTGTCCGAGGGCGAACATACGTCCCAGAAGGGTGTAACCGGCATTATGACCGTGACTCGACTCGTCCATGATGCCACCAGGCTCGTCGGTAAACGTCATACCGTGATCGACACGCATGGGCAGTGCTGGGTTCTCCTTCTCGAAGATACGGCACAGTTCGATGAGGTCGGCACGACCACCCAGGTGCGAAGCCTCCGTGAAGTCGCCGTTGGGGAAGATATGGCAGGAGCGCAGGTGCACGAAGTGGGTGCGTGAGGCGAACTTCTTTGCCATCTCCACCACGTTGTTATAAGCTCCGGCCGAGAGTGAACCCGCACAGAAGGTGAGACCGTTGTGTTTGTTGGGCACGGCGTCGAGGAACCACTGGATATCCTCCTCGGTACGGACGATGCGAGGCAGACCGAGCACCTCGATAGGGGGGTCGTCGGGATGTACGCACATATTCATATTGTATTCCTCGCATGTCGGCATGATGGCCTCGAGGAAGTATTTCATGTTGGCACGAAGCTGTGCCTTGTCAATACCCTTGTAGAGATCCAGGAAGTCGCGGAACTTTTGGATAGGAG
>JAEEGL016010658.1_pt1 | contig 32784 bp, 24 predicted proteins | sample 9134231 | NCBI WGS metagenome assembly JAEEGL01 (sample SAMN16246548, study PRJNA631951) | gut metagenome | biome: gut microbiome; feature: rumen; material: fiber-attached | host: Bos | place: Iran: Karaj | collected 2018-10
CGCTGGTTACGACAACATCGATCTGGCTGCTGCTAATGCTCACAACGTAGTAGCCGAGAACACCCCAGTTCAGAACTCAAACGCTGTAGCCGAGTTGGTATTCGGTTTGCTCGTGATGGCCGTTCGTGGTTTCTACAATGGTAAGAGCGGTTCAGAGCTGCTGGGTGAGAAGCTGGGTATCCTGGCTTTCGGTAATGTAGGTCGCAACGTGGCTCGCATCGCCAAGGGCTTGGGTATGGATGTTTATGCTTACGATGCTTTCTGCCCTGCAGGGGTGATCGAGGCTGCCGGTGTTCATGCCGTTGCCAATCAGGATGCACTGTTCGAGACTTGCGATGTTGTTTCATTGCACATCCCTGCTACTCCTGAGACCAAGCAGAGCATCAATGCTGCATTGGTTGGCAAATTGAAGAAGGGTGGTGTGCTGGTTAACACAGCCCGTAAGGAAGTGATCAACGAGCCTGAGTTGATTAAGCTGATGCAAGAGCGTGAGGATTTGAAGTTTGTGACAGACATTATGCCTGATGCCAACGATGAGTTCGCTAAGTTCGAAGGCCGTTATTTCTCAACTCCTAAGAAGATGGGTGCTCAGACAGCCGAGGCTAACATCAACGCCGGTATCGCTGCAGCCAAGCAGATCAATGCTTTCTTCAAGGATGGTGACACCAAGTTCCAGGTAAATAAATAATATCGGGAAACTAATATAATAAAAAGAAATCCCTCTCCGATTGGAGGGGGATTCTTTTTATTGGATTTATTTGATAACAACCTTTCTGCCGTTCTGGATGAAAATTCCTTTCTTAGGATTATCTACGCGCTGTCCCTGCAGGTTGTATATGGCACCATCGGCCTCAGATTTTACATACTTTATGTTTTGAATGCCAGTCGGTTTTGGAGTTGACTTAGCGGTTACTGTGCATCCCCAGGCGGCTGTGACTGACGCTGGTTCTTCTGTGCCATCGGCCTTAATCAGCTTTGCCTCTTTCAATGTGGCAGTCGTAATGCCAGAATTAGTCTGAAGCGTAATTCCCCAGAAAGTAGATCCTAATATGGAAGTATCGAATTCGGCCGTTGTTGATTCAGAAGTGTCTGACAGAGGCACATACTGTTCATTGTAGTCATCACCACTTTTCTTGTCGCCATAGATCTTTAACTGCAGTTTGTTGCCATAGGCTTTGTCCATTTCCACGCGTACGCCTTTGTAGCCGCTCAATTTAACGGCTGTACGATCCCAACTTCCGAAAAGGAAAACCTCTGCCCATTCTTTATCATAAGAAATGTCGTAAGTGATATCGAAATCGTCGGATGTGGGATATTTGTATCCATCGATGCTTCCGTAGTAGGCCTTGATAAGAGTCTGTGCGAGGTCGGCCTGATGGAATGCGGGCAAATCACGGTAAGAACCGTCAGAGAGTCCCATCCAATAGAAGGTACCGATACCAGCCTCTTTGGTCTTCTTGATGAAATAGTCCATCGCATAGAGGGCTACCTTGCGATCTACAGCATAATAGTCTTTCTCTGTAGGCCATGTGGTGAATGTAGCATATTCGCCTACAATAACAGGAGCTCTTTTCAGCAGATTGGTCTTGATATTGCTAATCAGGTTGTCGATTTCTTTTTTTGCGTTACTCTCACTCTGCCAGTTAGGATAGCTGTGCAGTTGGAAAATGATATGTCCAGTCTCTTCGGGCAGATCAAGATTCTTCATGGCTTCAGCAGTGCTGCTGGCAGAGTAGGTGTTAACTACCAGATTGCGATTCTTATTATTGCCACCAGTATTACGAACGGTGGTCACGAAACTCTTGGCATAGTCATTGATAGCCTTATAGCCATCCGTCTTGTCAACGGGTTCGTTCCAGGTGTTCTTCTCATCCAGCATTTCGTTATATGCTTCAAATAGCAGATGCTGATCATAGTCCTTGAATGTCTCGGCAATTTGTTTCCATAGATATTCGTATTTATCCTTATTAGCTTTGTAGCTATTGCTCGATGCCTTAAGCCACGATTTGTAGGGGTCGCTGTCGGCTCCCGTATCATGATGGACATTGAGGATACAATACATACCATTGTCGATGACATAGTCGACAACTTCCTTCACGCGCTTCATCCATGCATCATTCACCTTTCCATTGGCATCCATCTCCTGATACCAGGTTACTGGAACACGGATGGATCCGAAGCCAGCCTCTTTCATCATCTTCATTAACTCTGGCTTTGTGACAGGCTGTCCCCAACAAGTCTCGTGTTCAGCTGTTGTTGTCCATGTCTTTGAAGCATCATTTGCATCAAGTGTATTACCAAGGTTCCAGCCGACGCCCATGTTCGTAACGGCATCTTTAGCTGTTTCAAAATCGGCTGCTTGTATCTGAACTGTCAGCATCAGAAGTAGCCCTAAAATAGGAGTAAATTTCTTCATCATATAAAACTGTTTTTAGTAATTTGTGGCAAAATTACAGTATTTTTCTGAGGTAACCAAGTTTAATGGCAAATATCTTCAGAAAGATTTTGCAAATTCGAGGATTTTGAGTAATTTTGCAGTCAGTTTTAAAACATTAGTATTATGGCAATTATCAAACCATTTAAAGGTATCCGTCCACCGAAAGAGCTGGTGGAAAAAGTAGAGAGCCGTCCTTACGATGTGCTTGATTCAGAAGAGGCGAGGGCAGAGGCTGGTGACAATGAGATGAGTCTCTACCACATCATCAAACCTGAGATTGATTTCCCTGTTGGTACATCAGAGTATGATCCTCGTGTGTATGAGAAGGCAGCTGAGAACTTCCAGAAGTTCCAGGACAAGGGCTGGCTTATTCAAGACTCGCGCGAACATTATTATATATATGCTCAGACGATGAACGGCAAGACCCAGTATGGTCTGGTGGTATGTGCTCATACCGACGACTATATGGCTGGTCGCATCAAGAAGCACGAGCTCACCCGTCGCGACAAGGAAGAGGATCGTATGAAACATGTGCGTGTGAACAATGCCAATGTCGAGCCTGTATTCTTTGCATACCCCGATAATGCTGTGCTTAACGAGCTGATTATGCGTTATGCCGCTACGGAGCCCGAGTATGATTTCATCGCGCCCATCGATGGCTTCCGTCATCAGTTTTGGGTGATCAATGATGATCAGGACATGCAGGTGATTACCGATGAGTTTGCCAAGATGCCATCGCTGTATATCGCTGATGGTCACCACCGCTCGGCTGCTGCTGCCCTCGTAGGTGCTGAAAAGCAGAAGCAGAACCCCAACCATAATGGCACTGAGGAGTATAACTTCTTTATGGCTGTTTGCTTCCAGGCTTCTCAGCTGACAATCCTCGACTATAACCGTGTCGTGAAGGATCTGAATGGTATGTCTTCAGAAGAGTTCCTGGCTGCACTTCAGGTGAACTTCATCGTTGAGGATAAGGGCACTGAGATCTACAAGCCCCAGCAGTTGCATGAGTTCTCGCTCTATCTGGACGAGCACTGGTATAGTCTGAAGGCTAAGGAGGGCACCTATGACAATAATGATCCTATTGGTGTACTCGATGTGGACATCTCTTCACGTCTGATTCTTGATGAGATTCTGAGCATCGGTGATCTGCGCTCATCACAGCGTATTGACTTCGTGGGTGGTCTGCGTGGACTTGGTGAGTTGAAGCGCCGCGTTGACTCTGGTGAGATGCGTGCCGCCTTGGCTCTCTATCCGGTTTCCATGCAGCAGATTATGGATATTGCTGACTCTGGTAAGATTATGCCTCCTAAGGCTACATGGTTTGAACCGAAACTGCGTTCTGGTCTTGTCATCCACAAACTGAGCTAAGCCAATGAAGACGAAGCATGTACAATATCAGACTCACGGCACTTGTTCACAGCTGATTGATGTGACTGCCGATGAGAATAATGTGATTCAGCAGGTGTTCTTCTTGGGCGGCTGTAATGGCAACTTGCAAGGTATCAGTCAGCTGGTGCGTGGTCAGAAGATCGAAGATGTGATTCCTAAGATCGACGGAATCCGTTGCGGTGCTAAAGGCACATCGTGTCCTGATCAGCTATGCCGGGCCTTGGAACAACTGAAGGATGCTCCGTTAGAGGATAAATAAAAAAGAAAAGAGAGTCAAAAAACTGACTCTCTTTCTTTTTGCGGAAGGTGAGGGATTCAAACCCCCGATACCCGAAAGGGGTATACCGGATTTCGAGTCCAGCGCGATCGATCACTCTGCCAACCTTCCATTAGCGGATGCAAAGGTAATACAAATTCCTGATTCTACCAAAAGATTTGCGGGAAACTTACGAATTTTATTCGAAAGTCAGTTTCTGTAGCCGATTTCTTAGTTGCTCAGCTTCGGATTTGCGGATGCTGAGTTTGATTTCACAGGTGTTATCGTATGTCTGTGAAACGATGCGTGGCTGCATCTCTTTCACAATGCGCATCACATCGTTCATCATCGGATAGGCAAACGAGTAGGTGATGATTTCTTCAACCTGTCGCATCTCTATTTCCGAGTGGGCGATGGCATCGGCGGCAGCTTCACGGTAAGCCACAATCAGTCCAGATGTACCAAGGTTCACACCACCGTAATAGCGCACTACTACGATGAGGATATCCGTGAGTTCATTCGAGTTAATTTGTCCGAGAATGGGTTTGCCTGCTGTGCTCGACGGCTCACCATCATCGTTGGCCCTGAACTCCAAACGCTCTGGGCCCAGCATATAGGCATAGCAGACATGACGGGCATCGTAGTATTTCTTGCGATAGCCAGCTATCAGGTCTTTTATTTCATCAACCGTAGACACATGATGAGCGAAGGCGAGGAACTTACTTCGCTTATCAGTATAGTAGCCCTCGCCTCCGCTTTTTAGTGTCTTAAATTCGTCGTTAAGCATTATACTCCTGCCATGACTTAATCTTCACATCCTCAAGGTTCAAAGCGGTGAATGCCTCAATGAAAGCCTTGGCCAGACGAACATTCGTCATCAATGGGATGTTGTGATCGATGGCACCACGACGGATCTTGTAACCATTGGTCAGCTCGCGACTGGTATGGTTCTTCGGAACGTTAATCACCAGTCCAACCTTGTGCTGTGAAATGAGATCCATCACGTTGTCACCTTCCTCATCAGGCCAAGCCACACTGATGGCTTTCACGCCGTTGTCGTTGAAGAACTTAGCCGTTCCGCCTGTAGCATAGATGGTGTAACCCTTCTTAGCTAACTGCTGAGCAGGCTCCAGCAGACTAACCTTACCCTTGGCGCCACCAGAACTGATCAGCACGGCATCCTTTGGAATAGAGTAACCTGTGGCAATCAGTGAGTTCAGCATAGCCTCGTTGAGATCGTCGCCCAGGCAACCAACCTCACCAGTAGAGCTCATGTCCACGCCCAATACCGGGTCGGCATTCTGCAAACGGGCGAATGAGAACTGGCTGGCTTTTACACCGATGCGATCGATATCAAACTCACTGCGCTCTGGCTTCTGATAGGGAGCGTCGAGCATAATCTTTGTAGCCGTCTCGATGAAGTTGCGCTTCAGAATCTTCGATACGAAGGGGAATGAACGGCTGGCGCGCAGGTTACACTCAATCACCTTCACCTCACGGTTCTTAGCTAGGAACTGAATATTAAACGGACCGCTAATGTTCAGCTCGGCTGCAATCTTACGGGCAATCTTCTTAATCTGACGGATGGTTGAGAAGTAAATGTTCTGAGCAGGGAATACCATCGTGGCATCACCAGAGTGTACACCGGCATACTCCACATGCTCAGAGATAGCATACTCAATGACCTCACCCTTGTCGGCCACGGCATCAAACTCAATCTCCTTGGTCTCTGTCATGAACTTCGAAACCACCACGGGGAACTCCTTGCTAACCTCGGTAGCCATGTTGAGGAAACGATGCAACTCTTCTTCGTCGTAGCAGACGTTCATGGCAGCACCCGAGAGCACATACGAAGGACGCACCAATACGGGATAGCCCACCTTTGCCACAAATGCCTTCACATCGTCGAAGCTGGTAAGTGCCTGCCATGCGGGCTGATCGATACCCAGCTTGTCGAGCATGGCCGAGAACTTATCACGGTTCTCTGCGCGGTCGATATCTACAGGTGATGTGCCAAGTACGGGTACACCCTGACGATACAGCTTCATAGCGAGGTTGTTAGGAATCTGACCACCCACAGAGACTATCACACCGCGAGGCTGTTCGAGGTCAATTACATCGAGCACGCGCTCCAGTGACAGCTCATCGAAATACAGACGGTCGCACATATCGTAGTCGGTTGATACCGTCTCGGGGTTATAGTTGATCATGATACTCTTGTAACCCAGTTTGCGAGCAGTGTTGATGGCATTCACAGAACACCAGTCGAACTCTACAGACGAACCGATACGGTAGGCACCAGAGCCAAGCACCACCACCGACTTCTCGTGTGCATAATAGTTGATATCGTGTGCGGGTACATATTTCTCTTCCTCAGCGTTGCCGAATGCAGGCACATGGGTGTAGGTGAAGTAGAGGTAGTTGGTCAGCTCGGGATGCTCAGAGGCTACCGTTGGGATGCGCTTTACGCTCGGCACGATACCCTTCTGCTTACGATACTTGCGTACCTCCAAGTTCTCCTTCTCCATATTGGTCTTCTGCGACTTCAACACAAAGCGTGCAATCTGGAAATCACTGAATCCGCAACGCTTCACCTCCAGCAGCAGCTCGTCGGGCAGCTCCTCCAGTTTATTGTATTTCAGCAGCTCGTGCTTCAAGTCAACGATATGCTTCAGGCGCTCCAAGAACCAAACGTCGATCTTTGTCAACTCCTCGATGCGCTCGATGCTGTAACCCTCTTCGAGTGCCTGAGCGATGGCGAAGATACGCAGGTCGGTAGGATTAGCCAGCTCCTCGTCGAGGTTGTCGAACTTCGTGTGGTCGTTGCCTACGAATCCGTGCATGCCTTGTCCGATCATGCGCAAGCCCTTCTGCATCATCTCCTCGAAGCTGCGACCGATACTCATAATCTCACCCACCGACTTCATTGACGATCCGATCTGACGGCTGACACCTGCGAACTTGGTCAAGTCCCAACGAGGAATCTTACAGATCATATAGTCGAGGCTCGGAGCGACGTAGGCACTCGATGTCGTGCCCATCTCACCGATCTGATCCAGTGTATAACCGAGGGCGATCTTGGCGGCGACGAAGGCGAGGGGATAGCCAGTGGCCTTCGATGCCAGGGCCGACGAGCGACTGAGGCGGGCGTTGATCTCGATGATACGGTAGTCGTTGGTCTCGGCGTTGAATGCGAACTGAATATTACACTCACCGACGATGCCGAGGTGCTTCACGCACTTGATAGTCAGCTCCTGCAGCATCTTCACCTGATCCTCACGGAGTGAACAGGTAGGTGCCACCACAATTGACTCACCGGTATGGATGCCGAGCGGGTCGAAGTTCTCCATCGAAGCCACGGTGAAGCAGCGGTCGTTGGCATCGCGGATGCACTCGAACTCGATCTCCTTCCAGCCCTTCAGCGATTCCTCAACCAGAATCTGCGGTGCGAAGGTGAAGGCCGACTCTGCCAGTTCAATGAACTTCTTCTCGTCGGGACAGATACCAGAGCCGAGACCACCAAGGGCGTATGCCGAGCGGATCATAATGGGGAAGCCAATCTCGTGGGCTGCCTTCAGCGCATCTTCCATTGACTCTACGGCGTGGCTCACAGGCACTTTCAAGTCTACCTCACCGAGCTTCTTCACAAAGAGGTCGCGATCCTCAGTGTTCATGATAGCTTCTACGCTCGTACCTAATACCTCTACGCCATACTCTTTCAGCGTGCCGTTCAAGTAGAGCTCGGTTCCGCAGTTCAGAGCCGTCTGTCCGCCGAATGCCAGCAGGATACCATCGGGGCGCTCTTTCTTAATGATTTCTGTCACGAAGTGTGTATTCACGGGCTGGAAATACACCTTGTCTGCAATACCTTCACTGGTCTGGATGGTTGCGATGTTTGGGTTTACGAGTACACTCTTGATGCCTTCCTCACGAAGTGCCTTCAGTGCCTGGGAGCCAGAGTAGTCGAACTCACCAGCCTGTCCGATTTTCAAGGCACCCGATCCGAGTACCAACACCTTTTTCAGTTCTTTTTTCATATTCTTTTTTGGGTTCTTTTTGAGATTTCTTATTATCGCGTGCAAAGGTACAACATTATTTTGAAATCACCAAATATCAAGTGCCGTAATATGTTAAAATTGCAGAACAATCATCATGTATTATTTAGGCATTGCAAATGTATTGTTTATCCGTCGCAAATGTACTGTTTTCTCTGCTCTCGCCACAACGCCACTTTGCCACTTTGCCACATTAAGCATCTGCCGAATACACATGCTCGCATAATTATACTTTATAATATTATTATATTATAATATAATAATATTATAACTATATTACTATCCATTTCTTGCCAACCTTTGCACATTTGCCACCTCCTTAATGTGGCAAAGTGGCAAAGTGGCGAAATGGCAGAGAAAAAACATTTGGTGTTTTCAATTTTTATTTGTATCTTTGCATCTGCAATACAACAAATGGAGATGATAAACAACGATATATTGATCCAACTAAATGATAGTCAGCGGGTTGCGGTTGAATACTGCGATGGCGCCAGCTTGGTGATTGCGGGTGCCGGATCGGGTAAGACGCGTGTGCTGACGTATAAAATTGCCTGGCTTCTGGAGCAGGGAATGAAGCCTTGGCAGATACTTGCGCTGACGTTTACCAACAAGGCCGCCCGCGAGATGAAGGAGAGAATAGGTCGTTTGGTGGGCGAAGAACAGGCCAGATACCTCCAAATGGGCACTTTTCACAGCGTATTTGCACGCATTTTGAGGGCCGAAGCGGATAAAATTGGGTTCAATCCGAACTTTACCATCTACGATCAGTCGGATGCGCGTTCGCTGGTGAAGACGATCATCAAAGAGATGAATCTCGATGATAAGGTATACAAGCCCTCATCGGTGGCCGATCGTATTTCGATGGCTAAGAACCACTTACTGTTGCCGCAGGCCTATCAGCAGAGTGCCTGGGCTGCCGATGATGCCAATCAGAAACGCCCTCAGGTCTCTAATATATATATAAGGTACGCGGAAAGGTGCCGTCAGGCCAATGCGATGGACTTTGATGATCTGCTTGTTCAGACGTGGGTTTTGTTTAAAAAACACGAGGAAATCCGTCAAAAATACGTTGAAAAATTCCATTTTGTGCTCGTAGATGAGTACCAGGATACCAATTTTGCCCAGCAATCCATCGTTTATCTGTTGACGAAAGAGCGCCAGAAAGTGTGTGTGGTGGGCGACGATGCACAGAGTATCTACTCGTTCCGAGGTGCCAATATCGACAATATTCTGAATTTTCAGAGCCAATACAACGATACCAAGCTGTTTAAACTGGAGCAGAATTACCGTTCAACGCAACTGATTGTGCAGGCGGCGAACTCACTGATTAAGCGTAACGAAAGACAAATCCCTAAGAATGTGTTCTCGAAAAACGAGCATGGTGAGCGTTTGCAACTGAAACCTGCCTACAGCGATCGTGAGGAGGCGATGATTGTAACGCAGGATATCAAGCGGTTGAAGCGGGAGGATCGTTGTAACTGGAGTGATTTTGCCATTCTGTATCGCACTAACTCGCAGAGCCGAAGCTTTGAGGAACAGATGCGTAAGGACGGCATCCCGTATCGTATCTACGGAGGACTGAGCTTCTATCAGCGCAAGGAGATAAAGGACGTCATTGCCTACTTCCGTCTGATTGCCAACCCCAACGACGAAGAGGCCTTTAAGCGCATCATCAACTATCCCGCCCGTGGTATTGGCGATACCACTGTTAGTAAGATTATCCAGACGGCTCAGGCATATGGTGTCAGTCTGTGGCAGGTGATTAAAGAACCCGTGCTGTTTCCGATGGATGTCAGCAAGGGTACGATGACGAAGATTCAGAACTTTCGTGCATTGATAGAAGGATGGATCGGTCGCATCAATACAGAAGATGCCTATACGCTGGGCCACGATATCATTATGAACTCTGGCATCAGCAAGGATATCTATAGCGGTCGGAACCCGGAGGATATCTCGCGACAGGAGAACCTGGAAGAGTTCTTGTCGGGTATGCAGGACTTTGTGGAGAGCCGTCGTGAGGAGGATATGGGTGATGAGGTGTATCTGCCTGATTTCCTGCAAGAGGTGGCTCTGCTGACTGACCTCGATAGCGATGACGGCGATTCGAACGACAAGGTGGTGTTGATGACCATCCACTCGGCGAAAGGCTTGGAGTTCCCGACAGTGTTCGTGGTAGGACTGGAAGAGAATATCTTCCCATCGCCCATGTGTACAAACTCGATGCGTGAGCTGGAGGAAGAGCGCCGATTACTGTATGTGGCCATTACGCGAGCCGAAAAGCACTGTATACTGACGTGTGCGCAGAATCGTTTCCGTTACGGGCGGATGGAGTATGATACACCATCGCGTTTTATTAGGGATATCGATCCTGGATTGCTGGAGGTTCATGGTGAAGCGGGTGGGGGAAAGCCATCATATAGTAATTCTTATGGTGGTAGCCGTAGTCCTGAATGGATGCAGAATCCAAGACCAGTGGCAACGCAGTTCAGAGCCGATCCGAAGCCAAGGGTTGTCGCACCACGTCAACCTGAAAAGCCTGTTGAGCCGTTTGGTCCTAACTTTAAGCGTGTTTATAATGCTGTCGCACCACGTCCGATGGCATCAAGTCCCAGTGCAGGCGATTTGCATGAAGGCAATCAGATAGAGCACCAACGCTTTGGCATCGGCACGGTGATAAAGATAGAAGGCACAGGCGAAAATACCAAAGCTACCGTTGAGTTCCGCAATACCGGCACCAAGCAGCTTTTGCTGAAATTCGCTAAGTTTAAGATTTTAGGATAAAGATTATAGGATAAGATTAGAGCGCCTCATTTTCGGGGCGCTCTATATTTCTCGGCTTAGCTTTCGGCAGATGTTTCTTCTTTCGGAGCCAAGCAGCCTTACGGGCTTCGTAATCTTCGTGATGTTTCTCTAAAAAACCGTCAGCCATCGCTACCTATCTTTAAATTTTGCATAGATAACCTTCACCTTTGTAGTAACGCCCTTGCCTCCAACAAGCTTAGTACTTGCCAACGACATCTGGTTACTAACAGCACTGACGGCGGTACCTGTAGTTCCGCTTGATGAAGCTGTCACTGAAACGGGCACCAGCACGGCTTTATTCCAATCAGGATGATTTGCCACCCAGCTGGGATCGTTCTTCATGCCATTGACTTTATTCTGATTCATGATCGTAATCAGATTGCCAATGTTAGAGAATGAGTAGGCATTCGAGGTGGCAATGTTGGAGAGATATGCAATTTTGTTATCGTAATTCTTTTCCTGCTCAAAGAAACTGTACAGGCTGTCCTTCTGTAGTAAAAGCACATAGTCGGGTATCTGGAACTTATAATTCACATCATCCAGATTGCTGTTCATTCGCTCAAAGTCGATGCTTACAGATAACAAAGAGTCGTTGGCGTGAGTCGTTGTAATCTCATCAACAGGCAGGGTTACCTCTGTGAATATACCGGCAGGCGTCTTCAGGTAGGTACAACTCTCATCATCCACCAAGCGTTGAAGGGCCTCACGGTCGTTGGTCACTTTCGTGGTCTGAAGAATCTCCGATGTCGATGCCATCAGAAACGAAGACTTCAGTGTTGAGTCGTTACTGGTATAGCGGTAATGTCCCTTCAGTTGCAAGTTGTTAATATAGGCCATGACCCCTAATCCATCAGTAGGCTCGAAATAGAAACCTGGGCAGATTTGATGGATAAATCGATATGAATTCGAAAAATAATCTGGATTCTCATAGTAACGACGCATCAGGTATGTACCATAATTCTTATAGGTGTTTCCATCTTGATCCGTGTAGGGATCATTCAGTTTAACGCTCACGTAATCATAATAGCCTGCATCATTGCTTGTACCTTGCAGGGAGAGATTATCATTGATCAACTTGCGAATACTATCAGAGATTGTCTCATCGCGCATAGAAAACATCATATTCTTCTCAATTCCTCCTTGACGCAGGAAACCTCCTTTCTTCAAGTCGGTATTGCTGTAGTGGTCAACAGGTTCTTCAACAGGTTTTCCCAACTCTGTCACCCTCATCTTCATGGCCGTCAACGTATCGCCATAGCTCTTGGTATGGTTAAAATATACGAGAAGCTCACATGAGTCTGCTACCACATCGCCGTCTTCCGTGCTGACAATCTTTGATTTGCTGGGAAGTGAAAATCCCTCCAGCATATTAAGCTGTGTCATGAACTCAGTTTTAATATAGGCATTAGTCTCCGGGTCTTTCACCTTACCTAAATAGGTGGAATTGGTACGGGCATATACGGAGTCGGCCATGATGGATTTCGTGGTAGCCGTATAGAAGCCGGTATTGAATATCAGCTTATCACTTTCTTCAGTAATGGAGTAGCCTATGCCTTCCGTGTCTTCACTACAAGATATCATCGCCATTGCAATAATTGCAATCGCTGTGAACAATCTAACTTTCATGATGAAACAATCTTTTATTTTAATCTTCTTCTACCTTGACTTCCTCTTCAGGGAACAGTCCATCGTAGAATTTTTCGTATGAGTCTGCAAAATCTTTTTGATAGCCAAGTACAGGGACGCCCTTTGTCTTGGCATAATCCAACAATTCATTATTAACTACTTCCTCGGCCTGGACGATGCCATCGCTGTAATCGATAGCCAGCTTACCTAATTCCAGAATGTTGAAGTTGTCATTATAACCCTTCAGCAGTTCTGCTTTTGCCTCGCGGAACTCCAGACACTGCTTGAAGTTCGTGCCAAGGTCATTAACCAGTCCTTTTGAGAACAACGAGGTAACCACCTTTGTCTCTGCGAATGAAGGCTCGTCATGGTAGGCTGTCTTCACATAGAATGGCACAACCGCACTCATCCAGCCCTGACAGTGTATTACATCAGGAATCCAGCGGAGTTTCTTGACGGTCTCCAGAACGCCACGAGCAAAGAAAATGGCTCGTTCACCATTGTCAGGATAATCCTCACCTTGCTCATCCTTCTCCATCAGACGCTTACCGAAATAATCGTCGTTGTCAATGAAGTAGACTTGAACCCTTGCTGAGGGAATGGATGCTACCTTGATAATCAGGGGATGATCCGTATCATTGATGATCAGATTCATTCCTGATAGACGGATAACCTCATGCAACTGCCCTCTCCGTTCGTTAATCGTACCCCATTTGGGCATGAATGTACGGATTTCGTGACTACGCTCCTGCATTGCTTGCGGAAGATCTTTACCCATCAGAGACAGGGAGTTGTCAGGAACATAAGGAGTTATCTCCTGATTGATAAATAGTATCTTTTTCTTTGCCATCTTTGGTGATTTTACCCTGCAAAGATACAAAATAAAATGCACATATAAGGATTTCTGTGCGCGTTTTTAGCAAAAAGTGACACTTTTGGGGCTTTTTTTAGTTTTTTTTCTGCCCCTTTATATTAAATAAGGTGTAAAATGGGCATTTAGACAAACTTTCTGATAAGTGCAAGAAAACGTTCTCCATACTTCTGTTTTTTATGGTCACCAATACCAGAGATGTTGCCGAATTGCTCAATTGACACGGGCTTGATAGTAGCCAATGAATGAAGTACTTTGTCGCTGAAGATGATATAAGGTGGAAATCCTTCTTCATTGGCGCAGGTCATACGAAGGGCACGTAAGGCTTCGAACAGTTTAGGATCTTCGATACCTGTCGTTGGTGGTAGTCCTGGAATGGTAATTGTGGGTATCTCAAGTTTCAGTTTTGGTTTCTTTCTCGGCTCTTCGTTTACCTGCCGGTCGATCACGCAAAGCTGAGCTGTTTTCCGCCCAAACAGCACATCGTTGCCTATGTCTGTAATTTTCAACTTGTTACCATCGTTATATGCAATTTCAAAGAAACCCATCTGAAGCATCTGCAGCAGATAGTCCTGCCAGTCGTTGGTGCTGACATCGCGTCCGACACCAAATGTTTTCAGATTGTCATAGCCATTTCTTACAATGGATGGTGAACGCATTCCTTTTAGAATCTCAATGACTGTTGATATGCGGATACTTTCATTGGCTCGTTTGATGGCACTTAATGCCATTTGGATATATCGTGTTCCATCGAATCGTTTTGGCGGATTATTGCAGATATCACAATTACCGCAGTCGTGATCGGTCTGCTCTCCAAAATAGTTCATTAGGATCCTGCGGCGACAGACACCAGACTCTGCATATTCGCGCATCCGTTGTAGTTTGTCAATATTAATATCCATCTGACCACTTTGACGGGCAAATTCAGTGAGTTGAATGATGTCTGCAAGCGAATAAAACAGAATGGTTTCAGCTGGTGCGCCATCTCTTCCTGCACGCCCGATCTCCTGATAGAAGTTCTCAATGCTTTTAGGCATATTATAGTGAATCACCCAACGAACATTGCTTTTATCAATTCCCATACCGAATGCAATAGTAGCACAAACAACAGCTATCTGGTCGTCCTTGAATTGCTCTTGGGTCATATTTCTCTCCATAGGAGATAGTCCAGCATGGTAAGGAGCGGCATTGATGCCTTTCTTCCGAAGATCAGCAGCCACCTTCTCTGTTGTCTTACGACTAAGACAATAGATGATTCCAGAATCCAAAGGTCGTGCCTTAATGAAGTTCAGAATGAAATGCATCTTTTCAGCTGTCTTATAGCCGCGCTTTACAGAAAGACTGAGGTTTGGTCGGTCAAAGCTTGAAACAAACTCGCGTGCATCTTTCAGATGGAGCTGCTCAATAATGTCATGTCTTGTAATTTTGTCTGCCGTTGCTGTTAGTGCCATAACGGGGACGTTGGGAAATTTTTCTCTCAGGGTTCCTAATTGTGTATATTCAGGACGAAAATCATGTCCCCATTGACTGATACAATGGGCTTCATCGATGGCAAAGAGTGAGATTTGCATATGTTTTAGCAGATAATCCATCTCTGACATGACTTTCTCTGGAGAGATATAGAGCAGCTTCAGCTGTCCCGATGTACATTTCCGTCGGATGACAACATCTGTCGTCTGGTCGTTTCCGCTATTCAAAGCTTCTGCCTCAATGCCATTGGCACGAAGGGTTTCAACCTGATCCTTCATCAGACTGATCAGTGGAGATATGACGATGGCTGTTCCAGGAAGAACTATGGCTGGAATCTGATAACAGATGCTCTTTCCGCCTCCTGTTGGCATCAATACCAAAGCATCGTGACCTGACTCTATTTGGGTAATAATATCTTCTTGGTTTTGACGGAAAGAATTGTAACCAAAATACTTCTTTAGGGCATCAAAATTATTCATTATTCTTAAATTTTGTACAAAGTTACATATTTTTCCTCAATTTTTTTGAAAAAACGCTTGTTATTTTGAGATTTTTTTGTATATTTGCACATTAATCGTCATAACCATAGTAAAAAATGGCAAAGTATAACATTACAGAAAAGAAAGAAAAAGAGGCAGCTTATAGAAGCTTGGTAAGTCCTCGGATGATGGATGAGATGCAAGAGAAAATCATGAACATCATCGTCATGCAGAAAAAGTACAGGGACAAGAACTATTCCGCAAAGAAACTTGCAGAGGATCTTGGCACAAACACCCGCTATATTTCTGCAGTGGTAAATGTGAGATTTCACATGAATTACACTTCGTTTGTCAACAAGTACCGCATTGAGGAAGCAATGACTATTCTCGTAGATAAACGTTATCAGGAACTCCGTATGGAGGAAGTGAGCGACATGGTTGGATTTGCAAACCGCCAGTCATTCTATGCTTCATTCTACAGAGTAGTTGGTATCACGCCGCGCGAATACAGACTTCAGCACCTCAAGCAGCATCCTGCCATGAAGGCAAAACGCCGCAAGAAGGATAAGGGATAAGACAAAAGAAGTTATTCGTGGATTTCAACTATCAGGATGAGCGGTTTGCTGATTTGCAACTGCTCAGGTATCGATTGAATGGCTTTGACAAGTTAAGCAGAAACCAGAAGTTGCTGGTTTATTACTTGTCTAAGGCTACACTATCGGGACGTGATATGACATTTGACCAGTTTGGTAAATACAACCTCCGCATCCGAAAGATGTTGGAGGTTGTATATGTTAATCATACCATTAATCGTGATTCGGATGAATTTAAAGCGTTAGAAGTCTATCTCAAACGGGTATGGTTCTCAAACGGCATCTATCACCACTATGGATGTGAAAAGTTCGTCCCAGGTTTCAGTCAGGATTATCTGCGAGAGGTGTTGCTGCAGACAGATGCTCAGAAACTGCCTTTGAGGGAAGGGGAGACCGTTGAGATGATGTGCGATGAACTCTTTCCAATCATCTTCGATGAATCCGTGTTACCTAAGCGTGTGAATAAGGCTGACGGTGAAGACTTGATTCTCACTTCGGCCTGCAATTTCTATGATGGCGTGTCGCAAACGGAGGCAGAAGCATTTTATGAGGAGATGAAACAAAAGGACGCCGACTCAGATACACCACTTTCTTATGGTCTAAACTCTACGCTTACCAAGGATAACGGACAGGTTAAGGAGAAGGTGTGGTCGGCAAACGGTTTATATGCTAACGCTATCCGCCACATCATTTATTGGTTGGAAAAAGCAAAGGATGTAGTTGAGAACGATCAACAAAAGAAAGTTATCTCACTTCTCATAACTTATTATGAAACAGGAGATTTAAGCATATTCAATCAATATTGTATTGAATGGTTGAAAGAACATGATGCCACGATTGATTTTATTAATGGTTTCATTGAAGTCTATGGTGATCCTCTGGGCTTGAAAGGCTCATGGGAAGGGCTTGTGGAATACATTGATGAAGAGGCTACTCACCGCACCCAGACGATTTCACGAAATGCCCAGTGGTTCGAAGATCATTCCCCCGTCGATCCACGTTTCCGTAAACCTGTAGTGAAGGGCGTTTCTGCGAATGTCATTTGTGCTGCCATGTTGGGCGGTGATGAATATCCTTCTACGGCTATTGGTATCAATCTGCCTAATGCAGACTGGATTCGGGCACAATATGGATCTAAGAGTATTACCATTTCAAACATTACTGATGCTTATAATAAGGCTGCTCGCGGCAACGGCTTTAAAGAAGAGTTTGTTGTTGATGCAGAAACGCTGGCAATGATAGAAAAGTATGGCGATATCTGTGATGATCTTCATACAGACCTTCATGAATGTCTTGGACACGGTAGTGGGCAATTACTCCCAGGTGTTGATCCTGATGCATTGAAGGCTTATGGCAATACGATAGAAGAGGCGAGAGCAGATCTCTTCGGGCTTTACTATATGGCAGATCCAAAACTTGTTGAACTCGGTCTTGTTCCTGATGGTGAGGCATATAAGTCACAGTATTATACCTATATGATGAACGGTTTGATGACACAACTTATTCGTATCACACCAGGTCATCAGATAGAAGAAGCTCATATGCGTAACCGTGCTCTGATAGCTCATTGGTGCTATGAGAATGGTGATGCTATCCAGATGATCAAACGGAACGGGAAAACATACGTTGAAATCGGGGATTATCCTCAGTTGAGAACACTCATAGCTCGTTTGTTAGCAGAGATACAACGGATTAAGAGTGAAGGCGATTATGAGGCTGCTCGCATGATCGTTGAACGATATGCCGTTAAAATTGATGCTGATCTTCATGCAGAGGTAATGGAACGATATAAACGACTAAATCTGGCACCTTATAAGGGCTTCATTAATCCGCAACTGTTTCCTGTCTACGATGAGAACAATGATATATGCGATGTTCAGGTCTATTATGGTGAGAGTTATGCTCATCAGATGCTTCGTTACAGTTCTGAATATGGCACACTAATTTAAAGAAAGTGATGGATATCAATCAACAGGTAAAAGAGATCAAACAGTCGTTCCGTCTGATGATGGATGGTATGATAGCATCGTCTATGCGTCAGAAAGGGATGGACTATAAGCTGAATTGGGGTGCCACATTGCCAAGACTACAGGAAAAGGCTGATGAAATCGGTAAGAATTACGATCTGGCCTTAGCCTTATGGAAAGAGAATGTTCGCGAATGTAAGATCCTTGCCACTATGCTGATGCCTCCTAACGAGATATTACCAGAGGTCGTAGATATATGGATGGAACAGACGGAATCTCAGGAGATAGCGGAGCAAGCTGCGTTTAACCTTTATCAATATCTGCCCTTTGCTGCTGATAAGGCTTATACATGGATGGCCTCGGATAAAGACCTCTATCAACTTTGCGGTTTTCACATTCTTTCTCGCTTGTTTATGAACGGGCAAGAACCAAATGAACGGGGTATCAATGAATTCGTTGATCAGGCATTAGTCGCTCTTTCCAGTCCTAATCTGGCTGTAAGGAAGGCTGCATTATCTGCCATTCATCACTTTTCTGATTTGGGGTTGGTGTATGAACGCATAGCGAAAAGCGCATTAAAACAAGCTAATTTAGATTTTTTATAAATTAACTCTCTTTTGTCTGCGTAAAAAGTCGTACCTTTGTGCGGTTTTCAAGGAATCGACATGACAGCTAAAGGGAATAAGGGTAGCAAAGTTATTGCCGTAGAGCGTATATTGGACAACTATCTTGAGATGAACCATCATCGCAAGACACCGGAACGCTATACAATTCTCAGGGCTGTATATGAAATGAATGGGCATTTCACAATTGAAGAGTTAAATGATAAACTTGAGCAAATGATTTTCCCAGTCAGTCGTGCAACACTCTATAATACCATCAATCTTTTTCTGGAACTTAGGCTTGTGATTCGTCATCGCTTTCAGGGAACAACCAAGTACGAGGCTTGTTATGATAACAATAGTCATTGTCATCAGATTTGTACCATGTGCGGAAAGGTTACTGAAGTGAAAGCCCCAGAGATTATCCAGGTTATTGAGAATATGCATCTTCGACGTTTCAGGAAAGATGGATTTACACTTTATGTTTATGGGGTATGTAGTGGTTGCCAGTCAAAAGCAAAGAAAAAAGGTAAGGTAGAGAAGGTGGATAAACAAGATAAGTCAAAAAATAAAATATAAATTATGAACAAAGGTAAAGTTGATGTCCTGCTTGGTTTGCAGTGGGGCGATGAAGGAAAAGGTAAGGTGGTTGACGTGTTAACCCCAAAGTATGACGTGGTAGCCCGATTCCAGGGTGGTCCTAATGCTGGTCATACTCTTGAGTTCGAGGGCCAGAAGTATGTGCTTCGTTCCATTCCATCAGGTATTTTCCAGGGTGACAAGGTAAACATTATCGGTAATGGTGTGGTGCTTGCGCCAGATCTCTTTATGGAAGAAGCAAAGGCTCTGGAGGCAAGTGGTCATGAGCTTCGTAGCCGTCTGCACATCTCGAAGAAGGCACATCTGATTATGCCTACCCATCGTATACTCGATGCTGCATATGAGGCTCAGAAAGGTAAGAATAAAGTGGGAACCACTGGTAAGGGTATTGGTCCTACTTATACTGACAAGGTTAGCCGTAATGGTCTGCGTGTAGGTGATATCCTTGAAAACTTTGAGGAGAAGTATGCCAAGGCCAAAGCTCGTCACGATGCTATCCTGAAGTCTCTTAACTTCGATTACGACATCACCGAGGTTGAAAAGAAGTGGCTCGAGGGCATCGAGTACCTACGTCAGTTCCCAATCGTTGACTCTGAACATGAGATCAACAATCTTTTGAAGAGTGGTAAGAGCGTTTTATGTGAAGGTGCTCAGGGTACGATGCTTGATGTTGACTTTGGTTCATATCCTTTTGTCACCTCTTCTAACACCATCTGTGCTGGTGCTTGCACTGGTCTGGGTATTGGTCCCAATAAGATTGGTGATGTCTATGGTATCATGAAGGCCTATTGCACACGTGTTGGTGCTGGTCCATTCCCAACAGAGCTCTTCGATGAAACTGGCAAAAAGATTCGTGACCTGGGTCATGAGTATGGTGCTGTAACAGGTCGTGAGCGTCGTTGCGGTTGGATCGACCTCGTTGCTCTTAAGTATTCTATCATGGTTAATGGTGTTACCCAGCTCATCATGATGAAGAGCGATGTTCTCGATGGATTTGACACTATCAAGGCTTGCGTGGCTTATAAGCAGAACGGACAGGAGATTGATTACTTCCCATATAACATCGAGGAGGGCATCGAGCCTGTTTATCAGGAGCTGCCAGGCTGGAAGACTGATATGACCAAGTTCACCAGCGAGGATCAGTTCCCCAAGGAGTTCAGCGACTATATCTCATTCTTAGAAAAGCAGTTAGAGACTCCTATTAAAATTATTTCTATTGGTCCCGATCGTGACCAGACAATTGTAAGAAAGTAATAAATGGCACAGAAACCAAGTATACCAAAAGGCACGCGCGACTTCTCGCCAATGGAGATGGCGAAGCGCAATTATATTTTCGATACCATTAAGCAGGTTTACCAGCTTTATGGCTTCCAGCAGATTGAAACTCCAGCTATGGAAACCCTCGGAACACTAATGGGAAAATATGGCGAGGAGGGTGATAAGCTGCTTTTCAAGGTTATGAATTCAGGCGACTACCTCTCGAAGGTTACACCCGAGGAGCTTGCTGAGCGCAATTCACTTCGATTGGCTGCAAAACTCTGCGAAAAGGGACTCCGTTATGACCTTACTGTTCCCTTTGCCCGTTATGTGGTAATGCATCGCGAGGAACTGCAGTTGCCATTCAAGCGTTACCAGATGCAGCCGGTATGGCGTGCTGATCGTCCTCAGAAAGGTCGCTATCGTGAGTTCTGGCAGTTTGATGGCGATATCGTAGGCTCTGACTCTCTGCTTAACGAGGTAGAGCTGATGCAGATTATCGATACTGTATTCACACGATTCGGAGTTAGAGTTCAGATAAAGATCAACAACCGCAAGATTCTTACTGGTATTGCTGAGGTAATCGGAGCAGCAGATAAGATTGTTGATATCACTGTTGCTATCGATAAACTCGATAAGATAGGTCTCGATAATGTTAATCAGGAGCTTCGTGAGGACGGACTCTCTGATGAACAGATTGAGAAGCTTCAGCCAATCATCTCGCTCGAGGGTACTAACGATGAGAAGTTGAATATTATTGCCGAGGTTCTTGCTACCAGCGAGACAGGACTGAAGGGAGTAGATGAGATCCGTTTCATTCTCGACACGCTGAAGACACTCGGACTAAAGAACGAAATACAGCTCGATCTGACTCTGGCTCGTGGTCTGAACTATTACACTGGTGCGATCTTTGAGGTAAAGGCTCTGGATGTACAGATTGGTTCAATTACTGGTGGTGGCCGCTATGATAACCTCACAGGTATTTTTGGCATGCCTGGTATTTCTGGTGTAGGTATCAGCTTTGGTGTTGATCGTATTTTCGATGTACTTAATGCTCTCGACTGTTATCCGAAAGATGCTGTCAACGGCACACAACTGCTGTTCATCAACTTTGGAGAGAAAGAGTCCACATATTGTCTGCCCTTCGTTGCCAAGGCTCGTGAGGCTGGCATTCGCACAGAAATTTTCCCAGATTCATCAAAGATGAAGAAGCAGATGTCGTATGCCAATTCCAAACAGATTCCATTCGTGGCTTTGGCTGGTGAAAACGAGATGTCAGAGGGTAAACTTACCCTAAAGAATATGTCAACAGGAGAACAGCAACTTATTTCAATAGAGGAACTTATAGAAATAGTCCGTTAATGAGAAAGCTTTCCGTTTTTTCCTTTCTGCTATTATTAGCATTGGTATTTTCTGCTGCCACAAAGGATAAGGTTACGACTATTTTTGTGATAGGCGATTCTACCGCAGCCCAAAAGGACACTACTGGTGGAAAGGTTGAGCGTGGCTGGGCCATGATGCTTCAAGATTGCTTTAATCCAGATTTCATCGTGGTTGATAACCATGCCGTAAATGGACGCTCCTCAAAAAGTTTCATTGATGAAGGTCGATGGAATAAGGTGCTCGAACGTATTAAACCAGGTGACTATGTGATTATCCAATTCGGACACAATGACGAAAAGCCCAAGGCGGATCGTCATACTGATCCTGGGTCCACATTCGATTACAATTTAGCGAAATATGTTCGCGAAACTCGTGAAAAAGGTGGTATACCTATTTTAATGAGCCCCGTAGTTCGTCGTAATTTTCTTGTTAAGGCTCCTGAGAACGATGACGACGAGAAACTGCGCACTTCCACCTTTAAAGATGGCTCAATCATGATAGAAGGTGATTCTCTTATTGATACCCACGGACTATATCGCGTAGCTCCCATGGATGTGGCAGAGCGCATGAATTGCCATTTCATCGATGCCAACAAGATTACGCACGATCTTGAGCAGGGGTTGGGTAGGGATGCTTCCAAGAAACTTCATATGTGGTTCCTTCCTGGTGAAGAGCCTTCTGAGCCTCAGGGTAAGCAAGATAATACGCACTACAACAAATATGGTGCACAAGTCGTTGCTAATCTTCTTGCCGATGCTCTATGCGAAGAAATACCAGTCCTTAAGGCATATCGTACCAAGAAGTAAGTATTACAGACAGAATGAGATATTTTGTAACTTTCAGTTACGATGGTTCACGTTATCATGGCTGGCAGATTCAGCCCAACGGAGTGTCGGTCCAGGAAAAACTTGAATGGGCACTCTCTACATTGCTGCGTGAAACTGTCAGTGTGACAGGGGCTGGGCGTACGGATGCTGGTGTACATGCCAGAATGATGGTGGCTCATTTCGATACTGAGTCTGTGTTTGAAGCAAAGGATGCTATCAATACTGCACAGCTATGCTATAAACTGAATCGTTTGTTGCCACATGACATCGCTGTTCTTAAGGTTGAACCCGTAGATGATGATATGCATGCCCGTTTCTCGGCAACTTCACGTACATATCATTATTATATTCATACGGTTAAAGACCCATTTCTAAGAGCTTATTCATGTGAAATACATTATCCGTTGGATTTCGTAAAGATGAATGAGGCTGCACGGATGTTACTGGATTATGAGGATTTTGGTGCATTCTGTAAAAGCGGTGCAGATGTGAAGACAACTATTTGTCACGTAAAAGCAGCAAAATGGCATCAGACATCAGCGACTACTTGGTATTTTGAAATCACAGCTAACCGTTTCCTGCGTAATATGGTGCGAGCGGTGGTAGGTACACTCATTGATGTAGGGCGTGGAAGATTGTCGATAGATGATTTTTGTAAAGTGATTGAAGGTAAGAAACGTACGGAAGCTGGTGAGTCGATGCCTGGAAACGCACTCTTCCTTGAGGATATAAAATATTGATTATGTGGCTAATATTGGCTTTTATGTCCGCAGCACTGCTGGGCTGTTATGATTCTTTAAAGAAACAGGCATTGAAAGAGAATGCAGTTATTCCTGTCTTGTTTCTTAACACGCTGTTCTCCAGTCTGATTTTCCTGCCATTTATTATAATCAGTGCTTCTGGCAATCAGCTTGACGGGAGTATCTTCCATGTGGCCAGCGGTGGATGGGAGATGCATAAGTATATTGTGTTGAAGTCGCTGATTGTTCTGTCGAGTTGGATATTGGGTTATTTCGGCATGAAGCATTTGCCTTTGACTATCGTTGGTCCTATTAATGCGACAAGGCCAGTGATGGTGCTTGTGGGTGCATTGTTGGTCTTTGGCGAACGGTTAAATGTTTGGCAGTGGATTGGTGTATTGCTGGCTGTTGCTTCTTTCTTGTTGTTAAGTCGTAGCGGCAAGAAGGAAGGTATTGACTTTAAGCACGATCATTGGATATATATGATAGTTGGAGCAGCTGTCCTTGGAGCTGTAAGTGGTCTTTATGACAAATATCTGATGGCACCAGTAGAAAGTGGTGGTGTTGGTCTTGACAGAATGATGGTACAGTCATGGTATAATATCTACCAATGTGGCATGATGGGTATTATGCTTTGGCTTTTGTGGTGGCCAAAACATGAACAGACGACCCCATTCCATTGGTCTTGGTCGATCGTAGGCGTGAGTGTTTTCCTCTCAACAGCAGACTTCTTGTATTTCTATTCGCTGAGTCTGCCTGATGCAATGATCTCGATTGTATCAATGATCCGTAGGGGTAGTGTAATTGTTAGCTTTATGTTTGGGGCGATGTTCTTCCATGAGAAGAACTTGAAAGCAAAAGCGTTCGATTTGGCGTTAGTGCTTCTGGGAATGGTCTTCCTTTACATTGGAAGCCGATGACTTTTTCTTCTTTTTCTTAGAAAAGAGATCACTAAGACCATTAAAGTCTTTTTTCATGATGATGCCGATACCTTGTGTATTAAGACTCGACTTTGTGAAATAGCGATCGTTAGTCTGGTTATAAACCTTCAACGCAAGGTTTCCATTGGGGTATAGGAGGTATTGAACATCAAAATCGCCGATAAATGACGGATTGGCTTGAGTAGCATTATCACGATAGCCAAATTGTCCATTGAAGAGCAGACGGTTATTAAGCATACGTCCGTTGATGATACCCTCATATTCTGCATTGTGCCAGCCTTCATTGCCAGTGGAGATGTTTGCACCGAAGTTCCAGTTATCGTTCTTGATAATCTGGTTAAGCAGATTGTTAATCTGAGTAGAAAGCGTTCCTGAAAGGAAACTCTGCATAGCCAAAGAAGTCTGATCTGGTTGCTCATTACCAGCACTGTTATTGGTGCCTTGATTATAGAAACGACCAATACCAAGCAAATAAACCACCTGTTGATTCATCTCCTGCTGACCGTTGATAACAGAGCGTACCATCTGTTGCTCATCAGCATTCACATTGGGCATCTCCAGATCAAAGTCTACTTGTGGCGCATTGGGCTGACCTCCAATGTTCATCAGACAGTTAACACGTATTGAGTTGTTGGTAAAGGAATTACCAATATTTAAATCTGATAAGCTAACTCCATTAACAGTGTATACCGCTTGTAAGTTGAGAGCTGCATTATATGGATCGCCTCCGAAGACAATTGTGCCTCCACGATTAAAGGTGAAATTCTTCTTGATAATGTTCTGAATAGTAATGCCATAGGTACCATGATCAACGGTATAGGTGCCAAACATATTAAATGGGCCTTTGTTATGGAAGCTGGCACGAATGGAACCCTCACCGTTGAGGGAAATGTAGTCATTCGTCGATGCATCCATTAACAAACGGAGTGTGGCATCAGGTGTTGCATTAATCAGAAAGTTTATGTATATATCTGTATTTGAGGCTCTCTGATGAGTTGAAGTCTTGACGTTTCCTATTTTTCCCTCGTCAGATGTTTCCCATTCAATAAATTCTTGTTTAGATATTGCATCGGGGTTGGCTGCATTATATACGAAGACGGAATTCTTTTGAGGGGTCACGTCGCAGTTGATGGTAACCTCATGGGGGCGTCCTTGGATGGTGACGTTACCTGTCGCAAAAACAGTGCCATAGAATGTGGATTCACCAAATTCATGGAAATCGTATGCAAGCAGGTTCTCTGCCTCTACGTCAAGATCATAGGTAAGTTTCGTCAAATGACGATGATGAATTCCTCCTGATAGGATGCCTTTATTACCATATTTATCAAAGACGGGCATCCGTCGTAGTTCGATTTCATTAGGTACCATAACTACAGTATCGGATCGAAGCTGATAGGTTGTATTTAGTGGCGTTACTGTGGCTTCGCCATTGACGACAATCAGACCTGTAAGGTTGATGTTGTCAAGAGTTCCTGAGAGTCTGGCATTACCCTGGGCATGTCCTGTAATATCACTAAGGAAACTACGGGTGAAGTTATGCATGAAGTCTATGTAAGTTCCGTCTGCCTTAATATCAAGGTCAATGGTATTATGTACTGGTGAGACATAACCGCTGATATATGTCTGTGCTTCTTCACCATCGTCAGCCACAGCATCGATATCGATCTGTTTAAGTTCCTGATTCCAGTTGGCTTTGGCATTAAGTACACCCATACGTCCTTTCTCAAACAGGAACTCATTAACCTTAAGGTCAGCATGGGCTGCAAAGTCACTGAACAGAGATGATACTACAGCCTTACCTGTTGCCTTACCACCAAAACTAACGCTGTGGAAGTTTATAAGATCAAGGATATAGGCAACTTCAACTTCGTTTAAGTCTACAGTTAGACTATCTTCTGCACGTTTAGAAGCGATACCGTCAACAATAATATGTTGTTGTCCACGATGAACAGCGAAATGGTCAACGAGAAGATGGTTTTCGGCATATAGAATATCAGATGGTTCAAGATCCCAGATACCGTTATTTAGAATAACATGTGAAGGCATGATTCTGATATGTGCCTCTTGCTTGTTGTCGATGTTGCGATAGAGTTGAATGATACTATTCAGTTCTCCACTCATACGTGCATCAGTATTCTGGTTATCCCATTTGAAAGAACTGGTGATCCTGTTTTGATGGGCTTTAGCAAGAACATTGATATTAAACTGATTACCGTTGTCCATCAACTTGTTGATTTGCATATCGCATATCATTGTATCGGCAGGCGAAGTGATATGAATAATGCCATCAGAGTACCACGAACCATTATAGGCAAATGATGGTAAGTCGCCATCAAGATATAATTCACGTGTAAAGTCATTGACTCGTGCTTGAAGAGAGATTGGCTGTTGTAGCATTAGATCGACTCCCAAGAAACGTCTCAGCCAATCAGTTTTGCTCAGAATAATACGGAAGTTGAAATTATTATCAGTTTGTTTGCTGAGTGGAGGTAAACCTGGCAGGGTGGGGAGTTTTGATCCAATAGCATTGGTAATACTGCGTGCCAAAGTGTTATAGTCAAATTGTCCTTTGAGCTCAGCATCTGCAAAATCGCTTTTTAGTGATACAAAGTGTACACCTTCATCATAACCAGATGATAAATAGAAATTATCAAGGTGATAGTCAGCTCCATCCTCTGTACCACTGATATATAGATTATTGATTCGGACACTTCCCTGAAGGTCATTTAATGTGCGAGCTTTGAAGTCGGCATCAATATTACCAGAGATAACAACATCGCCGAACTGATCAGTCAGTTTGGTTTCAGCTGGAGCAAAATGATCAATACGTCCTTGTAAAACGATCTTCTGAGCCTTTGCGTTATTTTTATCAAAGAGATCTTCAGACAACTCTCCTTGTAACATGGCTATAAAATTAGGATCGTCTACATTGAATACTCCAGAGAAGGTTCCGCTTTTATAAGCACCATTGAGGTTTACGTTTTTATAGGAATAACCATTGTAATCTAAACGACTGATTTCACCATCAACGGATATGTCTGGCTTTTGTTTTTCTCGGAGTCTGCCGTTTAGGGTAATCATAGTGGCCAGTGTACCAAACTTCTCATTGGCAAATATATGATCTAAATTAATGCCATTTGTATTGATGTGGCCATTAAAGGTCCTATCTGACAGCAGATTCAGCTGAACATCCAATTGACCAGCCCCTGTGTGGATCATACTCTTCAGTGCAGCATCCCCCAGATGCCCTCTATCGAATGATCCTGTCAGTTGTAGATTCCCTATACGTGTCAGTTCTTGAGGCAGTTGGATGGTCTTTGTGAGAAAATCAATACTATTCTCCGATAAAGCTAATTGGTTCACCTGCATATGCCAGGCAGGATGTCCTTTCCAGTCTTCGATCCATCCGTTTAAATTAATATCAACATCTTTTTCTGCAGTGGCAATAATCAACTCTGGCACGTTGATGCGTTTGTCTGTCCCATAGAAGGACGTTATGAGGTTTATGCTCCTTTGATAATTCTTAAGCGATGGTTCGAAACATCTTAAGTCTGAGGGGGTTATGCTTGTATTGTTGATCTTTCCTTTGATGTTTTGGATCTCAATCGTCTGCTTATTATTATCAATCAGATAGTCAGCCATCAGGGTATCTATCTCAAGATGCGAACTGGGCATTTGGAGTTCGAAATTCTGTAGGATAGCGTTTTGCTTGCCTGCCTCCATATGGAATACCATTTGATCGATGGAAAGGCCCGATTCTTCATTAAACCCTAGGCGTTTAACATTTATATTTAAAGAATCATCTGTAAGAACCTTCAGATTAATGTGGGCACTGATATCTTTGATGTGGAGATGAGCAAGATTAAAACGACCACTATCGGCTGGTTGGTCTTTTTGATCATAATTGACACTTGAATGACGGATAATCAAGGAGTTAATACGCAGATCAAGTGGTGTTTGGTTGAGTGTGTCTTTCGATGCGAGTGAGTCAAGCACAAACTGATAGTTTGGCTCACTCTTGGCTGTCTGACGATACAAATTAACATGTGTTCCAAACAACTGAGCAGAGGATACAGATATCTTTCCTTCCATCAGAGGCAGTATATCTACCTTTGCAGATAGTCTGGCTGCACGCAGCAGTTCCTGCTTTTGCTGGTCGAGGATGATAACGTCATCAATGATGATACGATTCAAAAGTCCGAGGTTCACACGTCCAATGGTGACCTCAGTACCTAATTTCTTCGATATGGCATCAGAGACCAGCGTCCCAAGATACTGCTGTGAAGCCGGCAAATGGGTGAGACCTATCAACAATAGATTAAGGACGATGATGCTCCATATTGTCCAACTGATGAACCGTTTGAGTAATTTCACGTGGCAAAAATACGATAAAATATCGTGAAATCGGTATTTTTTTTGTTTTTTTGTTCTTAGTCTGCCATTTTTTTAGTAATTTTGCCCTCGCTCCGTGCAACTATTCAATCAAATCTGATATAAATGGCAAATGTAATTAAGTTACGCAAAGGCTTAGACATTACCCTTGAAGGCAAGGCTGAGGAGAAGAAGATCCAGCTGAAATCAAATGGCAAGTTTGCGCTTGTTCCAGATGATTTCGAAGGAGTGACTCCAAAGGTCGTGGTTAAAGAGGGTGATCATGTTAAAGCCGGGGATGCTTTGTTTGTCAACAAGCAGTATCCCGATGTAAGGTTTGCCTCGCCAGTAAGCGGAATAGTCCGCGAGGTGGCGCGTGGTGAACGTAGGAAAGTGCTCTGCGTGAGAGTTGAAGCCGACGCCCAGCAGGAGTTTAAAGACTTCGGTAAGAAAGACGTCAGCCAGATGACAGGCGAGCAAGTGATGAATGCATTATTGGAAGCCGGCCTTTTTGGTTACATCAACCAATTGCCTTATGCTGTGTCTACCAATCCGAGTGTCCAGCCTAAGGCAATTTTTGTTTCTGCCCTGCGCGACAAACCCTTAGCATGTAACTTTGAGTATGAGGTAGCTGGTCAGGAGCAGGACTTCCAGACAGGACTGTCAGCCCTTTCGAAGATTGCCAAGACCTATCTGGGCGTAGGCGTCGGTTCGAAGCTCGAAGGTATGAAAGATGCTGAGGTAACAGTGTTTGCTGGCAAATGTCCTGCAGGAAATGTTGGTGTTCAGGTGAATCATCTCAATCCTGTGAACAAGGGCGAAGTGGTCTGGACTATCGGCGATCCTACAGTTGTGCTGTTCATTGGCCGATTGTTTAACACTGGTAAGGTCGACCTGAAGCGCACTGTAGCCCTTTGTGGTAGTGAGATCAATAGTCCTGCATACGTAGATATGCTGGTGGGCGAGGAACTCTCAACGCTTTTGAGCAACAGCTACGACGCATCTAAGTCCGTTCGTATTATCAATGGTAATGTGCTGACTGGCAAGCCAACTACCAAGGAAGGTTATCTTGGCGCCCATACCTCAGAGATCACTGTGATCCCAGAGGGTAACGATGCTGATGAGATGTTTGGATGGATTATGCCTCGTTTCAAGCAGTTCTCTGTGAATCGCAGCTATTTCTCTTGGCTCTGTGGTAAGAAACATTATGCACCTGATGCCCGAGTAAAGGGTGGTGAGCGCCATATGATTATGAGTGGTGAGTACGACAAGGTGCTGCCTATGGATATTTATGGTGAATACCTGATTAAAGCCATTATCGCTGGCGATATCGATCGTCAGGAGGCACTTGGCATCTATGAGGTTTCACCCGAAGACTTTGCTCTCGCAGAGTTTGTCGACTCTTCAAAATTGGAACTTCAGCGCATTGTGCGTGAAGGGCTCAATATCTTGCGAAAGGAAAATAGTTAACAAACAAGCAGCTGCTGAAAATGACGCCAGGACTATACACGGAGCAAACCAGAACTTTACACGGAGTAAAGTCGGGCTTTACTCGGAGTAAACTGCCACTTTACTCGGAGTAAACTCCAAGTCCAATATATAAGCGGCTCAATATGCATGTAAACGACTATGAGTTTTTTAAGAAATTATCTCAACAAAATCAAGCCGAACTTTGAGAAGGATGGCAAGCTACATGCCTTCCGCTCGGTGTTCGACGGCTTTGAGACCTTCCTTTATGTGCCCAACGACACAGCGAAGGCTGGCGGCGTGAATATTCACGATGCCATCGACTCGAAGCGCATTATGAGTATGGTGGTAATCGCCCTGATGCCCGCCATGCTGTTTGGTATGTACAACATCGGCTATCAGAACTATGCAGCAGCTAATGCTTTGGCTACAGCTTCGTTCTTTGAGATCTTCTGCTACGGCTTCCTCGCTGTGCTGCCAAAGATCCTGGTGAGCTACATCGTAGGTCTGGGTATCGAGTTTGCCTGGGCGCAATGGAAGGGTGAGGAAATCCAGGAAGGTTACCTCGTCTCGGGTATCATCATCCCACTGATTATCCCTATCGGCTGTCCGCTGTGGATGCTGGCTCTGGCTTGCGCTTTCTCAGTAATCTTCTGTAAGGAGATTTTCGGTGGTACGGGTATGAACATTTTCAACCCCGCTGTAGCAGCCCGTATGTTCCTGTTCCTCGCCTATCCTTCTAAGATGACAGGTGATACCGTTTGGGTGGCTCAAGATTCCATCTTTGGCCTGGGTAACGACCTGCCAAATGGATTTACCGCTGCTACACCACTTGGCGAACTGGCTCAGAACATCACACCTGATGCCTCTATCCTCGATATGGCCCTTGGATTCATCCCTGGTTCAATCGGTGAGACCTCGCTCGTAGCTATCGCTATCGGCGCTGTTATCCTGTTGTGGACAGGCATCGCCTCTTGGCGCACGATGCTGAGCGTATTCATTGGTGGTATCGCACTAGCTGTATTGTTCGAGCAGACTGGCTCAGGTATGACTTGGTGGCACCACTTCGCCATGGGTGGCTTCGCCTTCGGAGCAGTGTTTATGGCTACCGATCCTGTGACATCATGCCGCACCACCACAGGTCAGTACATCTATGGATTCCTGATTGGTGCGATGGCCATCATCATCCGTGTGATGAATGCCGGCTATCCTGAGGGTATGATGCTCGCCATCTTCTTTGGTAATATGTTTGCTCCCACCATCGACCATTTCGTTGTGGAGCGCAATATCTCGAAACGTTTAAAGAGAGGAGGTACCAAATGAAACTGAATACAAACTCTAACGCGTACATTATTATATATAGTGCGATACTCGTGGTCATTGTGGCCTTCCTGTTGGCATTCGTCTATCAGGCTCTGAAGCCGATGCAGGATGCTAACGTGGCACTCGATGTAAAGAAACAGATTCTCTATTCGCTCAACATCCGCGACCTTGATGGTGCTGCTGCCGAAGCAAAGTATACCGAGGTGGTAAAGAACGAGCAGGAGCAGGACGGCCAGAAGATTTACGCTTGTCAGATTGACGGCAAGGCTATCCTGGTAGTAAGTCTGAAGGGTATGGGCCTTTGGGGCGGTATCAGCGGCTATCTTGCCATCGATCCAGAGGGTAAGGTTTTCGGAGCTTACTTCAACCACGAAGGCGAGACCGCTGGTCTGGGTGCCGAAATCAAGGACTCTCAGGCTTGGCAGGAGAAGTTCATCGGCAAGCAGATCTGGGACGAGAACGGCAACGTAGTACTCTCGGTAGTTAAGAAGGTTGAGGATTCCGCTACTCAGGTTGACTGTGTTACTGGTGCTACACTGACTTCGAATGGCGTTGACGCTATGCTGAAGGACGGTCTGAAGAATGTTAAACCAAATGCAGAGGAGGAGTAAGATTATGGCATTATTCAGTAAACAAAATAAGGAGGTTTTTACAAACCCATTAAACGTCGACCATCCTATTCTCGGTCAGGTGCTGGGTATCTGCTCGGCATTGGCTGTCACCTCGCAGCTTAAGCCTGCCATCGTGATGGGATTGGCAGTAACAGTGATTACCGCATTCTCTAACGTAATCATCTCTATCATCCGCAACACGATTCCTAACCGCATTCGTATTGTGGTTCAGCTGGTAGTCGTGGCTGCTCTCGTAACTATCGTTTCTCAGATTTTGAAGGCTTTCGCTTACGACGTAAGTGTTCAGCTCTCTGTGTACGTAGGTCTTATCATCACCAACTGTATTCTGATGGGGCGCTTGGAGGCGTTTGCCATGCAGAACAAGCCCTGGCCTTCTTTCCTCGATGGAGTAGGTAATGGTCTGGGCTACGCTATGATCTTGGTTATTGTGGGTGCTGTTCGTGAATTCTTAGGTCGCGGTAGTCTGCTGGGCTTCCAGATATTGCCTGACAGTTTCTACGACTTCGGCTATGTGAACAACGGTATGATGACGATGCCGGCTATGGCGCTGATTCTCGTGGGATGTGTGATTTGGGTTCATCGTGCTTACTTTTATAAGGAGAAATAAGATATGGAACACGCAATATCATTACTATTCAGGTCGATCTTTGTCGACAATATGATCTTCGCCTTCTTCCTCGGCATGTGCTCTTA
>JAEEGL014759360.1_pt1 | contig 32779 bp, 19 predicted proteins | sample 9134231 | NCBI WGS metagenome assembly JAEEGL01 (sample SAMN16246548, study PRJNA631951) | gut metagenome | biome: gut microbiome; feature: rumen; material: fiber-attached | host: Bos | place: Iran: Karaj | collected 2018-10
CCAAGCAAATGTATCCAAGAAATCATGCCTAAAATATGTGACAGGGGTGTCGCATTGCTTCACCCCTGCCTAATTTGGTTTGTGGTGGGTCAGACAGGTCGGACAGGTCGGACAGGTCGGACGGGTCGGATGCTGGCCACCATCATTTTTCAGACATTGCCTTGTGCCGATGCGGTTAGTCGACGCCGAGGTCGTGAAGGGTGCGCGGGGCTGGGGTAGTGGGGAGCGGCTTGCGCGTCTTGAGTTGCTCCAAAATTACATCGATGGCCTTGTCGAGTTGCTGGTCGACGCCGTTAAACTCCTGGGTGGGGTCGTTGTCGATGAGGATGTCGGGATCCACGCCGTGGTTCTCCACAATCCAGTTGCCACGCATGTCATAGTTGGTGAAGAAGGGCACGCGGATGTCGGTACCGTCCATGTAAGGCAGCGAGCCGCTGATGCCCACGATGCCGCCCCAGGTGCGCGTGCCAATCACGGTGCCGATTTTGTTCTCTTTGAAACTCCAGGGGAACAGGTCGCCGTCGCTGGCCGAGTATTTGTTGATAAGCAGCACCTTCGGGCCGACGATGGTTTGCTCGGGTATTGTGCCGTTGAAACTGCTTCCGCGGTACATCGTCATGCGGTAGGGCTGACGCAGCAGACGCTCAATGACCATCGGCGAGATGTTGCCGCCGCCATTGCCGCGGTCGTCGACGATGAGGGCCTCCTTGTCGAGTTGGGCGAAGAAGTAGCGCGTGAATTCACGCAGTCCCTCCGGGCCCATGTCGGGAATGTAGATGTAGCCCACGCGGCCGCCAGTGCGCTCGCTCACGTGCTTGATGTTGTTCTGTACCCACGCATAGTGGTAGAGCGGATACTCGTCCTGAATGGGCTTGACCACCACCTTGCGCGCTCCGGCACCGCTGGCGTTGCTGGCGATGGTGAGTTCGGTCATTACATCGGCCTTGCCGCGCAGCAGCGTGTAGATGTTGTTGGTCGACGAAGTGGGGATGCCGTCCACGGCCACGATGTAGTCGCCTTCCTTGATGTTCTGGCCCGGCTCGGTGAGCGGTGAGCGCAACTCCTCGCGGTCGGCGGCGCCTTGCAGAATCTTTGTGATGCGGAAGGCGTTGCCCTCGCGCTCCAGTTCGGCACCGAGCATGCCGATGTTTTGACGCTCAACCTCGATGTGGTCGCCGCCGTTGACGTAGGCGTGGCCGCAGGCCAGTTCGCCAATCATGCCGCCAATCACATAGGTGAGGTCGAGGCGGTTCTTTACATAAGGCAAGAGTTCGGCATACTTGTCGTGGATGGCGTTCCAGTCAACGCCGTGCATCGTCTTCAGGTAGAATCCGTCGCGATAAGCGCGCCAGGCCTCGTTGAAGATTTGTTGCCACTCCTGCTCATAGTTGACCAATGCGGTCATGTCGCTCAGGTTCACTGCCTCGCTGAGTTCCACCTTGTGGTCGGGCAGCGCGGTGACGTAGATTTTGCCGCCCTTGAAGAACATGGCGCGCTTCATGTCGGCCGAGGGGTGCATCTGCGCTCCCGGCGCGATGAGGATGTCTTCCTGCTCCTCGAGGTCGTAGACGTGCGTGCCGCCGTTGCCGTTATACCACACCTTGCTGCCGTCGCAAGCCAGCAAGCCGTAGTTGCTGGCGCTCAGAGGCAGTTTGACGATGCGGTCCTGAATGCCGTCGAGGTCGATTTTCACGACTGCGTCGCCCTCGGCTTCAGCCTTGTCGTTCTTGCCGCCTTTACCAGCCTTGCCGCCCTTGTCGGCAGGCTTGTCGTCGTCGGGCGTGGCTGTCTTGTCGTCCTTCGGCAGGAAGGGCGACGGGGTGTCCTTGCTGAGCATCACCATGTAGATGCCCTCGATGCCGCGATAGGCAAAGTTCCACTCCACACTGCTGTAGATGGGGTTGAAGTCGCGGCCCGACGCAAAGAGCAAGTACTTGCCGTCGCTCGAGAACTCGGGCACGTTGCTGTCGTACCAGTTGTCGGTCACTGCCGTGGCCTGGCCGCTGGCTATATTATAAAGGTATACCACATTGTGCTGGTTTTTCGCCATTTGGTAGTAGGTGAGCCACTTGCCGTCGGGCGAGAAACTCGGCAGGGCGAACTCGCCGATGGAGTCTTGCAGCAGCGTGGTTTTGCGCTTGGCTGCCACATCGAGCAGGACGACGCGGTTCTCGCGGTCGGTGTACACGATGCGGTCGCTCTGCGGGCTCCAGCCGAAGTCGAGGATGTAGGTGTCGTTGTCGCGGGTGAGTTGGATGGGCTCGCCACCCTCGGCGTCGCGCATCCACAGTTCGGTCTCGCCGGTGACATCGCTGATGTAGGCAATATATTTGCCGTTGGGGCTCCAGGCGGCGTCGCGCTCATGGGCGCCGGGGGTGTGTGTGATGTTGCGCGTCACACCTTGCTTGACGGGCACGTCGAACACCTCGCCGCGGGCACTGATGGCCACGCGCTTGCCGTCGGACGACAAGCCGGCCTCGGTGATGTAGTCCTCGACCTTAATCAGGCTCTCACGGGCAAAATTGTTCTCGCTGTTCATCTCCACCATGATGCGGCTGGTGGCCTTCGTGGCGGGGTCGAGGCGATAGAGGTAACCGCCTTTTTCAAACACTATCAGGCCGCCGCCCGTGCTCGGGAACTTCACGTCATAGTCGGTGAAGTGCGTCACCTTGGTGTTGGTGCCGGTGGTGATGTCGTAGACCCAGAAGTTCATAGTCTTGTCGCGGTCGCTGATATAGTAAATCTCGTTGCCAATCCACATCGGGCAGATGTCCTGGGCAACGTTGTTGCTCACGTTGGTCACCGTCTTGCTGGCGGTGTCGTAAATCCAGATGTCGTCGGCCATACCGCCGCGGTAGTACTTCCATGTGCGGAACTCGCGGAACACGCGGTTATAGGCCAACTTGGTGCCGTCGGGCGAGTAGGAGCAGAAGCCGCCTTCGGGCAGAGGCAACTGGGTGGGCATGCCGCCGTCGGTGGGCGCTGTCCACAACTTGCCGTCGAAACTGTCGCTGATGCGGTTGCGGTACACCACGCTGCGGCCGTCGGGAGTCCAGGTCATCACCACGTTGTTCGGACCCATGCGGTCGCCCCAATCGTCGCGCGGATTGGTGGCTGTGAAGGTGATTCGGCGCGGCTCACCGCCGGTCGAGGGCATCACGTACACCTCGGTGTTGCCGTCGTATTGGCCCGTGAAGGCAATCTGTGTGCCGTCGGGCGAATAGCGCGCAAAGGCCTCGTAGCCCTTGTGGCTGGTGAGTTTGCGCGCCGTGCCGCCGCTCAGGGGCACAGTGTAGATGTCGCCGGCGTAGGAAAACGCCACCTCGTAGCCGTTGGTGGCCGGGAAGCGCAGCAGGCGTCCCTCATCGGCCATTGCGGTGAGCGTCACCGTGGCGGCGAGTGCTAAGGAAAGTAAATGTTTCATAACTTAAGGTATAATTAGTTGATTTATTGTGTTTTATGCTTTTGTGTGAATGCCTATCTCCACCATAGTTGTCGCAGGCGCGCCGTGGGAGGCATGCCCGGCGGACGCACCAGGTCGATGCTGTTGTGCCCCTTGAGCAGTGTGACCTCGAGCGTGGTGCTGAACGGCGGCACGCTGTCGGGGACCACAGGCATCACAACGACGCCCTGGCGGTGAGTGTTCACCATCACGATGCGGGCGTCGCAAGCCACGGTGTCGCTGTAGGCTACGCTGAGCAGGTGTTTTCCAGCACGTTCAGCCTTGATGACGGCGTGCAGCGTGTCGGTTGTCGACGTGCTGTCGAGCGGGAGCCACATGGCCGATGTGCCAAGCACTTGCCACCGCTCGTTTTGTGGCCACGGCAGTTGGCGCGACACATGGTTGGCAAGGGTCACTTGCTGCGAGCGCGCCGGGCCCGACTGGCTCAACTCGATGATGATGGTGTGCTCGCCGGTGAGGTCGCCAGGCACAAAATTGCCCTCCTGCACGCCGCCGTCGACGGTCATGCGCACAATCTCGTTGCCCGTGCCCTTGATGGTGATATTCAGCACTGCCTGCCTGTAGTGCCAGCCGATGATTTCCTTGTCGCCATACAGGCTGCTGGGCACCATGGGGTTGAACTCGATGCCCTCGGGCAGCAGCCGCATTCCGGCAAGCACGCGATAGTACATCGACATCGACGCTGCGGCGCCGGCAAGTTCGTTGACGGGGCTGTTGATGGGCATGATGTGGCGCGAGGCAAACATGGCCTGGGTCCTGAGGAGCGCGCCCATGCCGCGACGCAGGGCATTCATGTTGCCCACATGGCAGGCGGCGAGGTTCCACAACGCCTGTGTGGTGGCCCACGACGACTCGGTGAAATATGGCTCCTCGAATGTGGTCATGGGCATAATGCTTGGAAGGCCGCGATGGGTGATGGGCGTGCGCTCGACGAGGGTGTTGGCGCGGTCGTCGTCGGCAATGTCCCACACCACGGCCAGCGCCTGTGCCAGATTGTCGCTCAGCGGCGCCTTGCGCTGCGGCGACAAGCCGTAGAGCATGGCGGTGTATTGGCCGTGGTCTTCGTGCCACAGTTGCTGGTTGATGGCATTGCCCAGTTTCTCGGCCTGCTTGTCGCTGTCGCCTGGGGTGCCTGTGATTTCGTCGATTTCGCCGAGTATTTCAAGCGCCCGCAGTGCGAGCACGTTGTTACTCAGCGCTATGGTCTGTGCGATGTCGGTCGACCGCATCCAGTCGGGGTAGAAGCGTGAGCGCATCTGGCGCCGTGTGATGCCGCCGTGCATCAGTCCGCTGGCGGCGTCTTCGAGCACCGCGTGGTCTTGCGAGATACAGCGGCGCACCACCGGGGCAATCTCCTCGAGCCAATGCTCATCGCCGGTGACCAGATACACCTCCCAGGCGGCGATAATCCACGCGCAACGGTCGGCATACACGGGCCACGGGCCGCCATGCGACAGCACATCGCCGTCGCTCACCATGCTGCGCAACGCCTGCATCGAGCGCTCGGGCTCGAGCATGGCCAGCGACAGGTAAATCGAGGCGTAGAGGTTGGCATAGTCGTCGTGGGCGTTGTAGCCATCGTCAAGATGGCCGTCGGCGATGTAGTCGCACGACATGTTGTAGACGGCGTTAAGCAGATTTTGGCGCGACACGTACTGCGGCAGGCCATGGACGCTGTCGCTGCCTTGCCACGGACGCCCGCCGTGATAACTGATATGCGACTCGGCAGTGCGCTCAATCGAGTCGAGGCGCTCCATGGTGAGCGTCGACTCGAGGTAGTAAGGCGTGCGTGCGGTCACCACGATATCGCCCTGAATCACGCTGTCGCCGGTCACGGTGAACTCTTCGTTCTGCGACACCACGTGCTCGTTCATGCCGCCCTTGCGGCACGACGCCAACTGCGCGGCCAAGCAGCCGAGCAGCACAATGCCGAGCGTGATGCGTAGTAATTTCATGGCTTGGCGGGTTTTTGGTCCAATTCATTGCCGTAGCGGTCGGCGAGGATATGCGCTATGGGGTCGCCCACGGCGATGCGGTCGGCCAGCCATCCGGCCAGCGAGTCGCGCAGTTGCTTGTCGCGGGTCACGGCGGCACTCTCCAGGTCGGCGGTCAGCGTCGAGTCGGCGATGTGACGCTCATAGTCGGTGCGCACGCGGCGCTTCTTGGCCAGGATCACCTGGCGCGCGTTGAGCACCGCGATGTATTCACGGTTGGCGCGGCTGTCGCCGATGGTCCACCAGTCGCGGGCTATGCTGATGTCGATTGTGCCCGGCTCAACGATGAAGTAGAACGGCACCGTGTCGGGATAAAACGTGAGGTAGCCCACGCACTTGCCGGCCACCTGGCCTTCGAAGGTGAATTCGCCGTCGGCTTGTCGGCAACCGCCCACGAGCATGCGGCGAGTGTAGTCCTCGCTCACAACGTACAGCGTGGAGCTGTCGCAATCCAGGTTTTTCGCCAGATGGCACAGCACACGGTAGTGGTTGCTGCCACCGCCGCCACTGCAACTGGCAAGCGCCATCGCCGCGGCAACTATCATAAAGGCAATTTTAAATATTCGTCTCATCGGCCGTTGTGACAAAAAAAACATGCAAATATAGCATTTTTTTCGCAAAACTCTTGGCTTGCCGCCCATTTTGTTATAAATTTGCATTCTGCAATTTTTCTATCTGCTTGTGACTGACGGCTATAGATGCGCACTTTCGCACATTCACTCCTAAGCAAATTGTTTAACCAATAAATACATCTTATGAAAAAATTATTCTTATCCTTGCTATTGCTCTCGTTGGCCACCATTGGCTTTGCTAACAATGGTTTCTCCGTTTCCTCGACATTGAAGGTTGACTTCGCGCCAGGCAATGTGCAGTATCATGCCGGCACCGGGGCGTGGCGTTTTGCGCCCACGCAGTATGCCGTCGTCGGTGTGTACAACAATATCAGGCTGGGCAACCCCGACCTTAACGTGTGGATCGACCTCTTCGGCTGGAGCACCACGTCGACCTATTTCGGTGTGAACGCGTCGAACAAAGATGCCGATTACTATGGCGACTTTGTCGACTGGGGCGCCGTCTTCGAGGATGGGGTGACCTGGCGTACCCCCACGCGCGACGAGTGGCAGTACATCCTCACCGGCCGCGCCAATGCGGCACAACTGTGGGGCGAGGGCGGCATCATCTGGAACGACAACGGCAACAACCAGGTGAATGGCGTGTTCCTGCTGCCCGACGACTGGACAACGCCCGCCGGCATCAACTTCGAGCCGGGCTTCATCCCCGAGATTGACTATGACCACGGGCAGAATGTCTACGACCTCGACCAGTGGGAAACCATGGAGGCCGCCGGAGCCGTCTTCCTGCCTTATGCCGGATATCGCGTGGGTGGCGAGGGCAACACCTGGAACGGCGCCAGCGAGACCACCGAGGTCAACCCCGAGACCGACTACTTCAGTTGGGTGTCGAATGTGCAGGTCTACGGCTACTACTGGACCTCAACGCCGCATCCCACCAATGCCAATCTGGCTTACTATGTGCTTGCGCCGGGTCTCAACGGAGCCATGACAGCCTTCACCGTGCCTGTGGTGTGGAGTAGGGAATTGCGCCGCGGCAACTCGGTGCGCCTGATTAAGGAGCATGGCATCGTGACCGGCGTGAGCAGCGTCTCGCGCGACGGCAACGTCGAGCCTGGCGTCGTCAAGCGTGTGGTCGACGGCCGCGTGGTAATCGAGAAAAACGGCGTCACCTACGACGTCACCGGCTCACGCCTCCACTAAACCCCGCTTCACACACTCTAAGGGCCTTAAGGTCTTTAAGGAATTTAAGGCCCTTGAATGTTGTTCAGGGAGGGCTTTTTCTGTCTTTTTTTCGTGAAAATTTGTGTTGGCACAAAATTTGCACTACCTTTGCAGCGCTTTTACCGAAAGCACACTTACGGGGCTGACTTGGCTTTGACAGCGTGTAGAGGTGGTAAGCAAGCATGCAGAGCAACGATGGCCGAGGCTCTTTAATATCAGTCATCACTAAATTTAACTGGCGAAAACACTTACGCTCTCGCTGCTTGATCGAAGTATAGTAGATCGGCTTTATCCCTGCCCAAGGATGGTAGGGACGAGACATCACCCGGTGGCCCTCTCGCCGAGGCTTATCGACAAGGTGGTGCTAGCATATCGGTGATAGGACGACGCCTGCCTCGAGCAACGTCCAAAATCTTAGAGGCTAAGCCTGGCGGTTGGTGGTCATGAGCCTGCCCCAGGACGAAAATCAAGTCACGACTAAGCATGTAGAAAACTTATTAGTTCCACGTTTGGACGAGGGTTCAAACCCCTCCAGCTCCACAACCCACAATCGCAAGCGACACCGCTTGCGATTGCTTTTTTTATGCCCCACATTACATTCCACCCCATGTAACTTCGACCAATATGTTGCCTGACAATCAATGCGTTAGCAATGCGGCGTTAGCCCCATCTGTCAAAGCGGCAAATGATTGCCAACCATGCTGTTATCACACACACCTCCTGCCCGTAGGACCACAACCCCTAATTAGGGCCGTTGCGATGGCTGGGAAGGCGAAACTGTTTGTCGCGGGGTTGTGGCGAGGAGGCTGGAGTGGCGGGTGCGCTCTAATAACAATGCATTAGAATCATGGCTGAAAATCCCTAATAATGGGCATTGTGCGTGCCTGCATGTGGGAGTAATTTTGCATGTTTAAACTTTCAAAAGACATGCATATTTTCTTGCGCTACATTTTCACAGCCCTGCTTTTTGTTTTATCGCTTGGGGCTCAGGCTGTTGGCACTGGTGTGCATCGCACAGCCATCACATTATCCAACGGGACTCAGGAAATTTTCCCTGATACCGTGGTTAGAGAATTCAGATATACGCATTCGGTGCAGAATGGCCAAACCGTTTATTACCTGAACGTCATCCGCGACGGAAAGGCCGCTATGACCATCCCCGTGGCCGATATCGTGGAAATCAATTACTGTGAGATGACTCCCTACGAGCACTTTGCCGGAGACTGGTATCTAGTGGCCAGCCCCAATGGCGAGCCTCTTCCCGGCACGTCGATCATGGTAAGCACCGCGGTGTCAATACCTTATCATGCCGTGTTGCCCGCGCCGGGCACGCCGGGATATGGTCGCGAAATCTATTGCCACATCGACTCGATGGCCCACCGCAAGGGTCTGAAATACGACGCTGATTTCAAGATGTTATACGCATATGATGAGACGTCGCAGCAGGGGTCTGTCGCCATGATCCTCGACGACGAGCATCCCGTGAGCACGACACAATATACGGGCGACGCGTCGACCTATGCCTACTGGGACGCCAACAGCACGTGGTACAACGGTGTGTCGCCGCAGCATAATGGTGGAGACACCGGCGGCCGACACATGTATTTCCTGACCCATAACCTGGACACCTGGGCACTCGAAGGGCACCAACTGGAATGCCAATGGACCTTGACCGACGCGTGCGACAGTTCACACGAGTATGCATTCCCCTCGATTTACGAGATTTGCTGGGTTGTGGGCCTCGACATCCCCTTTGTTTACGCTGAGCACGACCTGTTGGGTTATATCGACATTTTTGCAAGTCCCAGATTGATGAACCATCCCTGGGTCAAGCCGTTGAGCGAATGATGAGGCTGAAGTCAATATGGGCTCTGCTGTGCTGCTTTGCGCTCTCACTGCAAGGCCAGGTGGTGTCGCTGACCGGAGTGGTGACCGAGCAGGGCAGCGGCAATCCCGTGGAGTTTGCCACAGTAACCCTACAACCCGGCGAACAGTGGTGCATGACCGACCATCAGGGAATGTTCACACTGCGTACCCAGGCAGGAGGCACTGCGTTGCTGCGTGTGACCAGCGTCGGCTATGAACCTGTCGAAGTAACGGTGGGGATGGCCGATAGCGGCGACACACTGCGCCTGGTCATGCATCCCACCAACCTGCAACTCCAGCAAGTGATTGTCACCGCTCAGCGCAAGAGCGAAAACGCCACTACCAGTTATCTCGTCGATCGCCAGGCACTTGACAACCAGCAGATTATCAACGTGAGCGACATCCTCACCCTGTTGCCCGGCGGCAAGACCGTGAACAGTTCACTCATCAACGACCAGCGCATCGCCCTCAGGGCCGAGGGCAGCGAGAAGGGCAATGCCGCCTTCGGCACCGCCGTCGAGGTGGATGGCCTGCGACTGCAGAATAACGCCGAACTTGGCGAGACCACCAGTGCCAGCACGCGAACCATCAGTTCGACCAACGTGGCAAGCATTGAGGTCGTTCCCGGAATCCCCTCGGTCGAGTATGGCGACCTGAGCAACGGCATTGTCAAAGTGCATACCAAGCGCGGCCGCACGCCGTGGGAAATTTCGCTTGCCACAAATCCTTATACCAAGCAGGTGGGCGTGAGCAAGGGCTTTGACTTGGTCACCGGCATCTTGAACGCCTCGTTGGAGCACACCCGCAGTTACAGCAACCTGGCATCGCCCCACACGGCCTACCAGCGCAACAACCTGTCGCTCAACTACAACACCACGCCCACCGTGGCATCGCATCCGCTGATGATCAACGTGAAGGCCGAGGGCAATGTGGGTGGCTATAACAATGAGGCTGACCCTGACCAGTTTACCGAAACCTACACTCGTGTGAGAGACCGCGCCTTCAGGGCTTCACTGCAAGCCGACTGGAACCTTGACCGTAGAGGTCTTGCCGACTTGTCGTTGCAGGCCGATATCTCGATTGCCGACAAGCGCCGTGAGTCCCGCGTCAACGCCAACAGCAGCAGTTCACAGGCCCAGATACATGCCACCGAGGCTGGCTATTATCTGGCCACTGACTATGACCAGGACGCTACGTCGCCCATCATTATGGGGCCAACCGGATACTGGTACATCAAGAGCGTGCGCGACAACAAGCCCGTCGGTTCTCTCATCAAGGCCAAAGCGCGTTGGAACCAACGAACTGACCGCGTGGCCAGCCGAATCATGGCCGGTGCCGAATGGTCGGCTACCGGCAACAATGGGCGCGGCCTATACTACGATGACCTGCGTTATGCGCCCACGTGGCGGGAATACCGCTACGACCAGTTGCCCTGGATGCACAATGTGGCCCTCTATGCCGAAGACCGCTTGAATCTCACCACCAGCGAACACGGTGGCGAACTGCAGGTCATGGCCGGCCTGCGTGCCGATATCACGCATATTAACCGGTCGGACTATGGCACCGTCTCGTCGTGGTCGCCTCGCGTCAACCTCAAGTACACCCTGTGGCGACAGCGCGCCCAGTGGTGGGTGGAAGGCTTGAGCGCATATTGTGGTTGGGGCAAGAGCGTAAAACTGCCGTCGTTCGAGGTGCTATACCCACAGCCGTCGTATGCCGACAGGCTCGCCTTTGTGCCCCCCAGCACCGCCGACAACAAGGTGTACTACGCCTATAGCGTCACCCCGTTCAAGTCGGTCGCCAATCACTCGCTCAAGTGGCAATATGCCCAGCAACTGGAGTTGGGCGTGGAAGCCAAGACCCGCGTGGCAACCATCACGCTGGGCGCATTCTTGGCCAAGACCCATCGTCCCTACTTGAGCACCAACGTGTATACACCGTTCACCTACAATTTCACGTCGCAGTCAGCCCTTGAGCATGATTTTCCCATCGCGTCGGCCGACCGCATCTACCAAATCGACCGTGAGACGGGAGTCGTCAGCGTGATTGACCGCACGGGGCAGGTGCCCGTCCAGGTATTGGATCATGTGAGCCGCAACACCTTCAACACCAATAACACCTATGTCAACGGCTCGTCCATCTCACGCTCTGGCATTGACTGGGTGATTGATTTCAATCAGATAGAGTCGCTGCGTACGAGTTTCCGCCTCGACGGCTCGTATTACCATTACCATGGCGTGGAGCACACGCTCATCGCCTCGCAGCCCACTGGGGCGCAATGGATGAGTGACGGCGTCACACCGTACCAGTACGTCGGTTACTATCAGGGAACCGCCTTGGGCAGCGGAGTAGCCGTTCCTACCGTCCCCAACGGTAGCAAGTCCGACGTCGTGAACGGTAATCTGACCATCGTCACCCACATTCCGGCCATCCGGCTTGTGGTGAGCGTCCGCCTGGAGTCAACCCTCTACGATGCCCGCCGATCTCTCAGTCAGGGGCTTAACGGGGCGACAAGGGGATATGTCCTTGATGACGCTGCCGACTACTTCGGGCAGCCCTATACCGGCAAGGAGCGGGATTGCTATGTGGCCCTGTGGCCCGAGTATTACACGACATGGGACCATCCCGATGTCAAGATTCCATTTTCCGAGTGCTTCATCTGGGCACGCGATAACGACCCAGCCCTGTTCAACGAACTCGCACAGATGGTCATCAAGACCAATTACAATTACAACCTGAATCCTGACCGCATCTCGGCATATTTCTCAGGTAACATCAACATCACTAAGGAAATTGGCGACCACGTCAACATCTCGTTCCTGGCCAACAACTTCTGGAACTCGATGGCGAGGGTCAAGAGCCGCCAGACTGGGTTGCGCACCACCATTTATAACGGAGGTTATATCCCGCCGTTCTATTATGGCATTTCGATACGATTAAAACTGTAATATATGATGAAACGATCATTCGATATATTTATGCTGCTCATGCTCTCGCTGTTAGGCGTGGCTCTGACATCGTGTGACGACAGCATCAGCGACCCTGACCAATACCTGACTCAGGAGTTGCTCGTGCAACTGACGGGCGACTTGCCGGCCAAGCAAGGCATCCTCGTGCGTGCCGTTGACGATAAGGGCATGGTGTTTTCCCAGCCTACCGATGCCAGTGGTGTCGCCACCTTCCATGTGCCTGTGGGCATCTATGACATCACCGTGTCGCACGTGTCGACGCCCGACAACGGCTGGCGCACCGTATATAACGGTTCGACGAGCAATGTCGTGGTAAGGCAGGACAGCCCGGCCACGGTCAGCCTGTCGCTTGCCACTGCCACGAGCAGCGCCATCATCATCCGTGAGTTATACGTTGGCGGTTGCCAGCGTGACGACGGCTCGGGCTGGTTCTACCGCGACAAGTATGTCATCATCGCCAACAACAGCCCTGAGCGCGTTGTCTTGCCCGCTCTGTGCCTGGCTGTTGCCACGCCCTACAATAGTTACGGCGACAACAAGAACTATGACGACCAGGGACATCTCAACTATGAGAATGAAGGCTTTATCCCCGCCGCCAGCAGCATCTGGTATTTTCAGGGCGAGAACGTCGTGTTTGAGCCTTGGCAGCAACGGGTGATAGCGCTGAATGGTGCCATTGACCACACCCTTACCTATGCCAATAGTGTCAACCTGGCAAATCCCGATTATTACTGCACCTATGACATCGAGCATTACACCAGCACCAGTGCCTATCCATCGCCCAGCGAACTCATCCCCACAAGCCATTACCTGAAGGCCGTGCGCTATGGCGACCAGATGGAGTCGGCCTGGCCGTTAAGCAACACCTCTCCGGCATTCTTCATCTTCACGCCTCCCGAGGGGATGACACCGTTGGAGTTTGGCAACGATGCCTCTAATGTATGGTATGACGAAGGGCGCGCTTTGCCCACCTTTGCCTGCCGCAAGGTGCCTGTTGAGAACATACTCGACGCCGTAGAGGTGTTTTCTACATCGTGGGACGAAGCCAGCAAGCGCCTGACGGCAAGCGTCGACGTGGGAGCGGTATTTATGACAGCACGCCATGGACATTCGGTTGAGCGACGCATCGACGAGCAGGAAAGTAAGCGGCTCGGGCATACCGTCTATATCGACACCAATAACTCAACGCTTGACTTCTACGAGCGTGAACACTGCTCGCTCAAGCAACAATAATGATGACAAGTCATGAGAAAGAATATCTCTATCACATATCGCCTTTTATCGGCAGTTCTGCTGTGGGCCGCATTGCCGGCGTCGGCTCAGTCGTGGCTTGATTACGATCAGGCCTTGGCCCGCTACCCACTGCTGCACACCAGCAATGCCGCAGCACTCACTACCTACACCCCGAGCGATAGCACGCAGCACCTGCTGGGTGACGCACGATTGACCGTAGGCACCGGGCAGGGGCATCTGCTGGGACCCGACGTCTCGCCGCATGCCTGGACTACCGAGGCTCAAGTTCGCTCCATCTACCGTATGAGCCAGCGCGTGGTCGTGAGCGGATTAATGCACTATAACTACAGTTGGGGCTCGAAAAGTGGAGGGTCGGTATGGGTAGCCCCTGAAAGGATGCCGTTTGACATCACCGAGACCAACGACACCACCCTTGGCAACATGAGCGTGGAAACCTACCGGCTGATGGGCGACGTGGGTGTCGACATCGGCGGCGGTGTGAGTTTGGGAGGACGCTTCGGCTACACCACGGCAAGTGGCGCCAAGAGGAAAGATCCCCGCCACACCAACACCCTGATGCGTTGCGAGGGCAGCGTGGGAGCGATTTGGCAGACGGGCGCTGTAACCTTGGGCGCCAACTACTTGGCTGAGCGCAGCACCGAAGCCCTGAAGTTCAGCACCGTCGGTCGCACCGATCAGATTTATCACTACCTGATTGACCACGGCGCATACTTCGGACGTGAGGAATCGACCGATGGAAATGGCTACGTGGGAACCTCTAACGAGCATCCCTTGCTCGACATCAAGCATGGCGTAGCCATCCTGGCCGATTACCGTCGAGGCACTTGGGAATGGGGGCTTGAAGGGCAATGGCGACACCGCCATGGACACTATGGCCTGGAGTCTCCCTCGCTGATTGACTTTAACCGCCATCATGGCGACGAGTGGAACCTCAAGGCGTGGGGCCGCCACGATGACGGCAGCAGCGTGCAACGCTTTGGTGCCTACTATAGTCACCACAATCTCAAGGATTATGAGCGCACCTATCGCATCATCACTGCGCAGGGCGTCACCGATGTCAACTACTACGACGACCGCCTCATGAGCGATAATGGCATGAGCGCAATAGGCTTCAGTGGAGAAGCGCAATGGGGCATCAAGCGAGAGTTGGCTACGTGGACGTTACAGGCTACCGTGCAGCACAACTGGCGCTCGATTACCGCCAGCGTTTATCCCTTCTATCGCCAGCAGAAGAGCCACCTTACTGAGGTGGGCTTGCGTGGAGAGCGCAACTGGCTCACCTCGGGCGACCACATCTGGTCGCTGATGCTGATGGCCGGGTGGGGTGGTGGCGACGGAACCGCTGCTCGTGATGGGGCATATCAGACACCTGATGCCGATGCGTCGGCACCGAGCGATTATCTGACCTACAGAATGCGCGACTTTGAGCATCTCACGGCCAGCCGGCTGCATTGCGGGGCACGGGCGCGATGGTCACAGCCCATCGCACGTCACAGCATGAGGCTCTACGTCGAAGCCCTGTACATGTATAGCCAAGCCTTCGACATTCATTACCTGCAGGACGGTTACCGCCAGCAGGCGGCATTGTCAATCGGATGCCAATTTTAGCGAAAACGATATGATTCATTAATTATAAACTTAAAAACAATATTTTATGAAAATTTCTACAAAACTGAGTACTTTAGCACTGTTGGCTTGCGCCATGATGAGTATGGGCGCACAAGCCGAAACGAAAGAGAACGTCTATGACTTCGCCACCAACAACCTCGACCTTGAGGTCGCCACACCCGCCGATTGGGAGAACCCCACCAAGGGCGTCATCAGCGGTTTGGAAATCCGTCAAGGCGACGTGGTGCTGACTTCGGTTGACGGTGCAAAGGTTAACCGCATGTGGCGCACCAATGCTGGTGTACAGTATCTTCAGGTGGGCGGTAAACTTACCATTACCGCCGATGAGGGCCGTGCAATCACTGGCGTGACCTTTGTAGTTCAAAACTACAAATTCTTCCTTGAGTCACAAGAGGGCAACGGTGCCCTTGACACCGAGAACTACGTGTGGACGGGTAATTCTACGGCCGTAACCTTCGACAACGAGAATGCCGCCAACGAGTACAACACTCAGTCTCTGCTGCTCAGCATGACGGTAACCACCGAAGACGCCAATGACGACACCTACACCCCCGGTGGCGACACCTATGCCGAGTGTGCCAACATCGCCGAATTTTTGGCACTGGAGGTGGGTACCGCTGCACGATTGACGCTTAACGACGCACAGGTCAACGGCACCTATTGGGGCGGCACCTTCCTGGAGGACGCCACAGGCGCTGTGCAAGTCATTGCCAACATCAATGTGAACCGCAACGATGTGCTCAATGGTGTCATCAGCCTGAAGCGCGCTCAAGACGACTTTGACGCCGACCACATCATCCCCACCGCCGACAATGATGCCAATACGTCGCTCAACGAAGTAACCATCACCAGCGACAACCAACTCTCGCCGACGGTAATGAGTATCGACGTCCTTGCCGACAACAGCAACATGAGCAAACTGGTGAAAGTGGAGGAGGTGACCATCACAAAGCCAGGACGCTTCTTCTTCATCACAGCCTCCAATGGCGAACAGATTCAATTGGTGGATCAGATGAACGTGGGCGGTTATGACCTGAATGACTTTGTCGACAAGACCGTGAACGTTACAGGCGTATTTACCTGGAACATGATGCGCTGGGCCATCTTCCCCACCGACGTCGAAGAACTGAGCGAGACGGGAATTGAGGACATCACCCACAGCACCAGTGCCGACAGCGATGTTTACACCATCACGGGCATCAACCTGGGTAATGTGGATGTGAACACCTTGCCTGCCGGAATGTATATCAAGGGTGGCCAGAAGTACATGAAACGTTGATTTTCATCATTTATTTCCACTTATGGTGATATGTGAATATTTATACTCAATAATGTATCGGGTAACCCGATAATAGCCATAAGTTTACACCAAAAGTGTGGTCAAAGGGACTGTCCCTTTGACCACACTTTTGACATAAATATATGGTGTTGCTGTGTTAAAATACGGCTTGGTGCCAGGCGAGTTGGGCGTAGTAGTTGTCGTTGACGCCGGGTGAGGTGCCGGGCACGTAGGTCGACAGGCCGCTGTACTTGGCCGGGTCGATCAGCACACGGTTGAAAATGGCGGGGGTCGCCACTTTGTAAACCACAGCCTTGTTGTAAATGTTGGTGAGTTCGTCCTGCAGTTCGGCAGGGCAAATTGTTTGGTAGTACTGCAGGAAGTCGAAGAAGAATCGCGAACCGTTGATGTTGTAGCACTGCAGGCCGCTGGTCGAAGCCAGAGGCCGCGCGTCGGCCTGTATGCGCCGGCACACGTCGGCCATGGCGTCGAGTTGGGTGCAGTCGACCACCACGCCGGCGAAGGTGCGGTTCTGGTCGGTCATCACATTGTAGTAGTCGTAGGTCGCCTGGCAGGCTTGTGCCAGTTGTGCCGTGGGCTTGCACAGCAGCGGCAGTGTCAGGTCGTAAGGCATGCCTTTGGCGGGAATCTCGGTGGGGTAGGCCACCAGTTGCTGGCACCGGTCGCGCAGTTCGTAGGCCACCTCGACGCACCCCATGTAGCACACGTCGGCATAAATCCAGCGGAATAGCCCGGCCGGGATGCCCTGTGCGAGTTCGGTGAGCGTCATGTGTGCGCCATTGTCGTCGCCAAACAGTCGTCGCGGCGCGGCGGCACGCGTGGTGATGCTCTGCGCCCATCCTGTGCCGTGCGACCACAGCACCAGGCCATACTCGCTGGCTGGGGCGTCGGCCCTCATGTCGTCGATTACCTCGCGCATGCGTGCCGGCGTCACCGAGGCGCCCTCGGTGGCGGCATAGGCCTCGAGTTCGTCATGCACCGCGCGGCCTTTCTTGTTTTGCTTGATCTCGAACAGGGTGGGGTAGTCCGACTCAGGCCCCACGCGGTATACCAGCAGTCGGCAGCCATCCAGAGCGCCGGCCTCCACGGCCTGGTCCATCTCGTCGAGGTCCTGCAGGTCGCGATGGTTGTTGCCCAGGCTGTTGGTCGCCACCATATACACCAGTATCGTCCTCCGCGCTGGGGTGGGGGGCGTGTCGGGTTCATCATTTTTGCACCCTGCCAGCACCAGTGCCAGCATGGCGAGCAATGTCATCAGTTTTCGCATCATGGCTTTATTTTTCAGGTCGCAAAAGTAGTCTTTTTTTTTGATAAGGCAAAGCATTGCTTCTTAAATCAACACTCTTTAAGAGAGCCGAAACTTTTTTACCGAAATATCATAAAATAAATTACCGACATAATATATTGAATTATAGTGTGATATATGTGTTGGAAATTAATGAAAAAAAATTATTTTGTCTAAAAATTTGTGTATTATTAAAACTATATCTATATTTGCAACCTAAATATACATCTTAAATCTGTTAGAAGATAAAACGTGTATTAAACTACAAGAGAGTGGTGTTGCACAATAAATTTTGGAATAATCTACATCGTAATTGCTTGTTATTTAATTCGTTACGTTGTATTGGAGCGAGCGAGGTCCAACCCTTCTTCAATGCGTTGAAAAAGTGTGCTTTTCGTTCGCTGGCAGCCCTTGTTGTCATGTTATTTGTATTTTCATTTGCATCGTGCAGCAATGACGAGCCGGGTGAGCCTAATTTGGGCTCGGCCACTGTGGCTGTTGACTTTAGCGTCGACACCACAATGACCGCTTTCACCACTTTCGACACCGAGTCGCGCGCTGGCGGCCAGCACGCGTTGCGCCTTTTGGTGCAGGCCATCGCCGATAATGACCGCCGTGTCCTCGCCACCGACACCCGCATCATCCGTCCCGGCCAACCCTTGTCGGGCGAGATTCGGTTCACCCTGCCCTCAGGCAGTCACCACCTGCTCGCCTGGGCCGACTATGTGGACGATAGCGGCACACCCGCCGACAAGTACTACAGCACTGCCGACCTCACCGACATCACCTTCCTGGGCGACACCTACGTGGGCGACACCGACTGGCGCAACGCCTGTTCAGCCACCGCCCCCGTCCAGTTCCGGGTCTATGAGGGCGACACCACTGTAATCCGTAGCCAACTCACGCTCAAGAGCATAATGGGCAAGATTCGCTTCGTGTCGACCGACTACAACGAGTGGCTGCCCAAGGCACAGCCGCTGCGCACCCTCGTGGCTTACACCGGCTTCCTGCCCAACCACTACAGCGTGCTGCGCGGGATGCCGTTCGACGCCACCACGGGCGTGAGTTTCCTCACCGAGATGCGGGGCGCGTCGACGGTGGGCGACGGCTCGATCACCCTGGCCGAAGACTTGGTAATGGTCAACGGCGACGAGTCGAGCGTGCAGGTCGCCATCGGACTTTACGACGACAGCGGCAAACTCGTGTCGACCAGCGGCACCCTCACCGTGCCGTTACGACGAGGGGGCATCACCACCGTCACGGGGCATTTCCTCACCAAGACACAAAACTCCGGTGGCATAGGCATCGACCCGGGCTTCGACGGAGACATCAATATCCACTTCTGAAACGCTATAGAAATAATTAATAAAAACTAACACGATAATGAAATTCAAACAATTAACCTTTTTAATGGCCTTGACTGCTTTGCTGCTCAACACGTCGTGTACCAACGACGACGACCCGTATGTGGGCACCGTGCCGGTGACTTTCATCGCTCACCTGCCCGAGACCATCGAGTCGCGCGCCATTGGCGACGGAAGCAAGGCCAACGAGTTGTTTTTCTGGGTCTATGACGAGGACGGACATGAATATGTCGAGTTGCGCCAAAAAAACCTGGAGTTCGACCAGACCAACACCTCGCGTGTGACCGCTCATTTGATTCCGGGACACACCTACAAATTCGCGTTCTGGGCTCAGTCAAGAGGCAACAGCGCCTACGACCCCGACAACAGCAACATCGTTCAACTCTATTACGAAGGCGCCAAATGTAATGATGAATTGCGCGACGCATTCTATGGCTGGATTCCAAACCTTACTGTGTCGGCCGAGGGCAACGTCACACAAGACATCATCCTCACGCGGCGTCTGGCCCAACTCAATGTGGGCCTGTCGCTCGACGGTTACGAGAATGCCAGGGCCGCTGGCTTCGATATGGAGGACTTTGAGTCGGAAATCACCGTGTCGAATGAGTATGCTGCCGCTTATTCGGGTTTCAACCTTACTACCGGCGGGCCGGAGTTAAGCGACTGGTCTTATGAAGTGCCTGAAATCCTCTTCGCTAAGGCTCCACATCCCACCGAGCGCCTCAATGCCGAAGAAAAAGAATGGGAATACCTGGCGCTCAACTACTTCTTGCCTACCGTCGACGACTACACACTCGTGACGGTAACCATGAAACTGACGCATAAAACCGACCCCACAAAGGTCCTCGGGCCATTCACTTATCCTAATATTAAGGTAAAGGGGCACGAACGCACCAATATCCTTATTAACTCAATTACCAGCCCCACCATTTTTAGGGTAATCATCGACGAGAACTTCGACAATCTGGACAACAACATCAATTTTGATGAAAACCAATAAGGTGACGCTATGATGACACGTTTTTATTCCTATATTACCCTGCTCGCCGCAGTGGTTATGCTGGCGGCTTGCAGCAGCGAGGACGAGATGTCGCTTCAGGGCGACGAGATGACCGTGCAATTCACCGCCTCACTCGACGGCATGCTTGACAGCCGTGCCATAAGCGACGGCTCGCAAGTGGATGTGCTGACATTCGCGGCCTTTGCTCCCGACGGCACCGAATACCAATCGATGCGACGGACCGATGTGGCTGTTGTCGATGGCCGGGCCACCGTCACCGCTCGCGTGGTGCGCGGACAGTGCTATCGCTTCGTGTTCTGGGCGCAGAACAGCACATGCCAGGCCTATTCCTTCAGCAGCGACATGACGAAGTTGAATGTCAACTACGACGGCATGAAGGCCAACGACGAGACTCGCGACGCCTTCTACGCAGTGGATGTGGAGAACGCCGCCACGCCTGTTACCGGGCCGTTTGAGCGCGAGGTGACGCTGCGCCGGCCGTTTGCCCAGGTTAATTTTGGCACTACGGCCGAGGACCTGGCTGCCGCCAACCACGAAGCGCCGGTCACCGGCTCGATGATTAAGATTGAGAGCGGCGTGTGCTCGCAGATGAATCTGCTCACCGGCGAGGCTTCGGCACCTGTGGCGGTGCAACTTAACGCCGGACCGCTGCCCGCCGAGAAATTGGCCGTCGATGGCGAGCAATATGAGTACCTGTCGATGAACTATCTGCTCGCAAACAATGAGCAGAGCGAACTGACGGGCATCACCATGACAACTGTGATGAATCATAATAATGTTATGGCTGGCGCCAAGGTTGAGGTTCCGTCGCTGCCTGTTCAGCGCAATTACCGCACCAATGTTGTGGGACGCTTGCTTACCACCGACGTGGAATGGACCGTGAAAATCGATGCCAGTTTTGGCGGTGAGAACAACTATGACGCCAATGCCGACCGATGGGATGGCGCATCGGCTAAAGAGCCTTATTTCGACGAGGACACCCACACCTATGAGATATACAGCGCAAGCAATCTCGCTTGGTTCCAAAACAACAAGCCTGCCGACGGAACGACCATCATGCTCATGGAGAACTCGGTGGATTTCATGGAGAAAAGCCTGTCGCCGCTATTCGGTGGCGCAAAGAATATCACCGTTGATGGTAACGGGAACTCAATCCGCAACTACGCGATGACGGCAGCCGGCAACGCCGGACTCTTTGATGGCGAGAACCTCACAGTGAAAAACCTTACTATCTATGGCGCGAAGGTGAAGGCCACGGCCGATGGCGACGGCAACGCCTATGCCGGAGCCATTGTCGGCAAAGCCAAGGGTACGCTCACCGTTCAAAACTGCATCGTCTTTGGCTCAACCGTCGAGGGCGTGAATGGAGTAGGTGGTGTGCTGGGTTATGCCAATGGCAACGTCAGCGCGACAAATGTCAAAGTCGGCACCTCAACCATCCTCAACACTAACGCTCCCAATGCCGGCTATGTGGGCGCGTTTATCGGGCTCTTGGGCGCCGGCAGCCACACGCTCACCGACTGCGAGGTGTCGAACGCCGTCGTGCGTGCCTATATGGGCGGCACCACGCTGGCATGCGGCAAGTTTGTGGGTTGCTTAAACGGTGATGTCAACAACCTGCACCTGGTGCGCTGCACCACCATGGCCTACTTTGAGGGCCAGAACGAACTGGCGCAAAACCACACCCCCTACAGCGACCTGATTGGAGGGGTCAATTAACTGAAAAATCTGAATAATAAAATCAAATAAATCCTTAAAACACAACATTTTATGCGAAAAACATTATTCTTTGGTGCTTTGGCGGCAATGCTGCTGGGTACCGCATCGTGCTCCAACGAGATGGAGCCGACCATGGGTGGTGAAGTTCCCGTGAGCTTCGCTATCGACCTTGGCGACAACATCGACAGCCGTACCATCAGCGACGGCACCGGTGCTAACCAACTGAAGTTTGCCGTGTTTGAGAACGACACTGAAATTACTGCTCTGGCACAGACTGTTGCCGTAGCCGACAAGCACGCTACCATCAACACTAAGTTGGTGAAGGGTCACACTTATAAGTTTGTCTTCTGGGCTCAGAACAGCGCTTGCACTGCTTACAACACTACCAACATGAGCGCCATCAAGGTGGACTACGCTGCTAACTGCAACGACGAGACCCGCGATGCATTCTACAAGATGGACAGCTTCACTGTAACCGAGGCCTTCGAGAAGACCGAGGTGCTCACCCGTCCATTTGCTCAAATCAACTTCCTTGCTAGCGACGCAGCCGGTGTGGTTGGCGTTGACGCTTACAAGAGCAAGGTGACCGTCACTGGCGTTCCCACCACGCTCAACACTCTTGACGGCACAGTTGGTACCGAGACCACCGACGTAACCTTCGACTACGCCACTATCATCAACTCTCAGGAAAAGCTGGAAGGATATGAGGACTACCGCTATGTAGCAATGAACTACATCCTTGCTGCTACCGACAAGGAGATGAAGAACGAGGTTGTTCTCACCGTCAACGACGGCACTCAGGATGTGAATACCGTGACTGTAGCCAACTGCCCAGTGCAGCGCAACTACCGCACCAACATCTTCGGAAGCCTGTTCACTCTCGATGGCAAGTTCAATATCGAAATCGACCCAATCTACGGAACTCCAGATTATGAAATTGATATGAGTGGCACATACTATGATGTTAATGAAGATGGAGGTCTTGAGACTGTAATGAATCAAATAAATGCAGAGCAACCAGTTAAAGCAATTGTTCGAATTGCCGCTGGTAAAACTGTAACTTGGACGACAGGTGGTGGACATGGTTCAACACCACTAATTACTGCTGAAAATACAAAAACAAAAGAGGTGATTATCGAAGGTGGTGAAGGATCTATATTTAAAGCAGATGGTGCTGGAGTAGGTGAAATTCGCTCAGCAAATGCATCAACTTTGCTCCATTTTAAGAATTTAATTATTCAAGATCGTTCAGTTTCCTATGCAGAAACCGCGTGGGAGTTTTTGTACCTTGAAATTTCAGGTCCAATCAAGTTCACAAACTGTATAATTGAAGATCCATTAACTTTAGGCAACAACCGTGGATTCGAAGCTAATTATGCTTACAACTATGCAATCTTTGATAATTGCAAAATTTATTTTAACAAGTCTGAAGTTACAGATTATAATAAACTGACTACTAGCACTTATTTAATGTGGATATGCGATGGCAAAGCTGAATTCAACAATTGTGACCTTTCAGGGTTTAGAGGAATAAAAGTACATAATGAGTATCCAAATGGGGCACTTGTCGATTTAAAATTTGAAGGTTGTGTTTTCCATGACATAAATGAAGGAGGAAAGGCAGCATTTGATTTTGGCGGTGTACAAAATGAATCTAAAGTGCTAGTTAAAGACTGTGTTTTCAGAAATATTGAAAAAGGTCCTTATAAATCAGGACAAGAACCTGAAAATGTAAACTTTAATTTCATATTTGAGAATAATACGATAGAGTAAAATGCTAATTGCTAAGAAGCAAGAGTAATATCATTCCTCTAGTGGGTGCGGGGTTGCACCTGCGCCCACTGGAGATTAATTTGAAAATTATTTATACAACTAAATATCTTATTAATTAACCTATTTATTAATTATGAAGAAACTCTTATTTATGGGTGCTTTGGCGGCAATGCTGCTGGGTACCGCGTCTTGCTCCAACGAAATGGAGCCCGAAATGGCAGATGGAAATGTCGAGTTTACCATCGAGTTGCCCGGTGCTATCGAGAGCCGTGCGATTGCCGATGGTTTGACAGCAAACAAACTTACTGTTGCTGTGTATGATGCTGATGGTAAAGAGCTTTCTGACATCCGCGTTAACAAGGACATTCCACACCAGACTACTGTTCAGTTCAAGCTCGTTAAGGGCCAGAAGTACAGCTTTGCATTCTGGGCACAGGCCGAGGGCGCTCCTTACACCTTCGACACCGGCGCTAAGACAGTGAGCGTGGACTACGAAAATGCTAAGAGCAACGATGAGAAGCGCGATGCATTCTATGCTTATCGTGCTGACCTGACTATTAATGGTCCAGTGAATGAGACAATCAAATTGTATCGTCCATTCTGCCAGTTGAACTATGGCGCAAGTGACTATGCCGATGCTATCAAAGCCGGTGTAAATGTAACCAAGAGCGCTGTGACAGTTGATCATGCAGCCACATCTTTCAACCTCGCAACTGGTGAAACTGCAGGCGATAAAGCTGTAACTTTCACTAAGGAGCTTCTTCCCAACGAGATTACAACTGAAGGCGATCCCAATCCTGACAAACTTATTGTTGAGGAGACCGCTTATGACTGGATGGCAATGAACTACTTCCTTGTTCCCAGCAACGAAGCCGTTATCACAACCAATCTGCAGCTCTTTGAGGGCGATGCAGAAACTGCTGTTCGCGACCTCACCGTTTATAGCGTGCCTGTTCAGAAGAACCACCGCACCAATATCCTTGGTAACCTCTTCACCGAGGACGTAAACTTCAATGTAATCATTGACGAACAATTCGACCAGCCCGACTACAATGTAGTGCTTTGGGACGGTTATTCAAGCGAACTGCCTGCTTATGATGAGGAAACCCAGACTTGGACTATTTCCAATCCTAACCAGCTCGCTGGTTTTGCCAAGCAAGTAAGCGAAGGCAAGACATTTGCTGGTGAAACTGTTGTTTTGGATAAAGACATTAACCTCAACGACAAGACTTGGACCCCAATTGGTTGGGTTACTACCTATGGCGACAGCAAGTCTTTCAAGGGCACGTTTGATGGTCAAGGACATGCCATTAATAACTTCAGAATTGCTTATCGCAATTATGGCTCAGGCTTGTTCTTCCGCGTGGACGGTGGTGCAACCATCAAAAATTTGAATGTTGATCAAGCATTTGTCACAGGTTATGCAAGTGGTAATGTAGTTGGTATTATAGCTGCATATACTTATCAGACTGTTACATTTGAGAACATAACCGTTTCTAATTCTTTACTTTCTGGTTTTGGTAAAGTAGGTGGCATTATTGGTATGGCAGCTGACCCAACAGGTGGCAACACAACTGTAAAGAACTGTACTGTAAAGAACAATAGAATCTTTGGCGTCTATAATGTTGGTGGTCTGATTGGTCTGATGCAGGGCGTTTGCAACGATGATATCCAAACGACCAATACAGTTACTGGCAATCAGTGGAAATTATGGGACAACAAAGATAATTATGTAAATCTTGAAGGCAAGACTGTTACCAATAAAAATGATCCAACTGACAGCAAACCGCTGACCGGCATTTTCTGGAAGTATGTAGACAATGGTCAAGACTGGTACTACAATGCAATTGGCTTGTATTACACTGACATGGCTCTCAACTATACCGATCAGCCAATTAATGGTCTTGAGAATTCATTCTTTGCCTATGGCTTCAACTACGGAGTTGTTCCTGAAAGTGACATCACTTATAGAAACTAGTAACATCACAATAATAAATATATTAAAAAAGAGGGTGCGGGCGCACCTGCACCCTCTTTTTTAAAAAATATTACGCAAAAAAACTGCCTGCAGCATCTGCAGGAGAGGCATGAGGCTCAATAACGGTTTGACTTTATGCACTTTTGTCTTAATAATGACAAAGCAACAACGATGAAAAATCTTTACATAACTATAACTGCGATATTACTGGCAGTGTCGGCCAGCGCACAAGATGAGAAGACCCTTGCCGACCTCGTGGCATCGGGAAAGTCGGGCGAGTACTATATGATTAGCGACCGCCTGCAATGTGTGTATATTCCGACGCATCACACCAACGTCATCTTTGTCAAGGATGACAACAACTACTCTGGAAAATCCAAACCCACCGAGGAACAATATAACAACCACAAACTCTACGACGAAAAGGATGGTGTCATGGGTGCTGACAACAAGTGGACCGGCACTTTTGACCAAAGCAATTGGATGAAACTCGTGTTTCCGGAAGGTACCGATTTCTCCGACAAAGTGGGCCGCTATATCGACGGACTCTGGTTCCCATGCATGGCTAATGTCCAAAATGCTCCGTGCAATCCGTTGGGACTGACGCTGACCGTCTCGGAAGACGATGCCGAATGGGTAGAGTTTTCCGATGGCCAGGCTTATACACCTAACACCTACAGCCCGGCAAACTTCGTCTTGCAGCGTGAATGGTATCTGGTAAAGCCCCAGAATCAGGAGGTGGCCAATATTCACTGGGCTGTTTACAATCAGGCCGACAAAAAATTCTACATTCCTAAAAAGAATGTGGAGAAGGGCTGGAACATGGCCAACCTTACCGGAAGTTTCGAAATCGACATGTCGCTTTATGAGCCGAGTCCGGGCATTGACCCCGACGAAGTGTTTACCGACGGCACGTCGTATGATTTCAAGGCGCTGATTGAGTATCGCACCGGCTCCCAGTTCACGCTGAACATCGACCCCGGATTTGGCGGCGACAACAACTACCATTTTGCGCCGAGCCATCCCGCGACCGGCGGCCTGGCGGCGCATGACGGCGGCGAGTCGAGTGTGACATCGCGTCCACGCCGGGCCAGCACGCCCAATGTGGCTATCGGTGAATCCGGCGAAGCGCCATACTTGCTCGATGAGGACGACAACAGATATGACTACACCGTCATCGTGTATCCCTTGAGGCTCGACCATCCCGAGATTGTCACCGGCGTGGAGCAGAACGTGGGCGAGCGTGTCGTGCAGAGCGTGCGCTACTGCAATCTGCAGGGACACGTGAGCGCCACTCCGTTTGATGGCATGAACATCGTGGTCACCACCTACAGCGACGGAACCACAACGGCCACCAAGGTAATTCAATAACCCCACAGATAAGGAGGATATCCAAAATGAATGCATCGAACAACGACAAAAAGCCCTTCTCCTCGGTTGAGGGGACCGAATGGGGAACCGACAGCAGCGATGCCGCCCAGGTGGTCACCGCCCGTGACTATACCATCATGGAGTTGCGCCGGAATGCTAAAGCACATTCGCGCAAGATGTTCATGGTGGGTCTGCTCACCGGCATCGCGACAGGCCTGGTCGTGGCATTCGTCATGGGCATCATAATCCGATAAATCAAAAATACGCATTATATAATGACACGTAACATCACGACACTCATTTTGCTCGCTTCACTGGCTGTGGCCGGGACAAGCAGCGCGGCCGCCGAAGAGGTTAACTATAACGGCGGCACACTCACTCAAGAATGGAAGAGCACCAACATTCTTGCGAATGCCACGCATGGGCGTTTTGCTTATGGTGTAGGCAATAAGTTCTATATCCATAACAATTATGCTGGGAAAATCCAGGTGTATAATCAGGATGGGGCAACAGGCGAGGAATACAGCACCGGCAAAGCGCGAATCGTGCCCGCCATGGCCCATGACGATGCCGGAAACTGGGTTATCCGAACCAGAACCCAACAGAACAGTATTAACACATCATCGCCCGAATTTCGTATCATTAGCGCCGATGGCACCCAGCAAATCGACATCACGTTGCCTTCAAGCATTGTGAATGTAACCAATGGCAACAGTTTCCTTTATCTTGGTGCTATCGCCGGCAACTTGTTTTCGAACGAAGGAGCAAAATTGATGTTCACTGGCGCACAGGAAGACGGCATATATGTGATGCAGATTCGCAACGGCGCACTCGTTGAGTCAGAAAGTTTTAAAGCCACGATGAACACCGCCAGCCTGCCTGCAACCATGCCCATCAAGTACACGACCGAGTCCTACGTCACCGCATGGAAGGCTGCCGACGGCACAACGCATTACCTCTATGTCACACGCAGCGACAACCCCATCGACATGCAACTCGACGGACACACGCTGAACTGCACGGCCATCGATGTGGAGACGCAGATTGTCGACGCCCCCGTACATCGTGGACAGAGCAATGGCTTCTGGATGTTCGCGATGGGTGGCAAGAACTATATGGCATTGCCTTGCTTGCCCAACTGGCTCGACGGCTTTATGGTTGTCGAGGTCAATGACGACGGGTCGATGACAATGAAAGGCTATCACAAAAACGACTATCCCAAGTTGGATAATGACCAACTGTATCCCAATGAGAATATGAGTAGCAACTGGTTGAATACCGAGCCCATCGACGATCACAGTTGCTACATCTACCAGTATTTCCCCTGGGGATATACGGCACGTTATAAATTTACCGACGATACCGACGAGACCACACTCGACGAGATTGTCAACGACGGGACTGTGGGCGAGACCTACACCATAGCCGACGACATCGTGGGCGTGTATGTCGCTGCCGAGGAGCCGACCAAGGTTTATGCCAAGGACTTGGGCAAGCATCGCTATCCCAGCGTGAAGGAGAGCGGCTGGATTGACTATGTCAAAGACCTGTGCGGGCTCCAGACCAATGACTGGGACCAGAGCAACTGGGTGCTGCTGGAATTTGCTGACGCCGAAACGGCACAGAAGTTCGCTGGACGCAAAAACGCCGAGTTTACAAGCACAGCCGGCAAACTCATCAAGGGCGGAACCATCACGGGCACACTCACCGACAAACTTAACCCCACGATGACTGTCACCGCTTACACCGAGCCCGACGAGGCAAAGGAGTATGTCGAGAACAAGTATGTAACCAATAACTTTATGAATCCGCTCTTGCAGACCTCAGAGGCCGGTAATAGTTATTTCTTTGTCGAGCCCAAGCCGCAGGAGTATGCCTATGTGCATTGGGCGACTTACGACGGTGCCGACTCGTTCCATTTCTCGGTGCCCACACAGGGCAACGAGGCAAACCTGAAGGGCGGCTTCAAGGTGAAATGGGACCTTTATCCGGGCGATTACCTGATTGACTTCGAACCGGGCAAGGCCTACAACATCCACGCCATCGTGCGCCACACCCAGGCCCACGAGCATGCGCCCCGCCGCGCCGCTACCGACGTGGCCGAGGGTGACTACGAGGTGTATCCGCTCGAGGGTGGAGCAGGGGTCATCACTGGGGTGCAACGCGTCGACGCGTCGGCAACAGTGCAGGATGTGACCTACTTTAACCTCATGGGCATGCAGTCGGCCACACCGTTCGAGGGTGTCAACATCATCCTCACCCATTACACCGACGGCACCTACACCTACATCAAGCAGATAAAATAATTTTTTCGCGTAATAGTTTTGAAAGAGGGTGTGTCATAATCAATTATGGCTCACTCTCTTTTGATGCACATCCTCGAACGCTGGAACTTTCGAACTTTCGAACTTTCGAATGCTCGAACTTTCGAACACTCGAATGCTCGAGTGGTCGAGATGAGTTCCGTTTTTGGGGGGGATTTTGCTGGTTGGGATAATTGTTGTACCTTTGTGTATTATCATTGATTACCTCATTTGTGATGAAGTCAGTAAGAGCATTCATTATAGCATTGTCGATGGCCGTTGTGGTGGTTCCGGCAATGTCGCAGCACAAGAGTTCGCAAGCGCTAACGGCACAGGCCGAGCGGCTCACCTCGCAACTAATCAGCACGTTGGCATGGCCCGACAGGGCCGACTATGATGGCGATTTCTATTATCGCCAATGCCTCGTCACGCTCCAGGCTCGCGACGAGATGCCGTGGGGGAAAACCGTCCCCGATAGCATCTTTTTCCACTTTGTGCTTCCGGTGCGCGTCAACAACGAGAACCTCGACACGGCCCGCATCGTTTTCTACAACGAGTTGAAAGACCGCGTGAAAACGATGACTATGCAGGACGCTATCCTCGAGGTGAATCACTGGTGCCACGAGAAGGTGTCGTATCGGCCTTCCGACGCGCGCACGAGCAGTCCTCTGGCGACGGTGAGGACGGCCTACGGACGATGCGGCGAGGAGTCGACATTTCTTGTCGCCGCGCTGCGCTCGGTGGGCATCCCGGCCCGACAAGTGTACACTCCGCGCTGGGCCCATACCGACGATAACCACGCGTGGGTCGAGGCGTGGGCCGACGGCCGCTGGTATTTCCTTGGGGCTTGCGAGCCCGAGCCGGTGCTCAACCTGGGCTGGTTTAACGAGGGTGCCTCGCGCGCGATGCTCATGCACACCAAGGTGGTGGGCGATTACCGCGGGACGGAAGAGGTGATTAGCCGAACACCTTATTATACCGAGATCAACGTGACCGACAATTACGCCCCGACTTCGACAGTCACCATTGTCGTGGTCGATGGCGACGGGAAGCCCGTCGAAGGCGCCGATGTGGAGTTCAAGATTTACAACTATGCCGAGTTCTACACCCTGGCCAAGCGCGTCACCGACAATGATGGCTCGGCGCGTCTTTCAGCGGGACGTGGCGACCTGCTCGTGTGGGTCACGAAAAACGAGCGTGTGGCGCTGAAAAAAGTGTCGTGGCGCACCGTGCATGCCGACACCATCGTCCTTGACCGCACCGTCCTGCCCGAGCATCTTAACCTCGACATCGTGCCGCCACAGGCGGGCGCCGCGCTTCCGCCGGTCACAGCCGAGCAGCAAGCCGTCAACGACAGGCGAAAAGCGCAAGAGGACAGCCTGCGCCACGCCTATGAGGCTACGATGCCCGTGGAGGCCTGGCGGGGTAACCACCGCACTATTCAGCAATTTCTCGATGAGGCACAAAACAAAACCATGGCTGGCAAACTGCTTGAGGTTGTCAGCGCAAAGGACTTGCGCGACATCACCCTCGAGGTCCTCAAGGACAACGAGGTGGCCACGACCGACACGAGTTATTTCTTTTGCCGCTACGTGCTGAATCCGCGAGTGGAGAACGAATGGCTTACACCGTATAAAGCGTTCTTCCGCAGCGAGTTACAGGGCAAAATCAGCACCATCGGCGACCTTGTCACCTGGACGAAAGAGAATATCACCGTCGATAACGGGTGCAATCCACAGCGCTTGCGCCAGCAACCCATGAGCGTGTACCGCAACCGCCGCTCCGACGCGCTCGGCCGCGACATCTTCTTCGTGAGCGCCGCGCGAAGCCTCGGCTGGCCGGCTCGCATCAACGAGGTGACCGGCAAGGTGGAGTTTCTGACCGCGCTCCTCGGCGGCACTTGGCAAGCCGTGAGTTTCGATGACGCTGACACCGACATAAGACCCACAACGCGCGGCACGTTGCACCTTAATCTCGCGAAAAACATGCAACGTGACGACCTGGCTTACTACACGCATTTCACCTTGAGCAAGATTGTCGACGGCAAGGCGCAACTGCTGACTTTCGCCGACGATGCCACGTGGCAAACCACTTTCAGCCACGGCGTGTCGCTCGACGCCGGCACCTATCTGCTCACCACCGGAAACCGCCAGAGCGACGGCAGTGTGCTCGCTTCCTGTACACGCTTCGCCATCGCCCCGAATGAGCACACCAATGTCACTCTCGCGCTGCGCGAAAAGCAGCAGTTGTCCGCAGTGCTTGGGAGCATTGAGCCGGGGCTTTCGTTCTTCAACACTGACAGTGGGGCGGTTGAGAAACTGCCTGAAAACGAGGATTATATTCTTGGCTTCATCCTGCCGAGCCACGAGCCTACCAATCACGCCTTGCGCGATATCTCGACCTACGCAGCGTCGTTCGAGCAATGGGGCGGAAAAATCCTGCTTCTGAGCCTCAGCGACGATCAGGCGCGGCGGTTCAACAAGCGGGAATTCAGCGCGTTGCCGTCTAATGTGATTTGGGGCATCGACAGTGACACGAAAATCCTGCAACACGTCAATGCTCAACTTCGTCAGCAAGTAGAAGCCATGCCGCTATTCATTTTGGTCAACAAAAACCAAAACATCACCTTCGTCAAGCAAGGCTACACCATCAACCTCGGCGACCAACTCCTCGAATCAATCAACCAATAGTTGTCACAAATTAATGTTTTTACTGTCAACAAATTAAACGAATTCTTGGTGCACAGAGAGCCATTTTAAAGAATCGTTTAATTCGTTTAAGTCCTAATGGGTTGTTGCGGCTTCTATTCCGAATTATTGGTGTCCGATAAAAACCAGGGGTGGCAGATGTAGACGCAATTGGTTCTGTCGCCCCTAACGGGGCTAAGAACGCACGATTTAGATGTCTGGAAATATTGCCTCCATGGCGCGTTCCTAGACCCTGGCCAGCCCAAAAGGGCTACAAAGCAAGCCCATTATTTATGAACTTGATGTTTGTGCTTGACATTCAATTAATTGTGAGTGTTTAAAAAATATTCCTCACGGTGTGAACAACTGATGCAAACTGATACACACAAACAAATGCACAATAATAAATGTTTCATGTTTGACTTCTTTACTATTAGTGATCTATTCATTTCAATTCGGTAAATCTGTGCTTGGTGTATCACCGGTGTCGGCGTTTGTTGGTGTTCATTCGCTTGTTGATGGCCGCCATGAAACGCTTGTGGTCGGCTTGTGAGATGTCGCACTTCGAAGCCACATCTTTGCGGTCGGGGTGCCGGTCGAGCCATGCCCTGCGCACTTGCTCATGAGTGACGATGTTTTTCAGCGGGATGTTGTATTTGCGAATGATGGGGATCAGGTAGTCGATGGCGCTCTCGATTTGCGCTTCGGTGAGCGGCTGTACATTTGTGTCGATGCTCTGAAACTCGATGCCAATGGAGAAGGTGCTCACCCCCGACTTGCCATTGAGGTAGGAGTAACCGGCGTGCGGTGGAATCTGCGTGGGCGACGCCAGCACATGGCGCGTGCCGTCGCGGTCAATCACCACGTGGCAGCCGCGGTCGTTGTTGGGGTTGGTGAGAATCTCTATTGCTCGCGCTGTCGTGGCGCATGCGGTGTGGTGCAGAACCACGGCCTGCAGTTTGTTCCTGCCGTTTATAAACTTGCTCTCGGGCAACTTATAAGTGATA
>JAEEGL015856235.1_pt1 | contig 32779 bp, 26 predicted proteins | sample 9134231 | NCBI WGS metagenome assembly JAEEGL01 (sample SAMN16246548, study PRJNA631951) | gut metagenome | biome: gut microbiome; feature: rumen; material: fiber-attached | host: Bos | place: Iran: Karaj | collected 2018-10
AGACAATTTTAACCGTTTCACAAATGCATCATCAGAAAAAGATGGAATAGTCTTCTATTCTAATCGGATCCCTGGAATGGGCGTAATATCAAGTGTATTGCCCAATGGCTCGATAAGAGCTGAACCTATACCTGCTGTTGTCAAGGATTTTTTGGAAGCACTGAACGGAGATGGTCCATTGAAGGACTACCATGTTAGCAAACAGACCGTGATCCTTATTGACACCTTGCTTGTTATTGCAGCAATCATTTCAACGAAATTCTGGTGGATTTTTGGCGCATTTTACTTTTCTTTTGCTATTTCCAAAGATTTCATCCAGTCTGTGGTCTTGATTGCAACATTAAAGCTTGGAAAGTCAAAGCAATTGGCACGGTTTCACGCAGCTGAGCACATGTCACTCAATGCCTACCGGTCATTAGGACGTGTTCCTACACTTGAGGAAATCAAAAAATACTCAAGATTTTCCAAATACTGCGGCTCCAGAGACATGCTTGAGAGTAGTTTCTTTTACTCACTGTTGATTCTCATTTTCATTATCTTCGAGTCAAACAGTTTCATTCCTCTCATCATTCTTGGTGTATTAATGCTCATCCTGAAGCTGACTCATACTCCAGTATTCAAAGTACTTGGATTCCTTCAGATACTTGTTACTAATAAGCCTACTGATTTAGAGCTTAACGTTGCAATTGAAGGATTGAAAAAACTTGAAAAGTTTGAGGATGATTTCGCCGAAAAGATGGAAAATGCATTTAAGCAGCTCGAAGAAGATGGTGTCGATCCAAACAGTGTAATCGCGACCATATGTATTGAAATCGAAGCAAAATAATAATTGATAACAGCGGCAAGGCACAAGAAAACACTCCCAACTGACTTATACAAAAAGTCAGTTGAGAGTGTTTTCATTTTTATATTTATTTATTTTTTGTTATGGCTCTATAAAGAGCTTTGTGTATTTCTGCAAAAGGAATTATTGAAACAGCTATTCCAAGAGCAACTAATAATTCTGTAAATGAAATAGATGCTAGTCCAAATACCTTTGCTAAAGGTGTGTATATAACAAGTAATGTTAATAATATTGTTATAAATGTTGAACCTATTAACCATTTATTTCCAGTCTTCATAGTAAATATAGAATTTCTTTGACTTCTCATTGCAACAGCATAAAACATTTCAATAAAGTTTGCTGTTAAGAACGCCATTGTCATTCCATCTATAGATTCAAATATTCCAAAATGTCCTAATTCCATATATTGGCCTACAAAGAATGATAAAAGAACTAGAATAGCCATTATTATTCCATGAACTATCATTGCACTTGTAGCACCATTTGCAAATACACTTTCATTAGAAGCTCTAGGCTTTCTTTGCATTAGGTTTCCTTCTGCTTTTTCCATACCTAAAGCTAAACCTGGTGTTGAATCTGTAACCATGTTAATCCACAAAAGTTGTGCTGGTGTAACAACTGTTATACCAAATGCAGAAGCTAAGAAAACATATAATACCTCTGCCATATTTGTAGAAAGTTGGAATTGTAAAACTTTTCTAATATTATCATAGATTTTTCTTCCTTCTTCTACTGCATTAACTATAGTTGCAAAATTATCATCTGCCAAAACCATATCAGATGCACCTTTGGTAACATCAGTTCCTGTTATACCCATAGCTACACCAATATCTGCAGCTTTTATAGAAGGAGCATCATTTACTCCATCACCTGTCATTGCAACAACTAAATCTTGTGCTTTCAAAGCTTGGACTATTCTTGTTTTATGTTCTGGTTGAACTCTAGCAAATACAGAATGTTTATTTACTACATCAATCATTTCTTCATCAGAATATTGATCAAGATCTGTACCTTGCATTGCTTCATCATTTTCTTTTATTATCTCTAAATCTTTACCAATAGCTGTAGCTGTATCAATATGATCACCTGTTATCATAACTACTCTAATACCAGCACTCTTACAATTTGCTATTGCAGCTGATACTTCAGGTCTACATGGATCAATCATTCCAAAAAATCCAATAAAAGTTAAGTCTCTTTCAAGATTATCTGTTTCGAATTTTTGTGGTATTTCATTATGTTGTCTATATGCAGCGCCTAAAACTCTTAGGGCTTTATCTGCATATTCTTTATTTAGTTTCTTTATTTCTAATTTATCTGCTTCAGTGATTGGTTTAACTTTGCCATCTTTTAATATATTAGAACATCTTTCAAGTAAAATTTCACATGCACCTTTTGTATATTGCATTATTTGTCCATTTTCATTATGAACAGTTGTCATTAACTTTCTCATTGAATCAAAAGGAACTTCACCTATTCTTGGTGCCTCTGCTGATAATTTATATTTTGGAAGTCCTATTTTATTTGCATAGTTTACTAAAGCAGCTTCTGTAGGTTCACCGAAAGCTTCTTTGTCATCTACTCCAATTGTTGCATCTGAACAAAGTGCCATAGCTTTTGCTAATAATTTTTCATCACTTGTTTCAGAATCTACAACGGTCATTTTGTTTTGTGTTAGTGTACCTGTTTTATCAGTACAAATAACTTGTGTACATCCTAAAGTTTCAACCGCGCTAATTTTTCTAATTAATGCTTGCCTTTTTGACATTGATGTAACACCCATTGAAAGAATAATTGTTACAACAGCAGGTAATCCTTCTGGAATTGCTGCAACAGCTAAAGCAACAGCAATTAAGAATGTATCTAACACGTGATTTATTGAGAAATCTCCTGTTTTTATAATTCCAAATATAAATACAAATAAACTTATGCCAACTACAAGCTTAGTAAGCATTTTTGATATTTCTGCCATCTTCTTTTGAAGTGGTGTTTTTTCATCTATTGTAGATTGTAGTGCTTTTGCTATTTTACCCATTTCTGTATCCATACCAGTTGCAACAACAATTGCTTTTCCTCTACCATATGCTATAGTGCTTCCACTATATAGCATATTTGTTCTATCACCTAAAGGAATATCCATTACATTTTCTTTTAGGTTTATTAAATCTACTATTTTATTTACAGGTACTGATTCACCAGTTAATGCTGATTCTTCAACTTTTAAACTATAACTTTCAATAATTCTACAATCAGCAGGCACACTGTCTCCTGCTTCTACTACTAAAACATCTCCAACAACAACATCTTCACTGTTGATTGACTCAATAACTCCATTTCTAATTACTTTACTTTGAGCCTTTGTCATTTCCATCAATGAATCAATTGCATGCTCTGCTTTAGATTCTTGAACCATTCCTAAAATTGTATTTATTACTACGACAAATAATATAATAAACACATCAGCAAATGATTCACCACTCGCAATAGAAGTTATTAAAGAAATTGCAGCAGCTGCTAGAAGCATAATAATCATTGGATCTGCTAATGATTTAAAAAACTTCTTAATAATTCCATCTCTTTTAGCTTCTTCTAACTTATTTTTTCCATTTTCCTCTAATCTTCTTTTTGCTTCTTCTTCTGTTAATCCTTCTGGCGTAGCATGTACGTCATTTAATACTTGGTCAATACTCTTTAAGTACTCTTTCATTTTAAATTCCTCCTACAAAAAAGGTTACTAGCCTTTGATTTGCTGCTTTTGAAAGCTCTATATACAAAAATAGAGACTCATTTGCAGCTTGCAAACGAGTCTCATTATTTAAAACATAACCAGATTATTCTTAATCGCGTCTGTTGGTCATATTACATATTGCTATGTTAATTACTCCCTCATTTATAAAACTATTATATCGAATTTTTCCTTTGTATGCAAGCATTTAAATATTTAATTGTAAAAAACATTAATCTTCCATCCAAAATGCTTTATATACTTTATAAGCTGAATAAATATCATATTTGCTTGTTACTTCATATGGTGAATGCATTGATAATAATGGCACGCCACAATCGATAACATCCATTCCTTTGTTAGCCAATATTAGGGCGATTGTTCCGCCACCTCCAATATCTACTTTACCTAATTCAGCTAATTGATATTGAACATTATTCTTTTCACATAGATTTCTTATCCATGCAACATATTCAGCATTTGCATCTGAAGCTCCTGCTTTTCCTCTAGCTCCTGTATATTTATTAAGTGAAATACCTTTTCCTAAAAATCCAGCATTGTGTTTGTCTGAAACTGAAGCATATAAAGGATCATATCCTGCATCAACATCAGAAGATAACATCTTTGTACAGCTATATACTCTATCAATTAAGTTTGGTCTATTTACATTTAATTTGTTAAGCATCTCAGATACGAAGAAATCAAACATATGTGATTCCATTCCTGTATTTCCCATACTTCCTATTTCTTCTTTGTCAGCTAATATACATACTGATGTTACTTTAGGATTGTTTATTTCCATTATTGCAGCAAGTGAAGAATATGCACAAACTTTATCATCTTGGCCATATGCAGCAACCATTGAACTGTCAAATCCTAAACTTCTTGCTTTAAATGCTGGTACAAGTTCTATTTCTGATGAATTGAAATCAACTTCTGTTATTCCATATTTTTGATTTAATATATTTAAAATATTTAATTTAACTTGTTCTGTACATTCTTTTTCTTCTAAAGGAATACTTCCTATAAGAAGATTTAGATTTTCTCCATCTATTCCATTAGCTAATTTTTTTTGCATTTGATCTTGTGCTAAGTGTGGTAAAAGGTCTGTAATTGTAAAAATAGGATCTTTATCATCTTCACCTATACAAACTTCGACTTTTTCTCCATTTGGTTTACAAATCACTCCATGAATTGATAGTGGTATTGTTGTCCATTGATATTTTTTAATTCCACCATAGTAATGTGTTTTTAAATAGCACATTCCAGTATCTTCATAAATTGGATTTGGCTTTAAATCTAATCTTGGAGAGTCGACATGTGATCCTATAATATGCATTCCATTCTCAATAGGTTCTTGTCCTATTACTGCCAAATACATACTTTTATCTCTATTAACAAAATAAATTTTATCTCCTGGATTTAGAGACTCAAATTCCATTAAGTCTTTAAATCCATTTTCATTTGCTAATTCTTTTGCACTTTTTACAAATTCTCTTTCGGTCTTAGATCTATTTAAAAAATCCATGTATTTATCTGATACTTCAAAAGCCTTTTTCTTCTCATCTTCTGAGATTTTTTTCCATCCACATTCTTTTTTATCAAATAATTTTTCTTTTAAAGATTCTCCCATAAATTCCTCCTTGGTATTAAAATAAACTTACATGTAAAAGTATATCATATAGAAAAAATAAATAGAAGAAAAACTAAAATTTTTTTCATATTTTATTTCTAGTTTTTAAAATAAAACAAAACGGTTAAATTTTCTTAACCGTTTCTTTTCTTTATAGACATTTTAATAATTATTTTGTATTATATTATTAAGTTAATATGTGATTTGAAAGGATTGATATTATGAAATACTTACAAAAAATATTATTTTTATTAGCTATTGTAGCATTAGTTTTATGTAGTACTACTTTGGCTGCTACAACTAACATAGATGATGATGAAGACATAGATGAAGAGGTGGTTAATGAAGCAACCATTGATGACGAAGATGATGATGAAGATGAAGATTTAGATAGAAACACTAATAATAACACAAGCAACACGGCAAGAAATAGAACTTCAAGCAATACTTCAAATGAATCAAATAATAGAGTTAATAATGATACAACTACTAATGCTAGGACAACAACCGGTTCTACAGACACAACAACATCTACTACTTCAGGAATAAATAATGGAAACTTAACTATTTCTAATATACTTTCTATTCTTTTAATTGCTGTTGGAGCTTTAATTATTTTACTTGCTATAGCAATATTGATTAGAATTGGTAAATAAAAAATAATGTTAATCAAGGCAAAGATTAATCTTTGCCTTTTTCTTATCTCTTTTAATTAAATCATAAACGTGTTATAATAACATATATCAATTTTAAGAAGGTAAATTATGGAAAATAAATTAATAGCTAAGAATCCGGTTGCTCATCATAATTATGATATTAAATATACTATAGAAGCTGGAATCGAATTACTTGGTACTGAAATAAAGTCAATAAGAAATGGTAAAATGAACTTAAAAGACTCTTATGCCATTGTTAAAAATGGTGAAGTTTTAGTTTATGGCATTCATATAAGTCCATACGAATTTGGTAATATATTTAACAAAGACCCTTTAAGAACTAGAAAACTATTGCTTCACAAATCTGAGATAAACAGACTTGCAGGTGAAATATCACAAGGTGGTTATTCCCTAGTTCCTGTTGAAAGTTATTTTAAAGGAAGCAAAGTTAAAATTTTACTTGGAATAGGAAAAGGTAAGAAATTATTTGATAAACGTGAAGATTTAAAGAAAAAAGATGCTGAAAGAACTATAAATAGAGCTCTTAAGAATAATTATTAAAATAAAAAACAGCTACATTAAAGTAGCTGTTTTATTTTTTATTTAAGCTTTGTTGCTTGATCCAAATACATCTGTCATTTTATGGGCAACTGCCTTTTCTATTTCGTCTCTAGCAGCTCCTAAATATTTTCTAGGATCAAATACTGAAGGATTTTCTGCAAATGTTTTTCTTACAACACCTGTCATTGCTAATCTTAAATCTGTATCAACATTTATTTTTGATACTCCTCTTTGAGAAGCTTCTTTTAACATTTCATCAGGGCATCCTTGAGCTCCTGGTATATCTCCTCCATTATCATTACACATTTTTACATATTCTTGAATAACAGTAGATGCACCATGTAAAACTATTGGTGTGTTAGGTAATTTTTCTTTAACCTTCTCTAATATATCAAATCTTAAATGTGGTTTTCCTTTGAATTTGTAAGCTCCATGGCTAGTTCCAATAGCTATAGCTAAAGAATCAACTCCTGTTCTTTGAACAAATTCATATGCTTCATCTGGATCTGTAAATAATGCATCTCCTTCTGCTACATTAACATCATCTTCAACTCCAGCTAATTTTCCAAGTTCAGCTTCAACTACCACTCCTTTGCTGTGAGCATAATCAACTACTTCTTTTGTTAATCTTATGTTCTCTTCAAAATCATATTTTGAGCCATCAAACATAACAGAAGTAAACCCAGCATCTATACAAGCTTTAGCTGTCTCGAAATCTGGTCCATGGTCTAAGTGTAATGCTATAGGAACTGTTGTATTTTTAACAGCAGCATTAACCATAGCAATTAAATAATCCATTCTAGCATATTTTATTGCGCTAGAAGATACTTGAAGTATAACTGGTGATTGACATTTTTCAGCAGCATCAGTTATAGCTTGAATAAATTCCATATTATTAATATTGAAAGCACCTATTGCATAGTGTCCTTCCATAGCTTTTTTAAACATTTCTTCAGTTGTTACTAAAGGCATATTTTTGTCCTCCTTTTATCTTTATTTATATTTCGTTTTAATTTTATATCTTAAAAAATTCATCGTCAAGTTGCAGATTTTTTTCTCTTATGTTATACTACGGATGAGTATACCAAAAGAAGAGGTGATTAAAATGATAGTTATGAATCATGATGGCGATTTATTTGATGAAAGAAGAAAAAAAGCAGATAGAAGAAAAAAAATATCTGATGTTTTAACAGATAGACGTAAAGAAGATAGACGTAAAGTTGATATAAATGCTCCAAAGCATAAAAAATAAACCAGTTTTCACTGGTTATTTTTTATTTTATTCAATTGTTACTTTTTGCTTCACAATCCCTTGAAGTTCTTCTCCATCTAAAAAGTTTCTGTAATTTCTAAGTTTTCCTTCATATACTAAGCTCAATCCTTCTAGTTTCGAAAAGTCTTGAGGTTTTATTATTTTAGGTAAAACCTTGGTATTTATTTTTGATCTTTTTAACACATATCTTACAAATTCAGCACAATAGAAAGTATTCTTTTTTACTCTTCTTTTGTTTGCAGCAACCATAAAAAGTCCTGCTATATTAAATTTATAAGACTCTTTATTCTTTTCAACATATCCTATCTTTTGTTTTACTTTTTCATATTGTTCATCTGTTACTTCTAATTCAAAGATTGCAGAATCGGTATTATAAAATCTAGCAAAAGTACCTTTATCTACATATTCATGGACAAAACCACCCCAAAATGGGTTATATGGATTTAATCTTCCAAATGAATACATTTCATTTAATTCTTTATCTAGTGAGATAGAAATATGTGTATATTGATTTTTGGTATATCCTTTAATAATATCTGAAAGGACTGTACCTGTACATGATTGAATTAAATATATTTTGCGCATATTATTCCTCCGATGAATTAATTATACCGCCATTTGTTTTAATTTTACAATTACATTTATATTACTTTTTATATATTTCTATTCTTGCTTGTTTTAATCTTTCTAAAACCTGTTTTTTTCCATCTTTTACGCTATAATTTCTAAAAGCAAGGTTATTTATCATCTCTTTTGTTTCTTCGGGTAAATCGGGCCATTTTGATTCAATTTCTTCTAAAAAATCAATCCATTTGATATATATTTCTTTATGTTTTTTATAGATATTGTTATTTCCGTTTAACCACTTATTTACAGTGGTAATTTTTTTTGTATCTATTGGGCATTGATTTGTATTAATAAACAAATCTCTACTTATATCTACAGGCACTAAAGGAAATACAACACATTGTACAGGTTTTACTTTTTGAATTTTACACTTATAAGTTCCTTCAGTATTAAACACACAAAAACCTTTATCTCCTTCAGCATTAATAGCTATTTCTATAGAATTGTCTGATACTTTATGAGTGTATTTTTCAATAAACTCATTAGGTGTGATTTTTAAAAACTTGGCAATTTCAATTACATTAATTGGTGTAAGTTTTATATCTCCTCTATTTTGACAGCACTTATCGCATAAAGTGCAATTTATATTAACTTTAGATTTTAACGTTAAAATTTTTTCGTCCATTTTACCTATCTTTCTATACTATATGCTTCTATTGTTAATTTATCCTTAAAAAATTTTTCTAAAGATTCTGGTTCTTTAATAATCGTTTCTTTTTGCATCTTATTTAATTGTTTAATTCTGTATTCTAATTTACATGCATCTACTCTAGTTTCAGTTTTCCATGCTCTTTCTAATCTAAGTGCAGTTTTACTTTTGGTGTATTTAGCACACTTTTCATCTTTAGAAAAGTGTTCATTCATCCTTTTGTCTAAGTCTGATGCTATTCCTGTATATATTGAATTATCTTTGCATCTTAACATATAAATGTAGTACATTTTTTCTCCTAAAAAAATAAGCTTATAAATGTTATAAGCTTATTTTATATATAATTATTATTTTTATCAACATAAAAAAGTTGAACCTCCCGCCATGTGGCGAGAGGTTTTCGCGTTACCAGGTTACGGTCTTGATTTCCTTGATCAGAAGCTTCTGACCATCATCGGAAATCTTGACTGACACCAAAATGGTGAGCTTGCCATACTGCAAGCAAAGGACGGACATGCCATTCCCCCTACTCACATCAGGCACGAAGTGCATCTTGTGCACATCGTCTCTGCTGAAAGCAAGGCCAAGAGTGGTGTTAACGGCTTCAAGGATCTGGTCTTCAACGCGATTACTGAACATAACTGTTCTCCTCCTTGGCATTGTGCCAAAAAATTTAGGGTATACCCTGATGACGGAGGTTATACGAAGCCATCATCACCTTTTATTATATCATATTTAGCTCTTTTTTTCAATTTTGAGCCCAGTTTCAAAGCTTTATTCAAAATAAAAAAACAAGAGCAAAATACTCTTGTTTTTTGGTACCGATGGTGGGACTTGAACCCACATGGTTTCCCGCATGATTTTGAGTCATGTGCGTCTGCCAATTCCGCCACATCGGCTTGTTACTTGCTTAAAAATAATACCAAAAATATCATTTAAAAGCAAGTATAAATTTATTATTTATTAAAGTGATCCTGTATCTCCTGGTTCTATATCTAGTGTTTCTCCTTTAAAATCAGAATTGTTTGAGGCTATTGAAGCCCATGATTTTCCATCTGTTGAAATACAAGCTGTATTAATATATGACCAATGGTCCTCAACATACCATCTCATAATAAACACATAATATTCTTTTCCATTGTATTTACCCCAACCAGCATATGAATAACCAATTTCATATCCCATATCAGGATCCTTGGTTCCATAATGTTTTTGGGCTAATGCTAAAGCTTGTTCTTTAGTTATTGCAGGGTTTGTAGGTCCTGCTGAAGTGCTATTTGATGCAGATGGCTTTACACTTGGTGTTGGTGCAGTACTAGGTGAAGGTGCTGTTTCATTCATTGCACTTATCATTGGTCCCCAGTCTTCGTCTGAACTCATACCATTGTTTAATTTATACTCTTCACAAGTATTTTTACTTAAGTTTATTTTTAAACATTTTGTGCAACTCCATTGTCCACCTGGATGGCTAAATCCAACAAATAAAATAATACTTCCATCTTTATCAATATAAAGTCTATCTAATTTTTCTATAGCAGTATTTAATTCGTTTTTCCATTGTGTCTCATAATTTGAACCATAGTTATCATTCCAATGATTTCCCCATGCTTTTTTATCTCTATCTATTGTTTCATTAAATGATTTACCTGCTAATTCTTTAGCTTTAGATATGGCGCTATCTTTACTTATATTTCCCACTGCTAATACTTCATCTTGAGACATTTTATTTAATGTTGTTAAATCAACATTATAAGTAGTTCCCCATACACTGCTGTTTCCACCAATTTTACAAGAAACTGATAAGTATTTATTATAAACGCTATATTCATAAGATATTTCTTCTGTTTCAAGTCCACCTAATGGTTCATAGCTCGTACCATTTTTTTCTTTTCTAGCTTCTTCTTGTGAAAAACCATATTTGCTATATATTTCTTTATTCATTGCTGCAACATCAGGAGAGTCTATATTTATTACGGGATATTCTAAAGATTTATAAGCATCTTTATATGATAAACCTGTATAAACTATTTCTTTTGTATTATCTAACTTCTTAATGTTACGGAACATTCTTTTTGCTTCTACTCTAGATTTTACCTCTTCAGTTATCATATCTTCTGTTTCAACATAATTTTCGGTTGCATCATCAAGAACTTTCTTCTTTTCTTCTTTACTAGCATTCTTATCAAAAGCTACTTTCTTACTATATCCTTCTTCAACTTCAAATGTATCGGTGTCAAAATTTATATTTAATAATTCTGGTTCATATTTTTTAGAAACAATATTCAAATCATAAACTTTTCTTGGTGTAGGTATTTCTGCATTTTCAACTTTGTTAGTTACTGCATACCAATTATAATCATCATTTTCAAATGTATATAATAGTCTAATATCAAAGTCTTCATTTAGTCCAACTTTTACTGTATCAACTTTATCTTTATCATTAATTTTATAAATATTAGCTATTCTTTCTTTTAAATTATTAAATCCATAAATAATTAATTCTGGAATGGAGTCTTTATCAATATCAACTAATTGAATCTCTTGATTTTCTAAATCTTCTAATTTTTTATCCTTGTCTTCTAATATTTCTAGGTAAACTTCTCCCCATTTTAGGTTTTTCTTCTTAGAAGAACTATCATCTTTATTTAAAAAGTAAACTCCTGCTGCAACTCCTCCAGCAATTGCTAAGGCTAAAATAATAACTAAAGCGATTATTAGTCCTTTTTTACTCTTTTTTCCGTTATTATCTTTTTTAGTCTGCTTTGTTTCTTCTTTTTTTACGTCCTCAACTTTTTCTTCGACTTTAACTTCCTTTTCAACATCCTTTTCTTCAAGTAAATCTTTTTGATTATCCAAGATTTAAGCACTTCCTTCCTAAAATAAATTACATTTTACTTGGCATTTTAATCCCTAAAAGCCCTGCACCGATTTTTAAAACTTTTCCAACGCAGTATGTTAAATAAGCTCTTGAATCTTTTAATTTCTCATCATCAACCATTATTCTATTTTCATTATAGAAATTAGAATAATTTTGAGATAGTTCAATTAAGTATCTAGAAAGTATTGCAGGTTCATTTTTTTCTGCTGCACTCTCTAATATTTCACTGAAACTATATAGAGATTTGATAACATTTATAGATGACTCATCTGTTAAAAGTGAGAAATCAACATTATTAATATCTGGCTTTTTATCTAGATTTTCTAATATACTATTTGTTCTTACATAAGTATACTGAATATATGGTCCTGTTTCTCCTTGGAAATTTAATGCAGTATTCCAATCAAATATTTGATCTTTATTTGTAGTAGTAGATAATGTATTAAATATAATTGCTGCAATACCAACTTTATTTGCTACATCGTCTTTATTTTCCAAATCTGGATTTTTCTCAACTATTATTTCTTTAGCTTTATTAATTGTCTCATTAATTAAATCTTCAATTTTAACAACATTACCTAAACGAGTAGACATCTTACCTGTTGGAAGTGATACCATACCATAAGATACATGTTTTAGTCCTTTTACATACTTTTCATCAACTAAATATTTAGCAACTGCAAATATTTGTTTAAAGTGAAGATTTTGTTCATATGCAACAACATATAAACATTTATCAAAATCATATGTTCTTGCCCTATATAAAATTGCTGCTAAATCACGTGTAGCATAAATTGAAGAACCATTTGTTTTTTGAATAATACAAGGAGTATCTATTCCTTCGTCTGTTAAATCTACAACTCTAGCTCCTTCAGATTCTGTTATAACACCTTTAGCATCTAGCATTTCAACAACTTCAGGAATCTTGTCAGAATAGAATGCTTCACCAGCCATTGAATCAAATTTAACATCTAATTTTTGATAAATTTTATCAAACTCAGCTAGACTTAAATCTTTGAATTTTTGCCATAAGCTAACACAATATTCATCTCCTTCTTCAAGAAGTCTAAAGTTTTCTCTACATCTTTCTAAAACAGCTTCATCTTCTTTGCAAAGAGCATTGATTCTTACATACATATCCATCATTTTATTAATAGAATCATCTGTAAGATCATATTCATTTCCCCACATTTTATAAGCTTCAATCATCTTACCAAATTGTGTTCCATAATCGCCTAAATGATTTATACCAACAACTTTACATCCTAAAAACGAATAAATTTTATATAAACTACTACCAATTAGTGTCGTTCTTAAGTGACCTATATGGAATGGTTTAGCTATATTAGGAGATGAATAGTCTATTAATATAGTCTGGTTCCAATTACCTCTTCCATAATCATCTTGTTTTTCATTTATTTCACTTAAAACAGTTTTAACAAGCTTTTCATTATTAATATAGAAATTTAAATATCCTGCTTGTTGTTCTATTCTATCAATGTATTCATCAGTAGATAGTTGATCTTTTATCTCTGTAGCTATTATAATAGGTGACTTTTTCAAAGCCTTTGCAAGTTTAAAACAAGGAAAAGCATAATCTCCCATATCTGCTTTTGGAGGAATTTCAATGTATTCTTCCAATTCTTTTTGATCTAAATTAGTTATTTTAGCAATTTTGTTTGCTATTAACTCTGTGTAATTAATCATAGTTTCACCCTTTTCTTAAAATAAAAATGCTATTTGGTTCATCTAAGGTTCACACCAAATAGCATTTAATATTAATCTCCTAAACAAATTCCTATATCTCTTGCTGTTCTTAATAGTTCATCATCCATAGAAACATATCTTACATTACTATCTGCTGTTCCACCTTGTACTGCGCCAATTTCTTTGTTGTTTCCAACAACTTCTTCTAGAGGTACATAAGAAAGTTTACCATTTTGTACAACTGTAAGCACTCCAAATTTTCCTTCTAAAGCTAATTCCATTGCTTTAGCACCATATTTTGTAGATAATACTCTATCATATGCTGTAGGTGTTCCACCTCTTTGCATATATCCTAGAACAGTACATCTTGATTCTAATCCAGTTAATTCTTCTAATTCTTTAGCAACTTGAACTCCAATGCCTCCAAATTTTATACTAATTCCTTCTTTAGAATCTCCAACGCCTTCAGCAGCATGTGTTTCTTCTTGTCCGCCTTTTGCTTTAGCTCCTTCTGAAACAACAACAACGCTAAATTTCTTTCCTCTAGCAATTCTCTTTTTAATAGATTCTGCTGCTTTATTTAGGTCATATGGTATTTCCGGTATTAATGCCACATCTGCCCCACCAGCTATTGCTGATTCAAGTGCTATCCATCCAGCAAATCTACCCATAACTTCAAGAACCATAATTCTATGATGAGTTTCTGCAGTTGTGTGTAATCTATCTAATGCTTCTGCTGCAACTGAAACTGCTGTATTATATCCAAATGTTATTTCTGTACATGCAACATCATTATCTATTGTTTTTGGAACTCCAATTGTATTTATTCCTTTTAAGAATAAATCTCTTGAAGATTTTTGTGTACTATCACCACCTAAAGTAAACAAACAATCAAATCCGTCTTCTTTAATATTTTGAACACATTTATCAGATAGATCTTCATAAGTAACAGTTCCATCTTCGTGTTCTACTTTATAATGGAATACTATAGCATTTGTAGAAGAACCAATAATTGATCCTCCCTTTGGTAATATTCCATCTGCCATTGGGTTTCCTGTAAGTTTTACATAGTTGTTTTCAACTAAACCTCTATATCCATCAATAAAGCCATAACATTCAACTCCATTGGTTTGGGCTGTTCTTAGGATTGCTCTTATTACAGCATTAAATCCTGATACATCTCCACCATTAGCTAATATTGCAACTTTCTTAATCATCTTTGTTATCCTCCTTAGTTTCCTTTACAGCATTATCTTTTGATTCTATAATGTCATCTTTGTCTTCAAGCTTTTTATTTTTAATATACTTAACTATCGTATAGATAAGTAATGGTATTTCTGCAATCATTCCTAGATAACCAGAGAATACTAAATAAACTCCTGGTTGAATTATTAATAATAAAAGTATAATTATTGTTGGTGCCACAACTGTAATCCACACTTTTAAGTCTTTCCAAATTTTATACATTATTTTTCTTATCATTATAATAAGAAGCATTGTTCCAATAGCTATACCAGAAAATGCCAAGTATAAAGATGCAATTACTCCCCCTTGACCGTATCTAAAAATAATGGCATTAGATTGATCTCTCATTAATTTTAATGCTTCTAGAGTTTCTGCTTTACTACCTATTGCTTCATCAACTAAGTCTGGATGTTTTTCTCTTAATACTTTTTCATAATCTTCATCACTTGTTACTTCCAATGTATCGATAGCATCTTCAATTGCCATATAAGTTGGCATTAATGTATCATATAATATTTTACCAAATAAGGTACTTAAAAATGCTGAAACAAAAATTATAACTATAATTATAGTTAATCTTCTTTTATATTTACTAGAAATGGTATATTCCATATTTTTCTCCTTAATATTTAATTTTTAAGCGATATTATTATATATTATCTATCTTTGTTTTTCAATAAGTTTAATCCTATTTTTAAAAAATAAAACCTATATCTTTTATAGATTATTATTGACGAAATCAAGAAAAAAGAGTAAGATTATTTTGTATAATTTCAAAAGGGGAAAAAAATATGTACGATGAAAAACGTTTTAAAAGAACTATTGTAATAACAAGAATCAGAAGATATTTATTTATATTTCTTTTCGTAATTTTAGGTTTAGTTGGAGCTTATGTGATTTCAGAATTCTTAACAGAGATTGCAAGAGTTTCTCAGCAAATAGCAACAGCTGTTATGATAGTAACTGGTGTTACAATATTTTTAATAGGTTTAGTATTAACAAGTAATTTAAATTTTAAAATTGAACAAGCTTACCTAGAAATGAAACTTATGAAGAAATTAAATTTAGTATCTTTTAAGCTAGATAAATTATTAGAAAACCAAGGTATATCAATTACAGATGAAATATCAAAAGAAATGCAAATAGCAAATAATGAATTAATGAATAGAAAAAGAAATAGAAAATTATTCAAGAAAAAAGAACAGTAAAAAAAAGCCTCATTTAATGAGGCTTTTTTTTTACTCTTCAGTTATATTAACATTTAAAATCAGATTATTCTTATATATAGGCTTAACCGTATAAGTACTATCATTATTTATATTATCTATTGCATCCTGCAGCTTGCCGTTTAATTCTTCTACATATGCAGCATCAACTTTATCAGATTCTGAAACAGTTTTTCCAAAAGTTTCATCCGGAGTTTTCATGTTAACTCCGACAACATTTTTAGCATTGTCTACATAGTTCTCATTTAATGAAATTATATTATTTAGAAGTGATTTTACATCAGATGCTTTTGTTCCAATTCCATTACCATCTATATATCCTTCAATTTCTTCATTAAAAGCTTTCTTTTGGTCAGAAGTTAAGCTTGTTATCTCTACAGGTTCTGGATCTTCTGTAAGTCTTTCAAAAGATTTAATCTTATAATCTCCATCTTTCTTTATTAAAGTATACTTATATTCTTCTAATTGATTGAAATCTAAAACATCCACATTAGAAATACTGTTATAAGAGTATCCATCTAGATCTTTTACCATAGATGACATTGTTTGTTGTTCAAAATCTGAGTATAAAGACATAAATGCATGTTTTCCGTACTCTTGAGTTTGATAATTATATGTATAGTATATTGAAGAAATATAATCATGAATATTGTCTTCATCACTATCATAATAGAAAGAATTTATATAAATTGGTCTAACATATATTTCAACCTTATTTGTATATACATCTGCTCTTGTCATTACTTCAGTTATTAAAGAAGGTTTTTCCTCAGTAACATCTTCTTCCTTAACTTTATAAAGATTTGATTCCTCATCGTATACATAGCCAGAAATCTTATATTGTTCAGTATAATTTGGATCGCCATGATACAAATTTACATCTGTATAATTAATATCATCAGATTCTTCAAAGATTTTTTGAGCATATTTTTCAATAGTATCTACAGAAATAGATTTTGTTCCACTATCTTTATTCATATCTTCATTTGTTATTTGAGAAAATGCTAATATCAATTTAAATTCATTAGATAAATTATCTTTTTCTGTATCAAATCCACCAGTTTGATATATTTCATACTTAGCAAAAGTCTTATTATTTCCTACAGTTTTATAAGCATTTTGAACATCTACATCATTGTTTAACTCTTTTTCATCTTCATATGAAGCTATTAATTTATCTTCTTCCTCTGGTTCTTCTGTAACTACAGGTTCTTCAGTTTGTACTACATCAACAGGTTGTGATTGTCCATTGTTCTTGTGTGTTGAAAAAATTATTACACAAGTAAGAATTACAGCAACTAGAAGTGCTATGAAGATAATTAAGGCTACTAATGGAATGCCTCTTTTTCTTTCCATATATAATCCTCCTCTTTTGTACAAATAAAATTATATCTATATAGGAAATTTTTTTCAATAATTTTATTAAAAGTATTTTCTAAAATTTGGTTAGCAATTTTTGCATAAGATTGATTTAAGTCCTACATCTATGTCAATAAGACCAATCTTATATTTATAATCTAAGTCAATTATTTCATCTAATAATTGTCTAATTTCTTCTTCTGAAAAATATCTTGATTGATTTATGTATTTAGTTGATAAAAATGTTTGATTAGGCTTTAAATCTAATACGTCTTGAACATTTTTCTTTTCTTTCAAAGCCATTTTAGTTAGATATATTTTCTTAAAATGATTGTAAAGAACGACTATTATTTTTTGAACAGGCTCTTTATTATAAATTAATCCATCTAGTGTTTCTAATGCTTTTGTACTATTCTTTGTTCCAAGAGAATCTGTTAAATCAAAAATAACTGCTTGTATTTGCTTATTTGCCAATTTTTCTATTGCATCTTTAGTAATTTCTCCTCCTGGTCCTGCAAATTCAATTAGTTTTCTTATTTCGTTAATAAGATCTTGCATATTTGTTCCAGATATTTCAATTAAGTATTGTAGGTTCTTATCTAATACTTTAACCTTATACATTGCACAAATCTTTTTTAATCGCTCCACTAGCTGTATTGGTTTTAATTCTTGAAACTCGTTAACTATTCCAACTGGTTCAACAGTTTTGTACATTTCGAATTTGTGAACAGTATCTTCGATAAAAACAATTACACAAGACTCATCTAATAACTCTTTATTATCTTTTATATATTCAACTAGCTTTTCTTTAATAGGTTCTTTATAATCTTTTTTAAATATTCCTGAGTTTCTAACTACTATTAGTTTTTTCTCATAGCCAAAACTAGGTGTCTCTATATCAGAAATAATGGTACTAATACTTTTTTCATCATGTGTTATATAGTTTATCCCTGTGCTTAATTCACCAAATGCTTTTTTTATCTTTCTTAAATATTCTTCAATAAGATATGTTTCTTCTCCATATAGCACATATAAACTATTTAATTTTCCTTCTTGTATAGATTTATCTAAATCTCTTATATTAGTACTCATTAATATCTCCTATTTTATAGTTCTTCAGAAAGCATGATTTTCAAAACTTCTGAAACACTCCAAGCTTGTGAGAAAGTTCCTCCTGGTAAGTATGGTGGTTTAGAATTGTATAGTTCAGCTATAGATCCTATACATCCTTCACTCAATGCTGTTTTAAATGTTTTCTTATATTTTTCTAATTGTTCATTATATTCTTTAATTAATTTCTTTTTCTTTGTAACTGCTTTTTCATTTTTTATTATATTCTTAAAAGCATCCATATATAATCCAGCCAGCCATGGCCAAGTAATTCCTTGGTGATAACTCATATCTCTTCTGAAGCCATCACCTTCATATATAGCAATATATTTTTTACTTCTTTGTGAAAGAGTTGCTAACCCATATTTAGTAACTAATTGTTTAGTAACAGTTTCAAACATTTTTTTAGGTTTATCTGTAGTCATTGTTAGTACAGGATAAGTACAAGATATACTAAATAACTGATTAGGTCTTATTTCGTTACTGCCTAATACATCAAATAAACATTTATTTCTCTCATCAAAGAATTTCCTATTAAAGCTCAATTTAACCTTTTTAGCAAGTGAGCTATATTCTTTTTCAGTTTCTTTGTCTTTAAAGATTTTTGCTAGGTTTTCAATTGTTTTTAATGCGTTATACCAAAGACTATTAACCTCAACTGCTTTTCCATTTCTAGGAGTAACTGCAAAACCAGATACTTTAGCATCCATCCATGTTAATTGTGTATTTTCAGTACCAGCTGAAATCAAGTAATCTTTATCCATATAGATATTACTATCATCTATGTCAATTCCTTCTTGGAATTTTTTAGCAACATCTTTTAATATCTCATATAAATTATCTTTTATAAATTTCTTATCGCCTGTGTATTCCAAATATTTATTAATTTGTTCAAATAGTAGTAAAGATGCATCTACACTATTATATAATGGTCTACTATCATAACCAGAATATCCATTTGGAACAAGTCCAAATTTAATATCTCTAGTCATCATTAACAAAACATCTTTAGCTATATCGAATCTATTGGTCTTTAGAAGTAATCCTTCATATGCTATTAAGCTATCTCTTCCCCAATCTAAAAACCAAGGGAATCCTGCTATAATAGTATGAAGTCCAAACATAGGTCTATAAGTAACAAATTGATCTGAGCTAATTACCAAATCTCTAAACATTTCTTGGTCAGCTTTAGAATCTGTCGCTTTAACTAATTTACTGTCTTTTACAATTTTCTTAAGTCTTTTTTCTTCCTCTTTTATTACATCTTGACCGTTTATTTCTTCTATATTTTCTTCTAATCCGCAAACGATTGTGAAAGTCTTTTCTTCACCAGCTTTTATATCAATTTCATATCTTCCAGGTACAAATAGATTTTCTTCTGGGAAGAATCCTCTTTTTTCTTCTTCTAAATAGAATATATTTCTAAATATATCGTGATTATGTTCGATATATTTTCCTTCTTTAGAATATAGATATATTGGATTTGCGCTATTTTCATTATTTACAACAATTCTTATCTTGTTTTCTTTATCTATTCTTTGAGAGACATCGAATTCAGCTCCACTACTCATTTGATGAAAATCTCTAAAATTCATAACTGGTGCAAGTTTTATAGTAATATCTTTATCTGTATTTATTTTATAGAAAATAGTAACTATATTTTTGCCATGTACCATCGCTATAGACTTTTCAATTACTACTCCATTTACTTTATAAGTAAATTTTGGAGTGTAAACTTTCTCAAAAGATTTTAGATTTTTATAACCTTCTGAAATATAGTTTTTGCACATATTACTATAAATAATCTCTTCTGTTCCATCCTCAAAAGTAATACTTTCATCAATTTTAGAAAGGATTACAAATCTTCTAGCAGGTGGTAATAATGGAGCTACTAGTAATCCATGATATTTTCTTGTATTAATTCCTAAAACTGTCTGACTACTGAATCCCCCTATTCCATTAGTAATTATCCATTCTTGAGTTAATCCTCTTTTTAAATCCAATTGTCTTTCATTTAATTTCATTTGTACATTCTCCTATTTCTTTTGTATTAATCATCGTTATTATCTTTATTTAGTCTTTCCATTTCTTGGAATAATCTTTGATTTTCTAGTTTTTGATTATCTGTTGCTTGAATAGCATTAATTCTATTTTTATATTTATGTTGGAACTTAGATTTTCTCTTAATTCCTTTTTTAGCCAATTTAGCATTTTTAGCTTTTTGCTTTTTAATTTGTTTATTTTGTTTCTTTTCTCTTTTTATTTCTTCATCTAAAATTGATTTAATTAGTAAATATTGTGGTGTACTTTCTTTATCTCTAAACTTAAGATCATTACTGATTAATTCCATGACAGAGATTGCAATTGCATCAGAATCATGTCTAATAAATTCACCATCTATCTTTGATAGATTCTTTTGAATAACTTTGATTCCTTTCTTAGTTGCTTTATCTATATCTTGGTCAACAATGTCTTGACCTTCTTGATTATATTTTCTAACAAATTCTGGAACTATTTCACCAGTATCTGCTAAACAATAATCAATTATATCTTTTCCTGTATGATCAAATAGTGCTTGTAAGTGATCTGAAATAGAAAAGTCATCTGTTTGTCCAGGTTCTGTCATTATATTGGTTATATATATTTTTAATGCTTTACTATCTTTTATTGCTTTTGAAACGTTTCTTACTAGTAGATTAGGTAAAACATTAGTATACAAACTACCAGGTCCAATGATAATCGCATCAGCTTCTTCAATTGCTTCTAGAACTCCTGGTGAAGGGAAACAATTTGATGGACTTATGAAAATTCTTTTAATTTTTGTTATTTTCTCATAAGCAATTTCTGGAATTTTGCGTCTATCTTCGACTATTGTTCCATCTTCTAGCTCTGCACATACTTTTATATCATCTAATGTTACTGGTAATACTTGTCCTGTAATATTTAATACCTCTGTACTTTTTTTCAAGCCCACTGAAGAATTTTCATACATTTCATCTAATGCTTTTAAGTAAATATCTCCAAAATTCATACCGTTCAAAACATTATTTTTGAAATTCCAATGTAACAACTTTTTCATTAAATCTTCTTTATCTGACAAAGCTATAATACTTTCTTTTATATCATTATAAGGTGAAAGATTTAATGTGTCTAAATTTTCTTCATTATCACTAGATAAAGTAACTATTGCTGTAATATTGTTGGTGTATTTCTTAATTCCTCTAATTACTGTATTTAATCCTGTTCCTCCACCTATTAAAACTATTTTAGGTCCTTCATTATACATTGTCTTATTAAAAATAAGTCCTTTAATGTTAGCATTAGCTTTTTTGCCTTTATCTGTTACTGTATTATTTGCTTCTATTAATATTTCTAGTACTCTTTTTAGAATATAGACTATACCTATAACAATTGCTGTAAACCCAGCAATAAAAGCTAAGGTAATTTTAACAATTTCTGTGGGTCTTAAAACCTTTTCTTGTATTATACAGGCAATTGCATAAGTTACTCCTACAACTCCTAATAAAATTAAAAGTATCCATCTTTTTATCTTTGTTCTTGAATTGAACCAACTAAAAAATCCCTTCATTCTCTCTCCTTTATAGTACTATGATTTCTAATTCTAATTCTTCTCCAAATTCTTCTTTTACTTTTTCTTTTGTATACTTTATTAATTTTATTATATCTTTTGCTGTCGCATTATCTTTATTAATAATAAATCCACTATGTTTTTCTGATATTTGTGCTCCTCCTATTTGATATCCTTTAAGTCCTGCATCCTCTATTAATTTAGCAGGGATACAGTTTTCTTTTCTTTTAAATACGCTTCCAGCGCTAGGATATTCTAAAGGTTGTTTAGCTCTTCTAGATGCCTGATTCTCTTCCCTCTTTGCTTTAATTTTCTCTTTATCACCTTTTGTTATTTTAAATTTAGCTCCTAATATTATCCAATTTTTATTAAAGAAAATACTATGTCTATATGAAAAATCAGCTTCATCAGCTGTAATTGTTTTTATTTTATAATGTTCATCTAAAACTGTTATTTCAACTATTACATCTTTAATCTCACCACCATAAGCTCCTGCATTCATTTTAATAGCTCCACCTATAGTTCCTGGAATCCCACCTAAAAATTCATAGTTTTTTATTGAATGTCTATATGCATATTCTGAAAGAAGTGCTACTGGCACTCCTGCTCCAGCACATACATAATCATCTTCAACTTTTAATACTTTAAAATCTAGTTTTACAATTATTCCTCTAAAGCCTGTATCTTTGCATAAAATGTTGGTACCATTGCCAATAACAAAAACTTTAGTCTTTAATTGTTTAGCCATTTTTAAAATATATATAAGTTCATTTACATCTTGAACGATTACATAGTAATCAGCAACACCTCCAACTTTAAAAGAAGTGTGCTTACTCATTTTTTCATTCATATGAACATTTTCTGGCTTTATTCCTTTTATGATTTCGTCATAGATCATTAATTTATTACCTTCTTATATTTTATTTTCCCATATTATATAAATCATTGCCAGATGAAGTAGTTCTGTGAGTTATGTCATAAACCTCTTGCGTATAATAGTTAACTATATATTCGGTGTCATCGATATTTGATATTCCTAACTCTTTTAAATCATCGGCATCTAATTTATAGTATCTTTCTCCTGCTGTATTTTTAGACCAATATGCATTATTGTCAGCCCACTCAAAAGAAGTTGATGGTTTAGCTGTGCTTTCACCCACTAGTATACTTGCATCATTTGTTACTTTATATTGTTCATATCTTTCGTATAAAGCATGTTGAACTACTTGTAAATTAGCAAGATATTTTTTATTTTTAGTTTCTTTTGTTCCAACTACTGAGTAACTAATTAAAACTGCTCCAATAATTCCTAAAACTATAATTGTAATAACTAGTACTGTCATAGTTATTCCAGATTCTTTCTTCATCTTTTGCATGGCCAAAATCTCCTTAAAAAATATATTTGTATCATATCATTTTTAAAGTTTTTTTACAAGGATTTTACAAAAATATAAGCCGTAATTTTTCAAATAATTACGGCTTTTTTATGATTATATTACTATTATTTTTTGTCTTTATCTTTCTTTTCTTTTTTGGCTTTAACATCATCAATTGAAACATTTCTTTTATGTTCAATTTTTTCCCATCTTGTATCTGGTTTTATAATACATTTGATGTTAATTAAAATCCAAGAACCTAAGAAAATCGGATATGCTAAAATTCCTTTAATCATCTTTCTTATTGGTTTTTTCTCAATAATCATTATTAATATTGCTGTAAACATAGGTGCTATAAATGTTGCTACTATATATTTTAAATAATTAAATATAAGCATTCCTGCTGTCATTCCATCTGCTAAGAAAATAACAGTGTTAATTCCAAGTAGTAAGAATGTTACTAGCATCATTGGAATACCCATTAAATATAGCAAACCATCAAAGTTCATCATGGTTCTATATTCAACAACACCTTCTGCCAAATCCTTAGTATAATATTTCATACATTGTAAATGACCAACTGTCCATCTAGATCTTTGAGACCAGCTTTGTTTAAACTCTGTTGGTTGTTCATCATAAACAATAGCATCTGTTGCCCAACCAAGTCTTCTTCCTTGAGAAATATTCTTAAGTGAAAACTCAATATCTTCTGTTAGTGTTATTGTATCCCATCCAGTAGGTTTTATTAAGTTAAAGTCAACCATAAATCCAGTACCATTGATAAGTGGAGATAATCCCAAATTATATCTTGCTAGGTGATAAAATCTATTCATTGTCCAATAGAAAATAGCATATCCTGCAGATACCCATGAGTCATCTGGATTTTTGATATCTCTATAACCTTGTACAATTACTTCACCTTGGCATAATTTTCTATTCATTGCATTTAAAAAGTTTTTATCTACAACGTTATCTGCATCAAATACACAAAAAGCATCGTAATCAGCATCTTCTTGTATTTTTTGATTTAGAAACCATTGCATTGCAAACCCTTTTGTTTTATGTTCTTCATCAAATCTTTCATAAACAATTGCATTAAGTCCTCTAGCAATTTCAGCTGTTTTATCAGTACAGTTATCTGCAATTACATAAACATCATATAATTCTTTTGGATAATCTAATTCATTTACACTCTCTAGAAGACTTGATATAACATTTTCTTCATTGTGAGCTGGAATTATAAGCATAAATTTATGTTTTTTATCTTTGATTAAAGGTTTTTCTTTGAATTTTATCAATGCACATACACTTATTATTAATTGGTATAGCCAATAGATAACGATTATCCAAGCTATGGCCTGTTGTAATATATAAACGTATTTCATTTTCTTCCTCTTTTCTTATTATTCTTCTTCAGATTTCTTTTCTTCTTCATCAAATCTCATAGTTAAACTTATTTTGCCTTGTTCATCAATTGCTAATATTTTAACTTTTACAGTTTGACCTAATTTTAAGACATCTTCAACTTTGTTTACTCTTTCTTTGCTAATCTTTGAAATATGTACTAAACCTTCTGTTCCTTTTCCTATTTCAACAAAAGCTCCAAAGTTTGTAATACTTGTTACAGTACCTTCTAGAACTTCACCTACTTCATAAACTTTTGCTATGTCTTCAATCATTTGAAGCGCTTTTGCACTGTCTGATTCTTCTGTTCCATAGATGAATACAGTACCATCTTCATTAATATCAATTTTAACTTTTGTTTCATCGATGATTTTATTAATCATCTTTCCACCAGGTCCAATTACATCTTTAATCTTGTCTAATGCAATTTTTGTTCTTGTAATTTGTGGTGCGTATTTTGATATTTCTGCTCTTGGTTCTGATATAACTGGTTTCATAACATCATTTAATATATGAAGTCTGCCTTTATGTGTTCTTTCAAATGCTTCTTTAATTATATCATATGATAAGCCATCAACTTTTATATCAACTTGTATAGCTGTAATACCTTTTTCAGTACCACCAACCTTAAAGTCCATATCACCAAAGAAATCTTCTATTCCTTGGATATCTGTTATCATTACATAATCTTTATCATCTTCAGGATTTGTAACCAAACCTGTTGAAATACCAGCAACTGGTCTTTTAATTGGAACGCCAGCATCCATTAAAGCTAATGTAGATCCGCAAATACTAGCTTGTGATGTAGATCCATTTGATGATAAAACTTCTGATACAACTCTCATACAATATGGGAATTCTTCTTCAGATGGAAGAACTGGAACTAATGCTTTTTCTGCTAATGCACCATGACCAACTTCTCTTCTTCCAGGTCCTCTTGATGTTCTTGCCTCACCAACGCTATATGGTGGGAAGTTATATTGATGCATATATCTTTTTTCAGTTTCTTCATCTATTCCATCTAGCATTTGTCCTTCAGATGCCATACCTAAAGTAGCAATTGTCATAACTTGAGTTCTTCCTCTAGTGAACATTGCACTACCATGAACTCTTGGAATTAATCCAACTTCACATGATAAAGGTCTTATTTCGTCTAATCCTCTACCATCAACTCTTCTATGTTCATTGAAGATTAATCCTCTTACTGTATATTTTTCTAATTTATAAACTGCTTCGCCTATTGCCATTCCATTTTCTTCTGCAAAATCTTCACCTTTTGTTTCTGCAAAGTAAGCTTTAATTTCTTCTGTTAAAGCAGCTACAGCATCATCTCTTTCTATTTTATCTGGTACTAATACTGCTTCTCTCATTTTTTCTTCAAAATTTTCTTTTAATTCTGCATATAAATCTTCATCAACGGCAAATGATTTGTATTCAAATTTAGGTTTTCCTATTTCATCTTTCATTTTTTGGATGAATTCACACATTTTTTTAATTTCAACGTGTGCTGTTTTAATAGCTTCTAGCATAACATCATCTGGTACTTCATTTGCTCCAGCTTCAATCATAGCTATTTTATCAATTGTTCCAGCAACTGTTAGAGTTAAATCAGATTTTTCTCTTTCAGCAACTGTTGGATTGATAATTATCTTTCCATCAACTAAACCGACATTAACTGCTGCTGTTGGTCCGCCAAATGGAATATCAGATATAGAAAGTGCTGCTGAAGCGCCTATCATAGCTGCAACCTCAGGAGAGTTATCTTGTTCTACAGATAAAACTGTTGCAACAACGCAAACATCATTTCTAAAATCTTTTGGGAAAAGTGGTCTTAAAGGTCTATCTATAGCTCTTGAAACTAAGATAGCTTTATCACTTGGTTTTCCTTCTCTTTTTGTAAATCCTCCAGGGATTTTTCCTACAGAATATAATTTTTCTTCAAAATCTACTGATAATGGGAAAAAGTCTATTCCTTCTTTTGGTTCTTTAGAAGCTACAACATTAACTATTACAGTTGTATCGCCATATTTTACTAATACGCTTCCATTGGCAAAACCTGCCATTTTGCCAGTTTCAAAACTTAGTTTTCTACCAGCAAGTTCTGTTTCATAATAATGTACCATTTCTATGGCTCCTTTCTTAAATTTAGCCAAAGAATTGAATCTAGAAATCAGATTTAAAACTAGTCATTTAACACGCCTTAAATCTAATGTCTAGTTCTTCTTTGACTATTAATTTCACATCCTTTAAAAGACTAGAAAACAAGCGCAGCTAGAAAATAGCTACGCTTGTCTCATTATTTTCTTAAAGATAACTTTTGAGCTATGTCTCTGTATCTTTGTAAGTCTTTTTTAGCTAAATAGTTTAAAAGATTTCTTCTTTTACCAACCATTTTTAAAAGTCCTCTTCTTGAATGGTTATCTTTTGGATGAACTTTTAAGTGTTCTGTTAGTTCTGAAATTCTTTCTGTTAAAAGAGCGATTTGAACTTCTGGTGAACCAGTGTCATTTTCTTCTCTTTTATAAGTGTTAATTATTTCTTGTTTTCTTTCTTTAGTCATTTTAGCACTACCTCCTTTATTTAACTTAATTTGCCAATTACTGAGTCATAAGCAGGGTTTCCTTAAAACTAAGTAATGGTAATAAATTAGCAAAACTATTTTACTACAAATTTGCCTAAATTGCAAGCAATTTAACTAATCTTCTTTAGTTAAGAATTTGTCGCATACAGCTGCTAATGCTCCACCTATCATAGGTCCTACTATAAATACCCATAAACAAGCTTGTGAACTTATTTCATTTATTTCACCTTGGATGATTCCAGGTGCTATTGATCTAGCTGGGTTTACAGATGTTCCTGTAATACCAATTCCTAATAAATGTACTAATGTTAAAGCTAAGCCGATTACTAAAGGAGCTATTACTGATTTAGAATCATCGCTTGTAACTTTAAGAATTGTAAATACAAACATGAATGTTAAGATGATTTCTGTAACTAATGCACCAAACCATGAGTATGCATTGTCACCATCAAATAAGTTTGCACCTACTCCTGTGTTTTCCATTTCCCAACCATCACGTTGAGCTAATACTAGAACTAATAGTCCAATTCCTACGAAAGCACCAATAACTTGTGCTAATACATAGAATCCAAATTCTTTTGGACTAATTTTTCCTTTTATTAACATTGCTAGAGAAACAGCTGGATTTACATGGCATCCAGAAATGCTTCCTAAACTGTAAGCAAGTACTGCTAAAACTAAACCAAATGCTAAAGCTGTAGCAACTAAATTACCTGTAACTACGGCTGTTCCGCATCCAAAGAATACTAGCATAGCTGTACCTAAACCTTCACTAATATACTTTTTCATGTATATTCCTCCCTTATTCTAAACTTCAGTATTATTATATTTTTTTTTATTTAATTAGTCAACAAATTATTTCGTTTCTTTTACATTTTTTATTTTTGTGTTACAAAGCATTCTTTTACTATACATTTTATTTACTTTTATTGTATAAAACATGCCACTTTGATATAATTTTTCAAGAATTTATAAGGAGTCAAATGATGAATTATTATCAGATTTTGGGAATTCCCGAAACAGCTTCTGACAAAGATATTAAAAAAGCTTATAAAAAGCTTGTTAAAAAGTATCATCCTGATGTTTTTCATGGTGATAAAGAATTTGCAGAAAATAAAATTAAAGAAATTAATGAAGCCTATGATACCTTAGCCACTCCAGAGCTTAAGGCTGAATATGATGATATATTAAATGGTAATGCATCTAGTGAAACTATTGCTGCTTACAAAACAACTCAGGCTCAAGATAACTATTATAATAACAATAGATATAGAGATAATGATTTTTATAATAGTGATTCTTATAGACATTATTCATATAGATATTATGGCAGAACAAGACCAAGTCAAGAATTTGAGGAATATCGTCGATCGCAGTCTAAAGTTTCTGATGATGGTTTATTTTCGGGCTCGAAATCGAAGATTATTATTATAATAGGTATTTTAGCTGTAATAATGATTATAATACTTATATTCCTTCTTTCTATGTTGCAAAATGTCACTTCTAATAATGGAATGTTCGATGATTTATCTAATGGTTCTTCTGAAAAAGGAATACTAATTATACAAAAAGGTGTATCTTACGATAAAGTTGTTGAGTATTATGGGGAACCAGATAAAAAGGATGATACTAAAGGCGGCTTTTATGCTTATTATGGTCAATCTTATATTGTTTTTGATAGGAATTCAAAGGTTACTGATTGGCATAACAAAGGAGATTTTTATACCGATTATAGAAATGCATCTCAACAAGACGCTTTTGATAGTGTTGTAAATGAGTTGCAAGAGCAAATGTATTTTGATTTTTAAAAAAAGAAGCTATGTTTTCATAGCTTCTTTTTATAGTACTTTTGAACAAATATAATCTACTAATTCTTTTACAGTATTTAATTCTTTATATGTTTTCTTTTCAATTTTTAGTTCAAATTCTTTTTCTAATTTAGTTAGTATAGTAATCTTATCAAATGAATCTGCAATTAACTCAGTTTTTAAGTTTGCATCGTTTTTTACTTTTGCAGTAGTAATTCCTAATTGTTTAGAGATAATAGCTTTTGTTCTTCTTATTACTTCTCTTCTATTTAATACATCACTAGTCTTCTTCTCTGGCTTTTTAGCTTTAGCCAATTCTTTTTCTACTATTGTTTCTTTAACTGTATTACGTCCATTAGTTAGTTTTCTGTTTGTAAACCTGATTTTAGTAATCTTTTCAAATTCAGCTAGTTTTTCATTTAAGTCATCTATTTTCTTACTAACTATCTCTTTATCTCTAACATTACAGTTAATTTCTGCTGCAACAATTGATTTGCTATCAGACACTTTTTCTTCATAGATATATACTTGTCTTACTTCAGGTATCTTTTTAACTTTCTTTTCTAATTCGTTTGGTACTACTTTTTGACCTGTAGGAAGAACTATAACATCCTTGCTCCTTCCAGATATATATAGATATCCGTCAGCATCAAATCTTGCTAAGTCTCCAGTATTAAACCATCCATCTTTAATATAGTCTTGAGTATTGGTTCCTATATATCCATTAAACATAGATGTAGAACGAATATATAAAGCACCTAATTCACCATTTTTATCATTTTCAATTTTTAAGTCTATGTTATCTAATGGTCTTCCGCAGCTTCCTATTCTAAATTCATCTTTAGTATCTAAAGAAATTGCAGGACAAGCCTCAGTCATTCCATATCCTTGAATTAGAGTAAATCCCTTATCAATAAACTCTTTTTGAGTTTTTTCATTTAAAGGTGCTCCTGAACTAAAGAATAATACATCTTTATTTGTTATTTCATCTAAGTGTTCTTTTAAATACTCAAAGATTACAGGTACTCCAGACATAAATGTTATATTTTTTGTGTTTATTTCGTCAATTATATTTTCTATGCCTTTTGAATGAGTTCTCTTTGCTCCACCATATATTGAGTTATAGAAAGTAAATATTCCTTCTAAGCTGTGACTTAATGGCATAACTGAAAGAACATTGTCTTTTTCGTTAGTCCTAATATAATCAACAGAGAAATAAAGGTTATTACATATAGACTTTTGACTTAGCATTGCTATTTTGCTCTTACCTGTTGTTCCAGATGTATACATTATAATAGCTGTATTTAGAGGATTAATCTTAAGTTTTTCTATTTCTTTTATTCTAGATTTTTCTTGTTCATCTAGCATTCTCTTGAAATCGATGCTTTCAAATTCAATAACTTTAGATTCACTTATTATATTCTTAAATCTATTTTTATATTGTTTTGAAGTAAATACAAATCCTCCATTTGTATTTTTGATAGCTTCTTGTATCTTTTCTTTAGAAAATTCTCTGTCTAATAATACTACTGTTCCACCTGCATACATTGTAGCAAGTTCTAATAATTCATATTCATATCTGTTTTCAGCAAAGATTACTATCGGTTTTTTCAAGCATCCTTTATCTTCCAATGAAATTGCTAAATTCATTATTAAATTCTTTGCTTCTCCATAAGTTATAGTATCTTTACCTATTTCATAAAGTATATTTGTTTTACAGAATAGAGCTGCATCATCAATTAATTGTTTGATTGAGTTTGGACGTCTTTTCTCATCTTCAGTAATCTTAACTATACCTGTTTTTCCATCCATCTCCACTATATCGCCATCTTGAACATTTTCAAGTAATCCTGTAATACCTACAACAGCTGGAATTCCAAGTTCTCTTGATACTATTGCAGAGTGTGAAAGCAAGCTACCTCTTTCTACTAAAACTCCTTTAGCTGCTGGGAACAACATTATCCAGCCAGGATCAGTAAATTCAGCAACCAGTATTTCACCCTTCTTAATTTTTGCATTTTTAGGGTCTCTCACCACTCTTACTTTTCCTCTAACTATACCTGGAGATGCTCCAACACCTGATAATTGAGTTTGTTTATTTTCATTTGTAGTTTTATTTTCAAGTTCTTGTTTCTTAAAGTCATTTCCAACATTGACTGCCCCATGTGAATAGAATCTATCATCTGGCGAAGTTTGGTTGTATTTTTCATATTGTTCTTTTCTTATTTTAATTAGTTCTTTTAAATTGTTAGTAGTAGATTTTCCATCTATATAGAATAAGATTTCATTTACTTCTAAGTAGAAAATATCTCTTTTATTTTCAATTACATTCATAGAAGCTAAAATAAAACCAATTCTTAGGAATATTTCTCTTACTCTACCGAAAACTCTAGTTCTTTCAAATCTAAGGTTTTCTCTATTTCTAACGGTATATCTAGCATTCTTTAAAATGAAATTAACATTTCTTTTTTCAAATATTCTAAATCTTAGTTTTTTCTTTAGTTTTTCTTCAGCTTCTCTTCTTGTCTTTTCTGTATCATTTTCTTCTACAGAACCTTCTTTTATTCTTTGAGCCATAACTAAAATAGACCTATAAAGATTGCTTGGATCATCTTTTAAAGTCATTGTCTCAAGTTTTAATTCTTGAAGACATCTGTCAGAAAATTTGTCTAAATATTCTTGTAATTTAGTATTTAAAAATACATTCTTTTGAATTTCTTTTTTAATTAAATAATTATCTCCACTTTTTAAAACTTCAATTAGCGTATCATCTTGACTTACTATTGTTGCCATTTCTTTAATTCTCTTAGCTGGTTCAGCAGAAATAATGTCCCCATCGCTACATAATAAATCATTATGAATCTTTTCTCCATCTTGTCCAAATAGCTTTATACATTTTTGTTTTAATTGGCCATAGAAAATCATCGCTAAGAAGTCATTTACTAATGGTGCATCCCATTTATATAATAGTTTTCTTTCTAGTTCATAATAGTAATCATGTAACTCGTAAAGATCCATATTATCTAAGTCTCTTTGGCTTAATGCTTCATTTAGTCTAGAATAGAAATCTTCTGTCATTTTTCTTAAGTTTTTATATCCGCCAACCAATCCTAAACCAGCATTTAATAGTCCAATTTTATCTTTAAAAGTTTGATCTTGTGGTACTGGGAATAAACTATCCGGAAGTGATTCTTTAACTCCCATCATCTGTTCCATAAATTTTTTATTTTTGCCAAGTCCTGGGAACATTGTAAGAATTCCATACCATCCATACAAGTTATAATAAACTCTACCATCTATTAATCCCAAAAGATTTTTAAACATTTGAGAATTTAATTCTATCTTTTCTTGTTCAATTTTAAAGATTTTGCATAATTCAATATATACACTTTCATATACCGTTCTAATAAAAGAAAATGTAAGTGGTGTTGTTATTCCTCCATAGCTTTCGACTATATTGCTATTATCAAATACATTTATTTTTTCATCTTTGTTGCTAAGATTTCCAAGTGTAGTTATTGGTCTTGA
>JAEEGL012893194.1_pt1 | contig 32777 bp, 45 predicted proteins | sample 9134231 | NCBI WGS metagenome assembly JAEEGL01 (sample SAMN16246548, study PRJNA631951) | gut metagenome | biome: gut microbiome; feature: rumen; material: fiber-attached | host: Bos | place: Iran: Karaj | collected 2018-10
CAGAGCAAAATTATGAAGATAAACTTTATCAATATCAATAGATGAATTATGAATATATCCAAGAGTTACAAGATAAAATAATTCAAGCTGAACAAGATATGACAGATTAGATTAACGATTTAGATGTAACTAAATTTGCTAGTAAAGAAGCATATCTTGATGCAGTAAATCGTATTATTGATGCAACCAGAGCAAAAGAACAGCAATATAAAGATTAGTTAGCTCAAACTCTTGAACAACAAAATACTCTTTATGAAGATGACTGGGCTCGCTATAATGAGCGCACAGGTTATCGTATGGCAAGAGATGACTAGTGGGTTGATAACTGGAATGAAACTATCCTTGCGCAAGAAACTGGATTTGAAACTCTTGAAGATATGTTTGATGAATTAACTGGTGCTATTGGTGGTCCAGAAGAACCAGGTACTTATGTTGGAGATATTACTGATGCGTATGCTGAGATGTAGGCATCTAATGAACGTGCTCTTAATGCAGCAGGTACATCTATGCAAACATATGAGAGCGATGTGCGTTCTGCTATTTCTGGTATTAGTGATGATATGGAAGAAACATAGACGAGAGTTGAAGAATTTGCTGAATCTCTTAATGAATCTATGGAAGCCGTTACTGATTATATTAGTGAATGGAAAAATAGTTATGGAGATGCTATTCAAGAACTTTGTAAATTTAATGATGATTTATATACTTCTTGTTAGAAATTAATTAGTGCTTTACAATAGACTTTTGGTGTTAATGCTGACTTTGAAGCCGCACAAGCAGCGGCGGCAGCAGAAGCATTGGCGGTAAGTCAAAGAGGTAATTCTGGTAATAATAATACCGGCGGCTCTAAGGAGAAAGATACTACGGCAGAACCTCCTATTATATACACCGATCCTTGTCCTAAAGGAGGAAATCATAATTGGAGACATATCCATACAACAATGGCATCTGGAGATTAGTGTACTAAATGTGGTATGTTAAAAAATTGGTCTGATATAGGAGGACATAGAAATTATACTGGTTATAAAACAGGTGGTTATACAGGTACTTGGTCTGTTGCTTCTGCTTTAACTGGTATGTATACTGGTTCTTGGAATGGAGCAGATTTAGAAGAGAATGGTCGTCTAGCTTTCTTACATTAGAAAGAATTAGTCCTTAATGCTGATGATACTAAAAATTTCTTATCTGCGGTTGATATGGTTCGTCAAATTAGTCAAACAATTGATTTACAAGCTGCATCACGTAGTAATTGGAATTTCTTATTACCAGGCATTTTGGGCAAAGAGCCTGATACTCTTGATTAGAATGTGCATATTGAAGCTCACTTCCCGAATGTTACAAGTCATAGCGAAATTGAAGAAGCATTTACTAACTTAGTTGGTAAAGCATCTTAGTTTGCAAATAGATAAAATAATAGGAGACTTATTAAAGTCTCCTATTATTTTTTTACTTATATTTGGGCTAATTAAATTAATTAAATATATTTATTTTTCTATTTTTTATAGAAGAATATTTTTTGAGAGAAAGGAGAGTCCTTAAATGGCAATTACAAGTGAAGACCTATTTACTGCGATAAAAACTATTGTAGATAAATAGATTGATAAAGTTCATTATGATAAAACTATTGTTTGTACTATTGAAGATAATAGTAAAGCCAGCAAGGGCGAATATATAGTATCTGATGGTAGTACATCATTTACTGCTTATAGTGAAAAAACAAATTATACTTTGGGGGCAAATGTTTATGTCACCATTCCTCAAGGTAATTATGAAAATAAAAAATTAATTATAGGTAAATATTTAGGAGATGACAATATCCCTTATTCTTATACTCCTCCTACAGAAAATTATGTAAATATGACTGGTAATATTATTCCAGAGTCTAGTAATGTATATCGTTTATTAGCTAATGATATTGATTTAAATAATAATCCTACATCAACAAGTGCGATTGTGGCTTTAACTGATTTAAGTCTTATTGGCTATGACCGTTTAGGATTAAGTGCTGATTTTTAGACTTTATTAGGTTCTTATGAATTAATTAATGGTCATTATGGTTTAAAAATGGAATTAACTGGTATTCGTAATGATGGCAAAGAGGGATATGAGGTTTTATATTTAAATACTGATGATATGTTTGGTAATCCTTACAAATTTGTGGGAGCTACTACACAAGAAAAAGTATTTGATATTTCAAATTATAGTGAAATACAAGATATTAATATTTATTTTTATTAGTCTGCTGATTTTATAGATAATAATAATGAATATATAAAATATAAAATTCCTGGCACAAATTAGAAATTAATAGAAAATTTATTAGTTTCTAATATTTAGTTAAATGCAGGATATGATTATTCTTCATTTGACAAAGAAACAATTTTATTGTATACTTTAAATAGTAAGATTTTTAGTGCAGAAGATTCTAAACGAAATCTTCAAGTTAGATTTATACAATTAAATGAACAAGGCACCTATTCTCAAATGGGTGAGATACCTTATATGGGACCAGATAGTGAAACTCCTATCACTCCAGAAGGTCAAGAAGATAATTATGCTAAAGTTCAAGAATTATCTGATGAATTGGCACATATTGAAGCACAACGTGATGCGGCAATTGAAGCGCTTAATGAAGAAGATTATTCAGATGATGAAGCTTATGTTAATGCTGTAACAGCATTAATTGAAGAATATGCTGAAATGAAATTAGATATTTAGAGACAGATTACTGCTTCTCTTGGCTAGTATGTAATTCACTGGTATCAATGGGATTTGGCTCCTGATATTTAGGATGAAATAGCTGGCCCATTCTGGAAAGAAATTTATCCTCAATCTGCATATAATTGTGATGTTGAATTGCGTGGAACAGCAAAAGCACATGAGCGTTTTAAAGTTATTATTGAAGTTAATGTGGCATCTGATGGCGAAGATATGCAAAAAAGATATATTGAAAGCCAAATTTTGGAATTTACTAATGAAAATGGTAGTGTTGAGACTAATCTTGCAGTTGATTTAGTGAGTGGACTTACTCTTGGTACTAGTGATGATTATAATGGTATCTATGCTATATATGGTAGTGATGGTCAATTAATGAATCAAGCAGATGCTATGAAAGATAGATACGTAACAGTATCTTATCAATCATTAGTAACTGGTCTTACTGAATTTGATGGCGCTGAAAGTATTATGTGGCAAGTACCTGGTAATAATACAATGATTATTATTCCAGAAGAACAAGATAGTTTAATTATTACTCAAGACCCATTAACAAAAGTAATTACTCTTCAAGGTGATATTAATACTAGTGAAGATGATACTGATATTATAGGTGAAAATAATATTCATGGTGCTAAATTAAAATTTAGAATTAATTCTGTATATTCACAAATTAATACTAATAATACTATAAAATGTCTTATTACACGACAAGGATTTTAGTATGCGGCGCAAATGACAATGCATTTTGCCCCTGCTGGTACAAATGGTACTGATTATACTCTTGTATTAGAAATTGATAATAATCAAGAGTATACTGCAATTCCCATTGGAGCAGTAGGAGGATTTTCAGGTCTAAGAATAGTTGCTTAGTTATAGGATTATGAAAACAAACCTATTGACGGAAAAATTGCTTTAAGTTTTGAAGATGATTCTGGGCTTTATTTTCCTGATAGCACTAGCGAAGAATAGAAAAATATAATTATTAATGCAGGAGAAACTGCTCTTATTTCTAAAAATGGAGAAGTTTCTAGACATGGTATGGTAGTTGCTACAACTTATGTCTGGATAGCAAATAGAACAGCAGAAGCAGAAGAAAATGAAGAAGAAGAAGTTGCTACTAGATAGATAATGTTAACGGCATATTTACCATTATCTTATGCTGAAAATGGATATACAACTGACTTAATAGAAGGTCCAATTCGTATTATTTATGATGGTGGTGGCAGCAATCCGGTATATACAAAATTACCATATAATTTATATATGAGTGGAGCTATAAGAACTGAAGAAATTAGTTGGTCTATTCATTGTCAAAACAATGGTGAAGAAAGATATATTGGAAAAATTAATGATGGATTATATGTGCCTCCTGTAATGTTAATTACAGGTCTTGGACCAGTATGGGTTGAAGGTAAAGTTAATGGAAACCGTATATGGAGTTAGCGTATATTATTATAGGTTAATAGATTTGGTTCTTCTATGTTAAATAGATGGGATGGGTCATTAACTATTGATGAAGAAAATAATTAGATCTTATCTTCTATTATTGGAGCTGGTAGTAAAGATGGCGAAAATAGATTTACTGGTGTGATAATGGGAGATATTGGTAAAGATATAGATAGGGCAAAAACTGGTTTATATGGCTATCATACTGGGGAATAGTCTTTTGGATTTTTATCAGATGGAACTGCTTTTCTTGGTAAAATGGGAAAAGGATAGATTTAGTTTAATGGAAATAAAGGAACTATTTAGTCTGGTAATTATTAGAAAGATAAAGAAGGTATGCTAATTGATTTAGATGATGCTTTATTTGATACTAAATTATTTAAAATAAATGGTAAATTAAATTCAAATAAACCAAATTAGTCTATTTTAGAAATTTATGGTTTTAACTAGGTAAATAATGATAATACTGAAATTTCTAATTTTGAAAATACAGATATTAAACCGCTTATGAAAGTTGGTAATGGAAAATATTTTTTACAATCTGCTAATTTTGATGAATCTACTTTTACCGGATTTCAATTAAATTTAGCTAAAAATAAAATTACTGGTTTTAATACAAAATTAGATTTTTATAATACAGGTAGTGAAAAAATTTATTTACCAAGTGGAAAAATTGCAAAAGAAAATACTTCAGAAACAATTACTGTTCATTATACAGAAAATGGAATATTAACAACTAAATCTTATATTGATTGTTATTATTCAGAAGATTTAGAGCTTGATGATAATAATAATTATTATTGCGGTGAAAATGGGTCTGGTAGTATTGATATATTTGAAGGATTAAAAGATACTGATTGGTGCGAAAAAAATGATATTAAAAAAGCAACTGCTGCTTCAATTGAAGAATATGAGAGTTTATTAACAATTGATTCTGGCGGAAAATCATATCCAATATGGATACAATCTAGTTTATTAGATAAAAATAATAATAAAATTAAAAAGAAAACTTTCAAACTCGGTTGGGATGGAAGTATGTAGGCTACTTCTGGGTTAATTGGAAATTGGGTTATTAATTCTAATAGTTTAACAACTAATGGTGGAAAAATTGGAATGGCTGGTTGGACTGATAAAAATGGACCAATTTTTTGGAGTGGAGGAAAAGCTTTAGATTTTCCAGGAAGAACATGGCATGACCAAGTTGGTTTTGGAGTTTCTGCTTAGGGAGAATTATATGCAAATGATGGAGCAATTGGTGGATGGAATTTATCTAAGACTGGTTTTAATGTTTCTGTAGAAGATTATGATGAATATGATGAATAGAATGAAAAATACTATAAATATGTAATTAATACTACAGAGACTGGACTCTGGAAATATGAAAATGGGGCATGGCAAGAATGTGCAACTGCTGGAGAAGGTACTCATGATAGATTAGAATATTCAAAAGATGAAGTTGAAAACATTGATTGTAGTATTACTTCTGATGGGACAGCAAAATTTAAAAATATTTATTTAGATAATCATAAAATGTATACTAGCACTGTATATGATCATAACACATAGTATACTGCAACAACAGCTACTTTTTCAAGATTATCTGTTTCAGCTTAGGGAATGGCTGCAGTCCGCACTGCCTCAACAGTATCTGCTTTATCTACAGCAATTTAGCATTTATTTAGTACTACTACAGTTACCTATGTAACTGGGATTCAATCAAGTACAGCAACTCGAACAGGTTTATATAATGTAATAGGATATAGATGATAGGAGATTAAATATTATGGAAAAATATTTTATTACAAAAGAAAATTTAGAATAGTTGATAGAAATTTTTAATAAATTAGCAGAAGTTACTGCAAAAGGAGACGAAGCGATTATTCTTGTAAAATCTCGTTTTATTTTAAAAGATATTATTGAATCAGTTATTAATAATAATAATAATGATTAAGAATTATAATAAAAATGAAGATAAAAAGGAGTGAGAGATATAATGGCAATTAAACTTTTTCCGCCTTATATCGAAGGTATTTTACCCGCCTTTTATCAATCAAATGGGACTACTAAAATAGTAGTCCCATTTGTTATGAATCGAGGAGTTCGATTTGATGATATAAAAGGTTTAATGATGAAAATTAAAAGTATTCAAAGTAATACTTATTTATATAGTACAGAAAATGATGAAGGTTTATATACTGAAAATCAAGCAGTATTTACACTACCTCCTCCAATTAGTAGTGGAAAGAAAAAAGAATTAACTGAAATTATTGAAACTGCTAAAAAATAGTTAGAAACTCTTCAAACTAAAAAATCTTTATTAGAAACAATTAGTGGTTATTATGAATAGTTAGCGGAATTAGAGCATCAAGAAGAAAGCATTAGCACTAGAGAAAATAATAAAAGATTCTATGAAAATCGTATTGCTGAAATATGTAACTATTATTTAACGGTAGAAGAAAATACTACTTTAACTCAAGAAGAAAAAATTAAAAAACTTGAAAAAGTTAAGACTTAGAAAATTATTGAGTTAGGTAAAAACGGCGCTTATTATGATATATAGAATATAAATATTGCTAAAAATTTTTATAATATTGTGAAAGGCTTAGATGCTGAAATTGCAGAATTATAGAGTATCAATACTGAGATAGTTACTAATTAGATATTAAATGCAGTTGATACTTTAACAGATGAAAATTATTTAGCATAGGTTGGTCGAGTTAAAGAAGATTATGTTTTTGAAAATTTGTAGCAAATTTTATTTTTAGATGAAGATTCTGATTTAAATAGAATTAATAATGCTTTTAACAATGAAGAGGCTATAATTACTGAAAAAACAACTGAATTAGAATCTTTTACTAGTGAAGATTTGCGACCTGGGCTTTTTTATAAAGTTCAATTAGCATATATTAGTAAAGATGGAGATATAGGTTAGTATTCAACTATTGGAGTTATTAAATATACTACTATGCCAGAAGTATATATAGAAGGGATGAGCACTGCTGCTATTAATACTACTTGGCATGAATTTAAAGGAGTATATCATCAAGCTCCAAATGAAGGTGATACTAGTGAGCATGTTTATTCATATCAATTTGATTTTTATGATGTAGATCATAATTTAATTGATAGTAGTGGGACTTTGCTTCATAATTCAACAACTGATCCTAATGGATATTAGTCTTATGATACTTATTATTTTTCAAAGACTTTAGGAGTTGAAGAAGTATATTATGTTTAGTATACGATAACTACTCAAAATGGATTAATAGTTTCTTCTCCTGAGTATGCTGTAATGGAAAAGTTTTCTGTTAATTTAGACTTGCCAGCTAATTTAATAGCAGAATTAAATTATGATAATGGATATATTAAAGTTGCATTAGAAGGAATCCCTAGCAATGATGTAATTCCTGATGCTAGTGGACATTATATTTTAGCCCGTTCTGATTCTGGTACTGATTTTAGTGTTTGGGAGAAAATATTAACTTTTTCTTTATTAAATGAAAAACCTAATAAATTACTTTGGCGAGATTATACTATTGAGCAAGGTAAAACTTATAGGTACTCAATTCAACAATATAATGATAATGGAGTATATTCTTCTCGTAGAAATACAGATGATATATTTGCTGATTTTGAAGATATGTTTTTATCTGATGGAAAACGACAATTAAAAATTAGATTTAATCCTAAAGTTTCTGGTTTTAAGAATGATATATTAGAACAAAAAGTAGATACAATAGGCAGTAAATATCCATTTTTCTTTAGAAACGGAAATGTTTATTATAAAGAGTTTTAGATTTCTGGTTTGATTTCTCGTCTTATGGATGAAGAAGAATTATTTTTTAATTGGGATGTGCCAGATATGAGTTGCCGTCATGATTCTGTTTGGACTAGTAAAGGTGGTTCATCAATTTATGGATACCATGAAACTAAATCAGAATTAATTCCAATAGAGCAACAAACAAATGCGTCTTCTGGCAGAGATATAGATAAAACCATTAATTTAAAAACTAATATTACAAGCGATAATATATATGAAGAAAGACAGTTTAAATTAGAAGTTTTAAAATGGCTAAATAATGGTGAACCTAAAATTTTTAGAAGTCCAGCAGAAGGTAATTATATTGTTCGTCTTATGAATGTATCATTATCTCCAGAAGATAAATTAAGTCGTATGCTTCATAATTTTTAGTGTACTGCTTATGAAGTAGATGATTTTACTTATAATAATTTAAATAAAAATAATTTTTTACAAAATACTAATTAGTCAGATAAAGTTTTAATGTATAAAACTATTTAGTTTTATGAAGATAATGAAGATGGTACTAGAATCTTTAAATCTGGAACTATTATTAATGATGAAATAATTGGGCTTTGGATTCATGATTGTTAGCCAGGTGAAAAATTTAAAATAGTAACTTCTGATAATCAAGAATAGATAATTGTAATAGGAAGTACTGGTCAATATATTATTGAGTATCCTACTGCTATATAGTCATTTTCTATTGAACAAGGAACTTTATCTTCTGGTTAGATTACTTATAGTTATTATGCCAAACCTGTTAATGATTTTGATGATTTAGAAAAAGTTGATATAATTGATATTTATTGTAAATAGATTATTAATAAACATGAACCTATTTTTAATATTTTTGATGAATTATTGAAATCTAAATGGAATGGAAATTATTATGAAAGTAAAAAAATTTCTCTAAATAAAATTTATTATATTAAAATTTAGTCTTGGTTAGATGAAGAAACTTATTTTAATTAGTTAGATACTAATACAAATACTTCTTAGACTAATAATTCACAAGACTTTTATTCTAAACAAGGATTTTCTTTTCATCCTAATGAAGAATTATATCATGATAGATTAATCCATATTAATAATCAAAGTAATTGTGATTATATAAAAACTATAAAAATTCAAGTCCCTTTTGGGGAAGAAAGAATTACTTCTTTAAAATTTGTCCATTGCGGAAAAAATCTTTTTGATTTTAAGACTATTATGGAATAGAATGGAATTCCTAAAGAGCAAGAACCAGATAATAGTATTTTTTGGTATAAAACTAACTCTTCTGTAATGAAAAATAAATTTGGAGAAACAGCATTAGGCTTTTACAATAATATTCTTAATTGGGATACATAGATTACTTGTTCTATTAGTTATAGAGCTTTTAATCCAAACAACTTAATGGGAGGATTAATTATAAAAACAAATAATACTCCAATTAGAGGAGTTATTGGGCCATATATAGACCCAACAAGTAATACTTATTATCATAATTCAACTTCTAAAGGTAATATTAAATATATTTATTTTGATTATCTTAGAAATCTTTCTCTCTTTTTAGAAAATATTCAATTAGAGATAGGAAGTAATACTACAGGATTTGAAGAGTATAATGGATAGACCTATGAAATTGATTTATCCAATATAGAATTTTATGGCGGAGAAATAGATTTATTAAATGGGAAAATTATCTCTAATTATGATAATGAAGGAAATCTTTTAATTACTCCTAATATTATAGATATTGATTCAAAAGATATTCAGATTAATAAAGGAATTAATAATTTCTTTATTTATGGAGATGATGGAAGGAGTAATATTGAAATATCTTATATTATAAATAAAGATTTTATTAGTGTTAGAGATAAAACTTATTTTATTCCTATTAATAAAATACATACAAAAGAAGATTTAGAAAATATAAAAACTCTTTATTTATATCCATAGACAGAATTAGAAATTGGATATTAGATTATTAATAGAACTTTTATAAATGAAATTCAGAGAATTAATCCATAGTCTAATAAAACTTATTATCAAGAATATCAAGAAGCACTTAATGCTTTTAATAATTATATTAATGATAATGAATAGAAATTATGGACTCCTTTTCCTGATGAAAATAATTCTTATCTTGATCCATCCAATTATACTAATTGGGAAAATGAAGGTTCAAATACAAATATTGAAATAGCTAAAGAAGATGACTTATTAGAAAAAATTCAACAAACTAAAAATGATTACGATATAGATGTTATAAGATACAGAAATGAAGTTGAAAGAGAAAGAAAAGAAAATAATAATTTTGAAGAAGATTTAATTACTATAGAGAATGGAGGAGTAATAAATGAACCAACTTTATTTACTAGATCCTAATTTTTTAACTCAACTCCAGTCTCATAGACATCGTGAAATTTTTGCACGAGTAACTTTACTTTCTTGGGAAGAATTACCAATAGAACGAATAGAAGGAAAAGTTACTGGCGGTTCTATTAATATTGATGGTGATTCATCTGTACGCCGCACTTGTTCACTTAATTTAATAGCAAAAGAAGTTAATATTAATAATTTTTTATGGGGTTTAAATAGTAAATTCTATTTAGAGATTGGGTTAATGAATAAAATTAACCCAATCTACCCTGATATAATTTGGTTTAAGCAGGGAATGTTTATTGCTACTGGATTAAATATTTCATATGCAACTAATAATTATAGTATTAGTTTAAATGGTAAAGATAAAATGTGTTTACTTAATGGTGAGGTAGGTGGCAGTTTTCCTCAGAGTATTGATTTTGGTACAGAAGAATATGTAGAAAAATTAGAAAATGGAGAAGCTACTAGAACTATTAAGAAAATACCAGTAATAAACATTATTAGCGAAATGCTTTAGAATTATGGCAATGAATTAGCAAAAAATATTATCTTAAAAGATATTGAAGATAATGGGCTTGAACTTATTGATTATAAAGGCGAACCTGATTTATATTTAATAAAAGAAGAAAGTACATAGATTTATATTAATATGATATTAGATACTAATGTAAAAGTATATGATGCTGAAAATGGCACTATGTATACTATTTCAACTATCCCAAACTATGAACCATTAGTAGGTAATGATTTAACTAGAATTGAATTAACTCCTGGGACTAAAATTACTTTTGTTCCTGGTTCAAATGAATTATATACAATAAGTAAAGTATAGTATGGGGCTGCTATGGGATATAGATTAACTGAATTAGTTTATCCACAAGATTTAATTGCTAATGTTGGTGAAACTATTGTATCAGTATTGGATAAAATTAAATCATTTTTAGGTGAATTTGAATATTTTTATGATATTGATGGAAGATTTATCTTCCAAAAGAAACCTATTTATGTGGATCATACTTGGAATAGTCAAAGTAAATAGTTAGAAGTTGCAGTAATTTAGCAAGAAGATGCCTCTATTGCTTATTATTTTAATGATAGCAATTTAATCACTTCTTTTGGCAATTAGCCAAATCTCCTTAATGCTCGTAATGATTATACTGTTTGGGGGACTAAAAAAGGAGTCAGTGGGGCAGAAATTTATATTCATGCTAGATATGCTATTGATCATAAGCCAGAAATTTATATCTCAATGGATATGAGTGAAACTGGGGATGAAGCAGAACGTCGTCCTTAGACTGTATATTATAGCGATTCTCGTTTTGCTAGTGTACGTGAAGATTTACCTCATCAAGAAGTAGATTGGCGTGAAGTAATTTATTAGATGGCGCTTGATTATAGAAGATTTTATCATAGTGATAATTTTTTATATGAAGTAGCAAAAAATAATAAATTTTATTTAGATAGTGAATTTTATGATTTATTCCCATATGGAAAAACTGGTTATGAGCAATATTATACTGATTTAGGTCCAGATGCAGGAGTAGATAAAGAAGGCAAATCATTTTGGCGTCAATTATATAATAAAGATGGCGCTTGGAATATGGAAAAATTAGAAGATATTGAACATTTAATTTTTTGGTTTGATTTTCTTGAAAGTGAAAATACTTCTGTAGAATCTATAGGTATTCCAACTATTGGGGATAGGCCAAAAGCGGTTAATGATAATAATGTAAAATCTATTTATTATAGAGAAGTTCCAAATATCTTATTTGTATAGGAAAGTGATAAAGTAAGTACTCGTTGGGATTAGTCTTAGAGGGCTAGTGATGAAGATACTCCTTAGGCTTGGGGCTATGACTATAAACCTGGTTATGTATACGTACAATTACCAGAATATTTAGAAAATATGTTTTCTATAAGTACCCGCGGTAAATCTGCGATGTCAGCTATTGATGAAATGTTATATTCTACTTCTTATTGCGTAGAATCTGCAAGTATAAATGCAATACCTGTATATTCATTATAGCCTAATACTCGTATTTCTATAAGTGATTAGAATAGTGGTATTGAAGGAGAATATTTGGTATCAAAATTAACAGTTCCTTTAACTTATAATGGAACAATGTCTATTACTGCTACTAAAGCAGTAGATACTATTGTGTAAAAGGAGGTAGCAGTGAAGTGAGTAAACAAGTTAGATAGTTTAGATTTTATAGTCCTTATGGGCCAAATTTTTTAGATACAAATATAAGTGGAGCAGAACTTATTCAAGGTAGATCTGATGCAGGGTTATCTAATATAACAATTTATTAGTTAGGCATTTAGTCAATTCCTGGAACTCAATTTATATTAGGTGGATCTAATGACAATTCTCCTGTTACTATTGGGGCTACTGGTATTTTTGAAATGGATTTTAACAATTTTGCTAGTAAGCCAACTAAAATAAGTGTTTTACCTAGTTCAATTAAAAATATAATTAATAATTCTATTGGCTATATTATTATTGATTTGGTTTATGAAAATACTACAGGGGAGAGTGAATCTTAATGAATATTTATGGTATGAGTCAAGGATAGTCATTAGGGCAAGGTACTTTTACTTTTGATAAAATTGTTCCTAATAGATGCTTATTAGATAAATTGGCAAATCAAGATAAAGTATTACCAGGAAGATATGCCTTAGTTGAATATGATTAGCCTTTAGCAATTGTTTCAGATATAAACAATTAGAGTTATACAAAAAATAAATTATATGATATATTTCCTAAAATAAATATTAGTGATGAAGATGAAGAAATAAGTTTTAGTTTTGATTCTACAATAAATTATATTTATGTTTGTACAGATGAAGGTTCTGGTAATTATAAATATTATTATGCTTCTATTCCAGACGAAAGTAGTTCTTCTACTGAACCTGAAAATACTAATGAAGGAAGTTATTTAATTTTTAATCAATTAGGTAATTCTACATTTACCCCATATGATTTTAATCGACTTATAGATTTAGCTTATGCAAATTCTGACCCTGATGATAGTATTTCTAGTGAGAGATTTGCTCTTTGGGATTCTACTGCTTGGTTAAAAATAGTTGAGCATAATTAGCATGGTAGTAATTTTAAGTATATTAATGTTGCTGATTTAAATGTTATAACACCAACTTTTAAAGTTTTAGGTAACACGGAAGATGATATTGAAGAAATACCTTTTATAACAACTTTTGATTGGAGCGATAAAGGGAACGCTACAACAGCTGATACAGCTAACTTTAATGTTCCAAAAGTAAAAGAAGGTAAAGATGGAGTATTTTCAATTCGATATCCTAATCCAATGAATATTGAAATTGCTGGAATTGATGTTACTAATACTAATAATAGCGCAACAGCAACCTCTGTTTATACTGCAAATGGAAAAAATTTTACTTTAAAATTTCCAGAAATTGCAAGAGCTATTACTTCTGCAAATGCTGCCACAACTGCTGCAAATGCTGCCACAACTGCTGCAAAGGCTGCTACAACTGCTGCCTAGATAGCCACAACTGCTGCTTAGACGGCTACAACTGCTGCAGAAGTAGTAACAGCTAATACTAAAGGATTAATAAAATTAATTTATAATAATAAGGAATGGCCAGATGAGGGTAGCTTACCATCAATTAATTCAACTAATTATGGTAGTATTTTAAGTAATACTAATAATGGGGCCCTTTGGCAAGCTGTTAAAACAGCTTATGAATCTGGTTAGTCAATAGCTGTTAGTAATTTTGGGACAGATGGAATTATTGCACATATTGGTAATCCTAATACTATTAATAATGGAACAACTTTAGATATCCGAGTAAGTATTAATTCAGAAAATCTTCTTACATCTTAGGATATAATTGATTTATGGACTCTTTCTAACGGTTCATAATTAATATTATATAAATAAAAATTTTTAAAGGAAGGAGAATAATAATTAAAAATGGCTGCTAATTATAATTATGTAAAATTTTAGCGCGGTACTTTAGCTGCTTATAATAATTTAAGAGTTAAAGACCCAGATACCTTATATTTTATTTATGCAGATGCAAATAATTAGTATGGTTCTCTTTATTTAGGTGATAAATTAATTAGTGGAGGAGAAGTTAGTGTAGTTTCTTCTTCAATGAGTGATTTATCTGATACTTAGTTATCAAATGTTCAAGATGGACAAATTTTAGTTTATGATTCTTCTACTAGTAAGTGGAAGAATTTTGATTTAGCAACAGCTATTGAAGATGCTGGTATTGAAACTGGTGCTACCGTAAGTAATATTACCCCAGAAGCTGGTGAAACCGATGCAGAAGCTCTTGAAGATATTTCAAATCCTGCAGCTGGTGATATTGCTTTTGTTGGAGATAATATTTATATATATGATGGTACTGAATGGAAAGAAATTGCTAGCGCAAGTGAAACTCAACATAGAAATGCTTGGACTGCCTATAGACTTTATTTAAGTAGATAGTTGACTGGAGCATTAACCCAAGAAGCTCAAGAAAAATGGGATGCTTATCTTAATGGAGAGCTTAATGGTAGTGAATTTAATACTTATGTTGATGAGCACCCAGATGATTTTGTTTTTCAAATAAATAGTACTGCTAGAGTAAGTGATTTAATCGGAAATAGTTCTGCTGAAGCAGCAGCAGGAGATTTAGTTTTTGCTCCTGATTTAAATCATGCAGCAAGTAGTGATCAAATTGAAGAACGAATTAATTCTATTTATCAAATAATTTCAATTAATGGAGCCACTTGTAGATTAAAATCTCTTTTACAAGGTACTTATTCTGCTGAATCTCGTATTTCTAATTTAGAAACTTTAGTAGGCCAACCTGCATCTGGAAATGATCCTGCAACAGGCCTTCATGCTGTAGTTGCTGAAAAGATTACTACAACAGAAGCCAATCAATTAATTGCTACTGCTGTTGGTAATTTAAATCATTTATCTTATCAAAAAGTAGGTAGTTTAAATGCTATTGATACTTCAGCAACTAACGCTGATAGATATATTTATTTAGTACCTCAAAGTCCTGGTAATTTAAATGATTTATATGATGAATATCTTGTTATTGATGGCTCATTAGAAAAGATGGGCCAATGGGGCGCTGGAGCTTTAAGTGAACTTGAAACTACTGTTGGCAATTTAGAAGATATTATTAATGGTATTCCAGCAAGTGGTAACGACCCGGCAGTACCTGGTTTAGTAGATACTGTTGGTAATTTAAATGATATTATAAATGGAATTCCTGCTAGCGGGAATGACCCAGCTGTGCCTGGTTTAGTAGATAGAGTTACTGTATTAGAAACTACTGTTGGTGATTTATCACAATTATATAACTATGATGCTTAGAATCCAGTAAGCATTGTAAATGCAATTAATGAAATTAATGAAAGATTAGTCTGGTAGTAGATTGGTGGTTCAGAGAACGAGCCAGAAACTCCAGAAGGAAATTAATTAAGGAGGAAAATATAAATTATGGCTAATCCTATTAATGTTTTATTTAAACGTGGTTTACATTCCAATTTACCTGCTACTACTGCAGCGCAAGATGGTGTATTTTATTTAACCACAGATACTAATCGTTTATATGTTGGTCAAGGAACAAATTTAGTTGAATTAAATAAATCTATTACTGTTATTAGTAATGCAAATCAATTACCTGAATATACTACAGATGATAGTAAAGAAGTAAAAGGTAGTCAAGTCGCCGCTGGGCAATTTTACTATATAAATGCTGGAGCAGATTCTATTTCTGGAAATATTTTAGCAGTATGCTCTGCTATTAATTCACAAACTCATAAAATTACTTGGACACAAGTAAACCCTGATACTAATACTGATCATAATGATGATACTAAAGTAACTTCTATGACTGCTGCTCTTTCCAGCACTGCTAATGATGCCCTTAATTATACCATTACTTTAAATCAAAGTACTTCTCATATTGGAGGAGGAACTGATACTCTTGATCCTATTTCTGCTACATTAAGTATTGGTAAAGAAGCTCTCACTAATTTAGCAGGCGTTAGTGTTGATATTTATAATTCTGCTGTATCTAATAGCGCTGTAACTATTAGCACAACTGGTAGTGGTCATGCTGGCGATGGATTTACTATTGCTGCTGGTGATAATATTACTTTAACTTCTACTGCTGGTGAAAGTATTTCTATTGCTTCTAAAAATACCACTTATGAATTAAGTTCAGCCGCTAATAGTACAAATGTTGTTTTAACTGGTAAAAATGGTGATACTCAAGCAAGTAGTAATAGTATTGCTTTTGATGCTGGTACAGCATTAAAAGTAAGTGGAACTAGCGCGGGACATATTCAATATTCTCATGACACTGTTTCACATACTACTTCTACTTCTACCGCTACTGCAAGTAATAATGCAGAAATTGCTGTAATTGATAGCATTACTGTAGATGCTCAAGGCCATGTTACTGCTTATAACACTAAAACTGTTACTGCAAAGAATACCACTACTACTGCAGTGACTGTTTCTGCTGGTGCCGATAATGGTAATTTAACTATTAAAGTAAAAGATAGCGCCAATGGTGAAATTACTAGCACAGGCGGAAATGGTATTTTATATCATAAGATTACTGTCGATGGGACAGAAGTAACAAAGTATAATCAACAAAGTTTAGGCTCATTCTATTCTGCAAGTAAAGTTGATCAATTAATTTCTGGCTTAAATGCAATGACCTATAAGGGAACCGCCACTGCTACTGGTCAATTACCAACGTCCGCTACTGCTGGTAATGGTATTAAAGTTGGCGACACTTATATGGTTACTACCGCTGGAATTGGTCCCAATAGTAATTCTCGTGTTGGTGATTTATATATTGCAACTGGTACTGAAACAAATGGTGTAATTACTGGGGCTGTTACTTGGACACTAGTTCCTGCTGGCAATGACCCAGATACAACTTATACATTTACAGTAAAATCCGATGGTACAATTGAAGCTGACCCTTCAACTTCTAATCAAAATGTAACTGTTGCTAAAATTGCTGGAGGCACTGCAATTACTGCTAATGTTTCCGGTTCTACTATTACTCTTAATCATGATTCAGTATTAACTAGTTCAACTGGTAGTTATGGTGAAAGTAGTCCTACTGCTCCTGGTTACGGTGGAAGTTTTAATGTTCCATATGTAACAGTAGATGCTCAAGGTCATGTAACTGCTATTGCAAATAAAGCTATTACTCTTCCTGCTTCTGTAAATACTACTTATACTCTTAGTGCAGATACTGTAAGTAATGAAGCTGTTGTAAAATTAACTGCTGGCGGCTCTGGAAGTGGATTTACTAGTGCTCCAATTGTTGGAGATACTACTTCTATTGCTGTAGCAGTTAATAGTTCAAAAATTAAGGTTTCTCATAATCAGTTATTAACTACTGGAACTGCTGGTAATGAATATGGTAAGTCTGCAAGTACTTCTCCTGCTGCAGGAACAGGAGTTATTAAAGTTCCTCAAATTACTGTAAATGCTGAAGGCCATGTAACAAAAATTGCTGAACAAAGTATTACTTTACCAGCAGATAAAGATACTAAATTCCAATTAAGACCTGTTGAAGTGGCTGCTACTACTAGTAATAATTTCGCTCAAGCAAGTAGTGCTACTGCTACTGTTATAATGAGTGATACTACTAGTGCAACTTCTAATAAAACAACATCTCCTATTGTTTTCACTTCAAATTCTTTAGAATTTAGTAAACCTGCTGATACTACTTCTGTAATTAAAGCAGATATTGTTTGGGGTTCATTCTAATTAATTGGACAAAAATAAATAAATTTATTAATAAATTTTTTAACTTCTAGTGAAGGAATATTATGGGATAAGGACATAGTTCCTTATCCCATTATTTTTATATAATGAAAGAAAGGAGTAAAGATATGGCAAATAGTAGATTTTAGCCAGTAAGAGGAACTCAAGCTGCTATTTTAGATTCTCCTTATCAGGAAGGAAATATATATTTTGCTTATGATACAGGCAATATATATATGGATAAAACAGTTGATGGACATCTAAAACGCTTTCCATTAGGTTCTGGTTCTTCTGGAATTGTTTATGCTTCTGGGACAGAAAGTTCTATTTAGAAAGTATCTATTGATGATACTGATTTTAGATATACTATTTCTTTAGAGGCTTTAGATGATCCAGTAATGCCAATGGTAAATGCTTTAATTTTAAATTCAGATGGAAGATTTTTTAGAGTTTTATCAACAGATGATGATGAATAGAAAATTGAAGCTATTTTATTAGCTGTCAGTGGCACTGGTGGAGGTTCTGGAGAAGGCGGAGGTTCTGGCCCGAGTGCTATTGTAAATTTTAAAATTAATAGTGGAACTTTAAGTTAGAATATGATGTTTGTTTATCAGCAAGATTGGAATATTGAAATTATTCCACATAATTCTTATGATAATATTGTAACTTTAACTTTTACTCTTTTAGATTCTAATAATAATGAAATATTTAAACATAATGATATTGACGTTCCAGTAGAAGAAATTTATAAATTTAATGTTGCTCAATTACCAAAAGGTAAAAATTTAAATTTAATTATTGAAATGTCTTCTACTAATACAGATCCTTATCGTCGTGCATTTTCTGGTTTAAATATTGTTGAATTAGGATTATAGAAAATTAATAATAATTTTATTCCAATAAAGAAAATCGGGGATAATAATATTACTGAATTTTATTATATGCCTATTGGCGATGCTAGTATTGGTAATAAAGGAAAACTTCATGTTTATTTAGATAATAGAGAAATACAAACATCAGTAATTGATTCTACTTGGTATAATAGAATTAATACTTTAGGGCTTGAAAGACAGTCTTATGGTTCTCATAATATTAAACTTATAATTACAGCAGAAATTAATGGTAACACTGTTTATACAGATCCAATTAATTTTGAAGCTGCTTGGGCAGATAATACTTCTGAAGAACCTATTATTTGGATTGGTTCATATGATTCTACAGTAATTAATTATGAAAATTCATATATTTAGTATATGGTTTATGATCCATAGGCAGATACTCATGACCTTGCTACAAATATTACCTTATATAAAGATAATGAAATTATTGGAGAAATTCAATATCAATATAAACCAGAAGATGGATGGATTAATTGGGATATTTCTTCTTTATATACAGTAGGAAAAAATACTTTCTCTATTGTCTGTCGAGGTATTAGAAAAGATGTTGTCATTTATGTAACAACAGAAGGCTCTCGTGATTTAAGTTTAGCTAAAAAATCAAGTTTATTAGAAAACTTTAGTGCAGCAGGTCGTTCAAACTCAGAAGTTTTAAGTAGTCGTACTAAATGGATAGAAGCTACAAACAATCATTATGAAGCTAGATTAACAGGTTTCAACTGGCAAAATAATGGTTGGAAAAAAGATAATATTATAACAAATGATATTGATAATGGAACTTATTTAACAATAGCTAATGGGGCTGCAGTTTCAATTCCAAGTCCAACAACAAATTTAGATGGACTTTTATTAAATTATGATACTAGTTATACTATTGAAGTGCGTTTTCGTGTTCGTAATATTCAAAAATATTCTACGTTAGTTACAACTATTCCATTATATTTTTATGCTGAAGAAAATGAATATGGAGAATTAGTTAAATCTTCTGAAAGTAAAACAATGGAATGGATTAATGAAAATAATAAAGAAGTATGGTATGATGAATATGGCAGCCCATTAATGGATGAAGAACATACTTTAAAAACTTATGAAACTAATGAAGGTATTTTCTGTAAATGGTTAAATAATCAAGGACAAGGCTTTGTATTAGGCACTCAAGAAGCTTATTTTAATTCTCCTAAAGATGGTGTAAGTGTTCGTTATAAAGAGGATGAAGTTATTAATATTACTTGTGTTATTGACCATAATAAAAATCTTGTATATATTTATCTTAATGGCATTTTATCTGGCGCTGGAGAATTAGATTCTAATAAGCAAACAGGTAGTTTCCGTATTCCAGGAGCATTAATTTTTAATTCTAACTATTGTGATGTAGATTTATATAAATTCCGTATTTATTCTACAGCATTAACAATGCCAGATGTTATTTAGAACTATTTATCTGATATGCATAGTATTAAATTATTTGACCAAAATCAATTAAGTGATACATTAAAGCCAACATAGATTTCTTTTACAACTTTATTAGATTATAATGAAACACACCCAGATGAATTAACAATGCCATATGCGGTTTGGAAGATTAAAGATAGTAATCGTGATGAAAAACTTCCATATTTTAAAGGTGATGGTTGTAAAGTAGATATTACTTTTGTGAATCCATCTTTAGACAGAGCACTTGAAACTGGGGAAATTGATGAATGGTATTATTATACACATTCTCCTAGCTTTATTGCTACTGATGTTGATATTGATGTGCAAGGAACTTCATCTTAGGGTTATCCTCGCCGCAATTATAAAACTAAATATAAAAAAGCTACTTCATGGGTATTTACTAAAGGTAGTTTAAAAGGTTAGTCTTTAACAAAAGATTATGAAATAGATGGAAAAGTTTTAAAAGGAAAATTCCATATGGATAATGAATATGTAGGAGTAAATAAATTTACTTGGAAAATTGACTATATGGAATCTTCTGGAACATATAATACTGGTTTTGCTAATTTATTAGGTAATTTAAAATATCCATTATATACAAAACATCCTCTTAATGATTTAGGAATTGATGCTACCGGTTTACGTACTACTGTTTATGGATATCCTGTATTAACATTCCATGAATATGAAAATACTAATAATAATCCTTCTAACCGTGGTGTTAAGTATGAGTATATTGGTCGTTATAATATGAATCTTGATAAAAGTGCTAATGAAGCATATGGTTATGAAGATAGCCGTGCTCAACCCTATATAGAAGGAAATCCAAAAATAAAGAATATAGCAGAGTGTTGGGAATTAAGTGATAACCAAGGAACTTGGTGTTCTTTCAAGTTCCCATCAGATGCCTCTCGTGAATTGGGATTTGGTACTCCTTAGAATGGCTATCCTGATAGATTAGAAATGTTTAAGCATTTTGAATATCGTTATAGTCCATATGGAGATTAGCTTGATGCAATTGGTGCAAAAGGCAAATATGATGGAGTAGTTCCATCAGATAAACCAGAAATTGGTGAAGAAATTGGTTCAAATGATGCTCAAAAGAGCGCATATGCTCGTAATGTGTATTTTAATTTAGAGCGTTTATTCTTCTGGTTAGATTCAACTAATATGTCTAATGCAACCAATGAAGACATTTATATTCGTTAGCCAGTAAAAGATAATGAAGGTATAATTTCAATTTCTAAAACTAAATTAGATGAAGTATCTTACCCAACTGCGGCTGATTATAGTGCATCTCTTGGTGCAACTTCTGTAGTTAATCCGCTCGGTGGTTATATCACCACATTCACTAAAGATACTTCAGATTATCGTCGTGAAAAATTTAGAAATGAATTTACAAAACATTTAGATTTAGAATATTGTTTAGTATATTTTGTATTAACAGAATTATTACTTTGTTATGACTCTCGTGGAAAAAATATGATGATAGCAAGTTTTGGCCCAAGAGAAGAAAATGGCGAATATATATGGTATCCTACATTTTATGATATTGATACTCAGTTAGGTTTAAATAATACTGGTGCTTATTTATGGGACTATGATGCTGATGTAACTGAGGGTGGTTTATTCTCAACACCAACTAGTTCTTTATGGAGTAATTTTTATACTATATTTAATGAAGAAATTCAAAATAAATATCGTGTATTTCGTGGACAAACAGATGGTTCTATAGTTTCAAATAATTTAACATATCAAAATATTACTGGAGCTTATGAATGTGACCCAGGAGTTTTTGATTCATATGCAATGAAAGGTATTCGTCCAATTATTGCTATTGGATTAGATGAATATTATAAATATTTTGAAATTATGGATACTGGTTATTTTACCACAGATGGTACATTAACTCCTGGTACTGCAGAATTTGTTTTTTAGTGCCAAGGAGACAAGAAATTATCAACAGAGTTATTACTTCGTAATCGTTTAAATTATATTGATTCTTGGTGGTTAGGCGGTAATTATCAAATTGAACAAATGAAACAAGGTCAATTCTGGGGTCGTGTAAATGGTAATAGAAAAGAAGATACTTCTGACCGTTATTTAGATATGACTGCTGAGCAAATTAGTGCGGCAGCTATAAATGAAAGTAAATATAATGGTTTCTTACCTGGTACATTTCCTGTTCCTTATTTTGATAGTACACCAGAGTTTAAATTAAAACCATTTTTAAAACAATATGTATCAGTATTAGTAGATGAAACAACTAGAAGTTTACCTGTTAAATATTCTGCAACTCCAGAAGAAGCAGAAGGTAAGTGGACTGAACTTGGTGAAGATATTTTAAATCCTTATAGAGTAGCGCCAGAGAGCCCTAATGAACAATTAGTATATTTGCCCGCTGTTGATTATTTATCATCTATGGGTGATTTAAGTACAAAATATTTTAGTGAAATTCATTTAACTGCTGGTAAGCGTTTATTAGATTTACAATTTGGTAGTGATATTCCTGGGTATAAAAGTAAAGCTTTAGATGCTACAAAGCCATTAGAATTAAACAATGGAATTAACAGTGGTAATAAAAAAGCATTATTAAAGAAATGTATTCTTTCTCAAATTATTAGTTGGAATAAGCCAGTTGATATGCAAGGCTCTGAAAAATTAGAAGAATTCCGTGCTTTAGCTACAAGTTTACCAAGTATTAATTTTGCTAATGGTGCTCCATTACATACTGTACATCTACCAAATACTATTACAAGTTTGAGTTTAATTGAAAGTAATGAATTAACTAAAATTCTTGAAAATAAACCTGTTGTAGCAAGATGGGTAAATAACACTACTGAAGAGCCAGTAACATTTTCTGCTGATATGGATTTCTCTACTGTTCATGTTGAATTTACTGATCCTGCATCATATAGAGGCTTATATCTTGAAGATATTACTGACCATGTTCTCGGCCAAACAGTTTCAACTGGGCATGCTTTAGGTACTTTAGTACTTGAAGGCGGTGGACTTGGTTATGATTCTTATAAATTATTTAATAAATTAGTTGATATTAAGAAGAATGCTACTTCAAACAATATCTTATAGGCTAGTTTAAAAGATGTAAAATGGACTCTTTATTCTCCTGTAGTATAGGGAGATATTTATGATAGTAATAAATCTTATTATGAATTAACAGATCATAGTACATTTATTAACTATATTTATAATCAAAATAATTGGGAAGAAGATATATTAAATGGCATCATATATACAAAAGATAATACAATAGATTCTTCTGTAATTACAGATACTTCATTGTTAGACTTTTTAATTGATGAATATCCAAATTCATAGTTTGGTAATACAACATTATTAACTAATAGTGTCCCAGCAATTACTGGAACTATATATATTGATAATAGCAATGGAGATGCTATCAATGAAGAAGATTTAACTTCTATTTATGCATAGTATTTCCCAGGATTAAAATTCCAAGTTGCTAAAGTTAATGAAGCAAATATTACTAAATATGTGCGTAAATTAGATACTGGAGTAAATGAAACTATTGAAGTATTACGTTCTATGAATTCTCATCCTTTAGCTCCTACGATTTCATATCCTGCTCGTTCTGGATATGATTTTATAGGATGGTCTTTAGAGCCTGATAGTAGTGAATTATTCTTACCTTTTAATTTTGATGTTAATACTGGCTCTGGCTCTTATCCAGAAAATATTCAAGATTATTTAAATAATTATTTATTTAATGAAAATGATAAAATAGTAACATTATATGCTGTATATTCACCACACAAAAGTATTGTCACAATATGGTAGAATAATGAAAAAGCCGGTGCAATGCTAATTACTACTAATACTGCATTTTATGAACCAGTTAGTCTTTATCCTTATAATAATGATTTAGTAGATACTTCTCAAGAAATTTCTTTTGCTCCTTATAAAGATGATTCTGATTTAGGCTTAAAACAAACTTATCAATTCATCGGATATTCTAGTGATTCAGATGATGTAAATAGAGAAAGAATTACAAGTCCTGTTCCAGATATTATTATTGAAGATATTGATATTTATGCTATATTTAAAGAAGAAAGTATCTTTAGTGAAAATTATATAAGTTATTGTAAATAGTTCTTTATGAAGAGTAGCGAAGAAAATGGAAGAATAGAATTAACGATGAAGCCAATGTCTGAAAAAGTAGCAATTGGTAAAATTGTTGTTCCAGAAAATTGGGAAAATAAACCAGTTTATAAAATTATTAGTTTCAATAAGCAAACTAATTTCCAATATTTATTCTTTGAAGGTCAAAATCATCCTCTTTAGATTATTGCTCCATACTGTTGTTAGGGTATGACGCAATTAAAATATGTTGATTTTGTAGCATTAAAATCTTTACAAGAAATTGGAAGAGATGCTTTTAGTAATGTTAATAATCTAGTATTGGTTGATACAATTGGGCCAACAGATGGAACTGCTTCTTTAACTACTATCGGTTTAGATGCTTTTAATGGAGCTTTTGGTTCTAATCGAAAGTCTGGCGACAATATTTTATTTATCCCAAATACTGTTACAACTATTGGCGCTCATGCTTTTGCTTATCAAAGTTTTATTTAGCATCAAATGTCTTTAATGATTGGAACTGCAGATAATCCATCTCAATTAGTATTTGCTCCTCTTGGAGTGAATGGAAATATTAATGATGATGCTAGTTAGTTTGGTGCAAATAATGGCAACAATTGGAATAATATTGATTTTTATTCTAATATTTATTCAGGCGATGAAGTTATATATTCAGGGATAAAAATTTCTGAGTATATAGGTTTATTAAGAGATAACCAATTTGCTATCCCAAAGAATTTTACTATTTATAAGAATGGAGTAGGAACTCCAGTTATTACAAATAGTGTCTTAATAGAAAGTTAAGGAGGAATAATATTATTATGACTAAAGAGATATTATATAAATATCTTGGAACAAATGGAGTAATTATTTCTCCTGTTCATTTAGAAGATATTTATTATGTAAGAAATGTTAAATTAACTGCGGATGCTGGAAAATTATTAACAAAAGATAATAAAAGTTTTACTAAACAAATTATAGTACCAGAAGATGAAGTGTCTAGCTGGGCTGAAGTAGATAAATAATTTAATTAATTTTTGATAATATAGTAGGAGAAAATAAAAATATTTTCTCCTACTAATTTTAAAAGAAAGGAAGGACGCAAGTCAATGATTACAAAAATAACTGACGAAAATCGTCAATCCTATGATGCTCGTTTTGATTTATTAAATGATAAACTTGCGGCGGCAGGATTTAATTTTTAGGTTAAAAATGTCGCATCTCTTTTTGCTAATTTAAGTGAGATTGCTAATGCACAAGATCCAAATACTCATGAATATCTTATTCCTGCTGAGTATTATGTTATGCTTCCTGCTGATGAACCATTTTTTGAAATAGATGCTAATACTCGTGTAATTACTGTACCAGAGCCTTTTAAAAAGAATGGTGTATCTATTCAAAATGACCATCTTGCAGAAATTGTATATTTTAAAATTGATAGATATTTTGATCGTAATGACTTAGCCAATGATACCAATATTTATATTGATTGGAAAATTGGCAAAAAGGAAGGCCGTAGTGAAGCTTTGTGGCCAACTACTAATATTGATACTGGATATATTATTTTTGGTTGGGGTATTTCAGAAGCTATGACTGCTGAAAAAGGCAGTATTCAATTTGCTGTTCGTATTGAGTCTGATGATAAAACAGGTGATAATATCCCTGATTTAATTTTCAATACTTTAGTTGCTACTGTTAATATTAATGCTGGTTTAAATATTAATAAAGAGACTGAAGCAGTTTCTGTTGAAGATAGTGTAAGAGCAAGATTTATTAATAGTTCTTATACTCCAGAAAGCTTTGATCCATTGACTGAATTACAATGGGCTATTGATGGCAATTTAAATAAGAATATTCCTTATTACTATGATTTTATTTATGATAATCCAGATCCAGAAGCAACAGACAGACATGCTATTGGTGAAAGTAATGAATTACCATTAACTGTTACTTTAAGCGATGTTGGTCGCGCTAGTGATGAAACCTATTCTTACTATTGGATTGAACAAGGTGGAGCTGCTAATTTACAAAGAAGCTCTGAGTTATCAGATACTTTTACTGTATAGGCTAGTGATGATAATGAAATTAAAAATAAATATTATTATGTAAGAGTCCAAGGGCGTAAAGTTATTAGTGATGTTGGTAATGATGAAGAATTTTATAAAACTACTAAATTCTTAGTTAGTGATATTGCTTGTATTCCTAAAGCAACTACTCCTGTTTTAAATATTCTTGGTATACTTACATCAGGTAGTGCATCTATTACTCCTTCCCCAGATGCTGAACAGTAGAATGATGGAGGAGTTTCGCCAGCCAATCCTCATGATTTTAATATTGATATACAACTTGATTCTTTAGTTTTTGACGATAATAATATTTTTGTTCCAGTTAATTCTGCTTAGTAGTTAAAAGCTGTAATAGTAGATTATGGGGTTGCTGGTTTTGACGATAACAACCAAATAGGAAAAATATCAAAGGCTTATTAGATAAGAAATAATTCTGATTAGCAAAATAAAAAAGAGGATTTTGTTTTTGCTGAAGGCGATTATGATAATATTTAGAAAACTGGTTTTTAGGAACGTCTTACATTATCTAATTTAGAAGATGGTCAAGTTTGTGATATTGTTGTAAAAAATACTCGTAATCATAGTTAGGCTTATTCTAATATTGTTACAACTAAAATATTTAGACCTTTACCAGAAGCTTCTCTATTTGATGGCATTTCAGTAGCTTTACAAGATGTTTCTGATTTAGAAAATCCTATAGATTTAGAATGGGTTAATAATGGTTATACAAAATAGAGTTCTTAGAATTTAAAAGCTATTGCAAGTATTTCTATTCCAGAAATATTTAAAGACAGAGAAAGTAATGACCCAAATATTTGTTCTGTTACTTATAAATGGGTAAAAACTATGGATGGTTAGTCTGAAACTATTTTAGCACAAGATCTTGATATTACTGGAAGCACTGCTATGAGCATCTAGCCAAAAGTCACATTTAAATATTATAATCAAGAAACTGAAATTGTTGGGCCATCTTATGGTATTGGCATTGGTATTTAATATAATTTATAAGAAAGGAGTAAATAGTAATGATTACTAAAAGTGAAGAATATTTAAATTTTTTACAAGAGATTTCTAAAGGTACTCCTACTTATGAATTACGAATTCCAAGTGATGAACCGATTTATGAGATTGATTTAAATACAAGAATAGTAAATGCACCTAATTTTTTAAGTGTTGAATCTGACCATGAAGCTGAAATTATTTATTTTTCAATGGATAGATACTTTGAAAGTATGGATTTAGTTAATTGCACTGGTCTTGTATTATTTAAAAATGCAAACAATGAAGAATTTGCTTATTTAATTCCTGCTTATGATATTGTTAGTCAACCAGGTAAAATAATTTTTGGTTGGGATATTTAGGGCGCAGTTACTAAATATAGCGGTACAGTTCAATTTGCTTTTAAATTTTATAAACTAGATGAATAGTTTGATGAAGAAATTGGAGATTTTAAAGCAGTCTTAGAATTTGATTTAAATACTTTAATTTCATAGAGTAAAATTTTAAAAGGTTGGGCTTCTATTAGCAAAGCAAATCCTAGTGATTTACATATCCCAGAAATTATTGTTGATAATAATATTATATAGAAAATTGACCATTTAACTGATTTAACTTCAGAGTTAATAGAATGGCAAGAAAATATGCAAATTTTTTGGATTGATGTATAATTATAAAAAGGAGAAAGAGATTGAATACTCTTTCTCCTTTTTAATTTTTTATAATTAGGGCATTTTTAATTAATTTTATATATATAATTTTCTATTTTATATAGAAATAAAAATTTATGAGAGAAAGGAGATTCTCTTTTATGGCGAATTACACTCATTTATTTAATTATGATAAAATAAGTACTTTAAATTATAATATTAATAATGCTACGGCTGGATAGACTGTAGCTTTTACTTTTAGTAATATGCCAGACAATTGGATTGGAATAATTACTCGTACTGAAGATCAAAAAATATGGGCCGTAAATAGTTTATTTAATAATGAAATTACTTGTCTTGAAGGGGTAAATACTTTTACTTTTAAATTAGATGATAAAGAAGTCATTTTAACTGAAGGAGCAGTTAAATAGCTTATTCAAAATATAAAAGATGCTGATGATAATATTAAAAATAATTATATCCCTAAAAATACTTTATCTGGAGCATATGATATAATGTATTCAAGTGCAGCTAATACTCCAACAAGATTAGCTGCAAATACAGCAACATCTAAAAAGTTTTTAAGAATGAAAGGGACTGGTAGTGCAGGAGCCGCGCCAGCATGGGATACTGTTACTAAATCTGATGTTGGTTTAGGTAGTGTAGAAAATACTGCTTTATCCAGTTGGACTGGTTCTAGTAATATCACTACTATTGGAACTTTATCTAGTGGTACCGTGCCATGGGCTAGATTAAGTGATGTTCCTAAGGCAACAAGTGGAAATAATGCTACATTAGGATTAGTAAAAATTGGAAATAATATTAATATTAATAATGGTGAAATTTCAGTTTCTACTGCTACAAGTGCTACATTAGGATTAGTAAAAATTGGAAATAATATTGAAGTTAATAATGGAGTTATTTCAGTTTCTGCTGCTACAAATGATAAATTGGGATTGGTACAAATTGGAGATAATATTGAAGTTAATAATGGAGTTATTTCAGTAGCAAAAATATCTTCATGTATTGCTTTAAATAATAAATCTCTTTATCTTTCAAGACTTCAAACAGATGGAAGTACAACAGCAATTATTAGCGATAGAAATACTACAATTTCACCTGATGGAAAAATTGTAACTTATACTATTACAGATGCTGATTTAGGTGGAAATGCTAATGTATCTGATTTATCTGAAAATAGCGTAATAATGGTAGCTCCTGTTTATAGAGATTTACCAAATGAAAATTTGTGTTATTATAAGGTAGGCACTGATGATGATTATGATAATAACTTAGGCGGCTCAAATAAAGGATATTATGAATTTATAAATAATGAATTTACAAATGAAGGATTTACTGTTACTAGTAGTAACTTTAGTACATTAAGAAGTAATCCAGGATTATATACAAAAAATGAAAATTCTGATACTACTTCAAGTTGGGAATGGTGGGATTCTCTTGGAATAGTTTGTACTTAGGATGAAGCAAATTTAAATAAATTAAAATTTTATTTAAAAGAAGCTGCCCCCATTCCATCAATTGATAATGATGCAAATCTCCCAGCAGAAATTATTAAGAGATTATAGATAAGAATTAATATAGCAATTTTCTTATAAAGAGAGATAAAGGAGGAAAATAATTTATGGTATTTAATTATGGACCAAGAGGAGCAAGTGGAGAGCATATAGATTTTAATCCTGGAATAGGTGGAGGTTTTAACCCTTTAAAAAATATTCAAATTAAATTTGGGGAAGAAGAATATCATTATTTACAAGATGGCGAAACAGTTAATAAATACTTTTTTAAATAGGGGACTGGTTCTCAAAAAAAAGATTGGTACTTAATAATTTTTGATTCATGTGATTTAACTTTTACAAAAGAAATAAAAAATGTTGAAATAGGAGCAATTGGGGCAGGAGGTGGAGGAGGAAAAGAAGTAACAGCGCCTGGTAATCCTGGGGGATATGATGAATTTTATCCATTATATTATAGAGCAGGTGGAGGAGGAGGAGCTGGAGGATACAGAATAAAAAAAATATTTAATGTTTTTGAACAAGATAATTATACATTAACAATTGGAGCTCCAAATGAGGAATATGGAGATGGAGGTTATACTAGCATACAAAATGATTCAAATGTAAATATTATAATAGCTAATGGAGGGAAAAAAGGAGATACTTCAACAATAGATGTAAATGGTCAGAGTGTTAATAGTAAATGGGTAGGATATGGGTATGGAACTCCAGGAGAAGGAGGAGTTGGGACTTATTCTAATAATTCTAATTTTAATACAGTTCCTATAGGAACAGAAGGATCTCCTGAAAGCGCGTCGGGAGGAAAAGGAGGACAATATGGTAAAAATTCATCTCGCCCTGAACGCGCCCCGCAATCTGGAAGTTTTGGCTAGTCATTTTTTGAGGCGGGAATTTTTGGAAATACTTCATATTCTCTTTCTTCTGGAGCTTAGATTAATGATATGATTATTGTCGGAGCTGGAGGCGGTGGAGGAGGTTCTACTGATTATAATGCCGATGAGGCTTGGCCTAGTGCTTCATATAGTGCTCCTCCTAATGGGATAGATAGTATATATGGACGAGGTGGGAATGGTACTGGTGGAGGTGTTGCAGGTATAGACCCAAGGCTTGGACAAAAAGGATTAATTATTATTCGGCATAAAGAATCTACTACATAATAAAAAAACGCTTACTTATCATTTAGATAAGTAAGCGTTTTTTTATTTTTGTAACTAAATTAGTGAGTCACAAACATCATAATGAATAAAGCACCAATAATCCAAGTTCCAATTGGCACTTCTTTAATCTTACCGACGAAAATCTTAACAAGTACATAGCTAAGAATACCAATTGCGATACCATAGCTAATACTATAACTAAGTACCATCATCATAATAGTTAAGAAAGCGGGTAAAGCAATCTCAATATTCTTCCAATTAATATTTACAATACCAGCCATCATGAGCACACCAACGTAAGCAAGTGCAGCAGCAGTTGCGCAGCTTGGGACAAGGGAGGCAATAGGAGTAAATACAAGAGCAAGGATAAAGAGCACACCAGTTACAAAACTAGCAAGACCACTCTTTGCGCCAGCAGCAATACCGCTAGTGCTTTCAACATAACTAGTAACAGTACTAGTTCCAAAGATAGCACCAAAGCAAGTAGCAATAGCATCACTTAACATGCACTTTTCAAAGTTAAGTGGCTTGCCTTCTTCGTCAAGTAGTCCGCCTTCGGCACAAGCAGAATAAAGAGTGCCAAGAGTATCAAACATATCAACAAGGCAGAAAGCAAGAGCAGAAGTAATAAGCATTATAGCAAGATTGGCTTGACTATGAGAAGCAAGATAGGCAGAGAAATCAAAACCACTACGGAAAACTTCTCCAAAGGTTTGAGTTCCAAAATCCTTAAAAGCATCAGCCATAGAAAGATTAAGACTTACGCTAAATCCATCATAGAAACCAGGAATGGTAAAGCCAAATCCATAATACAATACAGTACCAATTAAGATACCAAGAAGAACGGCGCCTCTCTTACCCTTAGCACGTAAAGCGCAAATAATAACAGTTGTTACCATTGTTACTACTACTGGCATTACACCAGCCCAAGTAGCATTACCAGAAAGGAAGTTAAATGATACAAGACCAGTTAAAGTTGATGGGTTATCTACAATTAATCCACTATTCTGGCAAGCAATAAAGAAGATAAATCCACCAATACCAACACCAATTGCATGGCGTACAGCGAGAGGGATAGACTCATAAATCTTCTTACGAAGTCCAGTAACAGTTAGAAGAACAAAGAGGATACCATCAAAGAGAACAAAGACAAGTGCATTTGCATATGTAAATCCAAAACCAAGGCAGCAAGTATATACAAAGAAAGCATTTAGTCCAAGTCCTGGTGCTTGCGCGATAGGCATGCCAGCAAGAAATGCCATAAGGAAGCAACCTACTACAGCAGAAAGAGCGGTACAAATATACATTGCTCCAAATGAAAGCCCTAATGTAGCAAACATATTAGAGTTAACGAATAAAATGTAACACATTGTTAAGAAGGTAACAAGACCACCTAACAACTCAGTTCGTACAGTAGTGTTTTTTTCTTGTAGATGAAAAACTTTTTCTAACATACGATTAAAAACTCCTTTTATTAAGTTTAATTTAATTACATAAATATTATACAAAAATTTTTTATCTTTGTAAAACTAAAAAAATGCGGTTTGGTAATTTTTCTTATATTATCTGTGAAAAATTTGCCAAACCGCATTTTTTCTTTCTTTTGCGCCGAAACCATGTTTCAGCCCATATTTAATCATATACTATATCTATTCTAAATAAGTAACTTTTCTGTAACCCATCAATAATTCTCCTTCATTATATAAAAGGTGGCTTTCTTTTAAGAAAGCCACCTTTTTCTATCATTTACCTAAAAAATTTCCAAAAGCATTTTTATTTTGAGATTTCGGTTCAGGCATGCCTC
>JAEEGL014077680.1_pt1 | contig 32777 bp, 25 predicted proteins | sample 9134231 | NCBI WGS metagenome assembly JAEEGL01 (sample SAMN16246548, study PRJNA631951) | gut metagenome | biome: gut microbiome; feature: rumen; material: fiber-attached | host: Bos | place: Iran: Karaj | collected 2018-10
CCTTCGTGCAGATAACCATAGCGCAATCCACGATATGCAGTTTTTCCATGATGTCTTCAGCGCATAGATCTTCAGAGATCGTGACCTTTGCGCAATCTTCGACACAGATACCTTTCGGATACTTTCCGAGTTCCGCAGTGCCGACCTTTACCATGGGCCGTTCCGTGATATAACCCAGATCCGTATCAATGATCCTAAGTTCGTCATACACACTTTCGATTTCATCAAAAGCATTTTCCAGTTCTTTGTTAACGCTGACAGTACCATCTGCGTAGAGATATTCCAGGCAAGAAAGAGCATCAGTATCCTTGATGGAGACATCGCCTGTGACACAAAGTTTGGTTCCGTATTTCTTAATGGTCCTCGGCAGGAGTTCCAGATCGTCATCGATGAGCTTTGTGCCGTCTGGAACCTTCACGATCTCTGCTTCTTCATCGAACAGAGAAACAAGTTTGTCAATTAGGCTTTCTGCGATCACGATTTTCTTAGCGGTAAACTTCATGCCCTTAGAAAGCATCTTTTCTGCATCAATTCCGGTATCCAGGAAGAAGAGGCTGCCGGGGCAGTAGTATAGCGTATTCGAAGCTCTTAAGATAAACAGATCGTTAATCTGCGTGTCAACCTTCAGGAAAGCCGCGCCGTCCGGATAACATTGAGTCTTTCCTCTTACCTGAATATTCGGGAACCGACCTTCATAGCTTTTTGGCATCAGAACTTTTCCGTTCACCATGATCCGATAATAGCTCTTTACAGCCGCTTCACTGCCATCAGCAATGACCAGCTTGCCATTCACCATCAGGAAAATGCCGGTTCCGTCCGCATCCGGGCCGATCTCGCCTTTCCCGGTGATGCTCTGCACAGAAATATTCTCTCCATCTGGGACTTCAAGGACCGTTGCCACGTTCATTGTCACAGAGTATTTGTTCAACAGTTCCTTGGAACGCTCTCCGACGATCAGGACCGCTGAATTGATGGTGATATTATCATACCCGGCAAGGCTGTCTTCCGTTACGGCTCTTGCATCACAGGTTGCTGCATTGATCATTTTGTTTTTCTTCATGAAATTCGACCTCCGTTATTATTTCAGTTTTTCTCTCAGGAGCTTTCTGGCGCGGCTCAGGGCGGCCCGGACTCCTGATGGTGACAGCCCGTATTCTTCTGCAAGCTCCTTTGATGTATATCCGTCAAAGTACCGTTTGATAAAGAGCTGGGACATATCCGGCGGAAGAGCGGAGAGGATCATTGCTGTCTCAACTTCCGAGAATCCTCCGTCTGTTTCCTCGTCAGCCTGCATCTGGTTGTTCTGTTCCACTGTCCGCCTTCGGCAGACATCATAGAACAGGTTTCTTGCCGCTCTATACAACCAGGCCCGCCGTTCTTTTTCTCCCAATTCTTCCAGAAGATCCAGATTGGAAAGTGCCTTCATGAAGGTCTCCTGCAGTAGATCCTCGGCATCACTGACATTTCCGCATATCATACAGCAGTATTTCAACAGTTCTGTCCGATACACGGTATATAGCTCTGCGATCATGGCACCCTCCTTTCCTTCGGCTTTCACTCTTATAACGTTTGAGAACGGCAAAGTGTTTTCGGTATAGCACAGATTTATTCAACATCCCGGAAGATAACAAAGAGACACAGGATTCATCCGGCTAAGTGAACCGGCGGAGCAGGGAAAGGCATGACCCGAAGATCATGCCTTTCCTGAAAACCATAAAACTTTCTTCCGAGGGACGCCCTCAGCCGGCAGCGTTTTCGTTTTCCTTTTCCTGTTCGTATTCGAGTACCTTGCGGAACTGGGTTTCGTACAGCTCCCGGTAAATTCCTTCTTTCGCCAGCAGCGAGTCGTGCGAGCCCTGTTCGGCGATCACCCCGTCCTTGACGACCAGGATGTTGTCCGCCTTTAAAATCGTGGACAGACGGTGGGCAATCACGATGCTCGTACGGCCTTTCATCAGTCCCTCCAGTGCATCCTGGATCGCGACTTCGGAGATCGAATCCAGGGCGGAGGTCGCCTCGTCCAGGATCAAAATCTTCGGATTTTTGAGGATCACGCGGGCGATGGAGATACGCTGCTTTTCACCGCCGGACAGCTTCAGGCCGCGGTTGCCGACCATCGTCTCATAGCCTTCCGGCTGCCGGGAGATAAACTCGTGGATGCTCGCCGCGCGGCAGGCTGCTTCGATCTCCTCCTGCGTCGCGTCTTCCTTCGCATAGAGAAGATTTTCGCGGATCGTTCCGTTAAACAGGTACGTGTCCTGCGTCACCACGCCGATATTGCCGCGCAGATAGGCCAGATCGAAATCCCGCACGTCGACGCCGGCCACGGTCACGCTGCCCGCCTGTACGTCGTAAAGCCGCGGGATCAGGTTGACGATTGTCGATTTGCCTGAGCCGGAAGGCCCCACGATCGCATACATTTTTCCGCCCGGCACCGTAAAATTGATATCCGTGAGCAGAGGCTTTTCAGGCAGGTAAGAGAAGGCCACGTGATCGAAGCAGATATCCTGATCCTCAACCTCCGGCTTCTGTCCGTTCTCCGGCGAGGTGATCGCGATCTCGCGGTCGAAATAATCAAAGATGCGGGTGAACAGTGCCAGCGAACGCGTGAAATCCACCTGCAGATTGAGCAGGGATTCTACGGGCCGGTACAGGCGGTTGATCAGCGAGACCGTTGCGGTGATCGTACCGACGGTCAGCGTGGGATCCAGTCCCCTGATGATAAAGTAGCCGCCGGCGAAATAGATCAGCAGCGGTCCGACCTGCGTGAACATGCCCATGATGACGCTGAACCAACGGCCGCTGCGTGCCTCTTTCAGCGAGTACTGCGTCACCTCCTCGTTGACCGCGACAAAGCGTTCGTATTCCTTCTCTTCTCTCGTAAACAGCTTGATCAGCATGGATCCCGAGACGCTCAGGTTCTCGTTGATCAGCTGGTTCATCTCGTCCCGCTTTTCCTGCCCCTCGGTCAGCAGTTTGTAGCGCGTCTCGCCCACGCGGCGCGTCGGCAGGATCAGCAGCGGGATCACCACAATACCGACCAGCGCCAGTTCCCAGCTCATTGAAAACAGAGCAACCAGCGTCGTCACGACCGTCGCGATATTGCTGACCACACTGGCCAGGGTGCCGGAGATCACACTGCTCACGCCGCTGATGTCGGTATTCATGCGGGTGATAATATCGCCCTGCTTCTCCGTCGTGAAGAACGCGTGCGGCATGTGCTGCAGATGGTCGTACATCTGGTTCTTCATATCGAAAATGATGCGCTGCGAGATCCAGGCGTTGATGTAGCTCTCCACGACCCCGATGACCTTGGAGAAGGTCAGGGTCACGAAAGCCATGATCAGCAGCTCGACCAGCATCTTCAAATCCCGGCCGACCAGAGCCTCGTCGACGATTTTACCGGTAATAATGGAAGGCAGCAGGCCGACCACCGCGGCGATCAGGATCGTCAGAAAGACCAGCAGGAACTGCTTCCAGTAGGGCTTCAGATAGCTCAGAATCCGAAGCAGCAGTTCTTTGGTGATTTTGGGTTTTTGTTTTTTCTCTTCTTCCGTCAGGAACCCTCTCGGGCCCAGACCGCCTCTTCCGCCAGCCATTTTTTACCTCTCTGAACTCCGTCGAAAAGCGCATGCTGCCTGATCTGTTCCGGCCCGTTACAGATAATACAGGCCTGTAAAAAGGATCCCCAGCAGCGCCAGGCAGGCGCCGGGCAGCACCAGAACGGAGGTACGGATTCCTTCCTTTTCTCCCTTTTTCTTCTTGTAATCGGAATAGGACCGGTATTTTCCGACCTGATCCGCATCTTTGCGGAACAGCGTGACCAGCGATCCGAACGAGAAGCGGAGCGCGTCAAAGGCACCCTTCTGCGCGACCAGAATCAACACGCCGACGCAGACCAGAACCATGCCGCTGATCGTCAGACCGTCCGAAATCGTACGGATGATGACCTTCCCGTCGGTAGTTTTGAAGATTCCCCGGTTGACCATCACAAACACGGCAAAGGCCAGGCCTATCAGCAGCCATATCAGATAAGGCCGCCATCTTTTCAGTTTTGAGACCGGTTTGACCTCCCCGGTGTCGGGTTCTTCCTGCTGTTCCGACGTATCCTGTCTGTCCGATGTTTCCGGGTTTTCCCTTATTTCAGGATTCTCCTGTGTTTTCGGAATCTCCTGTCTTTCGATCTCTTCCGGGAAATCAGAGATTTTCTGATCCTCCGGCCTGTCCTGTAAAGTCTGTTCGTTCATCTGTTTATCCTTCTTGATTGATAAGCAAATTGTAATTTTTTGCCGCGGGACTGTCAACTTCTTTTCCGCTGCCATCTGATGCTTTTTCGGAATCCCGGCCGGTTTTCGGCCATTCGTCCGCCGCCTCGCCTTGCTTTTTGGTCCCAAAACAGCTAAGATGGCTTCAGAAACATCCGTGAGCCGTTTTCGGGAGAAAAAGATGGACAAAAAAAACCTGACCGATGAACTGAGAGCTGAAGAATACGACGAACCGCGCTGCCTGCTGAATATGAACTCGGGCCTGAAAGAGGTCCCGCAGCGGACGGTTCCTGTCGGGCGTATCGTGGAAAAGCTGGACGAACTGTTAAGCCGGAACGACTGGGCGGCTGCCGAGCGGCATCTGAACTACTGGCTGGCAGACGCGGAAAGCTGCGGAGACAAAAAAGGCGCGCTGGCCGTGGAAGGGGAACGCATGGGGCTTTTCCGCAAGCGCGGCCGGGAAAAGGAAGCCATGGAGGCCGTCGGTCATGCCCTGGAGCTGATCCGTGAGCTGAAAATGGAGGATTCCCTGACTGCCGGGACGACCTATGTCAATATCGCGACCGTTTACAAGACCTTCGGGCACGCGGAGCAGGGACTGCCGTTCTTTGAGAAGGCACGGATCATCTACGAAGCGAATCTAAGCGGTGACGATCCCCGTCTGGGCGGTCTGTACAACAACACGGCCCTGGCTCTGGCCGATCTGGGACGTCTCGGAGAGGCGCGGGATTCCTACGAAAAAGCCCTGCAGGTCATGCAAGAAGTACCGGGCAGCGAGCTGGAGCTGGCGGTCACCAAGCTGAATCTGGCCGATCTGGAAGCTGCGGAAAAGGGGCCAGAAGAGGCGGACGAAACCGTTCAGGCGCTACTGGACGAAGGCCGCGCCCTGCTGGATACCCCGCAGCTGCCCCGAAACGGCTATTATGCCTACGTCCTCACCAGCTGTGCGCCGACTTTCGAATATTACGGACGCTTTGCCGATGCCGCCGAGCTGAATGCGTCGGCGCAGGCGATCTATACCCGCCCCGAGGTGACGGAATGAAAGGGCTGGAATTATCAAGGGCATATTTTGAAGAATACGGCCTGCCGATGCTGCGGGAGCAGTTTCCGGATTGGGTCGGACGGATCGCGGCCGGACTGATCGGCAGCGGATCCGAGTGCTTCGGCTTCGATGACGCGATCTCGCAGGACCACGATTTTGAAGCCGGCTTCTGCCTGTTTCTGCCCGGGGAGGACGAAGCGGACCGCCAGACGGCCTTCCGCCTGGAGCGGGCCTATGCCAAACTGCCGAAAGAGTTCATGGGCTTTCGGAAAAGCGCCGTCAATCCCGTCGGCGGCAGCCGCCACGGCGTGATCCGGGCAGCCGATTTTCTGCTGGAAAAAACCGGATCGCCGGATGCCGTACTCAGCATTAGAGACTGGCTTACAGTCCCGGAACACGGCCTGTTTGAACTCAGCAAAGGGACACTGTTTCTGGATGAAAGCGACTTCATGCGGAAGCTGCTGGACCGGGTCGCCGTAATGCCGGAGGATATCCGCATAAAGAAGCTGGCCGGCGAGCTGCTGACGATGGCCCAGAGTGGCCAGTACAACTATATGCGCTGCATCCGGCGCGGGGAAACCGGCGCGGCCCAGCTGAGCGTGACTGTCTTTGTCCGCGCGGCCCTGCATACGCTGTTCCTGCTGAACCGGGCCTATCTGCCGTATTATAAATGGCAGTTCCGCGCTTTGCAGGAACTGCCGTCGTTCGGTGAGCTGGCCGAGCCGCTCGAATATCTGATCTCCAGCGGAAATTCGCCGGAGGAAGCGGAAGAAAAATACACGCTGATCGAGGATCTGGCCGGTGTCGTCATTGCGGAGCTCATGGATCAGGACCTCACGGACGCCACCTGCGGCGATCTCGAAAAGCATGCCTATTCCGTCAACGATCATATCGCCGACGGAGAAATCCGGAACCTGCATATCCTGAGCGGGGTGTAAACCCCTCCGATTCAATATCAGACAAGAATAAAACAGGCTTCGCAGCCGGGACGAAATCTTTCTCGCCGCTAAAAATGCGTCTCGAAAGGATTGTCCGGCTGCGAAGCTTTCCTTTTACTGCCTTCACACGGGAATATGAATCAGATCCTCCCCACCGTCTCGGCTTCCGGTTTTCTGTCTTCATGCAGACGCGAGGGATGCGCCTCCGCCGCAGGCTCCCCCACCGGGAACAGCGCGATCAGGTTGTAGGGGATCATCTCCGGGAACAGGGCTTTCACCCTGTCCGCGTCAAAATGACCGACCCAGGTGGTCCCCAGTCCCTGATCCGCGATCTCCAGCATCATCTGCGTGGCTACGATCGCCGCATCGACATCTGCGAAATTCTTTCCGTCATACGGCCGGACCCAGGCATGGGCCGGATCGCTTCCCACCACGAAGATCGCCCTGACCGCCTCCACAAACGGGAAGGGAGCAGCCGATTTCAGCTTTTCAAGCGCCTCGTCGGACCGGACCAGCCAGATCTTCACCGGCTGGTTGTTGTGCGCCGTCGGGGCGCAGCGTCCCGCTTCCAGAATCCGTTCCAGCTTTTCCTCATCCACCTCGCCGCCGTTCAGTTTTCTGACGGAATACCGTTCTTTTGCCAGGGACAGAAAATCTTTCATAAAACACCTCACATTCTTTCCGGCACTTCAAAGCCGAGCAGACCGCAGAGTGTAACGATCTCCCGCTCGGTCAGCTCCAGCAGACCGAGCCAGGAAGACTGCCGTTCCCGGTCCTCTTCCTTCAGGATATGGTTGTCGCGGTAAAAACCGTTGAATACATTGCAGAGCTCATAGAGGAACTGACACAGCTTGTGCGGTGCCTTTTCCTTAAAGGCGCCCATAACCGCCTCGCCGACGCGGGCCAGCTGAAGCTGGAGGGCCTTTTCCCCCGCTCCGGCCGCAGGCAGGATCGCTCCGCTCACTCCGCCGGCCTCACGGGCTTTGCGCAGGATCGAGCGGATCCGTACCGCAGTATACAGAATATACGGGCCGGTATTGCCTTCGAAGGAGGCAAAGCGTTCCAGATCGAAAACATAGTCCTTGGTCGCCTGATTGGAGAGGTCCCCGTACTTGAGGGCCGCCAGGCCGATCATGCCTGCCGTCTTTTTCTTTTCTTCTTCGGGCAGATCGGTCTCCGCCATCCTTTCAAAAACCGCATCCCGCACGTCGCGCAGCAGATATTCCAGCCGCAGGACGCCGCCTTCACGTGTTTTGAAAGGCTTCCCGTCCTTGCCGTTCATGGTGCCGTAGCCCAGATGCGACAGAACAGTCTCCTCCGGGACGAGGCCGGCCAGCCGGGCCGCCCGGAACACCTGCTCGAAGTGCATGTTCTGGCGCTTGTCCGTGATATAGAACATCTCCGCAGGATGATAAAGCTTTTCCCGTTCCACGATGGTGGCCAGATCCGTGGTGGCATAAAGATACGCCCCGTCGGATTTCTGTACGAGGCAGGGCGGGATCTCTTTCGTGTCGTCCTCACGGGCAACATCAATGACAAGCGCGCCTTCACTTTCGCGCAGCAGGCCCTTCCTGCGGAAGTCCTCCATCATATCGGCAATATACGGCTGCACGTCGCTTTCGCCCTTCCAGAGCTCGAAATGCACGTCCAGCGCATCGTAATTCTTTTTGAGATCCGCCTTGGAGACGTTCAGTACATGCGCAAACAGCGCGGTATAGCCGCGGTCGCCCTGCTGCAGCTTGAACGTTGCCTCATGGGCTCGGGCCGAAAAAGCTTCGTCTTCTTTCGCGCGTGCACTGGCTGCCGGATAGATCTTCTCCAGGTCCGAGATCGTAAACGGCGCTTCCTTCGGATATTCGCCGGTAAAGGACGGATCGAAGTACGGCAGATCGGGCTGCGCATCCTTTACGGCTTCGATGATCAGCCCCATCTGCAGGCCCCAGTCGCCCAGATGCACGTCGCCGACCGCATCATAGCCCATAAAGCGGTAAATCCGCTTCAGGGACTCACCGATGATCGCGCTGCGCAGATGTCCCACATGAAGCGGCTTGGCCACGTTGGCGCCGCCGTAGTCGATAACGGCTGTTCTGCCCGTCCCGAGGCATTCCACGCCCAGAGCCTCTGCCTCCTTCAGCTCCCGCAGGAATGCCGCAGCCGCTCCGACGGACAGATCCAGATTGATAAATCCGGGGCGGACGGCTTCCGCCCGGTCAAAAAGCGGGGACTCTTTCAGCAGGGCCGCTACCTGCTCCGCGATCTCAAACGGGTTCTTGTGCAGAGCCTTGGCCGCTGCCATGGCCCCGTTGCACTGATACTCGCACAGATCCGGCCGGTTGGACAGATTCACCTTTCCTAAAGATGCATCCAGCCCGCAGGCCGAAAAAGCTTTTCCCACTTCCGAAGTCATCTGTTCCTGTAGATTCATTGTTTTACTCTTTTCTGTAAATATCCGTCATCCAGCGGATGACATATAAAATACAACTTCCTCATATTTTCCGCTTGCATTTTGCGGAAAGCATGCTATAATACTCTTTGCGCATGGAAGTGTAGCTCAGCCGGGATGAGCGTTCGCCTCACACGCGAGAGGTCATGGGTTCGAGCCCCATCACTTCCATCTTTTCGGGAACCGTTCGGTTCCCCTTTTTTTACCCTCCCCGCCGGCTCCTTCTCAGAGGGAGCTGTCCGCCGAAGGCTGACTGAGGGAGTCACCGCCTTACCCTTCTTCCTGCTTCGTCAGCTTCGCCGCCTGATCGGCTGCGATCAGCGCATCCAGCAGTTCGTCCAGATCGCCGTTCATTATAGCATCGATCTTATAGAGGGTCAAATGGATCCGGTGGTCTGTCACACGGCTCTGCGGGAAATTGTAGGTCCGGATCTTCTCCGACCGGTCCCCGGTCCCGATCTGGCTTCGCCGGGCTTCGGCCTCCGCGCTCTGCTGTTTTTCCAGTTCCAGCTCATACAGCTTCGAACGCAGCAGACGAAACGCCTTTTCTTTGTTCTGCAGCTGGGACTTTTCGGTCTGGCTGTAGATCACGATCCCGGTCGGATAATGCGTCAGACGCACCGCCGAGTCCGTGGTATTGACGCACTGCCCGCCGTTGCCCGAAGCCCGCATGACATCAATGCGGATATCGTTCGGGTCGATCACCACGTCCACCTCTTCCGCTTCGGGCATGACCGCCACGGTCGCCGTAGACGTATGAATGCGGCCGCCGGATTCGGTCTCGGGGACCCGCTGTACACGGTGTACACCGCTTTCGTATTTCATGCGGGAATAGGCGCCCTGGCCGGAAATCATTGCCACGACTTCCTTAAAGCCGCCCAGCCCCGATTCGCTTAAGGAGATCATTTCCACCTTCCAGCGGCGGCTCTCCGCGTAGTGTACGTACATACGGTACAGTTCGGAAGCGAAGATGGCCGCCTCCTCTCCGCCTGCACCGGCCCGGATCTCCAGAATCACATTGCGGTCATCGTTCGGATCCTTCGGCAGCAGCAGGAGCTTCAGCTCATGTTCAAGCTTCTGGCTGCGGTCCTGGGCATCGGCCAGTTCCTCTTTGAGAAGGCTGCGCATTTCCTCCTCTTTTTCTTCTTCGAGCATGAGCAGGGCGTCTTCCCTGTCGCGGCCGACTTTCAGATACGCCCGGTAGGCGTCTACAAGCGGCTGCAGGTCGCTTTGCTCCTTCATTAGCTTCCGGAAGCGGTTTTGGTCCGACGCCACGTTCGGGCTGGCCAGTTCAGCCTGTATTTCTTCAAAATGTTTGCAGACATCTGCACACTGTTCAAACATGATTCAATTCCTCATTCTTGCTTCCGCCACCCGGTCGAGGCCGGCCAGATCCTTCAGGATCGTGACCGTACAGGGCAGGGCTGTTTCAAATATATTTCGGACAGCTTCGCCCTGTTCGCAGCCGATTTCGAGGAGGATCGTGGCAGGTCGCCCCCTTCCGGCGCTGCGCGCCGCCTCCCCACGCGTCCGGGGGGAGGCGAGGGGATTGAGCTCCCGTGCCAGGCGGCGGTAAAAGTCCAGCCCGTCAGCCCCGCCGTCCAGCGCCATGGCCGGTTCGTGATCCTTCACCTCAGGCATCAGCCTTCCGATCTCTCCCGACGGAACGTACGGCGGATTGCAGCAGATCAGATCAAACGGTCCCGATAAAGGACTGCCGTCCTCCAGCCGGGCATTAAACAGATCGCCCTGCGCAAACCGCAGCTGCTCCGAGACGTTGTTACGCTCCGCATTTTTCTTCGCCACAGCCAGCGCCTCTTCGGAAAGATCGCTCAGAACCACCTGTGTTCCGGGATGCAGCCTGGCCAGACTGATCCCGATGCAGCCGCTCCCACAGCAAAGATCCAGCACGCGCGGCGCAGGTTTCCGGCTTTCCCGGAGAATCTCCAGCGCACGTTCCGCCAGCAGTTCGGTATCCTGCCGCGGGCACAGAACCGCTTCGTTCACCGAAAACGGCAGCCCCATAAACCAGGCGGTACCGATGATCTGCTGCAGCGGGATCCGCTGCGCACGGCGCGCGACGGCGGCTTCGAACCGGGCTGCTGCCTTTTCGCTCAGCGCCGCCTCCCGCAGCAGCGGCAGGTGCGTCCGGTCCGGTCCGCCGGCCCAGGAAAGCAGCTCTTCCGCATCCCATCGGGCATCGTCCACGCCGGCGGCCTGAAGACAGCCGATCGCTTCCGAAAGGGCGGCTTGTACGGTTTTATCGGCAAAGCCCGTCAAAAGTTTTTCTCCTCCCAGTCTTTCCAGTCGAAAACCGCCTCTACGGAAGCCATACCGACTTCGATCATTCCGTCGTCCGGTTCGCGCGTCGTTAAGCGCTGCAGCCAGAGGCCGGGTTTGCTGAGAGCCGCAATCAGCGGATTTTCGGTGCTGCCCGCCAGACGGATAAACTCGTACGACAGGCTCATCACAACCGGCAGGGCCAGCAGCTTGCAGCCGATGCGAAGCAGCAGCGGCTCCTTCGGCAGAAAGATCCCCACCACAATGCTGACCAACAATGTAAACAGGATGAAGCTGGTGCCGCAGCGCTTATGAAAGCGGGTGCTCTTCCGCACGTTCTCCACCGTCAGCGGCAGGCCGTGCTCGATGCAGCTGATGCATTTGTGCTCCGCCCCGTGGTACATGAACACGCGGCGGATCTCCTTCATCTGAGAAATCAGGTACAGGTACAGCAGGAAGATCACAAGACGGATCAGGCCTTCCGCCAGCGCAATCCCGAGCCGGCTGCCGATCACGTTCTTCAGCAGACGCACGAGCGCCGAAGGCAGAACGATAAACAGGCCGACCGCCAGCAGCACAGCCAGCACAACCGAGAATCCCATTGCCAGCGTTTCGCCTTTCTTCCCGTTTGTTTCCGCTTCGCTCTCCTCTTCTTCCATAAAGAAGCCGGAAGACCAGCTCAGTGTCTCAAAACCCAGCTTCAAAGAATCCAGAAAGATGAACGGTCCGCGGACAAAGGGGATCTTCCGCCATTTGTCACTGCCGCCGATCGTTTTATACTTTTCCTTCTGCAGAACGATCTCGCCGTCCGTTTTACGGACCGCACACGCATATTCTTTTCCGTTGCGCATCATGACGCCTTCCATCAGCGCCTGTCCGCCGATCCCGGAGTTCTTCATTCTCTCCCACCTCTCAAAAAGCATAAAAAAAGACAAAAGCCCAAGGCCTTCGGAAAGAAAGCCTCAGACTTTTGTCTGTGCGTCTGGACTAATTGTTGCCCTTCAGACCGTACTTGCGGTTGAACTGTTCAATACGTCCGCGGGCTGCCACAGCCTTCTGCTGACCGGTGTAAAAAGGATGGCACTTGGAGCAGATTTCTACGTGGATCTCAGGCTTGGTGGAACCGGTAACGAATTCGTTGCCGCAGTTACAGGTAACCTTGGCCTGATAGTACTTCGGCTGAATTTTCTCCTGCATGATTTACCTCTTTTTTTCTTCCAGACCAGACGAGAGGATCGCCTGTCCGATATTGGCCGTTATTTCCGAAAACAGCGGATGGAGTATAACACAGCCAATTTGCGAATGCAAGCGGTTTTTTTCGATTTTTCGGGCATTTCGAAGGAACCTGCCCGTTTTTCCGAAACCGTCTCAGACCGTGATCTCGGCCCGGGAACCGTCCGCGCCTTCCCATAACGGTGCATATTTGCTTAAGAACGCCCCGACCTGCTCCGGACAGCGGCCAATATACGCCTCCGGCTTCAGGACCGCTTCCATCTCGTCCCGGGAAAGGCCGAAGGCTTCCGCCTGCGCGAGCCGGTCCAGAAGATCGCAGGCGCCGCCGTTCTTCATGCCGGCGGACGCTTCCATGGAGCACTGCCGGATCAGTTCATGGATCTGCTGCCGGTCGCCGCCCTTGCGGACCGCTTCCATCATCAGATTTTCCGTCGCAATGAACGGCAGGTATTCCCGGACTTCTTTTTCAACGATTTTCTCATTGACCACGAGACCGTCCGTCACATTCTGGGCCAGACGCAGGATCGCATCGGCGCACAGAAAGCCTTCCGGAAGAGAGATCCGGCGGTTGGCCGAATCATCCAGCGTCCGCTCCAGCCACTGGAGCGAGGCCGTAAGATGCGCGTTGGAGGCGTCGGCCATCAGATACCGGGCCAGCGAACAGATCCGCTCGCAGCGCATCGGATTCCGCTTATAAGCCATGGCCGAGGATCCGATCTGGTTCTTTTCGAACGGTTCCTCGATCTGGCGGTCGTGCTGCAGCAGGCGGATATCGTTCGCCATGCGGTATGCGCTCTGCGCCAGAGAAGAAAGCGCATTCAGGATCCGGCTGTCCGTCTTGCGCGGATAGGTCTGCCCGCAGACGTCAAAGCATTCCTCAAAACCGAACGAAGCCGCCAGAGCCCGGTTCAGCTGATCGACCTTCCCGGCATCGCCTTCAAAAAGATCCAGGAAGCTGGCTTCCGTTCCGGTGGTGCCGCGTGAGCCGAGGAAACGGATCTGCGAAAGCGCAAAATCGATCTCCTCCAGATCCGTCACGAAATCCTGCATCCAGAGCGTGGCCCGCTTGCCCACCGTCACACACTGAGCCGGCTGATAATGGGTATATCCCAGCGTCGGCAGCGCCTTGTACCGTTCCGCAAAGGCCGCCAGATTCGCCAGGACCTTTTTAAGCTCACCCTTCAGATAGCGCAGCGCCTCCCGGTACAGGATCAGATCCGCATTGTCCGTCACATAGCAGCTCGTCGCGCCCAGATGAATGATCCCGGCCGCCGACGGAGCCGCCTTGCCGTAGGCATAAACATGCGCCATGACGTCATGACGCACTTCCTTCTCCCGGATCCGGACACACTCATAGTCAATATCCGCCACATGGGCTTCCAGCTCCTCCACCTGTTCTTCCGTGATCGGGAGGCCGAGCCGGCTCTCCTCTCGCGCCAGCGCCACCCAGAGCTTCCGCCAGGTCCGGTACCGGCTGTCTGCCGAAAAGAGCTTCAGCATATAGTCCGAAGCATAGCGGGAAGAAAGCGGAGATTCATAACGGTCTGTCATAGCTGTCAAATCCTTTCTGAAATAACCTTATACCATCTGTTCCGGGCGGACGGCCGCATCGAATTCGACCCCGGTCATATATCCCAGGGCCAGGCAGGCTTCACGGAGCGATGAACCGTCCCGGAAAGCTTTCTGCGCGATCTTCGCGGCTTTTTCATACCCGATCGCCGGACTGAGCGCGGTGACGAGCATCAGCGATTTTTCCAGATCCGACCGCATCTTTTCCGCTTCGGGCCGGATTCCGGAAACGCAGCGCGCATCGAAGGAAGCCGCCACATCCGCCAGCAGCCGCACCGACTGCAGATAATTATAAATGCAGACCGGCATGTATACATTCAGCTCGAAATTCCCCTGCGAAGCGGCCAGGCCGACGGCTGTATCGTTTCCCATCACCTGCACCGCTACCATCGTCACGGCCTCGCACTGCGTCGGATTCACCTTGCCGGGCATAATGGACGAGCCCGGTTCGTTGGCCGGGATCGTGATCTCACCGAGGCCGCAGCGCGGTCCGCCGGCCATCCAGCGGATATCGTTCGCAATCTTCATCAGATCGCAGGCCAGCGCTTTCAGGGCGCCGTGCGCAAACACCAGCTCATCTTTAAACGCCAGGGCGTGGAACTTGTTTTCCGCGGTCACGAAGCGTGTTTTCGTCAGACGGGAGACCTCCGCCGCAACAGCCCGGCCGAAGCCCTCCGGCGCGTTCAGCCCCGTTCCGACAGCGGTCCCGCCGGCTGCGAGCGCCCGCAGAGGCTCCAGCGAAGCTTCGATCATCCGCCGGTCTGTCTCCAGTGCGCTTCTCCAGCCGGAAATTTCCTGACCGAAGCGAAGCGGCACCGCATCCTGCAGATGTGTCCGCCCGCATTTCAATACGTCCCGGTTCTCTTCTTCCAGCCGCCGCAGGGTCCGGATCAGGCCGTCCAGCGCCGGAAACAGTCTGTTTTCCGTGGTCAGAACTGCCGCGATGTGCATGGCGGAAGGGAAAATATCGTTCGAGGACTGCGACAGATTGATATCGTCATTCGGATGCAGGAGCTTTTTCCCGAGCAGCCCGTTGGCCCGGTTCGCGATCACCTCGTTGACATTCATATTGGTCTGGGTGCCGCTTCCCGTCTGCCAGACGATCAGAGGAAAATGATCCTTCAGCTCTCCGTTTATGATTTCATCGCAGGCAGCCAGCACCGGGATCAGCTTCTCCTGCGTCATCCGCTCCGGAAGGAACAGGAAATTAACGGCTGCCGCCGCCCGCTTCAGGATCCCGAGAGCGGTGATCACTTCTTCCGGCATCCTTTCGAGTCCGTCGCCGATCGGGAAATTGCGGCGCGAGCGCTCCGTCTGCGCGCCCCAGTATTTATCTGCCGGGACCTGTATTTCTCCCAGAGAATCTTTTTCTGTGCGAAACTCCATGGTCTTCCTTTCTGCTGCCGTTTTTCTTTTATCGTATCACAGACCGCCTGTCTGTGAAAGCCGCAGATCCGTTCTTCACCGCAAAATAATGCTGTTCCGCTCGGGACCGACCGAGACATATTTCACCGGACAGCCGACCGCCTGCTCGATCAGGCCGATATAGTCCCGCGCAGCCCCGGGCAGATCCTCAAAGCGCCGGATCTTCGAAATATCGCATTCCCATCCGTCCGCATAGCAGATGACGGGTTCGGCCTCGTTAAGCAGGACCGGGAACGGGAAACGGTCGGTCGGTTCGCCGTGGATCCGGTACTGTACGCAGACCGGGATTTTCTTCATGTAACTGAGAACATCCAGCTTGGTGAGAGCCAGAGCCGTCGCGCCCTGGGCCTCCACACCGTAACGGGTCGCCACCAGATCCAGCGGCCCTACGCGGCGCGGCCGGCCGGTTTTCGCGCCGTATTCCGCGCCGGCTTCCCGAAGCCGCTCCGCTTCCTCACCGAACATTTCGCCCACGAACGGCCCCTCTCCCACACAGGTGGAATAGGCCTTGACCACCCCGATCACCTCAGCGATTTTCACGGAAGGCAGGCCGGCGCCGATCGGAGCATAAGCCGCCAGCGTATTGGATGAGGTCGTATAGGGAACGATCCCGAAGTCCAGATCGCGCAGGGCGCCAAGCTGGGCCTCGAAGAGGATGCGCTTGCCGGCCTTTTCGCCTTCACGTAAGAATGCGCCCGTGTCGCAGATAAAGGGCAGGATCTTTTCGGCATAGTCGCGGGTCCAGGCGTCCAGGCTCTCCATGGTCACGGCTTCGGCACCGTAAACGCCGGAAAGCGTCAGATCCTTCCATTCGCAAAGCTCGGCAAGATGCGTCCGGAAATGCTCCGGATACCTCAGCTCGCCGGCCAGGACGACCTTCTTCTGATATTTGTCCGAATAAAACGGCGCGATGCCCTGCTTCGTGGAGCCGTACTTTTTATCCTTGAGGCGCGCCTCCTCCAGTCCGTCCTGCAGTCTGTGCCAGGGCAGAAGCAGCGGTGCCCGGTCGCTGATTTTTAAGTTCCCGGGCGTGATGGCGATCCCTTTTGTACGCAGGTCTTCGATCTCTTTCCAGAGGTTCTCCGGATCCAGTGCGACACCGTTGCCGAGAACATTCACGACGCCCTCGCGGAAGATCCCCGAAGGCAGAAGGTGCAGGGCAAATTTCCCCTTCTCATTGACGACGGTGTGGCCGGCGTTGCCGCCGCCCTGATAGCGGACCACAATATCATGGTCTTCCGTCAGCAGGTCGACCATGCGGCCCTTTCCTTCGTCGCCCCAGTTGATGCCAACCACTGCAGTATGACTCATTTTCTCCCCTTTCCGTATCCGCGGCCTTCACTCAGGTCTCGCGGATCCTCTGTTCAAAACGGTCCTTGACGCTCCCCGCCGGCACATTCGTCGGATAGTTGCCGGAAAAGCAGGAGGTGCAAAAACCCGTATCTTCCCCTGTCAGAAGCCTGACATGCTCCAGACTCAGATAGCCCAGTGAATCCACGCCGATCATCCGTCCGATCTCTTCGGTGCTGTGATGATTGGCAATCAGGGCGTCCGCGCTGTCGATGTCCGTCCCGTAATAGCAGGGCGCGATGAAGGGCGGCGCGCTGACCCGCATGTGGATCTTTCGGGCGCCGGCTTCGCGCAGCATGCGGATCGTCCGGCGGCAGGTGGTCCCCCGAACGATGGAATCATCGATCAGTACCACGCTTTTTCCTTCGACCACGGAACGGATCGGGTTCAGCTTGATCCTGACGTCCGATTCCCGGTCCTGCTGCGAAGGCTCGATAAAGGTACGGCCGATGTATTTATTCTTGGTAAAGCCGATCGCATAGGGAATGCCGGAGGCCTTCGCAAAGCCGATGGCGGCGTCCAGTCCGGAATCCGGCACGCCGATCACAACGTCCGCCGCGACCGGATGTTCCCTGGCCAGAAATGCTCCGGCCTGCTGTCTGGCAAGACAGACGCTGGCACCGTCGATGACGGAATCGGGCCGGGCAAAATAGATGAATTCAAAGACGCAGAAGCGTTTCGGCGCCTGCCCGCAGCGGCGCCGGTCGGAAACGATCCCGTCCGGTCCCGCGGTGACGATCTCTCCCGGCAGAAGGTCGCGTTCAAAGGCCGCTCCTACCGCGTCCAGCGCGCAGCTTTCGGAAGCGAAGACAACGGAACCGTCGGCGAGGCGCCCCATACAAAGCGGCCGGAAGCCGAAAGGATCGCGGGCAGCCGTCAGTTTGGCCGGCGAGGCGATCACCAGGGAATAGGCGCCTTCCATTTTATCCATGGCGGCGGCAACGGCTTCTTCGATGCTGCCTGCATGCAGCCGTTCCTGTACGATCTGGTACGCGATCACTTCCGAATCGGTGGAGGTGTGGAAAAGAGAACCCTTCTCTTCCAAAGCGTTTCTGAGTGCCGCAGAGTTCGTCAGATTGCCGTTGTGCGCGAGCGCCATCCGTCCTTTGAAATGGTTGATAAGCAGCGGCTGGACGTTGCTGCGCACGTCTGCCCCGGTCGTCGCATAGCGTACGTGGCCGACGGCGATATTTCCCGGCCCCAGGGCATCAAGCTCCGTCCGGGAAAAAACGTCGTTCACGAGACCCGCGTCGCGGTGCACCCGGAAAACACCGTCCCGGTTCACGACGATCCCGGCGCTTTCCTGCCCTCTGTGCTGTAGCGCATAAAGCCCGTAGTAGACCAGCGGGGCAAGATCACGGCAATTCGGCGAGAAGATGCCGAATACTCCGCATTCCTCGCCGATATGCCGTCCGTTCTGTGAAAACAGGCTATTCATGGAGCCGGGCGTCCAGACGGCCCATGATTTCCGCATAGGCTTCTTCCACGCCGCCGAGATCCTGACGAAAGCGGTCCTTGTCCAGCTTTTTGCCGGTCGCCGCATCCCAGAGGCGGCTGGTGTCGGGGCTGATCTCGTCCGCCAGGATGATCGTCCCGTCCGCGAGGCGGCCGAATTCCAGCTTGAAATCCACCAGCGTGACACCGCAGGAGAGCCAGAACGCCTTCAGAGCCTCGTTGACGCGCAGGGCGTAGTCACGGATCGTCTGCAGCTCTTCTTTCGTCGTCAGCTTCATCGCGAGGATGTGAGAATCGCAGATCAGCGGGTCGTTCAGCTCATCGTTTTTATAGGAGTATTCGACGGTCGGTTCGTCAAAGACGACGCCTTCCGGGAAACCGTAGCGCTTGCTGAAGGAGCCGGTCGAGATGTTACGGACGATGACTTCGAGCGGGACGATCTGAACCTTCTTCACCAGGGTATCGCGCTCGCTCAGCTGCCGCACAAAATGCGTCGGCACGCCTTCCTTTTCGAGCATCTGCATAAGGCGGTTGCTCATGACGTTGTTGATGATCCCCTTCCCGACGATCGTGCCTTTCTTTTTACCGTTGAAGGCCGTCGCATCGTCCTTGTAGGAAACGATCAGAAGCGCCGGATCATCCGTCGCATAGACCTTTTTGGCCTTTCCTTCGTAAAGCTGCTCTCTCTTTTCCATATTTTTTCCTTTCCCGGCCGATCATTCCACCGTAACGGACTTGGCCAGATTCTTGGGTTTATCGATATCGCAGTGATTGAGCTCCGCCACGTAATAGGCGAAAAGCTGCAGCGGGATGATCTCCGTGATCGGTGCCAGGGCCGGATCGGTGTCCGGTACCTGCAGAACATAGTCGGCTTCCGAGTAGATCTGCCGGTTGGATTCCGGCGCCACCGCCATGACCGCCGCGCCGCGCGCCTTGACCTGCTCGATATTGGAGGCCAGCTTTTCGTACAGACGCTTGCAGCAGCAGAGCGCCACGACCAGCCGCCCGGGCTCGATCAGGGCAATCGTGCCGTGCTTCAATTCCCCGGCTGCATAGGCTTCGGAATGAATATATGAGATCTCCTTGAACTTTAAGGAGCCTTCCAGAGCCGCCGCGTAGTCCAGATTCCGGCCGATAAAGAACAGCGACTGCCGGTCATGGAACAGTTCCGCCATTTTCCGGACGCGGGCATTTAAGTCCAGCGTACGCTGCGCCTGCGCGGGAAGCCGCAGCAGACCGCGCACCAGCCGGTTGTATTCCTCTTTCGGGAGGTGCCTCAGCCGGTCGGCTGCCCAGATCGCAAACAGATCCAGTACCGCCAGCTGCGTGATATATCCCTTTGTGGTCGCCACGGCGATCTCCGGCCCGGCCCAGGTATAGAGCACGTGATCCGCCAGTCTGGCGATCGTACTCCCGACCACGTTGACGATGGCTACGGTCACGGCGCCCTTCTGTTTTCCTTCCTTCAGCGCTGCGATCGTGTCCGCGGTCTCGCCAGACTGACTGATTACGAGCATCAGCGTGTGCTCATCGATCACGGCGTCCCGGTAGCGCAGTTCGCTTGCGACCTCGGCCTCCGCCGGAATCCGGCACATGGATTCCAGAAGCAGACGTCCGACGCAGCCTGCGTGATAGGCCGAGCCGCAGGCCGTGATCAGGATCCGGCTGAAGCGCGTCATATCCAGATCGATGTCGTCCAGACAGATCTTCCCGTTCCTGATCCGGGGCTCGATGGTTGCCTTCAGGGCCTGCGGCTGCTCCATGATCTCTTTCATCATGAAGTGCTTGTAGCCGCCCTTTTCCGCAGCAGCCACGTCCCACAGAATGTGACGGGGTGCGCGTTCCGTCTGTTTGCCGAGGCGGTCGTAGATCTTTATGCCGTCCGTCCGGATCTCGGCCGTTTCCCCGTCTTCCAGATCGATAACGTCCTTGGTATGCTTGATCAGCGCCGTGATATCGGAAGCGAAGAAGTTTTCCCCCGCCCCGACGCCGACGATCAGCGGACTGGCCAGACGGGCCGCATAGACGGTACCGGGCGCGTCGGCGCAGATCACGGCCAGCGCATAGGAGCCCTCCAGCCGGTGAATGGTCCGGATCAGGCTCTTTCTGACGTCTCCGTCATAATAATAGGCCAGCAGCTGGACGATCACTTCGGTGTCGGTTTCGCTGACAAAGCGGATCCCCTTCTGCTCCAGATCGGTCCGGATCTCCTGATAATTTTCAATAATCCCGTTGTGGACAACGGCAAAACGTCCGTCCCCCGACATATGCGGGTGGGCGTTCACGTCGCTCGGCGAACCGTGTGTGGCCCAGCGGGTATGACCGATCCCGCAGCAGCCTACCAGGTCGGTCTGTACCGCCGCGATTTCAGCCAGATGATCCACCTTGCCGCTCGCCTTGATCATTTTCAGTCCGTCCGCCGTCTGCACCGCAATGCCCGCCGAATCGTACCCGCGGTATTCCAGATGCTTCAGTCCGTCCAGGAGGACCGGCACCGCCTGTTCAAAGCCTGTATATCCTATAATTCCACACATAATCTCTCCTTTCATGCCCTCCTCCGGCAGCCGGGTGAGGGCGGATTGTCACCCACCGCACCGTCAGATCGAGAACAGCAGCTCGGTATAGTCCGGGTACGGCCAGAACTGCCGGTCGATTCTCTTTTCCAGCAGATCGATCACCTTCCGGCAGGCCAGCATATCTTCCGTCAGAACCTCGCTGCAGACTGTCAGCTGCTCCTGTTTGTCCGCGCAGGCTTCCAGCCGCTTCAGATCCTCTTCCAGCTGTTCCGTTTTCTCCAGCAGTTCTTCGCCGAGTCTGCCGAGTTCGTCCGAGAGTTTCTTTTCAAACCCGGAGCGGCCTGACATAGCGGACAGACTGGCCGTCAGGGCGCCGAAGATCCCCTTCCGGATCATTTCATCCAGGGTCCGGGCTTCGATCGTGATGATGCTGCAGTATTTCTCCAGACGGATCTCATTGCGCGATTCGATCTCCTTGCGGGTGTAAATCCCGTTTTCGGTCAGCAGACGGATATTCTTTTCACTGCCGTATTCCGGAATCGTCTGAGCCGTATTCTTCAGGTTCTTCAAGCCCCGGCGAGCCGCTTCCTCTACCCAGGCCGCATCATAGCCGTTCCCGTTGAAGACAATGCGTCTGTGTTCTTTCAGCATCTGTCTGATCAGGTCGCGCAGAACCGCTTTCGGATCCTGCGCGGCTTCCAGAATATCGGCGGCCTCCTTCAGCTCCTGTGCCATGATCGTATTCAGATAGGCAGCCGGGGAAGCGATGGACTGGCTGGAGCCGACCATACGGAACTCAAATTTGTTGCCGGTGAAGGCCAGGGGCGAGGTCCGGTTGCGGTCGGTATTGTCGCGGCCGATCTGCAGCAGAACGTCCTTCCCGATGGCAAGTGCGTCGTCATCGCGGCCCGTATACGGCCTGTCGCTGATAATGGAATCCACAACGCCTTCCAGCTCGCTGCCGATAAAGACAGAAATGATGGCCGGCGGCGCTTCCTGTCCGCCCAGACGGTTGTCGTTGCCCGCATAGGCCGCCGCGCTCCGCAGCAGCTCCGAATATTCGTCCACACCCTTGAGGAACGCCGCCAGGAACAGCAGAAAACGCGTGTTTTCCGCCGGTGTCTGGCCGGGTGAAAACAGGTTTTCCCCGCTGTCTGTGGAAACGGACCAGTTGACATGTTTGCCGGAACCGTTGATCCCGGCAAACGGCTTTTCGCTCAGCAGACAGACCAGTCCGTGCTTTTCCGCGACCCGCTTCATGATCTCCATGGTCAGCTGGTTCTGATCGTTGGCCAGGTTGGCATTCGTAAAGAAAGGCGCCATTTCGTACTGGGCGGGAGCCACCTCGTTGTGCTCGGTCTTGGCGCAGATCCCCAGTTTCCAGAGTTCTTCGTTCAGATCCTGCATGAAGGCAGTCACCTCCGGCCGGATCGCGCCGTAATAGTGATCATCCAGCTCCTGCTTCTTCGGAGCATCCGCACCGAAAAGCGTTCTGCCGCAGAGCCGCAGATCCTCCCGCTGCAGGAACAGATCCTTGCGGATCAGGAAATACTCCTGTTCGGCACCGATATTGGTCGTCACGCTCTGTGTTTTCTGATCGCCCAGCAGGCGCAGGATCCGGACTGCCTGGCGGTTCAATGCCTCGCCCGAGCGCAGCAGAGGCGTCTTTTTATCCAGTACTTCTCCCGAATAGGTGCAGAAAACCGTCGGGATACAGAGCACTTTGTCTTTGATAAAGGCATAGGACGTGGGATCCCAGGCACTGTAGCCGCGTGCCTCAAAAGTGGAGCGCAGACCGCCCGAAGGGAAAGAGGAAGCATCCGGCTCGCCCTTGATCAGCTCCTTGCTGGAAAACTCCATGCGGAAGCCGTCCCGTCCGGCAGGGATCAGGAAGCCTTCATGCTTTTCCGCCGTCTCACCGGTCAGCGGCTGGAACCAGTGCGTGTAGTGGGTAGCTCCCTGCTCCAGAGCCCAGCGCTTCATGCCGTCCGCGATATCGGCCGCGATCTTCTCCGGCAGAACGCTCCGCTTCCGGACGCTCTCCTGCCAGGCCTTTAAGGATGTTTCCGGGATATAATCCCGCATCGTGCTTTCGTTGAAAACCAGAGAACCGAAGTATTCACCGGCGTTTTTTCTGCTGTTGTTCATGCTGTCCTCCTTTACTTTCTTCCTTGACTTTCTGCTCTATTCGTACTCCACCGTGGCAGGCGGCTTGGATGAAATATCGTATACGACGCGGTTCACGCCGCTTACCTCGTTGATGATCCGCCGTGAAGCCTCTTCCAGCGCCTCATAGGGGATTCTGGCAAAATCGGCTGTCATAAAATCGTCCGTGCAGACCGCGCGCAGCGCAACGGTCCGGCTGTAGGTCCGGGCATCGCCCATCACACCGACCGTCCGCATATCGGTCAGGACCGCGAAATACTGATCGATCTCCGTCTGCAGGCCGCGGCTCTCCAGCACTTCGCGGAATACGGCATCCGCTTCCCGGACAATCTGAAGCTTCCCCTGTGTCACTTCGCCGATCACCCGGATGGCCAGACCCGGTCCGGGAAATGGCTGCCGCGAGACGATCCGCTCCGGCACGCCGAGCTGCCGGCCGAGTGCGCGGACCTCATCCTTAAACAGCAGGCGCAGCGGCTCAATGATCGCTTTAAAGCCGATCGTTTCGGGCAGCCCGCCCACATTGTGATGGCTCTTGATGGTCTGGCCTCCGGTCTGACCCGATTCGATCACGTCCGGATAGATCGTGCCCTGGGCCAGATATTCCATCCGGCCGAGGGAAGCCGCCGTATCCGAAAAGACCTGAATAAACTCGCGGCCGATAATATGCCTCTTCTGTTCGGGATCCCTAACGCCGCTTAAGGCTTTCAGGAAGCGTTCCCGCGCGTCGACCATCCTGAAATCCAGATCGAGCGACGAGAAATAGCGGCAGATCTCTTCCGTCTCGTTTTTCCGCATGAAGCCGTGATCCACATATACACAGACCAGCTGTTTTCCTACCGCCTTGCTGAGCAGCACCGATGCCACACTCGAATCCACGCCGCCCGACAGCGCCAGCAGCACGCGGCCCGGGCCGACCTGCTCCCGGATCTGCCGGATCATGCGTTCCGAAAAACCGGAAAGGCTCCAGTCGCCGGCTGCGCCGCAGATTCCGAACAGGAAATTCCGCAGGATCTGCGTCCCGTACTCGGTATGCCGGACCTCCGGATGGAACTGCAGGCCGTAGAGCCGCTTCTCCGCATTCAGGACGCCTGCGTTCGGGCAGTGCTCCGTTGAGGCAAAAACCCGGAAGCCCTCCGGCAGACGGCTCACATAGTCGCCGTGGCTCATCCAGCTGATGCTCTCGGCAGGAAGATCCGAAAACAGAGGCGTATCCGTTTTAAAAAAGGTTCTGGTCCGGCCGTACTCCCTGGCTCCGTCTTCCTGTGCGGGGCTTACGGTACCGCCCAGCGTTTTCACCATCAGCTGGCAGCCGTAGCAGATCCCGAGCACGGGAATCCCCAGTTTAAACAGCTCCGCATCGACCCGCGGCGCGCCTTCCGCGTACACACTGTCCGGGCCGCCGGAAAGCACCAGTCCGATCGGCTGCTTCGCCCGGATCTCAGCGAGGGGCGTTCCCCAGGGCAGCACCTCGCAGTACACCCGGCACTCTCTTATCCTCCGGGCGATCAGCCGGCTGTACTGCCCGCCGAAATCAAGAACAACAACTGTCTGATTCATCCTCTTTTCCTTTCCAGCTGCGCTTCGAAGAAGGCTTTAAACAACGGATGCGGACGGTTCGGCCGGCTCAGGAATTCCGGATGAAACTGTACACCCACGAACCAGCTGCCTTCCGCTCTTTCCACGATTTCCACCAGCTTTCTGTCCGGAGACTGGCCGGACAGGCACAGACCTTTCGTCTCAAATGCGATCCGGTAACAGTTGTTGAATTCATAGCGGTGCCGGTGCCGTTCCCGGATCAGCGGCACGCCGTATGCCTTCCGGACCAGGCTGCCGGCAACGCATTCACAGGGATAGCTGCCCAGGCGCATCGTCCCGCCTTTATCGGTAATTTCCATCTGCTCCGGCATCAGATCAATGACCGGATGCGATGTTTTTTCGTCAAATTCCGTGGAGTTGGCATCCCGCCAGCCCAGCACGTTCCGGGCAAACTCGATCACGGCGATCTGCATGCCCAGACAGATCCCGAAATAGGGAATCCCGTTTTCTCTGGCATAGCGGGCCGCCGTAATCATTCCTTCTGTGCCCCGGCTGCCGAAGCCGCCCGGAACCAGGATTCCGTCACAGTCCCCGAGAATCTCCGCAGCATTTTCCTGCGTCACCGTCTCGGAATCGATCCAGAGGATCCTGACTTTCACGCCCGCACCGGCCGCCGCGTGATGCAGGGCTTCCTCAATGCTCAGGTAAGCATCGTGGAGCTGAACATATTTTCCCACCAGTGCGACCTTCAGTTCCCCTTCGGCCCGGCGGATCCGCTCCACCATCTCCTGCCATTCCGACAGATCCGGCTTTATTTCCGGCCAGCCCAGCTTCCGGCAGACCGTTTCCGCGAGCCCCTCCGCTTCCAGCATCAGCGGCACCGCATAGATCGTATCCGCGGTCAGGCTTTCGATCACGGCGTCCGGATCCAGGCTGCAGAGCAGCGCAATTTTTTCCCGGATCTCCGCCGTAAGCGGCTGATCGGTGCGGCAGACCAGAATATCCGGCTTGATCCCGGCAGCCTGAAGTTCCCGGACCGAATGCTGCACCGGCTTGCTTTTCAGTTCACGGCTGCCCGGAATTTCCACAACAAGCGGCACGTGAATAAAGATCACATTGCCTTTTCCCTGTTCCGCCGCCACCTGACGGATCGCTTCCAGATACGGCTGGCTTTCAATATCGCCAACCGTCCCGCCAATCTCGCAGATAGCCGCATCCAGGCCCTTTTCTGCCATTGCGTATATATTTTTTTTGATTTCGTCGGTAATATGAGGAATAATCTGAACGGTGTGTCCGAGATAGCCGCCCTGCCGTTCCCGGTTCAGGACGCTCCAATAGATTTTTCCGGAAGATACGGAGGATTCCGCGCTCAGCGCTTCATCCGCGAATCGTTCGTAATGTCCCAGGTCCAGGTCCGTCTCCGCTCCGTCGTCCGTGACAAAGACTTCGCCGTGCTGATAAGGGCTCATCGTCCCCGGGTCCACATTCAGATACGGATCGAATTTCTGATTGTGAATTTTGAATCCCCTGGCTTTCAGGAGCCGGGCCAGTGAGGCTGCGCAGATTCCTTTTCCCAGGCCGGACACGACACCGCCCGTAATAAAAATATACTTCATACATTCCTCTCCTTAAGATCCTGTCCTAAGCGCCGCAGCCGGGCGGCTGAAAGAAAAAAACACTTCTGCAGTGTAACACATTGACGGATCAGAACAAAATACATATAATATTAGCTAAACTATACAAAAAAAGTATGAGGGCCGAAAATGGATCTGCGGACACTGCGCTATTTTGTCACTGTTGCCGAGGAACTGAATATTACCCGGGCAGCCCGGCTGTTGAATATCAGCCAGCCGCCCTTAAGCCTGCAGCTGAAAAATCTGGAGGATGAACTGAATACCGTTCTGTTTGTCCGGGGGAAAAGGCAGCTTGAACTCACGGAATCCGGCAAGCTGCTTTACCAGCGGGCCAAGGATATTCTCAGCCTGTCCGAAAAGACCGAGGCGGAGATCCGCTCCCTGAAGGCCGGGATGACCGGGACCGTCTCCATCGGCCTGGTCGAAGGCATGGCGCCGGATATCGCTGCCGGCTGGTTTTCCGGCTTTCTGGCGGAGCATCCGCAGGTCCATTTCCGGATCCTGGACGGAAACAGCGACGACCTGATCGAAAAGATGCGCGGCGGTCTGATCGGTCTTGCAGTGATCACGGCCCCCTACGATCAGCAGCTCCTCAACAGCTTCCCGGTCGGACAGGAAAAAATGGTCGCCCTGATGAACCGGGATCATCCCCTGGCCGGGCAGGACAAAAAAAGCCTGACGGTCGAAGACCTGCTGACCGAGCCGCTGATCGTCCCAAGCCGGAAAGCCCATATCGACACGATCCGCCGCTGGTTCCGCGGAACGAGGCAGAATCCGGATATCATCTGCGAGATGGACAATTATCTGGACGCGGCCGCGCTTGCGGGGCGGGGCGTCGGGATCAGCATTTTCCCGCAGACCGCTTATATTCTGAACGATTCCCTGATTTCCAAAGAGATCCAGGCTCCGAACACCGTCGTTGATTATCTTTTCGTCTGGCGCAAGGGGCACCAGCTTTCCCTGCTGGAAGAAACCTTTATTGATTATGTCAAACAGCTGCATGACCGGCCGGATTGATTTTTCAGTCAGGATATAGTAAAATAAATATTTAATAGTACGAACGGGAGGCATTATGTTTTCCTTTATCAGTTTTGAAGATGTCGGCAAGATCTATCAGTCCGGTGAAGTAAAGATCACCGCGCTTCACGATGTGAATTTCACCGTGGAAAAAGGCGAACTCTGCGTGATCGTGGGGCCGTCCGGAGCGGGCAAGACCACGCTGCTCAACATCCTGGGCGGCATGGATTCCTTAAGCAGCGGCCGTGTTCTGCTGGACGGGGAAAACATTTCCGCCCTCTCCTCCCGCAAACTGGTCACCTACCGTCGGAAAGACGTCGGCTTTGTTTTCCAGTTCTACAACCTGATCGAAAACCTGACGGCGCTGGAGAATGTAGAGCTGGCCGCCCAGGTCTGCTCCGATCCGCTCGATGCTGCCGACACGCTTCGAAAAGTCGGTCTCGGAGACCGTCTCAGGAACTTCCCTTCCCAGCTCTCCGGCGGTGAGCAGCAGCGCGTGGCCATTGCGCGGGCTCTCGCCAAAAATCCCAAGCTTTTGCTCTGCGACGAGCCGACCGGCGCACTGGACTACGAGACCGGGAAGGCTATTCTGAAGCTGCTCTCCGACACCTGCAAAGAACGGAAAATGACTGTCATCATTATTACGCACAACAGTGCCCTGACCGCGATGGCGGACCGGGTCATTCATATTAAAAACGGAACCGTAGACGGAATGGAGCTCAACGAAAATCCCGTTCCGATTGAGGAGATCGAGTGGTGAAACGTTCCCTCTGGAAATCGACTGTACGCGAAATTTTCCGCTCTCCCGGGCGTTATTTTGCCATTTTGGGCATTATCATGCTGGGAGCCGGTTTTTTCGTGGGTCTGAGGGTCACCCGTAATGCCATGGTCCTGACGGCAGATGACTATCTGGCCCGAACCCGTTTCTTTGACTATCAGCTCATCTCCACGCTCGGCTTTCAAAAGGATGCCCCGGACAGGCTGCGGGATCTGACCGAAGGCGTGCAGGTCGAAGGGGCAATCCAGGAGGATGCTCTGGTGGCCTTCACGCAGGATGATCTGCCTATACGTTTCCTTTCCCTTTCATCCGAGATCAATCTGCCCCTGCTGACAGCGGGACGGCTGCCTCAGCAGACCGACGAGATCCTTATGGATGCGTCAGCGGCCCGGGCGGTTGCCCTCGGAGACGAGATCGTACTTTCTTCGCTGAATCCGCAGGAGACGCTCGACCTTTTCAATCATGAAAGCTATATTGTTGTCGGCTTTGCCACTTCGCCCCTGTTCCTGAACTATGAACGGGGCAGTACACGGATCGGGAGCGGGACCATCAGCTATTTTGCCTATCTGCTGCCGGAAGAATTCAATGTGGATTACTACACCGGTCTGTATGTCCGCGGCGGGGAAATGGGCTCCATTTACACCGAAGAATACGAAGCCGGCGCGGCACGGCTGAAGGCAGCGCTGGACGGGCGGGCGGAGGCGCTGGCAGACGACCGTTACCGGGCGATTCTGCAGGAAAATACGGACCGTCTCAATGAAGCCGAGGCCGAATACCGGGAAGGCCGGGATCAATACCTCGACGAAAAAGCATCCGCCGAGCGGCAGCTGGCGCAGGCCGAAATCACTCTTGAAGTCACGGAGCGGCGCCTGCAGCAGGGCCGGCGATCCTATGAGAAAGGCGCAAAAGATCTGGAAGATGCCAAAGCCGCTGCCCAGACGGAGTTCAGCGCCGCGGAAAAGACGCTGAATGACGCCGTCAGGGTACTGGCTGAAAAAGAACAGGAATACGCGCAGGGACTGGCCGATTATCAGGCCGGGGAAGCTTCCTATGCCGCTTCTCTTTCCCGCCTTACCTCTTCTGCCGATCAGTATGCCGGGCTGTTTACCCTGTATGAAAAATACATCGGTTTCCGGCAGGCTTATGCGGGTGTCCGGGACACCCTGACCAGACTGTTTGAAGAATATACGAATACTTCTCTGGATACAACACTGACGGCTGCTCAGCGCGCCAAAAAAATCGCCGATCTCTGGACCCGGGAGAAGAAAAATCTGAAAGCGGATCTGACGGAGCTCATCAAAGCTTCCCGCGCCATGGCCGATGCACTGGAAAAACGCAACGGCAACACAGAAGCCCTGAAGCAGTTCCGTGCCCGAATCGATCAGCTTGAAAAGATCACCAATTCCCTGGATTCGGAGGAACTGACGAAGGCTGTCACCAAACTATTCGCTGCTACCCAGGATTTGATGAGCAGCACAGACAGTCTCGTCAGCGGCCTTTCCGCACAGGTCAGCAGCTATCAGTCGCAGATGGCCCAGGCCCGTGCGGCCCTGGCTTCCGCCCGCAATCAGCTGAACGCCGCCAAAGCCGAGCTGGAAGCAGGCCGGAGTGCGCTGGATGCCGGCTGGGAGGAGTATTATGCCGGCGTGGCGGAGCTGAGTGCCGCCAGGCAGGAAGCCGAAGACAAATTTGCCCAAGCGGAGGCCGTTTTGGCCGATTCGCTGACTGCCCTGGAATTCGGAGAAACCTCTCTTGCCGCCGGAAAAGAATCGCTGGAAGAGGCCCGTCAGGAGGCCGACGATTCTTTCACGGAAGCGGAAGACAAACTCGCCGATGCACGGCAGGAGCTGGACGACGGATGGGCCGAGCTCGGCAAACTGGAGGCGCCCGCCTCATATCTTTTGGACCGCGGCACCAATATCGGCTATGCCTGCTTTGACAACGATTCCCAGATCGTCAGCAGTATTGCCAAGGTCTTCCCGCTGTTCTTCTTTATGGTAGCGGCGCTGATCTGCGTCACGACCATGACCCGCATGGTAGAGGAACAGCGCGGCCAGATCGGCGTGCTCAGCGCCCTGGGATACGGCCGCCTCTCCATCATGAACAAGTTCCTCTTCTACGCCGGCTCGGCTGCTTTTCTGGGCTGCGGGATCGGCATTCCCTTCTTCAGCTATCTGTTCCCGGAAATCATCTGGCAGGCATACCGGATCATGTATTCGTTTTCGGATCATGTCATCTACTATCTCGACTGGTCTCTGTACGGTATCGTAACGGGGCTGTACGTCGCTGCCATGCTGCTGGTCACCTACTTCTCTCTGCGGGGGCAGTTAAACGAAGTGCCGGCTACGCTGCTGCGGCCGAAGGCCCCCAAACTGGGCAAGCGGGTCCTGCTTGAAAAAATCCCTCTCATCTGGAACCATCTGAGCTTCATGTGGAAGGTGACGATGCGGAATATCTTCCGCTACAAAAACCGCGTGCTGATGATGCTGCTCGGCGTGGCCGGCTGTACCGCCCTGATGGTGACCGGCTTCGGGATCCGCGATTCTATCCAGGACATTGTCGGCTTCCAGTACGGAGAGATCACCCGCTACGAATACGAAGTCAGCTTCCTGGATCCGCCCGATGAGGAAATGCAGACCGCGTTCTCCGCGACCGCCCGCCGCTATGCCGGGGACTGTCTGTTCGTGCTCTCTCAGAGCATCAGCCTTCGCACGGAAAAGCAGGAAAAGAGCGTCAACCTGCTGACCATACCGGAAAAGACCGATTTCAGCAGTTTTATGTCGCTGCATCAGAGCAGTCAGATACTCTCCTTCCCCGGCCGGGAGGAGGCCCTGATCGACCGCGGTCTTTCGGAAAGTCTGGGGCTGAAAGCCGGCGACAGCGTACGCTTTGTCTGGGAAGACAGGGAATACAGCGTCAGGATCAGCGGCGTATTCGACAACTATATTTACAACTATCTGCTGATGTCGGATGAAACATTCGAAGCGCTGACCGGTTCCGCCCCCGAAAAGAAAACCGCGCTGGTGCTGCTGCGGGAGGGGGCTGTCGATGCCACGGCCCGTCTCTTAAGTTCGGACGGCGTCATCAACGTCACCGCGGGCAGCGTTCTGCGCGACCGGATCGGCAGCATTATGGACAACCTCATCTATATCGTGCTGCTGACCATCATCTGCGCCGCCGCCCTGGCGTTTATCGTTATTTACAACCTGATCAACATCAATATCACCGAACGGATGCGGGAAATTGCCACGGTCAAGGTACTGGGATTCTATTCCGGCGAATCGGCTATTTATGTCCTGCGCGAAAACATACTGCTGACCGCCCTCGGAGCCCTGTTCGGCATTCCGCTCGGAATACTGCTCAACCGCTACGTGATGAGCGCGATCAACGTCGATCTCGTGACCTTCGAGGCGCGGGTCAAATTCCCGAGCTTTATCTGGTCGGTCGGATTTACTCTGCTCTTCTCGGTCTTTGTTTACCTGCTTATGATGCGTAAACTGGAAAAAATCAACATGGCCGCCGCCCTGAAATCAGCCGAATGAAAAGGAAGGAGATAAAAAGATGATTCCCACAACGGCACAGCTTTTCGATCTGACCCATTCCATCGCCGGAGAGTATCTGGCAAGTTTTCAGTACCCCTGGGAAGCTCTGGCCGGCATCGGCAAACTGATACGCATTCTGGGGCCGACCCTGCCGGAGGAAGAATTCGATCATCCGGCCGAGGACATCTGGATCGCCAAAGATGCGGAGATTTATGAAACCGCCTGCATCAAAGGGCCCTGCATCATCGGTCACAGGAGTGAGATCCGCCACGGCGCCTTTATCCGCAGGAACGTGATCGCGGGGGATAATTGCGTCATCGGCAATGCGACCGAAGTCAAGAACTCGATCCTCTTCGACCGTGTCCAGCTGCCGCATTACAATTATGTGGGAGATTCCGTCCTCGGTTTCCGGGCTCACATGAGCGCCGGTGCCATGATCAACAATGTCCGGCATGACCGGACGCTGGTCGTGATCCGGGACGGATATGAAAAAATCCCGACCAATCGGAAGAAGGTCGGGGCAATTATCGGTGATGAAGTTGAAATCGGCTGCAACAGCGTACTGAATCCGGGGACTATTATCGGAAAGGGCAGTTATGTCTATCCGCTCTGCTCCGTTCAGGGAGTCGTTCCGTCGCTGTTTATTTACAAAGACTCCGGTCCCCTGTTCCAGCAGGATTAACGGAGTCTGACCGCTCCGCTGCCTCCCCGTCAAGGGGAGGTTTTATTTTTCTTCCTGCGGCTGAAAAGAGCCCATGAAGACCGCAAAAGCCTCCAGCGCCTTGGCGAATTTGTCCGGATAAAGCCTGACCAGATCGTGATCGGCCCGGTCGAACCGGACTTTCATGAAGGAAGAACGGATCTGCGCCGCATAGTAATCGCCGAGTCCTTCGGGGAAAGCCGATCCGTCGGCTCCGAACACCGCAGCCGGCCGCTTCAGTTTTTCCAGCAGCGGCCTGTAATCAGCCCGGCAGACCGATTCATACAGGCTCCGAAGGGCGGCGGCATCGCAGCTTTCGCAAACTTCGTGGACCCGCTGAGCCAGCTCTTTTTCCGAGGCCTGCGGCCGCATCAGGCGGAAATGCCGGAACAGAAAAGCCGAAAGATTCGTCTGCATCCGTTTCATATCTTCGCTCAGATCCGCTTCGGAATACGTCCCATGCTTCCACGCATAAGGCCAGTTTTCTTTTCTCAGAACGCAGGGAGACATATCGACCAGCACCAGGCCCTGCAGTCCCGATTCACCGTAGCGCCGCACATATTCCAGGATCACCGATGCGCCCAGTGCCCAGCCGATCAGGATCGGTTTCCGCACATTCAGCCGATTCATCAGTTCCGCAAGGTCTTTTGCCAGATCTTTCAGTTCCGGCGGCCGGTCGGGAGAGCTCCCGGAGCGGTGGTGCCCCCGCAGATCGTAACGGATGCAGCGGAAATGGGCCTTCAGCCTGTCACAGGCAGGCGTAAAGGCATCCGCCTTCCCGGCCCAGTCGTGCAGAAAAACGAAGGGCTGTCCTTTTCCCTCATCTTCATAGTATATCTGTCTGTCATCGTTTCGGATCCAGCAGGCCATAGGGGCTTCTCCTCTCCC